>Ga0073934_10002313_pt1 | contig 40483 bp, 30 predicted proteins | sample LarsenN4metaG_FD_76834 | JGI IMG/M metagenome (GOLD analysis project Ga0073934, IMG submission 76834) | Hot spring sediment bacterial and archeal communities from British Columbia, Canada, to study Microbial Dark Matter (Phase II) - Larsen... ...
CGTCCATCCGTATCCCGAGCAACGCCTGTGCGTCAGAACCTGAGGGAAGAGCCCAGTGCGTTAACTGCGCACGCTGGGATCTGTGGAGGGGGTGCTCAGCAATGGGCATTCCTACTCCGACGGAGGCAACGCCGACTCTTGGCCAAGTGTAGCGGCAACTTCGTCTTGGTTGGGTACTCCGGAACGGCCTGTATGGAGTCCTCCGTCGAGCCGGCGAAGTAGCCTGCCGTCGCGGCCATGGAGGGCCTGCAGCAATCGCAGCAGCGCATCGCTGTCGGTTGCGTGCGGCGTGGGTCTACGTGAGATACTCGAGATCAGGTTTCACGAGATCGAGGCGCTCGGCTTCATGCTGCCTCATATGTCGAAGAACGGCCGGAGCGAGCTTCTCAAGTGAGCGCGACGAACCCGCGGCGCGACGCCGCGCCGGCGCGCCGGCTCACGCTCGAGCCGATCGGCTACGTGCGCACGGCGCTCGCGACGAAGGTCGAGGCCGCGCGCCAGCCGCGCGCGGCGGGCGGCGCGGCCGGCATCATCGAGCTCTTGCCGGGCCGCAACTTCGAGCACGCCCTCTGCGACATCGAGCAGTGGGACTACATCTGGGTGCTGTTCTGGTTCGACCGCAACGAGGGCTGGCGGCCGAAGGTGCTGCCGCCGCGGAGCCGCTCGGGCCGCAAGGGCGTGTTCGCGACGCGCTCGCCGCATCGGCCGAATCCGCTCGGGCTGTCGGCCGTCCGGCTCGAGCGCGTCGAGGGATTGAGCTTGCACGTGCGCGACGTCGACATGCTCGACGCCACGCCCGTGCTCGACGTCAAGCCGTACGTTCCTTACACGGACGCGATTCCGGGAGCAGGCGACGGCTGGCTTGCGAACGCCGACACGCCGCGCGATCCGATCCTCGAGTTCGAGGTCGAGTGGAGCGCGGCGGCCGCGGAGCAGGCCGCGTGGGTCGAGGCGCGCACGGGACTGCCGCTGCGCGGGCGCGCGACGGCGACGCTCGAGCTCGGGCCGGAGCCGCACCCGTACCGGCGGATTCGCCGCGAGCCCGGCGGCTTCACGCTCTGCGTGAAGGACTGGCGCTTGCGCTTTCGCGTCGCCGGGCGGCGCGTCGGCGTCGACCGCGTGGAATCGGGCGTGCGCCCGTCGTTGCTGAACGGTAGGGGCGCCGCCGACGCGGAGCTCGCGTTGCACCGCGAGTTCCACGCGCGCTGGCGGTAGCGCCGGACGTCAGCGCCGGGCGGCCGCCGGCTCGGCGCCGCCCGCGAGGGGCAGCGCGACGACGCTCGCTCGACCGCCGCGCCGCCGCTGCGCGAGCCACGGCAGAAACTGCTCGTGCGGCATCGGCTTGCCGATACCGTAGCCTTGAGCGTGCTCGCAACCCAACGCGGCGAGCCGCGCGATCGCGGCATCGTCCTCGACGCCTTCGGCGACGACGCTCAAGCCCAGCTCGTGGGCGAGGCCGATCGTCGAGCGCAGGATCGCGTCGTCTCTCGGATCGTCGGCGCGCATCACGAAAGTCTTGTCGATCTTGAGCTCGTCGACGGGCAGGCGCCTCAACTGCGACAGCGCGGAATGGCCCGTGCCGAAGTCGTCGATCGCGAGCCGGAACCCGAGCTCGTGGATGCAGTTCACGACGGCGAGCGATTTGTGCACGTTGTGCATGATCGCGCTCTCGGTCACCTCGAGCGTCAGCGCGTGCGGCGCGAGCTGATGCTTCTGCATGAGGTCGAGCAGGAAATACGGCAGGTATTCGTCGACCAGGTCGTCGACGGAGATGTTCACGGCCACGCCGAGCACGGTGCCTTGGTTGCGCCACGCGGCGCAGCGCGCGACGGCCTCGCGCAGCACCCAGCGCGTCAAGTGCGCGATGCTGCCGGCTTGCTCGACGGCGGAAATGAACGCGTCGGGGAGCAACAGGCCGAGCTCCGGGTGCTGCCAGCGCACGAGCGCCTCGGCGCCGCAGATCTCGCCCGTCGCAAGCTCGAGCTTCGGCTGCACGTAGAGCTCGAGCTCGCGGTCGCGCAGCGCGCGCGGGAAGTCCCCGACGATCTTGATTTGCTGCAACGAGCGGTCGTCTTGGCCCAGGCGGTAGACGGCCGCCGTCTGGTGCCGCGCGAACGCCTCGGCGCGCGCGCTCGAGGCGCGCCGGCAAAGCTCCGCGGCATCGCGGCTGTGCTCGGGGTAGCATGCGACGCCGCCCGTTGCCTGCAGAGAGATGTTCGCGTTGGACAGGCGCACGCCGGCTCGCAGCGCGTCGGCTTGGTACTCGATCCACTCGACGGCCTCGCGCGCGTCGCGCCCCGGCAAGCCGATCACGAACTCGTGCGCGCTCAAGTGCCCGAGCACGTCGGTGTCGCCGAGCCGCGCCCGGAGCGCGGAAGCCGCGAGCTTGACGACCTCGTCGCCCGCGCGGTGGCCGAGCGACGAGACGATGCCGCCGAGCCGGTCGAGGCCCAAGCTGACGACTGCCACCTGCGCGTGGCGCTCGACGGCGTCGCGCAGCAGGCCCACCGTGAGCTCGCGGTTCGGCAGCCCGGACAGACTATCGTGGTGCGCCTGATGGAAGATGCGCCGCTCGCGATCGGCAATGGCCTCCTGCATCGCGTTGAAGCTGCCGGCGAGCTCGCCGAACTCGTCGCCGGTGTCGATGTCGATGGGCTCGTTGTACACGCCTTCGCGCATGCGCCGCGCGGCGTCCGCAAGCTCCTGGACGGGCCGTGTGACGGTCTTGGCGAGCCAGAACGAGCCGGAGATCGCGAGGAGCAGCGACATTCCCGTGATCGCGTAGAGGAAGTTGCGCACGCGCCGGTACGACGCCGTCGCGACTGACTCCGGCATCTGCATCGCGACGTAGACCTCGTCGCCCTCGTCGGCGAACGGCCGGCTCAGCGAGATGTGCGTGTCGCCGCCCACGCCCGCGCGGTGCGCGTCGGCCCGTTTCGGCTCGAGGCCGACGAGCGCGTTCGCGCGCGCTTTCTCGGGCAGCGTCGAGCTCAAGATCCGCGGCGCGACGCCCGTTACCGAGACGAACGAGACGTCGAGCCCCGTGAGATCCTTCAAGTGCGTCGCGAGCGCCTCGTCGATCGGAAAGCCGAGCATGACCCAGGCGCGGAGATCGGGCGCGCGCAGCGGCACGGTCACGGTCTGGTACGGAACGCCGCCGATGAGGATGACGCGGTGCCGCGTGCCGCCCTCGAGCGCGGCCGGCGACACGCCGGGAAATCCTGCCACGGGCCGCTCGTCGGCCGTCGAGCTGACTTTCACGGTGCCGTCGAGGTCGAGCAGCGCCGCGACGCTCGCTTCGACGCGGTTCGCGTGATTGCGCAGCACCGAGCGAATCGTTTCTTCGTCGCCGCCGCTCGCGACGGCTTGCTTGAATGGGAAGTCGGAGACGAGGACGTTGACGCTGCGAAGCAGCAGGTCGGCGCGGTACTGCATGTACTCCGTGAAAAGCACGCCGGCAAGGCCGACCGTGCGCTCGGCCTGCTCGTCGGCATCGCGTTCGATGAGGTCGAGCACGGGATACAGCGTCACGAGCTGCGTCGTGACGACGAGCGCCACGGCCAGCAGCAGGACTTTGTGACGAAAGCCGTACTGTTTCATGAAGTTATCGATGGTACGGGGCGGATGCCGGGGGTTGTGTGCGGCCGTTCACGGTTGCGGGCTGCACCGCGCCCTAACATCCCGACTCCTTATCAATAGCTATCGCGAAGCATCGAAATGCGAACGACGGCCGCCCGCTTCGCCGCCTTGCGACTCGGTCCGCTGCTGGCCGCCCTCGGCGCGGCCGCGCCTTCGGCGGCGGGCGTGCTCGAGATCTCCGTCGTCGACGACGGCGGGCGGCCGATCGAAAACGTCGCCGTCTACGTTACGCCCGCGCAGGGGGCTGCCGAGCACGGCGCGACGGCGGCCGCGGCGGAGATCTCGGGTCCCCGGCCGACCGCGATCATGGATCAACACGATCATCGGTTCGTGCCGCACCTGCTCGTCGTGCAGACGGGCACGTCCGTGACGTTTCCGAACAACGACGACGTGAGCCATCACGTCTATTCGTTCTCGGAGGCGAAGACGTTCGAGCTACAGCTATACAAGGGCGACGTGTATCCGCCGGTTGTATTCGATCGACCCGGCATCGTCGTCCTCGGCTGCAACATTCACGACGGCATGCTCGGCTACATACGAGTTGTCGACACGCCGCACTTCGCCGTGACCGACGAGCGCGGCATCGCCGTCGTCGACGGCGTGCCGAACGGCGCGTACGTCGTCGAAGCATGGACGCCGCGTTCGCGGCCCGACGGCTTGCCGCCGCCGAAGCGCATCGACGTCGCCGGCGCTTCCGCCGTCGAGCTCACGGTTGCCGGCCGGCTTTCGCCGCCGCACGCGCACGGCGCGTCGAGCTTGACGTGGGATCGCTACTGAAGGCGGCTTTCGGCGCGCTCGTGCTCGGTGCCGCGTCGGCGGCCGCAGAGAGCGATCGCCATGAATTCCTTCTCGACGCGGCCGCCGGCTACGTCTCGGCATCGAGCGAGCTCGGCGGATGGACTGACGGCACGTTCGGCAAGCTGCGGCACGCCGACGACGGGCTCACGGGATTCCGGCTGTTCGGCGAGTATCACGGCCGCATCACGGCGACGCTACGAGCGCGCGTCGTCGCCGACTACGTAGACGATGCATCGGGAGGCCCCGATCTCACCGAAGCCGTATTGGACTGGCGCCCGCTGCCGCGCTCGCGCAATCAGCATCAGGTCCGCTTCGGCGCGTTCTACCCGCCGTTCTCGCTCGAGAACGGCGACCGCGGCTGGCAGAGCCCGTTCACGTATTCGTATTCGGCGATCAACACTTGGCTCGGCGAGGAGATCCGGCCGTTCGGCGCCGAGTGGTCGCTGCGCCGGCGGCTCGCGGGCCACCGCAGCAATCACGAGCTCCGAGCGTTCGCGGCGGCGTTCCATGGCAACGATCCGGCCGGCACGCTGCTCTTTTGGCGCGGCTGGTCGCTGCATGATCGGCAGACGCGGTTGAACGACGAGCTCGCGATTCCGCCGTTGCCGCTCACGACGGTGCCGCAGCGGCTCGATCCCTTCGAGGAGATCGACGACCGGGCCGGTGCCTATGCCGGCGTGGAATGGCGCTACGGGCGCCGCGCGCTCGTACAGCTCGCGCGCTACGACAACCGCGCCGATCCGTATTCGTTTTCGGACGGGCAATGGGGCTGGGCGACGGACTTCGACCATCTCGCGGTGCAAGTCAGCCTGCCCGCCGAGCTCGGGCTCGTCGCGCAGCGGCTCGACGGCGCGACGAAGTGGCTCCCCGGCGCGCGCGCGGACGGGACGTTCGAGCCGTGGGCGTTCTTTGCGCACGACGAAATCGAGTCTCGGTTCGTGCTCCTGACCCGGCGCCTTGGGACGGCCCAGCGGCTTTCGCTGCGCTACGACACGTTCTCGATCGAGCGGCCCGCCGCCGCTCCCGTGCTGCGTTCCGACCGCGGCCATGCCTGGACGGTGAGCTACCGCTTCGAGCCGGCGGAACGCCTGAGCGGCGGCGTCGAGTGGCTGCGCGTCGATTCGCGCCGCGACCTGCTGCCGACGTTCTACGCGACGCCGGCCGCGCACACCGAAGAGCAGCTCAGGCTGCAATTCTCCTACCGGCTCGCCGCTCCGGCGCGCTGAATCGTCGTTTGGCGTAACGCCGGGCGAGGCGCCGCGCAACGAGCGGCGGCAGCAGAAGCAACGCCGGCCAGCCGAGAGCGCCCGCGCCGCCGTCGTCGACCAATTCTTCGGCCGGTTCAGTCGGCTCAGGTGTCGCAGGCGGCGGGTCCGGCGTGGCCGGTGGCGCACCGGAGGTCGGCGGTGGCGGCGGCTCGGCGGGGGGCGGCTCGGGCGGCGGAGGAGTCGGCGGCGGCTCGGCCGGAGGCGGCTCGGGGGCCGGAGGCGGCTCGGGGGCCGGAGGCGGAGGCTCCTCGGGCAGCAAGCTCGCGCATTGACCGGAGGTGTCGCCGTCGACGCGATTGGCCGTGCCCGTCGGCGCCGGAGCATTGCCGCTGCAGCGCAGGTCGTCGTCGATCGCGTTGCCCTCTAGCAGCACGCCGCCCGTGTTGCCGACCACGTGCAAGTCCCGGCGCAAGTCGTTGTTCGTCAGCTCGAGCCGCGAGCGATTGTTCGTGAGCTCGACGTCGCCGCGAACCTCCGTGCGTTCGACGGTGCTCGAGTCGCCGACGAATTCGACGAGCTGCATGTGGCCGTCTATGTGCGTTTGATCGAGGTCGACGAAGTCGGCGCGGCTCCCCTCGAGATGGCCGCGGATGCGCACGTCGCGCGCGATCAGCGAGCCGCCGGCGAAGAGCGTCACGTTCCCGCGGATCTCGACGCCGGTGAGCTCGCATCGGCCGACGATGTTGACGTTGTTTCGGAATAGGCCGCCCGTCGTCGAAGCGCACAGGCTGTCTTGCGCCGCGACGCCCGTCGCGTGCACCAAAAGCCCGGCCACGGCCAGCAGGCCAATGAAGCGCAGTCGCTCCATGGACGCCTCCCTGAAGACACCCCTACTCACACAAATGCAAAACTCGGGCCGTTTCGGAGCGGGGTGCGGCGCGTGCGCCCGCGGACCCGCACGCAGCTCCGCCCCAACGGCCGGCGGGTCGGCGACCGTTGCAAAATTTGCAACGCGTGCATGCCGCCGTCGGATTTTCTGGCGAAACCGGCCGAGCCGCACGTCGCGATGTCAGCGCCCCGCCGTTCGGGATTGCCGGGCGCTTCGGCCGATCAGCTCCGGTAAGTCGGCGACCGTCGCGCGAGCCTGCTCGAGGAGCCAATCGCGGAGCGCGGCGATCCCGCTTTCGTCGTGCCGGTCGGGATGACAGACGACGTAGTACTGGAGCGGCGACGCCGCCGCGACGCTGAACGGGCATACGACGCGGCCCGCCCGCAGCTCGTCGGCGACCAGCAAGCCGCGCGCCAGCGTGATGCCCCGCCCGAGCATCGTCGCTTGCAGCTGCACGTTGAAGTCGTCGCTCAACCGCCGCGGCTTCGGCGGCTTGTAGGGAACGCCGGCCGCCGCGAACCAATGTGCCCAGAGATCCGAGAACGGGTCCTCCGTGAGCAAAGGCTCGTTCAAGAGATCGCTCGGCCGCTTGAGTCGCCGTGCGACGTCCGCTCGGCAGACGGGAAAAACGACGTCATCGACGAGCAAGACCGCGGCGACGTTCGGCCAACGGCCGTTGCCGAAGCGCACGCCGACATCGACGGCCGAAACCGTGAAGTCGACGAGCGCAGACGAGCTACTCAAGTGCAGCGAAGTTCCGTTGTGGCGCCGTTCGAAATCGCCGATGCGCGAGACGAGCCAGTGCGTGATAAAGGACGGCGTCGTAGTGATCGTCAGCACGCGCGCTGCACCGTGACGGAACAATCGTTCCGTGCCGCGCTTGATCACTCCCAAGCCCTGCTGCACGACGGCGTAATACTCGCGTCCGCTGTCGGTTAGCTTGAGGTGCGGGCCGTTGCGTACGAATAAGCTCTGGCCGAGCTCCGCTTCGAGCTTTTGGATCTGCCGACTCACGGCGCTCTGCGTGACGCTGAGCTCGTCGGCGGCACGGCTGAAGCTCTGCAAGCGCGCGGCGGCTTCGAAGGCTCGGATCGCGTTCAGCGACGGCAGCTCGCGCGCCACGGGCTACCATTCGAAAAAGTCATCATAGGCTCAGAATATACCGCAGTAGCGGGTTCCCGTGCCTCCTAGCATGTCGACCCGTCATGCCACATCGAACCGGGGAGGCTCACATGAACGCGGTCTTGCATCGATTCGTTTACGGGCTCGCCGTCGCCCTTGCGTGGGTGTTGCTGTCGGGCTGCACCGTCACGACGGGAGTGAACCAGGCTCGGCTCCCCCTTCAGCGGAATGTTGCCGATCCATACATCGTCTGCACCGGCGTCTACGCGTCGCGGTTGCGCGAGCGAGCCGAGGCCGGGCGCGTCTGCCGGCGTTTCGAGGAGATACACGTTGTCCTGTAGCCGGCAATCGAGCGCGGCGGGAGCACGCCGAGGCTGAACACGGCGCGCGGATGTTGCGGCTCGCGCCGCCGACCTCGGGTCACGCCTGCTCGGCCTCGTCCCAAGGTCCCGAGCCTGCGAGGCGCCTCGCGCGTTCGACGAGCTGCTCGATGCTGACCGTCGTCATGTTCGCGAGCGTAAACGATTCGTGTCGCGGCACCAAAAAGGAACGGCGGGCCGAGCCCGCCGTTCCCAACGGCTGCACTAGGCGTTGCGCTAGAACTGCATGTTCAGCTGCACCGTGTACACGCGGCCGAGCACGTCGTACGACGACGGGAACGTGTTGCCGGAATTGAAGTCCGTCGCGGCGGCTTCGTTGCCTACAACGGGCGGATCCTTGTCGGTCACATTCATCGCGCCGAAGCTGAGCAAGTAGCGATCGGCGAACCGATAGCTGGCGTAGAGGTCGATGTACGTGCGGCCGCCGATGTGGCGGAAGTTCTCGAACGTGTTCGCGGCCTCGGGAGGCTCGACGTCGACGGGCCCCAGGTAGCGCAACTGCGCCGAGAGCGACAAGTCGTTCCGGTTCCAGGTCGTGCGCTCGATCATCCGGATCTCGGGCCGCGCGTTCTGGCAGCTCGTGCCGAAATAGCCGTTGCAATCCACGACCGGTAGCTCGTTGAGACTCCGGAATTCGTGGGTCAGGTACTTGTTCACGTTGCCCGAGAAGTTGAGGTCTCCCTGGCCGACCGGAATGCCGAACGAGAAGCCGAGCTCGATGCCTTCGGCGTGCAGAAAGACCTTGTTCCGCGTCAGGAGCTCGACACCCGCGCCCGGCAGCGTCAACGTGCCGCCGACGCGCTGCACCTTCGAGCACTCGCTCGTGAGGGCGAGCACGTAGCAGGCGTCGAGGATCTCCTGCGGCGTGAACTCCTCGATCGGGTTCGCGACGTCGATGTCGTAGTAGTCGAGCGAGAAGACGGGGTTCAAGAGCTCGCCGATCTCGGGCGTCCAGACGACGCCGACCGTCGCCGTATCCGCCTGCTCGATCGTCGGCAGGTTCGCCAAGTCCGTTCCCTCGAAGATGTTGACCTGGCCCGCGACGATGTCCTCGACGGTGCCGACCTGCGCGTCCGACATGCCCGTCGAGATACACAATGCGCGCAGCTCGGGCGTGATGTTCGCGGCGTTCGCGATCGAGCAAGGGTCGACGGTGGCGTTGTCGAGGCCGATGACGACGGGGCTCGTCAGCTCGTCGACGTTCGGCGCGCGCGCGGCACGCTGCCGCATCACGCGGAACAACAACGAGTCGACGGGCCGGTAGTTCAAGCCGATCTTCCAGGTGTCATCCGAGCCGGACGGATCGTAGTCCGAGTAGCGGTAGCCGAGCTCGAGATCGAGGCCCTGCGCGCCGCGCCTGCCGTCGACGAACGGGATCAACGCCTCGAGGAACGCTTCCTTGACGTCGTAGCTGCCGTCGATCGGGAGCAAGTACCCACCGGCGCCGCCGAGACAACTGTCCGGCGCCAGCTTCAAGCACTCGTCCGGGATCAGCCGCGCGCGCTCGTCGCGGTGCTCGACGCCGAAGCTGAACGCCACGGGGTTCGAGGCCGAGTCGAGCTGGAGGCCCGGGAACGAGCCGGTGACGAAGGCCGATGTGATCAGCTGCTCGTAGTCCTGCTGCTGCAACGCGGACGCCGACGAATAGCGCGCCATTTCCGGCGTGATGCTGCCGAAGCCCCCGAACAGGTTGATCGGCACGCATGTCGCGTCGCCGTTCAAGCAAGTCACGCCGTCGAGCGTCTGCAGCGCGTTGCCGACGTTCGTAAGGTTCGTGTAGCCCTGGCGCAGCAAAACGCGGTTCGTCTCGCCGTACTGGAACGACACGTCGTAGTCCCAGTTCGCGCTGATCGCGCCGCGCACGCCGAGCAGCGCCTGGAACATCTCGTTGTTGTAGTCCTCGGACCGTTCGCCGAGCTCCACGGTGCGCCGACGGTACTGAATGTTGAGATCGTCGGCCGCGTCGACGACGCCGTTGCCGTTGTTGTCGTTCCAGTTGTGGAACAGGAGGTCGCCGGGCGAGCTCGGGTCCGGAGTATTCGCGACGTTGACGGTGCCCGCCGCCACGCCGGCATTCGCGGCTGTCAAGATGACGCCGAGCGCCTGAGCGCCGATCAGCGGGTTCGACAGCGGCGTGAAGTACGGGTTACCGAAAACACCCGACGGTGCGACCTGCTGCACGACCTTCGTCTTGCCGTAATTGAACATCGAGTAGACCTCGGCGTCGTCGCCGACGTCGAGAGTCGCGAGCACCGTGCCGTTGTAGCGCTCGAGCGGCGTCTGGTAATAGTTGAACGGGTTGAAATTGAACACGCTGCAATTGCTGCCGAGCGTGCCGTCGTCGCGGAATTGCCCGAGCGCTGGGCCGCCCGCGATCGCGACGCGCGTGGGCAGCGTCGTCGTCGAGCCGCCCGAGGCGACGGACCCGGGGCCGCCGCAACCCGCCGGCGCCGGCACGGGGCCTTGGCCCGCGAGATACTCCGCGTAGTTCGAGCCGTCGGCCGTCGCGATGCCGAGCTGGCCGAGCGGCCGGGCGCCGAGCAAGATCGGGTCGCGCTCCTGATAGCCCAAGCTCAACACGACGTTCGCGGCGCCGTCGGCCGCATTCGTGCCGAGCGTCACGGCCGCGTACGTATCTTGGCCGTCCTTCTCGCCCGTCTGCGACGTGCTGAGTTGAACGTCGATCCCTTCGAAGTCGTCGCGCAGCACGACGTTCAACGCGCCCGAGATCGCGTCGGAGCCGTACACGGCGGACGCGCCTCCCGTGATGATGTCGATGCGCTCGACGAGCGCGAGCGGAATCATCGACGTGTCGACCTCGCCGTCGTCGTTGAACGGCACGACGCGGTGGCCGTTGATGAGCACGAGGTTGCGCTGCGAGCCGAGGCCGCGGAGATCGATCGTCGCGGCGCCTTGCGTGCCGTTGTTCACGTTCTGGCCGTCGCTCGGCACCGTGATCGGGAGAAGCCGCAGCATCTTCTCGATCTCGGGCTCCTGTTGCCGCTGTATCTCTTCGGCGCCGATGCTGTAGATCGGGCTCGACGACACGACGCCCGGTTGACGAATTCGCGTGCCGGTGACGATGAGCTCCTCGACGGGCTGGGCTTGCGCTTGCGCTTGCGCCGGCGCCAAGGCTAATGCCGCAGTGGTGAACAGCGCGCACTTGGCGGCGCCGCGCACGAGACCCGTTCGGGATTTTTCCTGACCGTAGCCGGTCGCTAACGCGAGCCGGACGGCGGAGCGAAGTGACGAATACTTGAACATTAGAGTGCCTCCTCAACGACCCCTGGTTAGTGTCGTCGGCCGGGGGCACCCAACTTCCCCTGTGTCGGAACCCTCGCGCGAGCCGACATCCCCTCACCGTCGAGAATACTCCCAACGTCGCCCCAACCCTACTGCGAACCGGTTGGTTCGATACCCAGAGTATGGAGGCCCCGGAAAAGCTGCTGTCCGGGGGCGCCTCGACTGCGTGCCGGTGTGGTGAAAACGCCGCGCCCGAGCCGGCGCGCGCAGTGATCACCGTCCGGGCTGCGTCGACGGCGGCACGGGTAGGCCGCGCTCGGCCAACAGCGAGCGCAGCAGGGCAGCGGCTTCCGGATAGCGCTTCAACACGTCGGGTGTGTACTCGACGCCGTCGGCCACGAAGACGGGCGTCCAACCCTTGCTGTTTGCGGCGTCGAGCTTCGCACCGCGGTCGGCGAGAAACCGAATCGCCGCGACGTTGCCGCCGCGATACACGGCGCCGTGCAGCGCCGTCTCGCCGTTCTGGTCGACGTCGTTCACGCCGCCGCCGCCCGATTCCAGCGCGAGCTCCATCGCGGCCAAGCATTCGGCATGCGTGCCGGGATTCTCGCCGGGCGCCCAAATGCCGACGCCGGCCGCGGCCATCAGCGCCGTCGTGCCGGCGTCCGTCGTCGCGCCCGCGTCGGCGCCGAGCTCGAGCAGTGTGCGCATCAGCGGCAGGTCGCAGGATTTCGCGGCGAGCACGAACGGCGTCGCGCCCAAGCGGTCGAGCTTGTTGCGATTGCCGTCGGCCGGCTCTTTCGTTTGGCGCGCGTCGATGTTCGCGCCTTTCGCGACGAGCCGGCGGACGAGCTCGAGGCTGTCGAGATGCCCCGTCTGCGCCGGACCCGGCAAATTGAACCCCACGTTCCAGCGGCGCGACCATGCGACCTGGTGCAGCGCCGTCCACCCTTGCGCCGCGGCGTTCGGATCGGCGCCGCGCTCGAGCAGCAAGCCCGCGACCTCGTAATGCGCGTTCGTCGCCGCGAGCACGAGCGCGCTCGTGCCGTCGAGCAGCGACTGGTTCGGATCGGCGCCGGCGTCGAGCAGCGCGCGCGCCGCGTCGATGGCGCCGGCGCGCACGGCGAACAGCAATGCGCTGAAGTCGCCGGCCGCGGAGCGCGCGTCGCGCTCGGCGCCGGCTGCGAGCAGCGTGCGGATCGCGTCGGCGTTGTTCTCGTGCGCGGCCCAATGGAGCGCCGTCTGGCCTTTCCAGCCTTCTCGCTCGTCGACGCGCGCGCCGGCCGCGAGCAGCGCGTCGAGCGTCGCCGTGTCGCCCGTGCGCGCGGCCGTCATCAGCGCCGTCTCGCCTTCGGGCAATGCCGTGTTCGGATCGGCGCCGTGCTCGAGCAGCAGCGTCGTCAGCGCCGCGTCGCCGTTCTCGGCGGCCAAATAGAGCGGCGGCACTCCGTAGCGATTGCGTGCGTCGACGTTCGCACCGGCCGCGAGCAGCGCTTTCGCGAGGCCGGCGTCGCCGTGATGCACGGCCCAATGCAACGCCGTCGTGCCGTCGGCCTCGGCGTCGTTCGCGTCGGCGCGCTCGGCGAGCAGCGTCCGCGCGGCGGCCGCGTCGCCGCGCTTCAACGTGCTCGCGAGCTCGCCGGCATGCGCCGCGCAGAAGCCCGTCGCGAGCAGAGCGAGAACGGCGGGTCGCAGCGCGGCGGCTCGCATGGCTAAATGCGGAGCGGTTCCGTGCTGTCGCCGAGCGACGCGGTCGGCACGCCGACCTTGTCGAGCATCGCGAGCAGCAGGTTCGTCATCGGCGTCTCCGGCGGGAAGACGAGATGGCGGTTGCCTTCGAGGGCGCCGCCGGCGCCGCCGACGAGCGCGAGCGGCAGGTCGTAGTGAGCGTGGAGGTTCGGGTTGCTCAAGCTCGCGCCGTAAAGGAACAGCGAGTGGTCGAGAAGCGTGCCGTCGCCCTCGGGCGTCGCCTCGAGCTTGGCCAAGAACTCCGCGAACAGATCCGTCTGATACGTGTTGAGCCGCGCGAGCTTCTCGATCTGCTCGGGCCGATCGCCGTGGTGCGATACGCCGTGATGGCCCTCGTTGAATCCGATCTCGGGGTACGTGCGGAAGTTGAGCTCGCGGCCGAGCATGAACGTGACGATGCGCGTGAGATCGGCCTGGAACGCGAGCCACTGAAGCTCGTACATGAGCCGCACGTGATCGCCGAAGTTGTCGGGAATGCCGCGCGGCCGCTCGAGAGCCGGAAGACCCGCGTCGTCGCCGAGCCGCTCGACGGCCGCTATGCGCCGCTCGACCTCGCGCACGCTGTCCAAGTAGCCGTCGACCTGCGCGCGGTCCGACGGCCCGAGCTTAAGCTTGAGCCGCGCGAAGTCTTCCGTGACGGAGTCCAAGATGCTGCGGTTCTCGTGCGCGAGCGCCAAGCGCTGCGCCGTCGTGCCGCCGTTGCCGAACAGCCGCTCGAACACGACGCGCGGATTGTTCTCCGTCGGCAGCGGGCTCGTCGGCGAGCGCCACGATATCGTGTTCATGTAGATGCAGGCGTAGCTGTTCTCGCACTGGCCCGAGAGGAAATTGAGATCGATGGCGAGCTCGAGCGACGGCAGCGGCGTGTCCCTGCCGATGACGGCCGCCGCGACCTGGTCGGCCGTGATGCCGTTCTCGACGTCGGCGCCTTCCGTGCGCTTGGCCCGAGCGCCCGACAGCCACGAGCTCGTCGCGCGCGTGTGGTCGCCGTTCGCGCCGTCGTCCTGCGCGTCGGCCTGATGGTGCGCGAGCCCGCTGACGACGGTCAGCACGTCCTTGTACGGCTCGAGCGGCGTCAGGATACGCGATAGCTCGAAGTTCTTGCCCGTCGTCGGCGGCGTGAAGAAGTCGATCCCGTCGAAGTTGCGCGCGACGCCGTTCGGCATATAGATGAAACCGAGGCGAGCCGGTTTCGGCGCCGCGCTCTGGGCAAGCGCCGGCACCATCGCGTCGAGCAGCGGCAGCGCTATGCACGCGCCGGCTCCGCGCAGGAACGTTCGCCGCGGCAAGGTTCGTTGGGTGATGATCAAGTTCCCGCTCTCCGCATCTGAAACGGTGGGCTCTGCACGATACCTGTGATCAAGCTCGAGAACCGATAGTCGTCTTCGGCCGCCGCGCGCACGATCGCGCGCACGGCAGGCTGGTCGTACGCCTCGACCCCGCGGCCGAGCGCATACGTCATGAGCTTCTCCGTGAGCGTCGTCACGAACAAGTCCGAGCTTTCGAGCGCCGCGCGCAGCCCGGCGGCGCCGTCGAACGGCGTGCCGTCCGGCAGAGCGCCCGACGCGTCGATGCGGCCGCCCGTCTCGTCGATCGAGCGCCAGACGCCGACCGCGTCGAAGTTCTCGAGCGCGAAGCCGAGCGGGTCCATGAGCGCGTGACAGCTCGCGCAGCTCGGATTCGCGCGGTGCGCCGCGAGCCGCTCGCGCACCGACAGCGTGCCGCCGCCGTCGCTCGTCTCTTCGAGCTCCGGCACGTCGGGCGGCGGCGGCGGCGGAGGGACGCCGAGCAGGTTCTCGAGTATCCATTTGCCGCGCACGACGGGCGACGTTCGGTCGGGATACGACGTGACGGTGAGAATGCTGCCGTGGCCCAGCAGGCCGCGGCGCGGGCCGTCGGCCGGCAGCGTGACGCGGCGGAAGTGATTGCCTTTGATGTTCGGCAGGCCGTAGAGCCGCGCGACGCGCTCGTTGACGAACGTGTAATCGGCGCGCAGCAGGTCGAGCGCACTGCGGTTTTCTTGCACGATGCTGCCGAAAAAGAGCTCCGTCTCGCGCTTGAGCCCCTGGCGCAGCGTGTCGTCGAAGTCCGGGAACTTGCTTTGCACGGGCACGACGGCGTCGAGGTTGCGCAAGTAGAGCCACTGGCCGGCGAAGTTCTCGACGAATGCCGTCGCGCGCGGATCGGCAAGCATGCGCTCCACTTGCCGCTCGAGTACCGTAGCGTCGCGCAGCTCGCCGCGCTCGGCGGCGGCGAGGAGCTCGTCGTCGGGGATGCTGCTCCAGAGGAAGAACGACAGCCGCGAGGCCAACGTCAGGTCCGACACGGCGTAGACCGAGCCCGGCGCCGCGTCGGCCGGATCTTGCTCGACGCGGAACAGGAATTCGGGCGACACGAGCAGCCGCTTCAGCGCGAGCTCGATGCCGGCATCGAAGCCTTCGGCCGCGCCCTCGCGATAAAACTCGAGCAGCGGCGCAACGTCGTTTTCGGCGACGGGGCGCCGATACGCGCGGCGGGCGAGGGCCCGCAGGATTTCGCGCGCGCAGGCCTCGGCCTCTACGTCGCCGGCCGTGGCAGACGGCCGGCACGTGAAGATGCGCCGCCGGCTCGCCGTGTCGCCGGCGCCCGCCGCGGCGTACGGGCCGCTGATCTCGACGGCGCGGAGATACGCGCCCGTGCGCGTCTCCGGAATGTTCACGCCGGCCGGATACGGCCGCTCGAACGGCAGCCGCGCGGGCTCGTCGAGCGCCGCCGTGCGCGCGAGGAACGCGGCCGTCACCGTGTGTTGGCCCGCGCTCACGGGCACGCGCACGCGCCAGTTCGCGTCGGCCCGATTGCGCTCGGCGCGCCCTTCGCGCGAGAGCTGGAAGCGCTGCACGATCTGGCTGATCGCGGGCGCGTTCGGATCGTTGCTCGCGGCCTGCGGTGCCATCAACGGCACGGCCGGCAGCGTGAACAGCGCCACGCGCTCGCCGTCGATCGCGATCTCGAGGGTTTGCTCTTCGGCGTAGAGCGGCATCTGCTCGTTCAAGTCGCGCGCGAGCTCGACGGCAACTTCGTATTCCGCGTCGGCCGGGAAGTGATATTCGACGAGCGTGCCGCCGCGCGTGCCGAAAGGCAGCCCAGGCAGGCGCTTCTCTTGCGAGCGGTCGTCGGGCACGCGGAACCAGTCGATGTTCACGAACGGCGACGGCGTGCCGACGGCGAGCCGGCTGACCTCGTCGGCCGCGGCGAGATAGCGCTCGAGCAGCGTCGGCGAGAGCTTCAGCACGCCCGCGATGTTGTCGAAGCCGTAGCTCGCCTCGTCGGCCGGCAGGAGCTCGGCCACGTCGACGTCGAGGTGCAGCAAGTCGCGGATCGCGTTGCGGTACTCGGCGCGGTTCAAGCGGTGGAACGGCTCGGTGCGGCCCGGGTTCGGGCTCGCCGCGGCGGCGGCATCGAGCTCGCCTTCGAGCCAGGTCGCGAGCTCGAGGCGCGTGTCGGCCGGGGGGTGCGGCTCACCGGCGGGCGGCATCATGCCGGCGCGCAGCTTCCGCACGACCTTCTCCCACTCGGCCGGGTGGCCCGCGACCTGCTCGAGCGGCAACGACTTCAGGCTCAAGTCGGCCGTGCGCTCGACGTCGTCGTGGCAGGACGTGCAATAGCGGGCGATCGTCGCCTCGTGATTGGCGATCGTCTGCTCGCGCGAGGGCGTGCAGGCCGCGAGCGCCGCGGCAACGGCGACCAGCGCGGGAGTGTTGGCCCTCGACGACATCCGTCGATTATAGTCGGGTAAAACGTCCCGCATGGGAGGGGTGTCGCGATGCCCAGCAGCCTCGGAAACCGGACGATTCTCGCGGCCGCCGTGGCCGGTTTGGCGGCGAGCGCCGCCGCGCAACAGGAAGGGGCGTCCGTCGCGGGGCTGCGCGCCGTGCCGGCGGAGACGACGGCCGCGGCTTATGTCGACAGGAGCTGGCGTCCGCCGCGCACGTCGTGGGGACACCCGAGCTTCGAAGGGGTGTGGAGCACCGACGATTTCCGCGGCGTGCCGATGAGCCGGCCGCGCGAGCAGGGCGAGCGCATGACGCTGACGCCGGAGGAGTTCGCGAAGCGCGCGCAAGACATCGAAAGCGGCCGCGACTTCTCGGTCAACGTGGGCACGTTCTTGCGGCACGAGTACGGCGTTCGCACGTTCGGCTACACGTCGATGATCGTCGATCCGCCGAACGGCCAGATGCCGGCGCTCACCGAGCACGGTCAAGCGCTCGCGAGCTCGCGCACGCGCGGCACGTTCGGCCCCGGCCCGTTCGACGATTTCGACGACTTCTCGCTCTACGACCGCTGCATCACGCGCGGCGTGCTCGGCTCGCTGCTGCCCGTCATTTACGGCAACGGCGTCCGCATCGCGCAGAATCCCGACTCCGTCGCGATCAGCTACGAAATGATCCACGACACGCGGATCATTCCGCTCGACGGGCGCCCCGCGCTCGACGGCGGCATCCGCCAGTACCTGGGTAGCGCGCGCGGCCGCTTCGAAGGTGACACGCTCGTCATCGAGACCACGAACTTCACGGACAAGACGAGCGTCGGCACGAACGGCGGCGGGCCGCCGAACAGCGAGCAGCTGAAGCTCACCGAGCGGCTCACGCGCGTCGACCCGGCGATGATCGAGTACGTCGCGACGATCGACGACCCCGGTGCCTACACGGCGCCGTGGACGATCAGGCTCATGATCACGTCGCGGCCGGGCTACGAGGTGCACGAGTACTCGTGCCACGAGGGCAACGGCGCCGTCGGGCATTCGCTCTCGGGCGAGCGTGCGTACGAGCGGCAGGTTGCCGAGGCGAAAGCCAAAGGCTTGCCTACACCTGAGCGCGCCGTGAACCACGAGCAGATCAGGAACGGCCCGGCCGAGGGCGTCGAGATCTTCGACATCAACGCCGGGGAATAGCGGCTCGCGGCTCCGCCGGTGGCTCGCGAAGCTCGAGATGGCCGGCTACTGGGCGTTCAGAACGACGATGGGGTTCACCTTCGTCGCACGCCGTGCCGGAAGCACGGAGGCGGCGACGGCCGTGCCCGCCAGCAAAGCCGCGACCAGCGCAATCAAGACGGGATCGGTGGGCTCTATTCCATAGACGAGCCTTTGCAGCGCGCGGCCGAGCAGCGCGATCCCGATAACGCCGAGCGCGAGCCCCGCGGCGACGAGCACCAGCCCTTCGCGGAGCACGAGAGCGGACACCTGCCGGGTCGTGCTTCCGAGCGCCATTCGAACCCCGATCTCGTGCGAGCGTTGCGCGACGAGGTACGCGAGCACTCCATAGATCCCGAGCGCTGACAATAACAACGCGACTCCCCCGAACGCGACCGAGATCGACATCGCAAGCCGCTCGCGCGCGAGCGACTCGTTCGTGCGCTCGGCCATCGTGCGGACGTCGTGCAAGGCGAGCTGCGGATCGATCTCGGCGAGGTGTGTTCGCAGCACCCGCGGTACCGTGGACGGATCGTCGCGCGTCCTGATCGCGAACACGTAATTGCGATTCGACGATTGCGCCTGCGGCGTGTAGAACGTTCCCATCGAGCTTTGCGCTCCCGCGAGGTTCTCGAACCGCACTTCCGGGACGACGCCGACGACCGTGAGCCAGCGCGTGCTTTCCGTGACGACAGCCGCATTGCCTCCGGCGCCCACCGTGAAGAACCGCTTGCCGAGGGGGTTCTCGCCAGGCCAGAACGCGGCCGCCAAACGCTCGTCGACGATGGCGACGCCCGGCGCGGAGGCATCGTCGCGCTCATCGAAGTAACGGCCGCGGGCGAGGGGAATACTCATCGTCTCGAAAAATCCAGGCGTGACGTGCACCCACTCGGGCGCAACCAGCGACTCCTCCGCCGGGTTCTCGTTGCGCCCTTCCACGAAGACCGGTTGCGCGCCCGTCATTCCGCCGTGCAGCGGGATCACGGTCGTCGCGCCGGCCGAAACGACGCCGGGCGTGCCGCGAATCCGCTCGAGCAAGCCGTCGACGAGGGCGCGCACGGACTGCTCGTCGCGGTAACGAGGCGCCTGGACGTCCACGGCCGCGGTCACGATGTTGTCGCGCGCGAAGCCCAAGTCCGCGTTCAAGAGATTGCGCACGGTCGTAAAGAGCAATCCGGCACCCACGAGCAGCACGAACGCGAGCGCTACCTGTGCGACCACGAGGGTCCTGCGCAACCTGCGCGCCCTTTCGCCGCTCGCGCCCGTGTGCCGGTCTTGCCGCAGCTGCTCGGCCAGCCTGCTGCCCTTCGCGTGGGCAAGCGACGCGAGCACGATCGTGAGCCCGCTCGCGAGGGCCAGCCCCAGAACGAAGCCGACAACGGGCCAATCGAGACGGACGCCGTCGAGCGCGAAGAACCGGTCGACCCGCATCGTGCCGACTAAGCGAAGCGCCGCTGCCGCGACGCCCAAGCCCAGCGCCGCGCCCGTGAGCGCGATCGAGAGGCCCTCGACCGCGAGCAGCCGCGTCATCCGCGCGCGTCCCGCTCCGAGCGTCATGCGCAGCGCTTGATCGCGCGCGCGCAGGCGCGACTGCGCCAGTGCGAGGTTTGCTAAGTTCACGGCGCCGATCAGCAGGACGAACAGCGCACCGGCCCACAATGCGTACAGCGACCCGCGCACGTTGCGCACGAGCAGGTCCTGCAGCGGTTCGACGGTCGTATGGAACCCCGCTTCCTCCATCAGCACGCGCAACCTCGGCAGCTCCTCGAGCATGGCGGCGTTCGTCGCTTCGACCTGCCGTAGGGCCTGTTCGCGTGTCGCGCCGGGCGCGAGGCGCCCGACGTTGTACCAGTTGTTGTTGACGGGGTTCAGCTTCTGCCCCGGCGTGAAGGCGAGCGGTATCCAGAAGCGGGCGGACGGATCGAAGAACGTGAAGCGCTCCGGCATCACGCCGACGATCGTGAATGGACGTCCCGTCAGAGTGATTTCGGCTCCGACGGCCGCCGGATCGCCGGCGTAGAGCTGCTGCCACAGCCCGTAGCTCAGGATCACGCGTTGCTCGTTGCCGATCTCGCCTTCGTCTTCCGTGAACGTGCGGCCGAGCACCGGTGAAGCGCGTAGCAGCCGGAACAGCGACGGCGTCGCGGCCATGCCGTGGACGCGCTCCGCGCCGCCGTCGCGCGAAAGCGTGTGATCCGCGGCGCCGAACAGCGCCTGCTCTTCGAACGCGGTGACGCGCGCCAGACGATCGTAGTAGTTGCGCGGCGCGCTCGTCTCGAGGAGTACGCCCGGCCCGGACTTCGGAAACTGATTCGCCATGATCATGATGCGCGACGGTTCCGGCGCTGCGAGCGGATTCAAGAGTCCCTGCCGAACGATCGCGAACACGACGGCGTTCGCGCCGAGGCACACCGCGAGCGTCACGATCGCCGTCGCAGAGAAGCCTCTGTGCCTGCGCAAGAAGCGCCAGCCCGCGCGCAGATCGAGGCCGAGGCCGGTGAGGAGGGAGCGGCCGAGCCGCGACCGCTCGGCGCGTGCCACCGCGGCGCCCACCGGCTCGGCGCGAACGAGCTCTTCGCACAGCTCCGGCCACGACGGCACTTGGCTCTCGAGCTCGGACCAGGCCTCCGCTTCGGACATACCGCGCTTCAAGAGCGACTCGTAAACTTCCTCGAGCTGCGCACCGAGCTCCTCCGCGACCTTGAGCTGCTGCTCCGAGGGAAGCGTCAGCGACTCGATGTGTGAGCGAACGAAGGCTTTGACGTCACGCATACTCGACGCCGCCCGCGCGTTGGATCGCGTCAATGAAGTCGCTCCAGTTCTTGCGCTGCTCGGCAAGCTTTTTTCGCCCTGCCGCAGTGAGCTTGTAGTACCGCCGCCGGCGCTGGCCGGTTTTTTCGACCCACGTGCCCGCAATCAGGCCGCGCCGTTCGAGCCGATAGAGAATCGGGTATAGCGACGCCACGTTGAACGTAACCGCGCCGGCCGAGCGCTGGCCGATGCGAATCGCGATCTCGTAGCCGTGACGACGCGCGTCCTCGAGCTGGGCCAGCACCAGCAGCTCGGCAGTGCCTTTCTTGAGGGCGCTCTTGTCCGAGGGATCGGGCTGTATGTTCGACATATGTGTGAATCATATATATATGGTCGAACGACATACAAGCCTGGGGGTTCCGGTTGGCCGCAGCGCTGCTTGCCGTGCCGTCAGCGCCGGTCGAAGCTGCCGTCGAGTCGCGGTGCGGCGATCCGTCGCCGGTGGGCCGGCGATGCGGCGGCGGCTGCTGCCGGGCGATGGGTGTGCTGGAAGTGGGACGGCGGTCCCGCTTGCGGGACACCGGGTAGCGCGCGCGGCAAGCAGTGACGGCGGATTTCGCTGCGCTGCCGCTGATTTGGCGGCGTGGCACGTTCTGGCACGGCGCTTGCTCTGCGGCGCCAGGGGCTCGTTTAGCTCGCACGCCGACGTTTCGGGGGGAAGCGATGTACCACTTGAGGCTTGCTTTGCGGCAGCTCCGGCTGCGCGCCGGCCTGTCGTTCGTCGTCATCGCGATGCTCGCGCTCGGAATCGGCGGGACGACGGCGATCTTCTCGCTTTATCACCAGATTCTGTTGCGGCCGCTGCCCGTGCCGGAGCCCGACCGCCTCGTGAATCTGGCGTCGCCGGGGCCGAGGGCCGGCGGCGGATTCCAAGATCTCGGCATCACGAATCCCGATGCGCAGTTCAGCTACCCGATGTTCCGGGATCTCGAGCGGCAGCAGACCGGCTTTACCGGGATCGCCGCTCACGTCGATTACCTCGCAAACTTGAGCTTCGAGGACCGGCCGTCGTCCGGCCGCGTTTATCTCGTCTCGGGCAGCTACTTCGATGTGCTGGGTCTACGGCCTGCGCTCGGGCGCTTGCTCCGGCCTGGCGACGACCCGCGCGCCGGCGAGTCGGCCGTCGCGGTGCTCAGTCACGAATTCTGGCAGCGCGTTTTGGGCGGTGATCCGGGCGTCATCGGCAAGACGCTGTCCGTGAACGGTCATTCGCTCGAGATCGTCGGCGTCGCCCCCGAGGGCTTCAGGGGCACCAACGTCGGCGTTCGCACCGACGTTTTCGTGCCGTTGACGTTGGCGCCGCAGGTGATCGCCGGCCTGATCGGTCCCGATGCGTTCGATTCCGCGGAAGCACGGCAAGGCCGTTGGATCTATCTGTTCGCGCGGCTCAAGCCCGGCGTCACGCTCGAGCGAGCGGCCGCGCAGCTGAACGGCGTCTACTCCGCCATTCTGAACGACGTCGAAGCGCCGGAGCTCCTCGCCCAGGACCTCCGCGGCGGAACGCTCGACGACTTTCGCGCCCGTCGGATCGAGTTTTCGCCGGGAGGCCGCGGGCAAAGCAAGCTTGCGGGGGAATACGAGCGGCCGCTCACGCTGCTGCTCGGCGTGACCGCGCTCGTTCTGCTCATCGTGTGCGTGAACATCGCGAACCTGCTGCTCGCCCGCGGTGCGGCGCGAGCCGGCGAGATGGCCACGCGCGCTTCCTTGGGTGCCAGCCGTAGTCGCCTCGTCGGGCAGCTTCTCTTCGAGTCGGCCGTCCTCATCGCGATCGGCGGGACGATGAGCGTGGGCGTTGCGGCGTTCGTCGTGCGGCTCGTTTCCGGCATGTTGCCTGCAGGCGTAGCGACCGGCCTCGCGCCCGAGCTCAGCTCCGCGGCGCTGCTGTTCGCGGCGGGCGCGTCGCTCGTCACGGTCGTCGTGTTCGGTCTCGCGCCAGCCTGGCGCGTCAGCGACGCGAGTCCGGCGCTTGCGATGAAGGCGCACGCGGCGCGCTCCGGCGGCGGCCGAGCAGCCATGCGTTTCCGCGGCGCGCTGACGACGGCGCAGATCGCGTTCTCGATGCTGCTGCTCGTGATGGCGGGACTGTTCACGAAGAGTCTCGTGAACGTGGCGCGACAGGAGATCGGAATCGACGTCGAATCGATCGTGAGCTTCAGCGTGACGCCGCGCATGAACGCGTACGGTCCGCAGCAATTGGCGGACTATTACGATCGCCTCGAGGACACGCTGGCGGCGCAGCCCGGCGTGCTCGCCGTCGGCAGCTCCGGCGTTCCGCTGCTCGGCGACTTCGCGCTGCGTCAGCCGCTGTCCGTCCAGGGATTCGAAGCGGCTCAGGGCGCGGACATGCGAGCGGCGTTCGCGATGGTCGGCACGGATTTCTTCGACGCCCTCGGGATCCCGCTGCTCGCGGGGCGCACGTTCGCGGAGCAAGACGATGCCCGCGCACCGCCCGTCATCGTCGTCAACGAAAGCTTCGCGCGCAGGTTCGGTTTCGGCACGGAAGTGGGCAAGCGTGTGGGGTTCGGCGCCACGCCGACGAACTATCCGTTAGAGATCGTGGGCATCGTCGCGGACGCCAAACTGGCGTCGGTCAAGGGCGACTTCGAGCCGGTGGTGTATGTGTCGCGGTACCAATTCGCGGGTGCGGTCCAGGCGATGTTCTATTACCTGCGCACCGGCGTCGAGCCGGACGGGTTGCTTGCGACGATCCCGCGCGTCGTCGCCGAGATCGATCCAAACGTGCCGGTGACGAATCTCCAGACGATGAGGACGACCATGAACGGAAACGTCTTCGTCGACCGGCTGCTGTCGATGCTGTCCGCGGGTTTCGCCGCGCTCGCGACGCTGCTCGCTGGCATCGGGCTGTACGGCGTGCTCGCCTACAACGTCACGCAGCGCACGCGCGAGCTCGGGCTTCGGCTCGCGCTCGGCGCACGGCCGGAAACGGTCCGCGGCATGGTGTTGAAGCAAGTCGGGGTGATGGCGCTGATCGGCACGGGCGCCGGTCTCGTTGCGGCGCTCGCGGTCGGCCGCGTCGCCGAGTCCGTGCTCTACGGGATGTCGGGCCGCGATCCGTTCATCTTCGTTGCAGCCACGGCCGTGCTCGGCGTCGTCGTGCTCGCGGGAAGCTGGTTTCCCGCTCAGCGGGCATCGCACATCGCCCCGACGGAGGCACTGCGGCAAGAGTAGCGCCGTGTAACCAAACGCCCGCGCCGTGCATCTATCGCTCGAGGATTCGGGGGAAAACCGTGAATCAACTGAAGCTCGCGTTGCGGCAGCTCAGGCTGCGTCCTGGGCTTTCGTTCGTCGTCATCGTCATGCTCGCGCTCGGCATCGGTGCGACGACGGCGATGTTCTCGCTCTATCACCAGATTCTCGTCCGGCCGCTGCCCGTGCCCGAGCCCGAGCGGCTCGTGAACCTGGCCGCGCCCGGGCCAGCCAAATTCGGTGGAACGTACGGCGATCTCGGAATCGGCGACCGCGAAGCGCAGTTCAGCTACGAAATGTTCCGGGAGCTCGAGGCTCGGCAGAGCGGGTTCACCGGCCTCGCCGCGCATACCGATTTCGTCTCGAACCTGAGCTACCGCGAGCAGCCGAGCTACAGCCGCGGCGGCACCTTAGTCTCGGGCGGCTATTTCCGCGTTTTGAATCTGCGGCCGGCGCTGGGAAGGCTCATCGCGCCCGAGGACGAGCCGCGCGTCGGCGAGTCGAAAGTCGTCGTCTTGAGCTACGACTACTGGCAACGCCGCTTCTCCGGCGACCCGAACGTGCTCGGCGAGCTGCTCACGGTCAACGGCCAGGACCTCGAGATCATCGGCGTGGCGCCCGAGGGCTTCACGGGCACGATCTTGGGCGTGCGTGCCGACGTGTTCGTGCCGCTGTCGCTTCGCTGGCTCATGGTGCCGACGCTCGGCGCGTACAACGAGAGCAACCCGTTCAGGTACTTCAGCTACTGGACGTACGTCTTCGGCCGGCTCGCGCCGGGCGCCACGCTCGAGCGGGCGGGCGCCGAGCTCAACGGCCTCTACAGCGGCCTATTGAACGAGGTCGAAGCGCCCGTGCTGCCGGCGCAGCTATCTGAGGAGGTCAAGGAGCAGTTCCGCAAGCGGCGGATAACTTTCTCGCCGGGCGACCTCGGCTGGGGACCGCTGCGTGCGCGTGCAGAGCGTCCGCTCCAGCTCCTGGTCGGCGTGACGGCGCTCGTGCTGCTGATCGTCTGCGTCAACATCGCGAACCTGTTGCTCGCGCGCGGCGTGTCGCGCAGCGGCGAAATGGCGATTCGCGCGTCGCTCGGAGCAAGGCGTCTTCAGCTCGCGCGAGCTCTACTCTCCGAGTCGTTCGTGCTGATCGCGATCGGCGGCGTGCTGAGCGCGCTCGTGGCCGCGCTGATCGTGCGGGTGATCTCGGGGATGCTGCCGTCGAACCTCGCGCTCGGCCTGTCCGCGCTGAGCTCCACGGCGCTGCTCTTCGCCGCCGGGGCTTCGCTGACGACGGTCATCGTATTCGGGCTCGTGCCCGCCTGGCGCGCCAGCGGCGCGAATCCGGGTGAAGCCATGAACACGCAGGGAGCTCGCGCCGTCAGCGGCCGCGGGTCGGCGCGGTTCGGGGCGACGTTGACGACCGCGCAGATAGCGTTCTCGATGGTGCTGCTCGTGCTCGCCGGATTGTTCACGAAGAGCCTCTCGAACATCGGCCGCGAGGATCTCGGTATCGACGTCGACTCGCTCGTGACCTTCGGCATCACGGCGCAGCTCTCCTCGTACGATCAGCAAGAGCTCCTCGTTCTCTACGACCGCATCGAGGAGACGCTCGCCGCGCAGCCTGGCGTGACCGGCGTCGGCACCACGGCGATACCGCTGTTCTATGACTTCTCGCTGGGCGGCAACTTCACGCTCGAGGGCGTCGAGCCGGCGCCGGGCGCCGACACTTATTCGGCCGCGACCGCGGTCGGCTCCGGCTACTTCGCCGCGCTCGACGTTGCGTTGATGCAGGGCCGCCTGTTCACGGACAACGATACGGCCAACATACCGCCCGTCGCCATCGTGAACGAGACGTTCGCGCGCAAGTTCAACCTCGGCCAGAACGTGGTCGGCACGCGTCTCAACCGCGGGCTCGAGATCGTCGGCCTCGTTGCGGACGCGAAGCACGCCTCGGTCAAGGGCGACGTTCCGCCGCTCGTGTACTTTCCGCGCCGGCAGATGGCCGGGTGGCTCCAGTCGCTGTGGGTCTACGTGCGCGGCAGCATCCCCGCGGACACGTTGCAAGCGATGATCCCGCGCGTAATGACGGAGATCGCTCCGGACGTGCCGCTCGTCATCGTCCAGACGATGCGCGAGCGCGTCGACGACAACGTCTACATCGATCGCCTGCTCTCGACGCTGTCGATGGGTTTCGCCGCGCTCGCGACGCTGCTCGCCGGCGTCGGTTTGTACGGCGTGCTCGCCTACAACGTCACGCAGCGCACGCGCGAGCTGGGCCTCCGGCAGGCACTCGGCGCGGAGCCGAAGCAGCTTCGGGCGCTCGTCTTGAAGCAGGTCGGCGTGATGGCGTTGGTCGGGCTCGGAATCGGCCTGGCGGCCGCCGTCTCGCTGGGCCGCGTCGCCGAGGCCGTGTTGTTCGGTCTGTCCGGCCGCGACCCGGTCGTGATCGGGGCGGCGGGCGCGACGCTGGCGGCGGTGATACTGGCAGCAAGCTGGTTGCCGGCGTGGCGCGCGTCGCGCATCGCGCCGACGGAAGCGCTGCGGTACGAATAGGGCGCTCGTTGCCCGGCGCCGGCGCGCAAGCGCAAGATGGGACGACGACGCATGCGACGGGGCGAGCGGCATGCGGAGACTCGACCGGCGTCGGCTGACGGCATTGGCTGCGGCCGCCTTGGGGCCCGCGGCGCGACCCGGCCGTTTTCGGAGCTGCCGAGCGATTCGCTCAACGCGGCGGGCGCCGCACGCCGACTCTCGCGAGCGCCTCGCGCGGAACGCCGTAAAACTCGAGCACGCGCCGCGCGTCCCTGAGACCGCACGCCTCGCGATGAACGACGAACGCTTCGACGCGCTCGGCGAGGTCCCAGAGCAACGCCTCTCGCTTCGCGTCGGCGCGCGAGTCGCCGCGGCGACGGGCGTGCTCGTAGTCCCGGAACTGCTCGAGCGCCTGCTCGAGCCGCCGGCCCGAGCGCCCGAGCGCGCCGGCTTTTTCCTCGGCGATCTCGTCTTGGACGACGTCGACGAATTGGTCGGTCATGGCCCGGGAAGGATACCCGAATCACCGCTATGGGTGGCCGGGCTGCGCTGAATGCGTCTTCTCCCAGTTCTTGCCGTCCAAGGGAACGACGATCAGTTGCTCCACGGTGCCTTCGTCGAGGCAACGCGCGTTGACGCTGTAGCCGTCCGGATGCGACCGCGGCACGTAGAACGACTTGACGCCGCAGACGGAGCAGAACAGATGTTTAGCCGTTCCGGTGTTGAACCGGTAAGTCGTCAACACGTCCGCGCCCGACAGTAGCTTGAACCTCGACTTCGGAACGATGAGGTGCAAGTAGCCGGCCTTCCCGCAAATCGAGCAGTTGCAATCCGTTACGACGAGGCGCGTAGGCGCCACGGCCTCGAACCGCACGCGTCCGCAATGGCAGCCGCCGGCATGCGTGACTTCGGCGTCCACCTGTGGCCGCACGACGGGCCTCGCCATGTGGATCTCGTCGCGCAGAGCTCCATCGACGAGCGCGAACCCGCGCTCGACGCCGAACGGCTCGAAGCCGAGGGCCTTGTAGAGCGCTACCGACGCCGCATTCGCGGCGTTGGCGCCGAGCGTCAAAGTCAGAAGCCCAGGCATCGACGCCGCGTGAGCCAGCGCCCGCTCCATGAGCCGGCGCGCGATGCCGCGCCGGCGGTACTCGGGCGCGACGTACACGCCCCAGATGACGGCCTTGTGGGCGAGCTTGCGCTTGCTCAGGCGGTGCAGCCCGACCGTGCCGACGAGCACGGCGCCGTCGAAGGCACCGAACACCGCATCATCGGTCGTCGGCGCCAAGCGCTCGGCGATGCGGTCGAGCGGCGTGTCGCGTTCCTCCTCGTAGCTCGAGGAGAACTCGGCCGGGCATTCCTTTAGCGCGCGCAGGCGCAGCGCCTGGCACGCCGCGGCGTCGCTCGAGTCGAGGATACGAAATTCCACGCTCATGCCCGCTCCTCGATGCGCGCCCGGACGTCCGTGTAGGCCGCACGGATCAGCACGCGCAGTGCTTCGGCGTTCGGCTCGCCGTCCGGCGTGAGCTTCACGTGGCGCATTCGCTTGCCGCTGCCTTCCAGCAGACCAGCCGCGTCGTCGAGCAACGCGCCATAGAAGAAGCCGACGTTGACGTGGCTCTTGAACGTGTTCACGTATGCGAACGCCGCGTCCTCGGCGCACGCGACGGGACAACCGTCGTGAAGCAGCTCGCAAACGTCGGCGCCGCAGCGCCGCATTTCCTCGAACCATTCGCGCGCGATCGCACGGAGCTCGAGCGGCCCTTCGGCGAACCATGCCGCGACGGCCGGATCGCGCTTCCTCGCCGACGAGAACCGCCAGAGCTCCTCGCGGCCGCTCAGGCCGTGGAGGTCGAGCGCGATGCGCCGCGTACTTCGCCGTTGAGGGCTCCGCTTCGTTTTCATCGTTCGCGTCAATCAGTCCAGGAATTTCCAAGACGCCGCGCCGTCGAGATGCCGGATCCGCGCGCCTTCGAGCGCCGCCGGCTCGAAATTCACGGCGTTCACGGCGACGATCGCGTTGCGGCGTTTCCTGCGGTATTCGTAGTGCGTCACGCAACCGCACTTCTTGCAGCGGCAGTACGCGCGAATCTTGCGCTTCCACGAGTATTTCGAGAAGCCGTTCTTCGGCGCCTCGATCGTGACGGAGCTAGCCGCGTAGTACGCCCAGAGCCCGTTGTAGCGGCGACAGATCGAGCAGTTACAGCTCGTCAGCGTGCGCGAGACGCGCGGAACGGTGATGCGCACGGCGCCGCAGTGGCACGTGGCGACGACGGGCTCCGTGCGCCGAGCCATGTCAGCGGCGAGCGGCGGGCTCGGCGACGGGCTCCGCCCAGAGATCGTACTCGTCGGCGTTCGTCACGCGCGCCGTGACGATGCTGCCGGCTCGGAGCTTCTTCGCGCCCGCGCCGGCCGGCCCTCTTGCCAACGAAAGATACACGCGGCCGTCGATCTCGGGCGCGTCGGCCATCGAGCGGCCGACTGCTTGGTCGCCGTCGAGCTCGTCGACGATGACGTCGATCTCGGTGCCGACGCGGCGCGCGAGCCGCCGCGCGCTGATCGTTTGTTGCGCGGCCATGAAGCGGTGCCAGCGCTCTTCCTTCACGTCTTCCGGCACGGCGTTCGGCAGCGTGTTCGCCGGTGCATTGTGCACGGGCTCGTAGCGGAAGCAGCCCACGCGGTCGAGCTCGGCCTCGTCGAGCCAGTCGAGCAGCGTCTGAAAGTCTTGCTCCGTCTCGCCGGGGAAGCCCACGATGAACGTCGAGCGGATCGTGAGATCCGGCACGGCTTCGCGCCACGCGCGGATCCGCTCGAGCGTCTTCGCTTCGGAGGCGGGCCGCTTCATCGCTTTCAAGATCTTCGGGCTCGCGTGCTGGAACGGCACGTCGAGATACGACAGGACTTTGCCGTCCGCCATCAGCGGAATCAGCTCGTCGACGTGCGGGTACGGATACACATAGTGCAAGCGTATCCACGCGCCGAGCTCGCCGAGCGCGGCCGCGAGATCCGTGATGCGCGCGGCGACGGCCCGGCCGCGCCACTGCGACGTCGCGTATCTCACGTCGACGCCGTACGCGCTCGTGTCCTGCGAGATCACGAGCAGCTCGCGCACTCCGGCGCGCACGAGCCGCTCCGCTTCGGCGAGCACGTCGGCGGCGGGTCGGCTCACGAGGTCGCCACGCAAGCGCGGGATGATGCAGAAGCTGCAGCGGTGATTGCAGCCTTCCGAGATTTTGAGATACGCGTAGTGGCGCGGCGTGAGCTTCACGCCTTGCGCCGGCACGAGGTCGACGAACGGATCGTGCGGGGGCGGGACGGCTTCGTGCACGGCCGTCACGACGGCTTCGTATTGATGCGGGCCCGTCACGGCGAGCACGTTCGGATGCGCGTCGCGGATCACGTTCGCCTCGGCGCCGAGACAGCCCGTGACGATGACGCGGCCGTTCTCGGCGAGCGCTTCGCCGATCGCGTCGAGCGATTCGGCGCGCGCGCTGTCCAGGAACCCGCAGGTGTTCACGACGACGACGTCGGCGCCGGCATAGTCGGCGGCCGTCTCGTAACCTTCGGCGCGGAGCTGGCTCAGGATCCGCTCGCTGTCGACGAGCGCTTTCGGGCAGCCCAGGCTCACGAAGCCGACTTTCGGCGCGTGGGTTTTGGTGGCGGCTTTGGGCAAGTGCAAACTCGAACGGGAGGGGTGCGGCGGTGCGCAGGGGGCGCTATTGCGCCACGCACGGCTGCAAAACGCAAACGGCTTCGCCAGACCGGCTTCGCCAGACCGGCTTCGCCAGACCGGCTCCGCCAGACCGGCTTCGCCGGACCGGCTTTGGCCGACCGGCTTTACCCGGGGGCGCCCGCAAGACCACAATCGACTGGGGCACGGAAGTAGGGGCACGGGCGGCATGGCGCAAACGGTCACGCGACAGGAGCTTGCTGCGATGGTCGGCCGGCCGCTCGGGACGTCGGAGTGGTTCCTCGTCGATCAAGAGCGCGTCGACGCTTTCGCCGACGTCACGCTCGATCACCAATTCGTCCACGTCGATCCCGTGCGCGCGAAGGCCACGCCGTTCGGCGGCACGATTGCCCACGGGTTCCTGACGCTGTCGCTGCTCGTCCATTTCTGCCTCCCGTTCATTCCGACGCTCGAGAGGCGAAAGCTCGTCGTAAACTACGGGTTCGACAAGGTCCGCTTCTCGGCGCCCGTGAAGGTCGGCAAGCGCATTCGAGGCGTGGGCACGCTCCGCGATGTGGCCGAGCGCAAACCCGGCAACGTCGTCATGCGGGTCGACGTCACGATCGAGATCGAGGGCGAGGCCAAACCGGCGCTCGTCGCCGAATGGTTGAGCTTGCATGTCGTCGACTGAGCGAGCCTGGTATGCCCGAGCCGCGCTGACGGTCGCCGCGGCGCTCTGCTTCACGGCCTGCCAGCGCGACGACGCGCCGGCGCCGGCGGGCTCGCCGGTCGGCACGCCGGCGCAGCAGGCGAGGCAGCAGGCGCCGGCGCTCATCACGCCCGAAGCCGAAGCGGCCGCGCAGGCCATCACGGGTGAAGACATCCGCCGCGTCGTCGCCGAGCTCGGCGACGATCGCTACGGCGGCCGTTTGCCCGGGACCGAAGGCGACCGGCTCGCACGCGACTATCTCGCCGCGGAGCTCGAGCGCATCGGTTTCGCGCCTGGATCGCCGGGCGGCTACGAGCAGCCGATCGAGCTCGTCGGCGTCACCACCGAGGCGCCCGAAACGTGGCGCTTCACGCGCGGCGGCGAGGTGGTCGAGCTCGCGCGCAGCACGGACTTCGTCGCGAGCAGCGGCGTGCAAGCGGAGACGGCCGGGCTCACGGACGCGGAGGTCGTGTTCGCCGGCTACGCGATTCGAGCACCCGAGTTCGACTGGGACGATTTCAAGGACGTCGACGTGCGGGGCAAGGTGCTCCTCGTGCTGAACAACGATCCCGATTGGGATCCCGCGTTGTTCGAGGGCACGACGCGCCTCTATTACGGACGCTGGACGTACAAGTACGAGAGCGCGGCGCGCGAGGGCGCGGCCGGCGTGATCATCGTGCACACGACCCCGTCGGCCGGATATCCGTGGCAAGTCGTGCAGACGTCCTGGAGCGGCCCGCAGTACGAAGTTCCCGCGGGCGACGAGCCGCGCACGCAGGTCGAGGCCTGGGTCACGGAGGACGCGGCGCGCCGGTTGCTCGGGGACGAGCACGATCTCGACGCGCTGGTGGAGCAAGCGAAGAGCCGCGACTTTCGCCCCGTGCCGCTCGGGATCACGACGTCGTTGAGTCTGACGAACACGCTGACGCGCACGCCGACGGCGAACGTGTTCGGCACGCTGCGAGGCAGCGATCCTGCGCTCGCCGACGAGTACGTCATCTATTCGGCGCACTTCGATCACTTGGGCACGGGCGAGCCCGACGACGACGGCGACACGATCTTCAACGGCGCCCGCGACAACGCGAGCGGCGTCGGCATGCTGCTCGCGATCGGCAAAGCGTTCGCGGCGCTGCCGCAGCCGCCGCGGCGGTCCGTCATGCTGTTTTTCGCGGCGGCGGAAGAGCAGGGGCTCATCGGATCGCAGTATTTCGCCGCGAACCCGCCGATGCCGCCCGGGCGCATTGCAGCCAACGTGAACTTCGACAGCGGCAACATCTGGGGCGAGACGCGCGACATCACGTTCATCGGGCTCGGCAAGTCGAGCCTCGACGACGTGGCGCAGAGCGTCGCCGCGTATCAGGGGCGCACCGTGGTCGGCGATCAGTTTCCCGACCGCGGCTTTTACTACCGTTCCGACCAGTTCAATTTCGCCAAGATCGGCGTGCCGGCTTTCTACCTAGAGCCCGGCACGAATTTCGTCGGCCGCCCCGCGGGCTGGGGCGTCGAGCAGGCCGAGCGATACGAGGCCGATCACTACCATCGGCAAAGCGACGAGCTGACGCCGGAATGGAATTTCGACGGCATGGTGCAGGACGCGCGCTTCGGCTTCTTCGCGGGGTTCATCGTCGCGAACGACGATGCGCTGCCGCGGTGGAACGCCGGCAACGAGTTCGAAGCGGCGCGCCTCGAGGCGCTCGAAGCTGCCGGTCCGCCGTAGCGGCGTGCTCAGGACGCCGAGCTGGCCGCGCGCTAGCCGTACGGCTCAGTCGTAGTACTCGGGCGCCTTCTTGAGCTTGCGATGCGCGACGAGGTCGTGCTGGATCCAGAGCTCCGAATCCGTTCGCCGCAAGAACTGCTCGAGCTCCTCGCGCGCGGCTTGCGTGTCGGCTTCGCTGACCTCGAACGTCGGCAGTCGGTTCAGCGTTCGCTCCGCCGGATAGTGATAGAGATCGCCCGACAGCACGACGCCGCCCGTATTCTCGAGCTTCACGTAGAGCACCGTGTGGCCCTCGGTGTGGCCGTGAGCCTGGCGGATGACGACCGTGCCGTCGCCGAACACGTCGTGCTCGCGCGCCGTCAGCAGCGTCGTGCGGCGGCTGTTCTTCAGCGCCGAATACGTCTCGGGCCGAGTGCCGCCGGGCGGATCGGTGCGGAACATCGCGTCGTGCTCGAGCTTCGGCACCAACCACTCTGCGTGCGCGAACAGATTCGCGTCGGCCGTGTGGTCCCAGTGATAGTGCGACAGCGCGAGGTGGGTGACGTCGGCCGGCTCGTAGCCGGCGGATTTCAGCTGCGACGCCAATGTCGGGGCCAGCGTGACGAACCTTTCCTGGCCGTCGCGGCGCACCAATCGCTGCTCGTAACCGACGCCGCCGCTGCGCTCGTGATCGGCCACGGCGCCGGCATCCCACATCAAAATGCCTCGCGGGTGCACGATCAAATACGACGCGACGGACAGCGAGACTTCCTCGACGTCGGCGTCGGTCAAGCGGTAACGCGCCGTCTCCGACTTCAGGACGCCGCCGTCGAAGACGTAGAGGCGGGGAGAGGTGATGGCGCCCTGCGCCGCGAGCGTCGAGGCGGCCGCGATCGCTACGAGCGCGGCGAGCGCGGCGAGCGCGCGCCGCAGTGTGGTTCGAAACATCGGTTCCCCCGGAGCTTGTTCGTGGCTGTCGCGCGGGCTTCGCGCACGTCCGCATGATGCGCCATTTGGCGAACGCCGTCACGCGGGCATCGCCGTTACGTGCTCGGCGGCAGCACCGATGGCGCTTCATTGTCTCCCCGAGCGCGAACCGGCGACGGTGTAGGCGGGCTCGGTTACACCTCGTCCGACACGAAGCTGCCGCGCACTCGCCTGAAGCGCAGCGTCAGGAACTCGACGCCGGCGCTGAACCGCTCCGCGCCGTTCACGTCGCGCTCGACATGTGCGATGCGCCCGAGCGCGCGCAGCTCCGTGCACTCGATGCGCACGATCTGGTTCGGTTCGAACCGTACGCCCGACGCGAACGACATGCCGTTCAGCGACAAGTCGCGCATCTCGGCACGGATCGGCGCGTCTTGCGGCCAGGTTACCCAGATGCCGATGCCGTGCCGCTTCGGAATGCGGTTCAGCATGCGCTGACCCGAGTATTCGAAGCGGTGGCGCTCGGCCGGGTAGAGCGGGCTCGAGCACTGGGCGCACTCGTCGTCTCGCTCGAGGGAGCGCTCGAGCGAGTGCAGCGCGCCGCAGAAGAGGCAGCTGCGCGTGCCGATCGTTCCCGTTTCCTCGATCGGGCGTAGCCGCGCCGTGTCGGCGCGGCTGGCGCGCTCGAGGTCGTACCTTGCGCGCCGCTGCGCGTCGCCCAGCACCGCATAAGCTTGGTCGAGCAGAGCGATCTCTTCGGCGCCGTTGCTGGCGCCGAGCGCGCGCTGCAGCAGCGTGCGGTAGCTCGCGTGAATGATCGCGGCCGGCGCGTCGGGCTGGACGTGCAGAATGCGGTAGTAGTCGGGCGCGCTCATCGCGCGAACGCTAGCAGGGCGGTTTGCCGGCCGCACGCCGACGAGGTCACAAGTCGGTCAGGCGGACGCCGATCGGCGGACGTTGACGGATGTGGCCGCCGGGTCCATTCGTAAATCTGGGCGTTCTGATCAAAAATTGTTCTTAGCCAGGTGGTTACGAGCTGGATAAAATACCAGGCACTTCATCATCCCACGCACCCGGAGGCTGCCATGAGCGCCGTTGCCGACGCAATGTCTTCCGCGTCTCGGACCGAGCCCGATCGCTCGATCGACGAGCTCGATGCCGCGATCTGCCGTCTCGCAAGCCGCATCAACGCCGTGAACTACGAGCTGCTCGTGCTCGTGCGCGACTTCGACGACCGTGCTGGGCGAAATGGGGTTATCCGAACTGTGCCGAGTGGCTGTCGTGGCGTTGCGGCATTTCGCTGTCAGCCGCGCGAGAAAAAGTCCGAACGGCTCAGGCGCTGCGTAGTCTCCCCGCCGTCTCGTTGGCGTTTCGTGAAGGCCGGCTCTCGTACACGAAGGCGCGTGCACTGACGCGCGTCGCGGCGACGCATGACGAGGACGCGCTCGTCCGCTATGCGCTGCAGGCGACGGCGCCGGACGTCGAGGAGCGCTGCCGGCAGATTCGGAACGTGCATCCGGATTCGACACTCGACGCGCAGCGCGCGTGGGCGGCGCGCTCGTTGTCGGCGTGGCGCAACGTGACGCGAGGCACGCTATGTCTGCGCGTCGAGTTGCCGCTCGAGGTTGGCGAGCTCGTGATGCGAGCGATCGAGCGGGCGATGGAACAGGAGGAAATTCCGGACGGCGTCGTCGAACGAGCCCCGTCCGGTTTTCTGAGCCAACAGGCCGATGCGCTGGTGGAGATTGCAAGTACCTACCTTGACGGCAGCGGCGCGAAGTCGGGCCCGGATTCGTCGTCGCCGGCGGATCGCTATCAGCTCGTCGTGCATGTCGACGAAGCAGCCCTCCGTGGAGGGGTGGGGCGCTCGGACGCGCCGCTCGAAACGGTAAAGCGTCTTGCGTGCGATGCGAGCGTCGTCGTCGTGACGGAAGACGAGCGCGGCACGCCGCTCGACGTGGGACGCAAGCAACGGCTCGTCCCGACTCCGCTCCGGCGCGCGCTTTGGGCGCGCGATCGGCACTGCACGTTTCCCGGCTGTCATCGCACGCGGTTCGTCGCAGCGCATCACGTCCATCACTGGGTCGAGGGTGGGGAAACGAGTGTCGACAATCTCATCCTCTTGTGCGGATTCCATCATCGGTTGCTACACGAAGGTGGTTTCAGGATTTCCCGGGACTACGCCGGCGAGCGGTACTTGCGGACGGGCGAGCCATTCCGCGCTGCGGTTATCGCGTAGACGATTACACGGACGACATCCGGACCGACGGTCCCTCCATGGAGGGCTCGCGGACCGACGCGACTCCCGAGGACCGCCCCTCCATGGAGGTGCGTGAGCCGCGCGGTGTTTATCGCCTGCGTGCGGGGAGTAGCGCGATCCTCGTTTGAGGACCGCGGTCGAGTTATTGCTGAGGCGCCGCCGGGTTCGACGAGCCGGCGAAGAGGCGCCGCCCATCCTCGAACGTGACGGTCGAGATGTTGGCCGTGGGCGTCGCGTTGCGCGCCTGCCAGCCCTCGACGAGCAGCACGGTGCCCACGGGCAAGTCCTCGCGACGCCAGCCGCGGCGAATCAAGCCGTTCGCGCCGCCCATCTCGAGCGCCCAGTTCACGGTGTTGCCGCTTTCGTCCGTCACGTCGATATAGAGCCACGCGTGCGGGTTCGAGAACTTGACCTCCGTGACCTTGCCCGTGAGCTTCACGGGGCGGTCGGGATCGAACTCGGCCGAGAACGAGTGATGCGCCACGGCGGTTCCGGCTGGCAGGCCGAACGCGGCTGCGATCGTGCAAGCGATGGCGGCGGCTCGAGAAGTCATCGTGCTAATTCTCCTGTCGCTGTCTCGCGCGATACTCGTCGCGGATCTCACGCAAGTGCTCGAGGTCCGCGTTGTCCTCGTGGCAAGCGACCTCGAGCAGCTCGTCGGCCCGGCGGTGCATGGGCACCTCGATCGTCCACGGCCGAGTGTACGGGATCGGATCGCTGACGGTCGCGCGATAGATGATGGTGTCCTCGTCGACGGGCGTGAAGCGCTCAACGACGGTTTGCCTGTGGCTGATCACGTCGCCGACCTCGTTGAGCCACGCCTTGCCGTTGAAGTTCGTGCTCTCGACGACGAGCGTGTCGCCGTCCCACCGGCCTTGCGACGAGCCTTGCCACAGGCGCACGTGCTCGGGCAGCGGCGGGCGCGGGTTCAGCGCGATGTGCCGCCACGACATGCGCTCGAACAGCACGACGACGTAGCCCGGAGGCTGCAGGATCTGCACGGGCTGCGGCACGTAGTGCGAGCGCGGTATGCCCGCGACGAAACAGTGCGCCGTCGGGTCGTCGTAGCCGCGGTGCGGCTCGTAACGCGCGATGCGCTCGGCGCGCGCCCAAGTTTGGTACGGCAGCCGGCCGTCGGGCGGATCGATGACGAGCCCGCGGCTTGCCGGCGTCAGAAAATTCTGCGGGCTCGGCTCGAGGCCGTAGTTGCCGCCGCCGGCGTCGGGCTCGTACCAGCCCGAGATGTCCGGCGTGCCGTCGGGCAGCCGGCGGATCTCGCCGGTGCGCTCCGGCGGCGGCAGCGCGGCCCCGGCGCGCGCGTCGAACGGCACGTTGTCGGCCGGGATCGGCGCGGGATACCACGTTCGCTCGTCGCGCTCGAAGTCGCCGTTTGCCTCGGATTTCTCGGCTTGGCAATGGTACTCGTAGAGCCGCGGAAGCTCTGTCTGACGGTACAAGGGCATGCGGATCGTCCACGGGCGTGAGAACACGTTCGGGTCCTCGATCGTCGCCGAGTAGTCGATCGTGTTCGCGTCGCGCAGCGCATAACGCTCCGTGACCTTCAGCGCGCTCGTGTGCCAGTTGCCGGCCGCGTCGAGCCACGTGCGGTCGTTGTGATCGGTGACCTCGACGACGAGAACGTCGCCCTCCCAGCGGCCGCGCGAGTTGCCCATCCAGCTCTCGATGCCTTCGTGCAGCGTCGGCTGGCCGGCCGTATAGATGAGGCGATAGACCTGCGACCACTCGAACGTGATCGCGACGTGCTCGGGCGTTTGAAAGATCTGGAACGGATGCTCGAGGTACATGATGCGCGGCACGCCGGGCAGGTAGCAGCTGTTCAACGGATCCGCCGTCGCGCGCTCGGCAAAGTTGCGCCGCTGCTGCTCGCGCGCGGCGGGCAGATAGGGAATCTCGCCGCCCTCGACGACGCTCGGGCCCGCCGGCAGCAAGTACTTCGCGTCGTGATGCTCGAGCCCGTACGCGGCGCGGTTCCGCACTTGCCAGATGCCTTGCAAGTCGGGCTTGCCGTCCGCCGTGCGCGGGATCGATTGCGCGACTGCAGGGGCGGCGAGCGTAGCGGCAGACACGGCGAGTAACGCTCGAAGCATCGGAGCCTCATCGGTGGTTCGGGCGGTCATAGTTTGGCGGCCCAAGAAGATTTCGCGCATGGCGGCGGCCGCGAGCTAAAGCTTTCTTGCGGTTCTAGCGCTTCGGCATCAGCGACATCGCGCCAACGACGAACGCCTCGACGGCTGTCGTCACCGACGGCTCCGGCGCGATCTTGAAGAGCGGCGAATGGTGCGCGGCCACCGTCGCGAGCTCGGCCTCCGGCGTGCCGCCGACGAAGAAGTACACTGCTTTCACGCTGTGCTCGGGCGCGCCGTAGAACGCGAAGTCCTCGGCGCCCATGCCGTCGCGTTCGTGCGCCGGCACGCGCGCATCGCCGAAGTGCGCGCGGAACGCGGACTCGATCGTCATCGCCGTCGCCTCGTCGTTCAGCGTCGGCGGCGTGGTCTCGCTTTCCGATACGACGACGTCTGGTAGCTTATCGTCGGGCACGCCGAACGAGCGGGCGACGCCGTGCGCGATGCGCTCGATGCCTTGTAGCAGCGCGGCGCGCGTCGCGAGATTGTCGGCGCGCACGGTTAGTTGCAGGTCCACTCGGTCGCCGATGATGTTGTGCTTCGTGCCGCCGTGAATCGCGCCGACGGTCACGACGCCGTCCTCGAGCGGATCGATCGTGCGGCTCACGAGCGATTGCAGCGAGACGACGATCTGCGACGCGACGAGCACGGGATCGATGCCGCGGTGCGGCGACGCGCCGTGCGTGCCGACGCCGTGCACGGCGATGTCGACCGTGTCCGCGCTCGCCCAGGCGACACGCTGCGGCACGCTGACCGTAGTCGCCGCCATCGGCGACCAGACGTGAAAGCCGAGCGCGTAGTCGGGCTTCGGGAAGCGCGTGAATAGGCCGTCTGCGATCATGTCGCGCGCGCCGCTCGCGCGCTCCTCGGCCGGCTGCCCGATCAAGACGGCCGTACCGGACCACGCCTCCTTGCGCGCCGCGAGCTGCCGCGCCGCGCCGACGAGCGCCGTCATGTGCACGTCGTGGCCGCAGGCGTGCATGACGGGCTGGTCCACGCCGGTCAAGTCGACTTGCCGGACCTTCGAAGCGTTCGGCAAGCCGCTCTTCTCCTCGACGGGCAGGCCGTCCATGTCGGCGCGGAGCAGCACGGTCGGCCCGGCGCCGTTGCGGAGCACGGCGACGACGCCCGTCTTGCCGACGCCCTCCGTCACGTCGAGCCCGAGCGCGCGGAGCTCGGCGGCGAGGCGCTTGCTCGTCTCGATCTCCTGGCCCGAGAGCTCCGGATTGCGGTGGAAGTGATCGAACAGGGCTGCCAGCCGCTCGCGGTAATCGGCGGCGACGTCGGCGCGAAGCGCCATGTCGGCGGCCGATGCGGCCGTGCTGAGGCTCAGGCATGAACCGGCCGCGATCGAGAGAAGGGCGGTGCGCATGGAGGTCTCCCGCTGCGAGAGCGCTTGCCGATAACTTACCGCGGCTCGGCTTCCCTGGCGACGTCGATGACGCGCGCCTCGTGGCTCTCGCCGCCGCCGACGTCGACGAGCCGCCGGAACGCGCCGCGCGCCGCGTCGCCGAACGGCGTGCCGACGCCGAGCGAGTCGGCCAGCGCGAGCGCGTAGTCGACGTCCTTGAGGCGCAGCGCCGCCGTGAACACGACGTCGCGGTCGAAGCCGCGCTCGATCATGCGGCGCGTATTGCGCACGACCTGCGGGCTCGCGGCCTGACTCACGGCGACCGCGTCGACGACCTTGTCGAGGTCGAGCCCGGCCCGCTCCGCGAGGGCGAGCCCTTCGGCGGCCGATGCGATTTGCACGGAGCCGATCAGATTCACGACGAGCTTGTAGATCGTGCCGGCGCCGGCGGGGCCAAAATGAAAGACGCGATTCGCGAGCGCGTCGAGCAGCGGTCGTGCCGCTTCGAGCTCGTGCGGCTCGGCGCCGACGAGCAGCGTGAGCTCCCCGGCAGCGGCGGCCTGCGGCAATCCCGTGACGGGTGCATCGATGTAGCGCATCCGCCGCCCGCGCGCGGCGCGAGCCAGCGTGGCCACCCACGCGTGCGACAACGTCGAGCACTCGACCGCGAACGCTTGCGGTGCGACGCTCGCGGCGAGCGCGCCGTGCTCGCCGAGCCACATCGCGCGCGACGACACATCGTCGGCCGTCATCGCAATGACGGCCTCGGCGCCTTCGCACGCTTCGCGCGGCGAAGCGGCGAGCCTCGCGCCGGCCCGGACGAGCGGCTCGGCGCGTGAGGCCGTTCGATTGAAGACGGCGACGTCGTGGCCGGCACGGAGCAGCCGGCCCGCCATGCCAAGGCCCATGCGCCCGAGGCCGAGAAACGCGATGCGACTCATGCGCGGAGCATACCGTGCGCCGCCGCCCGCGCCATCGCGGCCGGTCGAGTAGCGGTGCGGCTGCGCGCGAAGACCGCGCGCTAAGCCGTGAGGCCCTCGAGCGGCTCGACGGCGTCGCTGCCGGGGAATACCGTGCGCGCGAGCGCCGCCTCGCCGACGGCAAAACGCTCCTGCAAGACGGCCTTGAACACCGCACGCAAATCCGTCGTCGGCTTGAGATCCCGGCCGTCGTGCAAGTCGCGCGGAGAGAGCCCCGGCCAATCGGC
>Ga0073934_10002314_pt1 | contig 40475 bp, 38 predicted proteins | sample LarsenN4metaG_FD_76834 | JGI IMG/M metagenome (GOLD analysis project Ga0073934, IMG submission 76834) | Hot spring sediment bacterial and archeal communities from British Columbia, Canada, to study Microbial Dark Matter (Phase II) - Larsen... ...
CCAAACTCATCATGAGAAAATCCTACGGGTTTAAGCAATTCCAGACCATCGAAATCATGCTTTATCACATACTTGGCAATTTACCATTACCGCCGCTCACCCACAGATTTTTATGACGAGGCATATTTTCATGGTTCGTTTTGAATTGAAATTTTTCCGCCGCGTTGCTCACGGTGGTGTCAGCCGAATCTGAGCTTGGCCCGCGCTTTGGCTTTGAGCGCTTCGGCTTCCCGATCGCGCGGCGCGGCCGTAGTCACCAGAGACGCCAACAAGTTTTTCGAGATCAGCGCCACTTGATTCACCGCATTCTCGAACGCTTCTTTATTAACCTTGGCCGGTTTGTTGAAGCCGGTAATTTTTCGGACAAACTGCAGCGACGCGGCGCGAATCTCTTCGTCCGTCGCGGGTGGGGCAAAGTTGTAAAGCGTTCGGATATTTCTGCACATTAAATTGTCTCCTGTTTATTTATTTTGCTGCCATTCATACAAAGCCACCTCGGACGCTTCGGGTTGCATTTGCACATATCTGGAAAATGCAAACCCCAGCTTTTCAAGCACTCTGATCGACGCCGCATTGCCGGGTGAAACAATCGCCAACGTTTTGGATGAACGACGGCTCATTCAAAAGCCGGAGGATGAACGCGGCATCATCGAGGGTAAAGTGCCGCAGGAGCAGGCGATCCGTTTCCAGAACGATCATATTAGGCGGTTTTATTTTTCGTCCATGTCGTGCGCAGTGCCGGCAGAAATTCCTGTCCCCACTTTTCCATCCGCAAAGTCTTTTCTTTGCAGTGTCTTGGCGACTCGCATGAATTCTTTTTGATCTCCGTGCGCACTCAGTGTGCTCCGCGTCTCTGTGTTAAATTTGATCGTGCATCAATAAAAAATCATTCAGAGTTTGACAGCGTTAACACCAGACTGCGATGGGTGGCCATCACCACCAATAAATCGTTGGCGGCCAAAACAAAATCCGCCGTGCCTCGGCAAAATTCGCCAGCCGCAAAATTTCCAAGAGAGGGATTCCTAATCCGTTATATGTTTTAAACTCTCGAGAGGACACCATGGAAGGTGTCACTCGAAAACAAATCATGCCCGCCCGAAAGCTCCCGCCTCCTACGGCTTAAACAATTTTTTCAATTTCCTCTTCGCTTCTTCTTTCAAGCGCTCGGTTTCGCGCCTGGCGCTATCGGCGGCGGCCTGCCGTAATTTTTCCAACTCTTGCCTGCGTTTTTCAATCGCGACATTCACCGTATCGGCCAGCACGGCCTTTTGCGCCTGCACCTCCTGTTGCAATACCGAAGTGACTTGCGCCGCCGCGCCTTTCACAACATCCGCCGTCGAAAATTTGATCTCAGGATCGACGATGTTGCCGCGAACGTAGCCCACCAAATCAACAAATTCTCCCTGCAGCAGATCGATTTTTTTATTCGCGAGCTGGCTGATGGCGGCGTTCGCCTGCTGATTCAAATCCTTGGACGGCACGCGGATTTTGACGGAATAATCCAGCGCCTGATCGATGCCGTTCGAGCCGGAGATCAGAAAATTGACGTTCTCGGCGGTAAAACTCAACGGCTCCAGATGAAATCGCCCGTCGCGAATTTTGTAAGACGGCGCGATATTCTCAACGACGACGCGTTTGAGTTTTTCCAGCTTCAGCAGCGCGGCCATCTTCGTCAACGGCGTGAAATCTTCGATCACCGCCTTGCCGATGCGGAGCGCGCCGCGGCTGTTCAGCGTTCCCCAAACCGGAACCAACGTTTGCTCGAGATCGGAGGTCAGCGTCACGCTTGCGCCGAAATTGCCGTTGACGCTTTTCGCGATCGGCGCGAATTTCTGCACGGTGAGAAAGCTTTCAAAAGTCTGCCCGATGTTGAAATCATCCACCTTCAGCTCGAAAAATGAATGCGGCGGCTGGTTCTTCGGCGTGCTGTACGCGCCGTTGGCGAGCAAAGAGCCGCCGAGAAGATTCATGTTCAAATCCATCAGATGCAGCGCGCGATCTTTGAGCACGAGCATCCCGCGCACGTTTTTCATCTGCAATTTATCGAACCGCACCTCTTGAAAAGACGAATTCAACGTGAACTCGATTTTATCCGGCAGTTCCACTGCGGTGAGTTGCTGACTTTCGCCTTCCATCCACGGATTTAAATCGAAAAAATTCGAGGTGAGCGCCAATGTTCCTTTCAACGTTTCATCTTTAATCAAGTAAGGGAGAATGTTGTCGAGCGTGCCGTTGGCGCGCAGATCGCTTTGGCCCAGCGAACATTCCAAATCGCTGAGGCTGGCGTTCTCCGGCGTCAACGTCAGGCGCGCCTGTTTCAACACGATTTTTTCCGGCAAATCCGCGCTGCGATATGAAATATCTTTGAACGCGACATTTCCCGCGGCTTGGAATTTGTGATATTGGCCTTTTTGCAAACTCGACAAATTGCCGGCAACGTGCAGATCGGAAACGAGCAGGCCGGCCAACTCGGTTCCGGCTGATAACGGCATAAAGTTTTTGATCTCGCTGAGATTGATTTTTCCTTTTGCCGCGGCGACAATATGCGGATCGGAAACCGGCGTCTTCATCAGCAAATTGGCGTCGAAAGGCTCGCGGCCAAGCTCGACGTGCAGGTTTTTCAGATGAATCGTGGTCTGATCCGGATCGCCGCCGGGATTGTTTACGCTCAAATCCAGATTCACGTTGTTGGCGGCGGTGGGCAGTTGCGGATATTGAAACATGCCGTTGTTGACCAGCAGTTGCAGATTGAACGCGGGAAGCCGGTTTTCGCGGTAAACGCCTTTTGCCTCGCCCTGCAAGCCGATTTGTCCGGCGGCTTTAAGCGCGGCAAAATCTTTGGTGTAAATGGCGGGAATCAGCGAGAGAATATTTTTGAACTCGGTCTGCGGCGCATTGAAACGCAAATCCAAATCCATGGAATCCGGTGCCATCACGATGTTGCCGTCAAAGCGCAGGATCAAATTGTTCAATTGCAATTCGTTTTCCAGCAGCGTCAATTTGTTTCGGGCGGCGTCCACCTCAAGCTCGGCTTTCAACTGCGTTTTCACTTCGTTGAAGTAGCCGATGCCGCCCGCGCTCACGGTCAGCGCTTCGATTCGGGTTTGCGTGCGCAATTTAAACTGATCCTGGCTGAAATCGCCACTGCCGGTGTGATCCAGTGCCTGCACGGCCACCGACATGTTTGCGGCTTGATCGGCATAAGTGAGCTGCGCATTTTTGATCGTGTATTCCTGCAACGCCAGATGAAAATCTTCTTGCGTTGTCGATTCAGGCGCCGGCGCATCTGTTTCGGCGGCTTTGGCAATATTCCAATTCACCGCGCCGTCTTCCAAAGCCAGCAGTTTAATGCGCGGCGTGTCGAGCGTGATGGCGCGCACCTCGACCGTCTTGCCGCGAATCAGGCTCATGATATTCAGCGTGGTTGCAAAATTTTCCAGCGCCACCAGCGTGTCGCCCGCAAACGGCGAATTGTTGATGATGGCGAGTTTTTCGAGCTCGAGCGTGACGTTGGGAAAATTTTTCAGCAAGCTCAAGCCGAGATCATCGAATTCCAAACGGGCATTGAGATTTTTGTTGGCCTCGGTTTTGACCAATTCGACAATTTTTTCCTTGTAAAAAATCGGAATGAGAATAAGGGCGATGAGGAGCAAAATTAAAGCGGCGCCTAAAATGATCAGAATTTTTTTCATGACGTTGCTCCAGAGTGTTTTAGCGAAGTCATTAGACGAAAAAAAGTTATGGTCATTGATTCAGTTCATATAAAAAATATAAACCATCATTCCTTTTTAGCCTGGTACGCGTTGCCATAGAGGCCCAGCTTGACCAACGCATCGCCCAGCGCGCGCCCCATCATAAATTCCATCGAAAGGTAATACACGCGTTTGGCGTCGCGCTCATAAGATGGCCATCACGATCGCGACAGCAATCATTAACGTGATGGCGGTGGGATAGCCGAAATACCAACCAAGCTCCGGCATGTTCCAGGGACTTGCCTCGTGTTTCAATACAACTCCACCACCGGCCTCGTCGCAATCAACTTCTTCTGATACCCTCGCTCAAACAAAAGCTGCAACGCCTGTTTGCCGCGCTCACCCATGTCGATCGTTACGTCGTTGACGTACATTTTCACGAATTTCGTGCCGAGAGCGGCGTCGATGCCGCGGCCAAATTCGAGCGCATACGGAATCGCTTCGTCTTGATGCTGATAGCCGTAATGAATGCTGTCTTGCAGCGCCGTGGACAGTTTTCGCGCCAAAGCTTCACCCAAATCTTTTCGCACCACATCGAGGCCGAGCGGCAGCGGCAGGCCGCCGGAATCTTTCTGCCACTCTTCGCCGAAATCCACCACTTTGTGCAAACCCATTTCCTCGTAGGTAATTTGCCCTTCGTGAATCAGCAAACCGGCGGTGACTTTTCCGGCCTGCACAAAGTCGATGATTTGATCAAAGGGCACGTCGATATTGTCGATGCCATTGGTGTAAATTTTAAACAGCAAATTTGCTGTCGTGAGCCGGCCCGGCGTTGCGACCACTTTGCCGCGCAAATCTTCGAGCCGGTAGCTTTTCTTCGCGACGATGATCGGGCCATAGCCTTCGCCCATGCTGGCGCCGGCGCGCATGATCCAATAATGATCTGAAACATGCACGAAGGCATGCGCCGAAATCGCCGTGACTTCCAACTCCGCCCGCATGGCGCGCTCGTTCAACGATTGAATGTCTTCCATCACGTGTTCGATGCGAACGCCGTCGATTTTCACTTTGCCGCTGGCCAAACCGTAAAACATAAACGCATCGTCGGGATCGGGACTGTGGCCAACTCGAATCAAACGTTCGGACATGGGTTTCCTTTCTGGTGGCGGGTCGCTCGTTGCTGGTTACTACTGATTACTGTTCACTGATTACTGGATCCTTGATACGCCATACCGCACTTCGGGCACTTCTTAGGATGGCAGGCGCGGCAAATGTTTCTGCCGCAGCCGGCGCATTTAAAACAATCGGCGCAAACGGTGTGCAGTTTTTCTTCACAAACATAAAAATGAAAAAGTCCGGCTGCACAGCCCTGGCAAACCAGCGTTTCAAAATCTTTCGTCAACGGATTCCAAATCAAGGGAATTTCGCGGACCGCCTTGCGAAAACGAACTTCAAAATTGACCGCCATCACCGGCATAAAAATTCGCAAGAAATTAACCGGCTCGACGTTGATCTTCATGGCGTATTTCTCGCGCTGGTCGACGATTTTGCGTTCCAATTCCAATTCCGTCGCGCGAATACGAGCTTCCTCATCCTCGCGCTCTTTTCCTTCCAGGCTGCGGCGCGCGATTTTGCGGCGAATCTCGGTAATAAGGCTCTCGTAATACTCGGTGAGCCGGCCGATATCTCGCTGCAGCCGGCGATTCAAACTTTTATGGAACTCTGAGAGTTCGCGGCCAATGCCGGATTCGACGGATCGGCAGGCCGCGGCGTAGAGGTCGTGAAAAGAATGCGCAGGCAGTTCGGCGTGATGCGAAGTCTCGGTAAATTCGGCCCAACCGAGTTGCACCGCCATATCCGAAGCCTCGGCGAGCGTCTGTTCGTTAATGATGGTTGAAACCAGCCCCTCCTTTTTTTCATCGGAAACGGCGGTATATTTGAAATTGAATTGTGCATAAGAAAGCCGCCGTTCCATCGCATCCAAAGCGCGTCCGAGGCCATTTAACACGGCGAAGCGTTGTTCGGCGGCGCTGCGCGTGCTTTGTTTCAAATACAAGTTGTGAAGAGCCAGGCGCGCATAATTGCCGGTTCCTTGCATCAGCACGAATAACCGGTCCACAAAATCCGATTGAAACGTGACAAGCTCGCCGTCCTGCTTTGCGTGCTCGGGATTGAAGTAAAGCTTGGTCTGCTCCGGAGTGTGGAGGGTCTTGGCTATGTCTCCCGGAACGAGCGCTTCCAAGTATTCGCCGTTTTTTTCGACGGCAGCACCGGACAATTCGAGCACCTCTGCAACAGTATCAATCAATAGTTTTGCCATAGGACACGGATTACGCTTTACGAATTACGTTTTACGGATTACACTTCAAACTCCTGCTCGAACAACGCCTCATCCAATTCCTTCGTCTTTTGATATTCGGCGCGGGCTTGCAGAATTTGCTCGGCAAAATTTTCGATATTCTGATGCAGCTCATCCTTCTGCGTCGAGCGCAGCCAGATATCGAGCACGATGTCGCTGAACTCTTCTTCGCCGTCGAGATTGCCGAGAATGCTGTCGATCTCGCCGATAACCAGCTCGAACATGTTGATCTTTTTGTCGAGGATGTAAAGAATATATTCCTCGATGCTGTCTTTGATGCAGAAATTGAAGACGAAGACGTCGTTGGTCTGGCCGATGCGATGAATGCGGCCGATGCGCTGCTCCAGACGCATGGGATTCCACGGCAGATCGTAGTTGATCATCGTCTGGCAGAATTGCAGGTTCCGGCCCTCCGCGCCGATTTCGGTCATGAGCAACAAATCAGCACGGTCGCGAAATTGCTCGATGGCGGCATCTTTTTGCGCGTTGGTCATGCCGCTGCGAAATTCAACAAAGGGAATGCCGGCCTCGCGAAATAGACCCGCCAGGTAATCAAAAGTGCGCAGGAAATTCGTGAAGACGATTTTCTTCGCCGGACTTTTGCGCACGAGCTGCACGAGCTGTTTGCCTTTTTCGGTTTCACGCACGTTTTTAAGCAAGCTGATCATGTCGTCGATCTGGCCGGCGGCGCCGTTTATACGCTCTTTCAAATTGAGCAGAGAATCTTCCAGCGCAAAAGGGCAACTGCCGGCTTTCCTCAATAAATGATTCAGCGTCATTTTTTCGAGGCCTTTGCTCTCGCCATACTGGCTGCGCGTAAATTTTGTGATGCGCTCGTACAAATCCTTTTCCAGCGGCGAAGGCTGAACCGTAATCGTCGTCGCATAGCGTTTTGGCAATTTGACGTCGACCAGGCTGCGGGTGTTGCGAATCATCACTTCGCGCAGCAGCGCTTTCAAACTCTCGCGGTTTTTGGGCATGCGCACATCGCCGCGCGCCACGTACTCTTTGCGGAATTGCGCCTCGGTTTTGAGCACGCCGGGTTTGAGCAAGGTAAGCAGATTGTGCAGCTCCATCAAATCGTTTTGCACCGGCGTCGCGGTGAGCAGGAAGATAAATTTCTTCTGCAGCGCATTGACCAGCTTCCAGGACAGCGTGGTTTTGTTTTTGAGATGATGCGCTTCATCCACCACGACGAGATCATATTTGATCTGAGTCACGAGGTCAAAATTGGCTTTGTTTTTCGCGGTGTGAATGGAGGCGATCACCCAATCATTCTTCTCCCAAAACTCGGGATGCCGTTTGACCTCGACATCGTCGCTGGTGATGAATTCCAGGTCGAATTTTTCGCGCATCTCATCCTGCCACTGCGACACCAACGCCGGCGGCACGAGGATCAACGCCTTTTTCACGAGACCGCGCAAGCGATATTCCTTGATGAGCATGCCGGCCTCGATGGTTTTGCCCAGGCCGACTTCATCGGAAAGCAGGACGCGACCGCGAAAATGTTTCAAAACTTTTTTAACGGTTTCGATTTGATACCAGTAGCGCTCGATGTTGCGCAGCGTGTCGAGACAGAGCAGCTCATCAAACTCGCGCAGCAAGGCGAGATGGTAAAGATCGAGTTTGGCGTGATAAGCCGCAAGACCCTGGCCCGGCGGAAGATCGCCATGGCCATTCAGCCCGGCGAACGGCGCCAGATGCTTTGGCGACTGAAATGAAAAACTGAGGGGGATTTCGGCGACGGCGTTCGACTGCATAAAAACTTTTCTGTTCGGTTGAATCAGATCTGAAAAATAAATTTACTGAATTTAACAATTTTCAACCTGATTCACAACTGAAAAGAAAAGTTATCCACAGCTTTTTTGTAAAACGAAAATTTTAATATCCCTCAAACTCCTCCGCCAGAACGTGTTCGGGATTCACTCCGGCTTCGGTTACGGTTTTGGATACGCCGGCTACGAGTCCGGGCGGGCCGGCCAGATAAAAGATGGGTTTGTCGAGATCGCCGGCGTGAGCGCGCAGAAATTCCGCATTCACGTAACGCCGCTCGCCGCTCCACGGACGGGACGATTTGCCGGCTTGCGTCAAGGTCGGAACGTATTTGAAATTTTTCGATGTCCAGGCGAGCTGTTGCAATTCCTCGTGAAACGCCGCGACCTCGAGATGGCGATTGGAATAAATGAGCGTGATGTGATGCGGCAAGTTGCGCGCTGCGGCGTCGAGAATCATGCTGCGAAACGGCGTGATGCCGATGCCGCCGGCGATGAAAACCGCGGGAATCGTCGCCTCAGCATGTAAAGTAAAATTGCCGCTTGGGCCGAGCAAATCGACCGGCGCGCCGAGCGGAATTTCGGCGAGGCTGCGTTTCAAGGCCGAGCCGGTCATGCGTGTCGTCATTTGCAAGCGCGTTGTTTCTTGCGGCGCGGATACAATGGAAAACGTGCGACGATTCCCCTTTTCGTCGCTGTATGGCGGATTGGGAAGAATGACCGTGAAAAATTGTCCGGCTTTAAAATTGAAATTCGCCGGCCGCTCGAAGAAGAAACTCATCGTCCCTTCAGCGGCTTGCAAACGCTCAACGAGCTTGGTGTTAAATTTTGGCATGTTCGATTAGCTTTTTCGGTTTTTCAAACGGTCAATCCGGCGCTGCAAATAAGGCGAGAAATGGCCGACGTAACGCTGCCACAGCTCGGAACGCTGCCAGTCGTTGCCGGTGATCTTGCCGCGGCAATTCGGCGCGCCGCAGGCGCATGCGAACTCGTCATACGGGCCGCCGTCGGAGGTGGCGTAATCGTAACAGACTTCTTCGCCGGGTTTTATGTCGCGCAAAGCCACGATCACGATTTGCCCGCACATGCCGGCGTTCGGCGCGCACGAATGATTGACGAAATCCGCCGGCTCGTCTACGCCGTTGGGAACCAGATACAAATTCTCTTCAACTTGCAAGCTGTGTTGTTGCACGTAGGCCGGCAGCTCGACAAATTCTTCGGCAATGACCACGTCGCCGCCCCAAACCACCAGCACGTCGCCGGCTCGAATCGGCGCCTTGGCAAAGACGCCATAGCCGCCTTTGTTGCGATGAGGGCCGGCTTCTAATTTTGGAGAAAGATAAGCGGTAGGCCGCGTCGAATTTTTCATATTGATTATTTAAAAACATTTCGGATAAATGTCAAGCATAAATTCCACTTGCGCTTGACGGCGGCTTTAACTAAATTTAACTTCGTTCAATGGATAAAATTGCCGCAAAAAATCAACAACCGGAGAAATAAAATGCCCGTACAAATTTCGAATCATCCACAAGTCATCGCAGAATTAAACAAAGCGCTTGGCTGGGAGCTGCGCGCGCAGGCCATGTATGCGCATTATGCCGCTTATCTCAAAGGCCTGGAGATGCTCACGCTGAAATCTCATTAAGATATGAGTTCTTCAAAGCCCTTCCCGATTCTACGCATCGTTCCAATGGAGCAAATTCATTTTCACGAAGCGCCGGAAACCGACCGCGCGGCGCGTTTGGTGGAGCGGCTGGCGGAAGATCGGCATTTGCTCAATCCGCCCATTGTGGCGCCGTTGCAGCAAGCCCAGGGGTATTTGCTCATCGACGGCGCAAATCGCATTAGCGCCATGCGCCTGCTCGGTTACCATTGCGTGCCAGTTCAGATCATTGACTACGACGATCCAGCGCTGCGCTTGGGAAGCTGGCATCACGCGGTGATGCGATTGTCCTGGCCGGAGTGGATCGAACAATTGCGCGCGCAAGGGCTCACCGTTGAAATCGTTTCGGCGGAGGAAGCCGAGGGCGTGCTGGCAACCCGCGAGGCTTGTGCGGCGCTTCAAGCCGTCGAGGGATCATGCGCTTTTATTCCGGCAAGCAACAATTTGCGCGCCGACGTTCATGCGATTACGAGTTTGATCGATACTTACAAAAAAAGCCATTCGTTTGAGCGGGTTGATCAAACGAATCTGGCCGATTTGCGCCGCTATTATCCCGACCTGGCGGCTTTGGTTCTTTTTCCGCCGTTCGAGAAAAGTGAAATCATGCAGCTTGTCGCCGATCATCTCAAGCTGCCGACCGGTTTGACGCGCCACAGCATTCCCGGCCGGGTCTTGCGCGTGAATATTCAGCTCGACGTGCTGCGCTCCGATCTGTCGCTCGAAGACAAAAACGAATGGCTGGAGGCGTTCGTGCGGATGCGCATGCAGGAACGCCACGTGCGGTTTTATCCCGAGCCGGTGTTTATTTTTGATGATTAAGCCCAAATCGAAAGCCGAAATCAATTCACGAGGATTCTGCCATGCCTTCCTTTGACATCGTCAGCAAAGTCGATCTGCAGGAAATCGACAACGCCATCAACAACACCAAAAAAGAGCTGCAGGGGCGTTACGATTTCCGCAACACCAAAACCACGCTGGAGTTGAACAAAAAAGAGGGGGTGATCTCGCTGCACACCGAGGACGAGATGAAAGTGCGGGCGCTGCGCGAGATGCTGGCGGCGCATTTGGCCAAACGCAAAGTCGATCCGCGCGCGCTGGAGTTTGGCGAGGTGCAGCCTTCCACCGGCACGACGGTGAAAGTCGAAATTAAAATTCATCAAGGCGTTCAATCGGAGGTCGCTCGCGAAATCGTTAAGCTGATCAAAGAGACCAAGCTCAAAGTGCAAGCGGCGATCCAGGACGATCAGGTGCGGGTGAACGGGAAGAAGATCGACGACTTGCAAGCCGTCATCAAAATGCTGCGCGAAAGCGCGATCACGATTCCGCTGCAGTTTGTAAATATGAAGAGTTGAGGCAACACCGGCGGCCTTGCTCGTAACAGGTTAATGAGTTTCACCAATTTTTGTTATTTCCAACGAATTGAAGAAATCCACGGGCGACGTTTTTTCCCGCGGGATTCTTCAATCAGCGAGAGAAGGACAAAGAAAGATTAGCTTCTCCAGGCGCTAACGGTCTCGACTCGACTTGCATTGTCGAAGGCGATGACGTAGCCGGAGTGCTCATCAAGATAGTATATCCATTCTCCATCAGTTGGGCTATCGGCCTCGCCAAGAAGCTCTTCAACATCATACTTTGTATTCCCTTTTTTCACTTTCTCTACGCTTTCAACCAACGCCTTCGCACGCCCCAGCCGAACCAAATGCATCACATTAATGATATCTTGCTTCGAGGCGCTTGATTGAAGTCGAAAAAAAACGATCACCAACAACGCGGTGTTAATCACCACCAAGATAAAAGCAAGTGTGTCGACCATATTTTCCCTACTGAGTCTATAATTTTGCAGATACATTCGCAGCCGGTCGGATGCTGCCGCACAGATGCCTGCTCCAATATCTGAGTACAGAAGCCTGGATTCGTCGGAAGAACAATTCCATCATCTGCCACATTTAGGTTTGCTTCCGGGCATATTTGTCTAAGCATGTCACGGATAGCATCGCGGTTTGCGCCGGATGAATCATCGGTCTTTAAGCTCATTATACATTGAATTATGCAAAAAAACGAGCAAAGTATCAAGAAAAATTTTATCCCTGTCCAATTAACCTTTTTTTCACTTGCCTGCTCATTCGCTTGATCACCAACTCCCGTTTCGCCGCCGCGCTGCGATTGGCCGCTGATTCCAAGTAGACCAACGTCACCGGCAAACGGCTGCGGGTGTAGCGGCTCGCCTTTCCGTGCTGATGCGCCTGCAAACGATTTGGCAAATCGTTCGTGATGCCCGTGTAAAAACTCCCGTCGCGGCAGCGCAGGATATAAACCAGCCAACGTCGCGCTTGAATCGCCTTGCCTTTCATCGCGCGAACATCTTTCTGAACGCCGGCGGCGCGTCCACTTCAAACGTCATCTTTTTGCCGGTCGCCGGGTGCACGAACCCGAGACGGCTGGCGTGCAGGCCCAAACGCTGCAACGGATTCTTTGTGCTGCCATATTCCTTATCGCCGATGATCGGATGCCCCAAGCCGGCGAGATGCACGCGAATTTGATGCTTTCGCCCGGTTTGCGTTTTTATTTCCAACCAAGTATAGCCGGCAACGCGTTTGCAGACACGATAGTGTGTAATGGCTAACTTTCCCCTTTTCTCATCCGTCGTCACATAAACTTTGTAAGCGCGATTTTCGGCGAGATAATTTTGCACCGTGCCGCTTTCATCTTTCACCCGGCCTTGCACAATCGCGATATAAGCCCGGTCAATATCGTGCGTCTCGAATTGCGCTTGCAGTTTTCGCTTCACTGCTTCCGAGCGGGCAAAGACCAAAATGCCCGAGGCCTTTTTGTCGAGGCGATGGACGATAAAAATTTTGTTCTCGGGTTTTTGCGCCTTGACGTAATCATAAAGATAGGCGTAGGCCGTCGCTTCTTTTTCCTTTTCCGTCGCAATCGTGAGCAAATTGGCGTTTTTATTGATCACCAGCAGATGCTCGTCTTCAAACAAAATCTCGAGATCATCCGGCAGGCGCTTGACAAAAATTTTTGCGCCGATTTCAACGCAGTCGCCGGCGTGCAGCCGGGTTTTGCCGAGGCGGGTGATGATGCCGTTGACTTTGACGCGATCGCGTTCCAACAATTTTTTGATGGTATTTTGGGACGAGGCGGGATAAAGCACGCGCAGGTGTTCGGCCAACGAGAGGGGTTGTTTGATGATGGATTGCACACCCCAAGATAGCATATTTAAGCGAATTTGTCAACCGTCGAAAACATCATTAACTTTTAATATTCCGATTTTGTATTTGGCATAACAAAACATTACAGTGACGTTTTGAAAGTGATACGAAATATTCCAATTTTTCTGAACTCGTGCGAAACAATTTGAAAGGCGTCAATCTGCTTGATAAGCCAACTTTCTATTTTGTCTGAGCATACAATACGGTTGCTCTATTACAGTTTCTGTCGGCATGGATGTTGCCCCTTGAAGTGTTGAACTTGGAATGATACGATTTAAAACCAAGACACTGTGTGTGGAGCAACCGAAGGGAATATTTTCGGGCAGTGGTTGAACGAATGTGTGGCGGCTTCATGATGTTGTGATTTTCCCTCCTGTTCTCCTTACAGGCGTAGCCTTTCTCCGATTTCTGTGTGATTGTTTTCTCGCTTTTTTTATCTCCCCACGGACGGGCCAAATTTCCTTTATCAATTCTTTCACGCGTAAGAAGTGCTTCCATACGCCAAGGGAGCAATTTGCCTCGACTATTTTTCTACGGATTTATGGTAGAATTTCGCTATCAAGGCGTCACGCTCAACGGCAAGCCGCTGCGCGGAACGATGCTCGCGCCCAACCGCTTCGAGGCCAAAAGAAAAGCCGATAAGATAAGCCGGCAGTATGGCCTGCGCCATTTCACGCTGCACCAGCGCGTTCTGTTCAACTACGAGGTGCGGAAAGGCCTGAACGGCAGAATTCAGCGCGGCGAGATACAGGCTTTTACGCGCCAGGAGGTTTACGAGGCGCTGTCGCGGCAGGGTTATCAAATCATCAAATTGCGGCAGAAATTCTTTCGTCTGAAGCTGGCGGTTCCGCAAAAGGAGCTGGTTTTTTTCATCCGCCTGTGCGCCGATTTGCTGCGGGAGAAATATTCGTATGATCAAATTCTCTCGATGTCGCTGAAAAGCGTGGAAAATCGCACGCTGCGCGAAACGATTCAGCAAATTCACCAGGATTTGATCAAGGGCAAAGAAGGCCACGAGGTTTTTCGCAAACATACGGCGGTGCTGGGAAAATTTGCGGCTTACATGATGAGCGTCGCCTCGACCAGCGGCAACATGGCGGAGATTTACGCCAGCCTCGCCAAGTTTTTGGAGCGCAGCGCCGATTTCCGGAGAAACGTCCGCAGCGCGCTGTTTATGCCCATCATCGTGCTGCTGGCTTGCCTCGGCGCGCTGGCGTTTTACGTGATGTATCTCTTTCCGGAAATTGCCCGCTTGCTGCTCAAATTCAAGATCAAAATTCCGCCGATGACGGCCGCGGCCCTGGCGGTGAGCGAATTTTTGCAAAATAACTGGCTGTGGCTGCTGCTTGCCCTCGCCATTCCGGCGGCGGCGTTGATCAGTTTTTTTCACAGCGAAAAGGGCCGCCTGCTCTGGCATCGCTGGATAATCTCATTGCCGCTAGTCGGCTCGTTGTTCTACAAAACCAGCGTCGAGATCTTTGCGCGGTTCTTTCACGCCTTGTACAGCGGCGCCGGAGAGAACATCGAGGTCTTGAAGATGGCGGCCGAATCATGCCGCAACACCTATCTCGAAAAAAAGATCAAAGAGCAGGTGATTCCGGTGATGCTGCGCGAGGGCCAAAGCCTGACCGAGGCGCTGGAAAGATTCGAGGTTTTTCCGCAAGAAGCCGTCGCCAGCCTGCGGGCTGGCGAGGAAGCGGGCACGCTCAACGAAGCCGCGCTCAATCTGGCGAATTTTTATGAAACCGAGACCCGGCACAAAATGGCGCGGGTCATCGATATGATCAACGTGGTGATGGCCATTGCGGTTTCCATGCTGATTTCCTTGATTACCTTGCTTTCTTCCGAGATCGGATTTGTCGCGCCGACGAGTCCGCTGGCAAAATAAAATGTGCAGCGTAAAACGTAAGACGTAAAACGTAAGGCGTAAAACGTAAAGTAAAATGGGACAACGCGAGTTACTGCTTTTGCTCGGCGCCATCACCATATTTGGAACGGCGGCGCTGAACGTGAAACGATTCATCGTCGATCAAAACGAGTCGATGCTGGAGCGGCAATATGAAGTTTACGCCGTCTCGCTGGCGCAATCATTCATTGAAGAGGCGAAAGTCAAAAAGTTTGACGCCAACATCACGAATCCCTCTTCTCCCAACGCGAACGATTTTACCAATCACCCGGCCTTGGGGCCGGAGACGGGCGAGACGTATGCCACCTTCAATGATGTTGACGATTACAAGGGGTTTTCCAAAACCGACAGCTCCGGCCTGGGTGAATTTAGCGTCGCTCTTCAAGTCGGCTACGTGCAGGAGACCAATCCCGATGCCGTAGTCAACAACAGAACATTTTACAAAAAATTGACGGTGACGGTGACGCATCGGTTTTTGAAGACGCCGGTTGTCCTGAACAATGTTTTTGGCTATAGAGAGAATTAAAAAACGAGAAAGCGCTATGGATTCGCATCTTGCTCTTATCGGCAGCGTCGTGATCGGTGGAATTTTTCTGCTGAGTCTTTTGGGATTTCAAGCCGATCTGCGGGATCATTCTTTTATCAACACCAACGATCTCATCGTGCAGCAAAACGCGATCGCGATGACCGAGCTGTTGGAATCGGATTTTCGCCAAATCGGATTGGGTGTCGACAGTCTCGTGGTTGCCTCAGCCGGCGTCAAATCCATCTCTTATTATGCCGATCTTGACGCCGATGGCAATGTTGACTTGGTTGCCTATTCCCTCAGCAATCCCAACGCCGCGGCGGAGACGCCGAATCCCCGCGATAAAATTTTATATCGCGGGGTCAACGGCGCGACGCAGGTCAATGCCGCCATCGGCGTAACGGATTTTCGGCTCAAGTATTTCGATCTCAACGGCAATCAGACCAATGATGCGGCCCAAATCAAAACCATCGAAATGACGCTGGAAATGGAAAGCACGACTCCTTACGACGGAAAGTACGCGCACTTCTTCTGGCGGAAAAAAATAACGCCGCCCAACTTGCTGCGTTCGTAAATTTGATCAAGGATGGATGAGGTGAGCCATGGGCAAAGCCATGTTAATCGTAGTCTTCGGAATTACATTGGTGGCCGGAAAAACGTTAACCGGCTTGAACAAACGCAATCTGCCATTAAGCGAAAGCACCGCCAGGCATTATGAAAATCTCATGGCGAGAAACATCGCCGGCAGCGGCGCCAACATCGCCATCTCCAAGCTGTTTCGCGATCCGGAGTGGAGTGACGGTCTGGTCAATACTGATTTTAACGGCGGTCAATTCAGCGCAACGGTGACGGACTTGGACACCGTGGTCGAATTAACTGCAGCTGGCAGTTACGGCAAGGCTGAAAAGATCATAAAAGTCAAGCTGATGCCTTTTGGGGGTTGGCCTTATGTCATTTATGCAAATAACGATGTGGATTTTAGCTACGGAAGCGGGACGATAACGGGTGATGTCCATGCAAATAATAAGGTGATAATAGGGAGTAAGCACATTTTAAACGGAACTATCACCGAAGCGCCGCCAACAATCGCCCCACCCACTGTGGATTGGAACTTCTTTGCAAACGAGGCCACCGCGGCTGGCCAATATGTTGTTGGCGATAAAACTTTTACTTCTTCCGGAAGCCCTTATAGCGGAGTTTGGTACGTGACAAACACGGCTTTTATACAACAAAATGTCGTCATCATTGGTACTCTGGTCGTAAGAGACGATTGCAAGTTTGATGGTGACAATATTACGATCACGGCGACTCCTTCAAACTACCCCGCACTTGTCGTTAGTAATAGCGTCCTTGTAGAGAAAAATAACGCAAAAGTATCCGGTTTTGTTTATGCCGGCAATGACTTCAAAGTGAAAGATGATAATCTGACACTTAAAGGCGCAATAGCCGCTCGCACCAGTGTATTAGGTAGTGGGAAAAATAAGGAAATAACTCATGACCAAATTTATACAACCGGGGTAGCTGGCATCACTTTTCACTCATCCAGCGGCTCCGTTCTGCGGATATTGAGCTGGCAGGAGTTTTGAATTTGTGAAAAAGTTGATTGATAAAAAGGAGGTGAACATCAAAACATAACGATTGTCTTGCGGCCTCATTAAAGCAAAATATTGTGGTCAAATTTACTGTGTGTGGAACCCTAAACTAAAAGGAGAATGTCATGGGTCAACAACAACTTTTATTGCTTGTGGCGGGAGCCATCATCGTCGCTCTCGCGGTCGTCGGCGGCCTGAATCTTTTTGGCGGCAGCACCACCCAAGCCAACAAGGACGCCGTCATTCAGGACTTGATGACGGTGGCTTCGGTCTCGCAGAGTTGGTGCATGAAGCCGGCTCTCATGGGCGGCGGCGGCGGCTCATTCACCGGCTTCACGCTCGCCAAAATTGATTGGCCGGCTACAAACGACAACGGAACTTTTACGGTGAACGGCACTCCGACATCGACCGAATTAAAAGTCGATGGGAAAACAAAGGCTGGCACGACCATAACCGTCACGCTTACGGTTGACGCCAACGGCAAAATCGGCACGGCGCTGACCGGAGTGTAATAATTATTGTAACAGGGACAGACCTCAAGCAATCAGGTTTGTCCCTGTTTCTATTTTCGATTCAGCCTGCCGCTTGCCTTACAGGCGCAACCTTTCCGCAATCACCATCATCGGGGGTAACTTAATTGCAGATGCGCTCTACCGCCTATTAATGTAAATTGCCGAAAAACTCTTACTCCTACTCGTACTCTTACTCGCTTTTAAATTTTTGAAAAAAAGGAGTAAGAGTAAGTAAGAGTAAGAGTAAGAGAAAGAGAAATTAGCCCGGACTTATGTCGAAAATCTGGCATCGCTTCTCGCGACAAAAACTGGCTGGGATTGGGTTGATTTTAGCGGCGAGCTGGATGATCATCGGAATTCTGGCGCCGAGGCTCGCACCGCACGATCCCTTCGCGCCAGTGTTCGAGCAACGCTATCAATCGCCCAGTTGGAATCATCTCTTGGGGACGGATCAATTTGGCCGCGACGTTTTAAGCCGGCTGCTGCTCGGCTCGCGCCTCTCGCTCGGCCTTGGATTAACCGTCACCGCCATCGCGCTGCTGATCGGCACGCTGCTCGGCGCCGCGGCGGGATATACCGGCGGCAAACTGGACGCGCTCATCATGCGCGGCGTCGATCTGCTGTTGGCTTTTCCGCTCATTTATTTGCTGGTCACCTGCGTGGCGCTGCTCGGCGCGAATTGGGGCATTTTGATTTTGATCATGAGCTTGACCTCGTGGATGGACGTGGCGCGTCTGGTCCGCGCCGAAGTGATGGCGCTGAAAGAACGCGACTTCATCAAAGCCGCGCAAGTGCTGGGCTTTCGCCGCCGCCGGATTATTTTCCGGCATCTGCTGCCCAACGCGCTGGCGCCGGTGCTTGCCTTTGCCGCGCTGCGCCTCGCCGACGTGATTCTCATCGAATCAAGCCTGAGCTTTCTCGGACTCGGCGTGCAGCCGCCGAACGTGAGTTGGGGCAGCATCATCCGCGACGGCCGCGACGTGCTGTCCAGCGCCTGGTGGATCGTCACCTTTCCCGGCGCTGCGCTCACCCTCACTGCGATCGGCCTGAACTGGATGGGCGAAGGCTTGCGCCGAGCAATTTCCTAAAAGAAATCTTTTACTGCACTTTTCGTTGCAGTCTACGACCGTAGGTTCTCTTTTCGTTGCGAGATTTAAAATCACCGATTGCCTAATGCGCCAGCGTGAATTGCTCAAAATAGAAGACCTCGACGTCTGCTTTCATGCGGATTCGCCTGCGGCGAATAGCGTCGTGCGTGAATTGAATCTGGAAATTTTTCCCGGGGAAACGCTGGCTTTAATCGGCGAATCCGGCTGCGGAAAATCGACCCTCGCCTTGGCGATTTTAGGTTTGATCGAGTTTCCTGGCCAAATCATCCGCGGCAAAATTTTCTATCGCGGCGAAAATCTGCTCACCGCCGCCGAAAAACGCCTGCGCCAAATCCGCTGGAAAGAAATCGCGCTCATCTTTCAAGAGCCGGCCTCGGCGCTCAATCCGCTGCGCCGTGTTGGCGGCCAGGTGACGGAGGCGCTTTGTCTCCACCTCGGTCTCAATACCGCAGACGCGAAACAGAGAACGTTGCAGCTTTTTGAATCCGTCAATCTCTTCGAAGCCGGGCGCTGCTTTCAAGCATATCCCCATGAGCTGAGCGCCGGCATGCGCCAGCGCGTCATGATCGCGATGGCCATGGCCTGCCGGCCAAAGCTGATCATCGCCGACGAGCCGACAACCGCCCTCGACGTTCATACGCAGCAGGAAGTGCTCGATTGTTTATTGCGTCAAAAAGAGGAGGGTGGATTGAGCATGCTTTTCATCAGTCACGATTTGGCGCTGGTCAACTCATTTGCAGATCGCCTGGCGATTATGGATCGCGGGAGAATTGTTGAGGCGGGAACGACGGCAGAGATTTTGGCGGAACCGCAACACGCCCAGACGCGCCGATTGCTGGCGGCGGCGCAACGGTTTAACAACGCTTTTGACTACTCGGAAACCAGAGCAGTTTCCGTTACGCGCATGCAGCGTTTGCAGCAGGAAAATTTTTGATAAACTTCTTCCAAAATGCGGCTGAGCGAAACCTGATAAAGATTCAGGTCTGGCACATCGTAATTCTCTTTTTCAACCGGCGGCTCTTTGCGTTTGACGTCTTGCAAAGCGTTGAGATAAGCTTTGGAAAACGCGTCGATCAGCAAGCTGTCAAAAGCGTGTTTGGCCCCTTTTGTTCTGGCACAAAAAAAGTAACTATAGAGCCCCTCTTCACCCGGTGTGGGAATCTCTGACTCAAACTGAGGCATCCAAATTTCGAGCGTATCATGATCGTCGTAAACGACCCTGAGTTCATAAGTCATGGCATCACCTTAAGTATTTCTTTGCTTCTTTGGTTTTAAAGAACACTTCAGTGGCTTCGGAAATCTTGTCACTCTTAGCGTAATAAAAATTCCAGACACAATTGTGTGTAGACTTTTTTAGGACAACAACAAACAACAGCTTTTTGTAATGGCTCTCCTGTATAGCTATCGGTTTAAAATAAAGATGATGTTGGGCATTATCGCCGCTTTTCCCGACAATAATTGGCGATTTGAGTATCGTGGGAATTCTATCAAGATGATGAAGAACGAATCTTTGCTCCAGCCGTTCTTCTCGAGAGTCTTTGATATATCGCAAACCCTCTTCGGTGAAATAATACTTTTCACCGAAGCAATCTTCGGCAGAATAGATCACAGTTTGCGGCTTGGCAACCCCATTAACCAGCACATAGATGATTTCGCCGCGCTGTGAATAATCAACCTGTTTAAGTTGATAAAGTCCTGCGTCAATCATGACGGGCTCACGATTAGCTCCGAACGCCGAGACGGCCAAGATTTGTCAGCTTAAATATATGTAGTTGCGCGAAGTTTCGCAAGATATTTTTTAAGAATTGAACACTTATGCTTAGTCCCCTCATCGACATCATTCACCTCAAAAAACACTATCCTCGACGGAATGGATTTTTTGCCAAAGCAACCGATCCGGTGCGCGCGGTGGACGGCGTCAATCTGCAAATTTTTGCGGGCGAGACCGTGGCCTTGGTTGGAGAATCCGGCAGCGGCAAAACCACGCTGGCGCAATGTTTGTTCAGAATCATCAAGCCGTCGGCGGGAGGCATTCGCTTTCAAGGCGAGGAGGTTTGGTCCATGCCGAAAAAGGATTTGCAGAATTTTCGCCGGCAGGCGCAATTCATCTTTCAAGATGCGGACGCCGCGCTCAATCCCCGGCTGTCAGTTGGCCGCGTTATCGCCGAGCCTTTGATCGCCCATCGCTTGCTGGAGAAAAAAAAGGCGCATCAACGCGCCGGCGAGCTTCTGCGCCAGGTCGGGTTGAGCGAACAATATTTCACCGCGCTGCCGGGCGAGCTGAGCTGCGGCCAACGCCACCGCGTCGTCATCGCCCGCGCGCTGGCGCTGCAGCCGAAGTTTCTCGCCGCCGACGAGCCTTTTTCCTCCCTCGATGTTCTCGCCAAAAGCTGGCTGCTGGATTTGTTCGTCGCGCTGCAAAAGCAATTCAACCTGACTTATTTTTTTATCTCGCATGATCTGGCCCTGGTGAGCCAAATTTGCCATCCCGTCTTTGTGATGCGGCAGGGGAAAATCGTGGGCGTGCAAACCGGGCCGTCGTAATTTTTCAACAAAATTATTGACAATCAAGCTGAAATCTGTAAATTGACACAAACAACGGATTGCGCCGATGGCCCAGATTAAATCATAAAAATGACCCATTCACCCGAAACCTTGCGCGTGTCAACCCCGGGGCGCGTGTGTCTTTTCGGCGAACACCAGGATTATTTGCTTCTTCCCGTCATTCCGTGCGCCATCTCCCGGCGCATTTCGATTGCAGGAACGCGGCGCCACGATGCGCAGGTTCATCTCGCCTTGCCGGATATTAATTCAAAAATTTCTTTTTCACTCACCGGGACGCTCGGATATCGAGAAGAGCGCGATTACTTCCGCAGCGCCGTCAATGTTTTGCGGCGCAACGGGTTTAGCTTCTCAACCGGTTTTGATGCCGTCGTGCGCGGTGAAATCCCCATCAATTCGGGAACGTCAAGCTCGACGGCCTTGGTCGTCACCTGGGTGAATTTTCTGGCGCAAATGAGCGATCAGCCGCGCGTTTTGCCGCCGGAGGAATACGCGCGCTATGCTCACGCCGCCGAAGTGCTCGAATTTCACGAGCCGGGCGGCATGATGGATCACTATTCGACGGCTTGCGGCGGCGTCATCTTTTTGCGTTTTCATCCTGCGCTGCGGATTGAAAAACTCAATCCCAATCCGCCCTTGCAATCCATCGTGTTGGGTGATTCCAACGAGCCGAAAGACACCAAAGGCATTTTAAACCGCGTCAAAAACGGCGTGCTCAACATGACGCAAAAAATCGCCGCGCGTTATCCGGAATTTTCTCTTCATACCGTCGCCCTGAGTGATCTCGACCATTACACCGGCGGCCTCGACGCCGGACAACGTTCTTTGCTCTGGGGCACCTTGCGCAATCGTGACATTACCGCGGAAGCCCTGGCTTTATTCCGCCAACGAAATTTCGATCATCGCCAATTGGGAACGTTGCTGAATGCATGCCAGGCGGTGTTGCGCGAGCATTTAAAAATCTCGACGCCGAAAATTGATCGTATGATTGATGCCGCCCTTCGCGCCGGCGCGTATGGCGGCAAAATCAACGGCTCCGGCGGCGGTGGCTGCATGTTTGTTTATGCGCCGGAAAATCCGGAAGCCGTGGCGCACGCCATTGAACGAGCTGGCGGCAAAGCGTATATCGTGCAGGTCGATCACGGCACCCGCAACGAAGCTATCGAAATCGATTCCTAAATTTTGCAACGAAAAGAGAACGGCAACAAAAAGGCCTCAAAGCATGCATCCGAACATCGTTATCCTCGCCGGCGGCATCTCCTCGCGCATGAAAAAAGCGGCGGCGAATTCCGCCGCTCTCGATCCAGGCTTGCGCCGCGACGCCGAGCAAAAAGCCAAGTCGATGATCGGCGTCGGCGACAATTCCCGGCCATTTCTCGATTATCTGCTCTATAATATTGCGCAAGCCGGGTATCGAGATGTGGTGATTGTCATAGGGGAAAAGGATCATTCGATTCGCGAGTATTATAATGATAGTGGAGCGGCGGCGCAATTTCGAGGCTTGCAGATCAAATACGCGGTTCAGCCAATTCCGGCGGGTCGGCAAAAACCGCGCGGCACTGCCGACGCGCTCTGGCATGCGCTCAAAGTCACGCCGGAGTGGCGAGGACAATCTTTCACCGTTTGCAACAGCGACAATTTGTACTCGCGTGAGGCGCTGCGCTTGCTGCGCGAAGATACACACGACAATGCCCTGATCGACTATGATCGCGCCGGCCTCCAGTTTGCACCGGAACGCATTTTCGCTTTTGCCGCGATCAAAAAAGATGCCGAGGGATTTTTGCTGGATATCCTAGAGAAGCCTTCTCCGGACGAGATGGCGAGCGCGGCCGATGCGAATGGCCGGATCGGCGTGAGCATGAATATTTTTCGCTTGTCGTACGATCAAATCTTTCCGTGCCTCGAAAGCGTGCCGCTGCATCCGCTGCGGCAGGAAAAAGAATTGCCGGCCGCCGTCAAAATGCTGGTTGACCAAAATCCTCGCGCGGTGTTTACGATTCCGCGCTCGGAACACGTGCCGGATTTGACATTGCAGTCGGATATACTTCCGGTTAAAGAGTATTTACGAAAAGAATATCAGAATTTTTAAACAAAGGAAGACCTCATGATCACCTCACGTCGCGATTTTATCAAAACCGCCGCCATTGCCGGCGCAGGGATTTCCATTCTGCCCTCGCGCGTCGTTTTTGCCGACACCAAAACGCCGAAAGTCCGGTTGGGGTTTATCGGGGTCGGCTTGCGCGGGCAGGATCATCTCGATCTGGCGCTGCGTCGCGATGATGTCGAAGTCGTCGCCATCTGTGACATTCAGCAAGTAATGATCGACGCCAGTTTGGACGTCATCAAAAAATCCGGCAAGCCCATGCCGCGGGTGATTAAAGAAGGGCCGTATGATTACAGAAAATTGCTGGAGATGAAGGACATCGACGGCGTGATCATCTCGACGCCATGGGAGTGGCATTCGGTGATGAGCCTCGACGCGATGAATGCGAAAAAATATGCCGGCTGCGAAGTTATTGCCGGCATGACCATCGAAGAATGCTGGGATTTGGTGAATACTTCCGAACGCACCGGCCTGCCGCTGATGATGCTGGAAAATGTCTGCTACCGCCGCGACGTGATGGCGATTCTCAACATGGTGCGCCAGGGCCTGTTCGGCGAGCTGGTGCATTTGCAAGCCGGCTACCAGCACGATTTGCGCGAGGTGAAATTCAACGACGGCAAACAACCTTACGGTGGCGGCGTGGAGTTCGGCGAGAAAGGTTTTTCCGAAGCGCAGTGGCGCACACAACATTCGATCACGCGCAACGGCGATCTTTATCCGACGCACGGCATCGGGCCGGCTGCGATGATGATCGACATCAACCGCGGCAATCGTTTTGTCTCGCTCGTTTCGTATGCTTCCAAAACGCGAGGCTTGCACGAACACATCGTGAAACACGGCGGCGAAAATCATCCGAATGCGAAAATTAAATTTAAGCTCGGCGACGTGGTCACGACGATGATTAAAACGAATAATGAAGAAACGATTTTGCTGCAGCACGACACCAGCTTGCCGCGGCCGTATTCGTTGGGCTTTCGCGTGCAAGGCACGAAAGGCTTGTGGATGGACGTCAATAAATCTTTGTATATCGAAGGCGTGAGCAAAGAACCGCATCGCTGGGAAGAGGCCAGGCCATATCTCGAGCAATACGATCACCCGCTCTGGAAGCGTTTCGGCAACGACGCCAAAGGCGCGGGACACGGCGGCATGGATTTTTTCGTCTTGCATGCGTTTATCGAATCCATCAAACGAAAAGTCAACACGCCGCTGGACGTTTACGACGCAGTGGCATGGAGCGCGATCACGCCGTTGTCCGAAGCCTCGATTCAATTGGGCGGCGAGTCGGTGGAGTTTCCCGATTTCACGCGCGGCAAATGGATGTACCGCAAAAATACGTTTGCGTTGGATGAGCAGTATTGAATCAAGTAAAGTCGGATTTGCGCCCGACACAGCGCAAGTCCGACTCGCCGAATGAAAAAATCAGACATTGCAATAAACCCAAACTTTGTGTAAATTTCAGTTAAAGAAAAGCCAACTATGTTAGCGGAATAAAATTATCGAATGAGCACTCGCACAAGACAAATTTCATTTTTCGAGCAGTTCAAAACAGAAGAAGACGTTACCTTCGCTGCGAACAATCATAGTCCCGAACGCCCAGAGACCTATACAGGCATGTATGGAATGCATAAGTATTGGTCAAAGAAGCCGCACAATCTGGTGGCGCGCTACATAGAGGAGTATTCAAAATCCGGAGAGATCGTTCTCGATCCTTTCTGCGGCTCAGGGGTTACGGCGATAGAAAGTGTTCGTCTGAATCGACGCGCCATTGGCATCGACGTCAATCCCATTGCGGTTTTATGCACGCAAATGGGGCTTGAGCATGTCGATATGAAAGCGCTCAAACGCAGTTTTGATTTGCTCCGGCGCGAAGTTGAAAGAGAAACCAATAAACTCTATCACACCGAATGCCCGAAATGCGGAAATCTTAACGCCATTGTCACTCATACAATCTGGGATGATGAACAGCCCAAAGAATTATGGGTTTCATGCGAAGCTTGCAAATCCGATAAAATCATCAAAACGCCGACCGAACAGGACAAAATTTCGTCATTGTCGCCCGCCCATGCACCGGCCTGGCACCCCACAATTGAGTTAATCGCAAACAACCGCATCAATGCCAAAGCCGGAACTCGGATTGGCGACTTGTTTACACCGCGTGCGCTTTCCGCCCTCTCCTTTTTATTGGGAAAAATACATCGGATAGAAGATCAAAATATTCAACGCGTGATGAAATTTTGTTTTAGCGCCATGCTGCCCCAGGCCAGCAACATGGTGTTTGTCATTCGTCGCCGCGGAAAATTCAACGGCAAGCATGAAAATGAAAGGGCCGAGGTTGGCAGTTGGGTTATCGGTTACTGGTTGCCGGAAGAACATTTTGAAATTCATGTCTGGCGCTGTTTTGCAAATCGCTTTCGGCGGATTTTGAAGGGCAAGCAGGAAGTCAATCTGATGATTCCTTCCGCTGCTGTCGAGTGTTCATCCTTCGAGGATTTGAGCCGTAACCCGCATGCGTATTGGATCAAAAAAGGAACAGCCACGAGTCTTGCGATCCCATCCGATTCCATAGATTACATTTTTACCGACCCGCCGCACGGCAATCGCATACCTTATCTCGAGCTTAGCCTTATTTGGAATGCCTGGTTGGGCTTGGACTTTGAATGGGAAAATGAGATCGTTGTATCCGAGGCCAAAAGCCGCGGCAAGGATGCGAAAGATTATCAGGCTCGGCTTGAAACGGCCTTTCGCGAAATGTGGCGCGTGCTCAAGGCGGATAAATATGCTTCAATTGCCTTCAACAGCCTTGATGATACAACCTGGTTGTCGCTCCTGAATGCGCTGTTGGCAGCAGGTTTTGAAATAATCGAAATTAGCCCGTTGGAATACTCCGCCCGTTCCGTCATTCAAGACACCCGCAAGAATGCTCTCAAAACCGATTTTGTGATCACTTGCCGGAAACAAGTGCAGAAAAAAAATTCTCCGATAACATTTAGCCATTCACAAACTCAACTTGAATGCTTGATAAGAGACTATCTGGTGCGCAGGGAGAACGGCGCTGAAACTTACGAGATTATGAATCACTTGCTTATCCAGAGCATTTCAACGGGAACCATCTTCAAAGTGTCGCATATCATCGAAGCTATTGAGCGCTTGGCACATTTTAAAAATACAAGTTGGCAATTGAAACTATCTTAGGAATCTCTCATGCCGCCTGATTTCAATGCTCTTCGCAAACTTTATGACAACGGTCAATTTGTCGAGCTGCTGCGCAACCCCGATGGCGTGTATTGGCTAAAGTTGCGCTCAATTTCCCGTACCGAACTACTTCGCCGGTTTTGCCAGCATATCGGTCTTGCTTACGAAGGTATTCCGGCTCGCGAATTATTGGCTCAGGTATATAATCACAAACCGAATAAAAAAAATTTAGAAAGTTTTATCCGCGAATTGTATCGAATAGAAAGAGCAAAGCGTAAAGACAACGAAGATTATCTCATTTCGCAGTTGTATCAAATGAAGGTGTTCGATTGGGGCGGCCTCTATCAGAATAGCCTCGAGCAGACTATTGTGGACAATTACATCAAGAAGATTCAGAGCTGGAAGAAACTTAATTCGGCAATTGAAAACGAGCTTCACGCCAGCATGAGAGGTTATGTGCAATGCTCCTGGTACAACCACTGGTCGTCCATCATCATCGAAGATATTTTTAAAGATCACCCTGCGGTTCTGCCAGTGACGGGGTTGGTAAAGAAGGTGGACTTCTTTATCCACGATTTTCCCTTTGATCTCAAAGTCACTTACTTTCCTGATGGGTACATGGGAGTGCTCCGCAAAGCTGAGGGGTTGCGGCCCGAACTCATGGAATTGAAAGCCTTTTGCAAACGCGAAGGCATATTCTTCGAGACTGATAAGCCGACGAGTGTATTATTCTCTGAACTTTTGGCAAAAGTATCAGAGTATCCATCAAAAGCCGCCCGTGAGTTTATGGCAGCGTTCAAAGCGACTCGCGCTCGATTGATTCGGCAGACCATCAAAAATCCAACCGCGCTCAAAGTTTGGCTCTACGAAAATCAAGGCTTGCGCCGATTCGATGCCTCAAACCGGTTCTTTTTGATTCTCGCTGATCTTGAGAATCTTGAGGAAAGTTGGAAATTGAAGCGTAACAAAAAGCTGCTGGTCAATGCCATTCACTCCCATCTCGATGCGATAACTTCGAAGGCTGTGCGGAATCTTCGGTTGGAGTTTACATGGAAAGAAGAGACGTATGAAACTTGCGCTGATGCGCTATTCGTTGTAGTTAACCAGAAAAGATATTGAGTCGCTTTGAAACGAATCTCATGCTGTAAATCCAGGGCTTTTTAAACCGAATGCTTGACTCAGCTCGTCCCAAAGTAATTGTTGCATTTACTTTTTGAAGAATGCGTTTCTCCAAATCTGGAAAGAAAACTACATGACTAATTTCTCCCTGCTTGACGGCAGCATCGTTGCCCTTTACTTGCTCGTGACGATGGTGGCCGGGGTGATGGTTCGCAAATATGTCGGCAAGGTGGAAGACTTTCTCGTCGCCGGTAGAGAAATGAATCTCTATCTCGGCATCGCTTCCCTCGCCGCGACCGAGTTCGGCATCGTCACCTGCATGTACACCGCGCAGAATGGTTTTGACAAGGGTTTTGCCGGCGCCATTCCGGGGGTGCTCACGTTTTTAGCAATGTTTCTCGTCGGCTACACCGGTTTCTGCGTCAAGCCGCTGCGCGATTCCGGCGTCATAACCATTCCGGAGCTTTTCGAGAAAAAATTCGGCCCGCGCATCCGCTGGGCCTCCGGCGTGGTGATCGTGCTCGGCGGACTTTTGAATATGGGCGTGTTCCTGCGCACCGGCGGCGACTTTCTCGTCAATGTTAGCGGCATGAATCCGGATTATCTCGAAGAGATGATGACTTTGCTTTTGATTGGCGTGGCCGTTTATACCATTCTGGGCGGCATGCTCTCCGTGCTCGTCACCGATTATCTTCAGTTTATCGTGATGAGCGCCGGATTGATCGTCGTCACTTTTTTGATTCTCGACCAAGTCGGATGGAGCACGCTGGTCAACACCGTGCAGACGCATTACGGCGAAGGCGGTTTCAATCCGCTCAAAAACGAAAGCATGGGCTGGTCGTATGTCATCTTCAATGCGCTGTTGAATACCGCCGCGGTGCTCACCTGGCAAACGCAAATCGCGCGAGTGTTGGCCGCGAAGGATACGGCAACCGGACGCAAAGTCTACACCGGCACCTCGTTCTTTTTTGTGGCGCGGTTTCTGATTCCCGGCATCTGGGGCATTGCGGCGTTAGCCCTGCTTACGCCGGAACAGATCGCCGGCAATTCGCTGCTGGCCATGCCGAAAATGCTCGGATTGATTATTCCCGCCGGAATGATGGGTCTTCTCGTTGCCGCCATGCTCGCCGCCGACATGAGCACCGATTCTTCCTACATGCTCACCTGGGGCAGCGTCATTTACAACGACATCATGGCGCCGTTCCGCAAAAACAAATGGTCGGAGAAAAAAGGCCTTTTCTGGAACCGCACCATCATCGCCCTCATCGGCGTGTTTCTGCTCATCTATGGCCTGTGGTACAAACTCGAAGGCGATCTGTGGACGTACCTCGGCATCACCGGCACGATTTATCTCTCCAGCATGTCGGTGCTGTTGATTGCCTGCTGCTACTGGAAACGCGCCAACAGTTGGGGCGCCGCCGCGGCGATCGTTTGCGGCGCGCTGCTTCCGGTCGCGACGCTCACGCTGCAGAAAATCGGCCCCTACACCGATTGGTTCAAAAAAAATGATACGGTGTGCGGCGTGGCGATCTACGTGATCGTCGCGCTGGCCATGATCATCGGCTCGCTGCTGAAACCGCAATCCAAAAACGTTTAAGAGAAGGAGTGTTAAAATGATCGACGGCATCATCAATATGCTGCAAAATCATTGGTTCTGGGAATTACTGACGCTTGCGTGTCTGATTTGGTATTCGACCATTACGATCTACGTCGCGGTCAAAGGCGCCGGCGACATTCACAACATGCTCCGCCGGCTTACCGAATCGAAGAAATGAAAGGCGGCTTGTGAATGATGTGCGCTTTGGAAAAAATAAGGATGGATACCTCTTCATTCAAGCCGCTGTTATCGAGTCTTTATGGAATTGAAGAAAAAATTTTTGCCCAACAAATGGCACGATACCAGAGGCTCATTCGTGAGTTTCAACATCTCTTTTCTCCAGCAATTCCGCATCTCTTCAGTGCGCCGGGGCGTACCGAAATTGGCGGCAATCACACCGATCACAATCACGGCAAGGTGCTGGCGGCGAGCATCAATCTCGACACCATCGCCGTTGCCGCGCCGGTTTCGGATAATCGAATCACGATTTACTCCGCCGCATATCCCCAACCCTTTATTGTCACATTAAATGGCCTCGAACCTCGGACTTCGGACTATCGGACAACTACCGCGCTCATTCGCGGCATCGCCTCGAAGTTTCAGCAGCTCGGATTTCGTCTCGGCGGTTTCAACGCGTGCATCAGCAGCGAGGTGATGGCCGGCTCCGGACTCAGCTCTTCCGCTGCGATTGAAATTTTGCTTGGAACCATTCTCAATGCTTTGTATAATGAGAATGCGATCAACCTTGAAACGCTTGCGGCCATCGGCCAGTATGCGGAGAATGTATATTTCAACAAACCCTGCGGCTTGATGGATCAAATCGCCTGCGCCGTTGGCGGCATCGTCGCGATTGACTTCGAGAATCCGCAGCAGCCGCGCGTTGAGAAAATCGAATTTGATTTTGCCAGCCAGAACTACAGCGTGCTCGTGGTGAATACCGGCGGCAATCATGCCGATCTTACCGATGATTACGCTTCCGTGCCGCGCGAGATGAAAGCCGTCGCTGCGCAACTCGGCAGGCAAGTCTGCCGGCAAATTACGCGAGAAGACGTTCTGCAAAATATTCATCACCTCCGCACGACAGTCGGTGACCGCGCCGTGCTGCGGGCATTGCATTTTTTTGACGAAAATGAACGAGTTGACCGCCAAGTCGCAGCGTTGCGCGCCGGTGATTTCAACGCATTCCTCCGCGAAGTGAATGCGTCCGGCAATTCATCCTGTCGCTGGCTGCAGAATTGTTTCACCACCAAAAATGTCGCGGAGCAAGGCGTGACTTTGGCGCTGGCGCTGACGGAAAATTTTCTCACGTCGATTGGCGAAGGCGCTTGTCGCGTTCACGGCGGCGGCTTCGCCGGAACGATTCAAGCTTTTTTGCCGAAGCGATGTGTCGATGAGTACACCGAATTGATGGAATCGGTTTTCAAGCCGGGATGCGTGCAGGTGTTAAGTATTCGAGCGGTTGGGACAATACAGTTGCAGTAACAACACGTGTTGAAGGTTGAACGATATCATGAATCTGAACTATCTCACGCAAGCGTTAATCAAGCTGCCCTCGCCAACCGGCAATGAGCATGCCGTCGTCAAATTCCTGTACGAGTATCTTGAAAACGCCGGCTTCGAAGTGAAACTGCAGGAAGTTAACAACGGCCGGGCTAATATTTATGCTCGCGCCGGAGAGCCGGTTGTGGTTTTGTCAACGCATACCGACGTGGTTCAGCCGTATATGCCTTTTCATGAGGATGACGAATTTATTCATGGTCGCGGCGCTTGCGACGCCAAAGGCATCATCGCGGCGCAAATAAAGGCCGCGGAAAAACTCCGCGCCGGCGGCGCGCAAAATTTCGGATTATTGTTCGTCGTGGGCGAAGAGAGCGGCAGCGACGGCGCGCGTGCCGCGAACACCATTCCGAACCGCTGCCGCTTTTTGATCAACGGCGAGCCGACGGAAAACAAACTGGCGCTCGGCTTCAAAGGCGCGCTGCGCGTGGAAGTGGCGGCGCGAGGCCGCGCCGCGCACTCGGCTTATCCGCAGCAGGGCGATTCGGCGATTGTGAAATTGCTCGACGTGTTGCACGACGTGCGCGCCCTTGCTTTGCCGGCGCACGATGTGCTTGGCGCGACCACTTGCAATATCGGCACGATTGCCGGCGGCGTTCAAGCCAACGTCATTCCGGATTTCGCCAAAGCTGAATTGCTGTTCAGAATCGTCACCGACGTTGCCAGCATCAAAAATTTGTTGGAGCAAACAATAGCAGGCCGCGCTGAATTGAATTACACCTTCGAATGCGAGCCGGTCTTTTTAGAAGCGTTGCCGGGATTCGATACGACGGTGGTAGCCTTCACCACCGATATCCCGTTGCTCACCAATTGGGGCAAGCCGTTGCTTTTGGGGCCGGGCTCGATTCTCGATGCACACACCCCGCACGAGCGTGTTGCCAAGCTCGAGCTTGACCGCGCGGTGGAGCTTTATTGTAAAATCGTAAAAAGCATTCAATCCCAGCATTGAAGCGCAATTCGCTTGCAATTGTAGACAAATTTTGCCATATTAAAAGAAAATAAAAATATAGAGTTTTTCGAATCCGCCAAGTGGCTTCCGGATATTTTGATCTTGAGTAACGGCGCTGAATCATAAATCGGCTATGAAAGACTAACAAGTATCTTTGCGGATTTGGGTTAGTTTCAGTTTATTTTAGGAGAGGAGACCATGTCGGAGAAGCAAGCAAGCGTGAGCTCGCGGCAGCAGGAGGAAATTTTCGGCATCCTCTTGATGACGTTGGGCATGCTCATTCTTGTGAGCTTGATTTCGTATTTTGTTTATCCGGAGGAAGCGCCGCAGGGCGCATTGATGCAGCGCGTCGAGAACGCCATGGGCGTCGCCGGCGTTCACATCGCCAACGTGTTGGTGAAATATCTTCTGGGATATCCCGCGATCATCGTGCCGCTCTTGCTCATCGCCTGGGGATGGAACCGGTTTCGCAATTTGGAAACCAAACGCTTGCGGCGCGCCAGCATTTATGGTTTGATTGCCGCGTTGTATTTCGCGACGCTTTTCGCCATGCCTCACGCCTTGAATCCGCAAGCGTCAACCATCGGTTTCTCGTGGTCGGGTTTGGTCGGTGGTTTTATTGCCGTGAATCTGCACAAAGCTCTTGGCGATATCGGCAGTCCGATTCTTTTGCTGGCCTTGCTGGTGGTGATTTTCATTTCATTCTCGCAGCTTAGTCTCGCCGAAGCTTACGAAAAAGTGCGTTCCGGAGTCTTAAATTTTCGGCAGTGGGTTGAGAAAACATTCGCCGCGATCGCGTCGTGGCGTCCTAAATTGCCGGAACGGCAAGCTCAGCCGCTCGATAAACCCAAACCCGCAAAAGTCGTGACAACTTCTGCCGCCGAAGAGGCGAGTGAAGATGAGAGTGAAGAGACTGTCGAACCGCGTTGGAAGCGGTTGGCGCGCTTGCGTGAAATGAGTGAAAAGCCGACAAGCCCGTCCACTGTTATTCCCGGGCGAGCGCCGGAAAAAACTCGTGAACCGGAGCCGGAAGCAGCTCCAGCAACTGAGGCTGCCGCCTTTCGCCCGACCGCTCCTGAAGCTTCGACGGCCATCACCGTTCCCAAGAAAACCAAAGAAGAGGCGCCGCCTGCGGCCGGGGACTATATTTTTCCAGCTCTCGATCTGCTGGCGTTTCCCACAAAAATCGATTCGGTGCAAACGCGCGAAGAGCTGCTCAACCATGCGCACACGCTCGAAGAACGTTTGAACGAGTTTGACGTGCAGGGCAATGTCGTCGAGATCAATCCCGGGCCGGTGATCACGCGTTACGAATACGAGCCGGCGCCCGGCATCAAAGTGAGCCGCATCACCGCCCTCGCCGATGATCTCGCGCTCGCCATGCGCGCCAAACGCATTCGCATCGTCGCGCCGATTCCGGGAAAAGCCGCGGTCGGCATCGAGCTGCCCAATCCGGAACCGCAGATCGTTTACTTGCGTAAACTGATTGATTCCGAGGCGTTTCGCCAATCGGCCTCGCCGCTGACGATTGCGCTCGGCGAGACGATTTCCGGCCATCCGTATGTGACCTCGTTGGATCGCATGCCGCATCTGCTCGTGGCCGGAGCGACCGGCTCGGGAAAGAGCGTGTGCTTGAATACGATCCTCACCAGCATGTTGTACAAAGCGCATCCGAGCCAGGTTGATTTTGTGCTGGTCGATCCGAAACGGTTGGAGTTGTCGACTTATCGCAAGCTGCGCTTTCATCATCTGACGTTTCGCGAAGATCTCGACGAGGAAGTGGTCACCACGGCGGCGAATTCGCTGGCGGTGTTGCACAGTCTTGAATGGGAAATGGAAAATCGTTATTCGCTGCTGGCGCGTGCCGGTGTGCGTAACATCAACGAGTACAACACGCGCTTGCGCGAAGGGAAGTTGCCGGAACAGGAAGGTGCGCCGCTGAAGCCGTTACCGTATATGGTGCTCGTGATTGACGAGCTTGCCGATCTCATGTTGATCGCCGCGAAAGAAGTGGAAGAGCCGATTGCCCGGCTCACGCAAATGTCGCGCGCCATCGGCATTCATTTGATCGTCGCGACCCAACGCCCCTCGGTCGATGTGATCACCGGCGTGATCAAAGCCAATTTTCCGGCGCGCCTGGCGTTTCAAGTCGCCTCGAAAATCGATTCGCGCACGATTCTCGACATGAACGGCGCGGAAAAATTGCTCGGCAACGGCGACATGCTCTTCCTGCCACCGGGCAGCGCGGAGCCGGTTCGCATTCACGGCGCTTTTATCAGCTCGGAAGAGACCGAAAAAGTGATCGAGCATATTCGCCAACAGCCGCGTTACGAAAAAGATTTGCTGCCGATTCGCACCGAAGGCGATGATGCCGATGGCGCCGGCGGTTTGATGGATGGCCAGCGCGATGAGCTCTTTGACGAGGCGCTGAAATTGGTCGTGCGCCATCAGCAAGGCTCGATCTCGCTCTTGCAGCGCCGCCTGAAAATCGGCTATTCGCGCGCCGCCCGCTTGATCGATCAGCTCGAAGCCGCCGGCGTCGTCGGCGGTTTTGACGGCAGCAAAGCGCGCGAGGTGTTGATAGATGAAACACAATTGGAAGAAATGGGATTGAACAATTGAGGATGAATATCGAAATGCCATTCCGGAAGAATCTTTTTTTTATCTGCTTGTTTTTTTCTTTTACCTTCGTTGCCGCCCAGGAAAAAGCCGACGACATCGTTGCCAAAATTCGACAGACTTACGAGAAGATGGAATCTCTCAAAGGCGATTTCGAGCAGCAGTACACCTGGTCGCTGGCCGGAGAAACGCAAGTTCTCAATGGCACGCTGTATTTAAAAAAGGGCGACCGTTATCGCGTCGAAACGCCCAATCAGATGATCATCACCGACGGCAAAACGGTTTGGACGTATTCGCTTGACAAGAAGCAAGTCCTGGTGGATCGCCTGGAGAAATCGAAAGAAAATCCATTGCCGCGCGATTTGATTCTCAAATACACGCGCGATTTCAAGCCGCGCCTGCTGCGCAGCGAGAAGGTCGGCGCCGTTGACTGTTATGTGATCGCGTTGACGCCGCGTGATGAAAATGCTTTTGTGCAATCGGTGACCGCCTGGATTGACAAATCAATCTGGCTGGCGCTGCGTATCGAGCAAGTCGATATCAATGATAACAAGACGGTGTATCTGTTGAAAAACGCCCAACGCAATCTGCCGCTCGCGGACGGGCTGTTTTCCCTCAAAATCCCCGAGGATGTTGAAATCGTTGATATGCGATGAGTTTCTGCAACTTTAAGGAGATTTAGCCTAAAATATTCCAACGAACACAAGCGGCCAGCGGAAAGATTTTTGTAATAAAATTCGCTGGCCGTTTTATTTGCCGGTATACAAAAGTGGTTTTGTTTTAACAATAGAATTTGTCATCCGACCTCACTCGTCCCGCCTCCTGTTAAATTTCAGCAACCTTTTTCGACAACGCACGCCCCTTGCCGATATATAAAGACTGGTGGTTAATAAAATGCAAAGAATAGAAAGTGGATCTTAGAAATGATCACAAACGAAAATGTAATTGCCCTTTCCGTTCTTGCTCGACAAGCTTAATTCGATTAACCAAGTCTACCGGTGTCATGCAGCGCGGAGCGCGGCTGATACCGGCATCCGCCTGAACCACGGACGGCCGCAGGCGAACATGAACTTCAACCTATGGGTGTAAAGCTATGCGATATTTCGGCAAGTCCCGCCTTTCCTTATTTCAAGTTACAGGGAAAGGGCGGGGCAAGGGAGCAGTCTCTCTGCTCCTGTCAACCGTTTTATTTCTCCTCATTCCATCCTTTGCTGCCGCTCAAGATGAAGATGATCAGCGCGACAGCAACCGCGGCGCGCAGTATTTTCTCGGCGCCCAGGATGAATTGCTCATCAGGGTGAACATCTGGGGATTCGTCCGCAAGCCGGGACAATACATGGTCCCCAAAAACACCGATCTCATTTCCCTTATCTCTTTTGCCGGCGGGCCTTTGGAGCAGGCAAAAATCAAAAAGGTCAAAATCATTCGCGCCGTCGAATCCAACCCGGTTTCGCCAAGCAGCAACAATCGGTTCAACCAAGATGAGTTGTTGCTGGCCAGCCCCGCTTTGCGGGGCAACGCGAATTTGAACACGCCCTCATCTCCGGCGCAGCAAGTCATCAAAGTCGACATCAAAAAATACATCGAAACCGGACAGCAGGGGCTGATTCCGGAACTGCGCCCCGGGGATACGATCGTCGTACCCGGTAGCACGCTGCATTTTCTCGGCAAAGCCCTGGATTTTGCCTCGAAGTTTGCGGTGATCGCCCAGATTTATTTCTGGGTCAACGTGGCCGACCGCCGATAGGGTGAGTAAAACGTAAAGCGTAAAGTAAAGCGTAAATGTGAAAGAGCATTTTATGGAAGAGCTGCACGAGCGACAGGTATCGTTTAATGATTATCTCCGCATTTTTTATCGCGGCCGCTGGGTGATTATGACGACGTTTCTGTTGGTGATGGGACTTACCGTCTACATGACGTTTACCGCGACGCCGGAGTACGAAGCCGCCGCCAAATTGATGATCGAAGACAAGGGCGGCATGGAGCAATCACTTTTCGATATCAGCAGCTTCATGAAAAAAGAAACCATGGTGAACAACCAGGTGGAGATTTTGCGAAGCCGGACGCTGGCGGAAATCGTGATCAAACGTCTGCAAGCTTCCAATTACGCCGACAAATTGAGCTTGCTCAAGCCCGCCGATCAACACGCGAGCGGCCTGTTCGCCGACGCCGGACGGTGGGTCAGCGATCTTTTGAGTTTTAACGGCGAGGATTCGGATGAATACACCATCGAGGACATGATCATCGAGCTGCGCGACCGTTTGATCATCACGCCGATTCGCGAGACGGACATGATCGAAATCCGTGTCACCGGCCCGACCGCGGAGGAGGCGGCTTTCATCACCAACACTCTGGCGCAGGCTTACAGCGAAAAAAATCGTCTTGAGAGCCAGGAAGAAGTGCGTCAGGTGAAAAACTTTCTCGACGAGCAGTTGAAGATCGTCAAGCAGCAACTGGCGGAATCCGAAGAGGCGCTGAAAGCTTTTAAGGAAGTCGACAAAGTGGTGGCCTTGTCGGATGAAACCGAGGAGCTGATCAAAAAAATGGCCGAATTTGAAGGCCTTTACAACGAAGCGCTCACCGAATACAATTCCAACCAGGAACGGCTCAAATACGTCAACGAGCAGCTCGACCGCAGCAAGAAGAATTTCGATCTGGACAACATCGCGACCGGGCCCTATATCGAAGGCTTCAAAAGACAATTGGCCGAGCTTGAAGGCAAAAAGGCCGGCGCGATTTCCAGTTTGATGAACGCCGGGGTTTATCGCGATGACGATCCGCAGGTGCGCAAATACGACGAACAGATCGGGCTGGTGACAAAACAGCTTCAGGGAGAAATCACCAAACTCGCCAGCGTCGAAATACTGAATCCGTTAGCGTTGAGTGAGAATTTGTCGGCGCGCAAAATCGAAATCGAAGCCAATTTGCAGGCGCTGCAGCCGAAAGTCGAGGCGCTCAAGCGCATCGTTCGCGATTATGAGAAGCAATTGGAAACGCTGCCGGATAAAAGCCTGCGGCTCGCCCGCTTGCAGCGCGCGGCGCAAGCGGATGAGAAAATCTATCTGATGATGCAGGAAAAATATCAGGAATCCCGCATCACCGAGGTCGGACAGCTCGGCCAGGTGCGCCTCATCGATCCGGCGCGGCCGCCGCAGGAGCCGGTCCGTCCGCGCAAAAAACTCAACCTGATGCTCGGCTTCATCGTCGGCCTCGGCCTCGGCGTCGGCTTGACGTTTTTGTTTGAGTACATGAATAATACCGTGCGCACGATTGAAGATATCGAGAAAATCGGCTTGACGGTGTTGGGATCGATTCCGATGATTAAAGAAGAGGAAGCGCTGAAGCGGATGAAGACTTTGCCGGCGGGCATGAACGGCAAAAACGGCAGTTTGGACGCGCCGGAAGTGCGGCGAATGGTTTCGCGTCTCATCACCCACTTTGCGCCGAAGTCGCCGATCTCCGAAGCCTATCGCACGTTCCGCACCAACATTCAATACACCAAGCTCGATCGCGAGCAGAGAGCGTTGCTCGTCACCAGCCCCGGCCCGGGCGAAGGCAAGTCCACCTCGGTGGCCAATCTCGCGATCACCATGGCGCAGATGGGCAGCAAAGTGTTGTTGATCGATTCGGATTTGCGCCGCCCGATTTTGCATTCCATTTTCAATATCGATCGGCGCGTCGGGCTTTCGAATGTCCTCGTCGGCCGCGCCACGATTGAAGAAGCCGCGCAGACGACGGAGATCGAAAATTTGCTCGTCATGCCCTGCGGCACGCTGCCGCCGAATCCGTCGGAATTGCTCGGCTCCTCGGCGATGAAGGCCACGCTCGAGGAGTTGAAACAAAAATTTGACATCGTGCTTTTCGACAGTCCGCCGATCATCGCCGTTACCGATGCCGCCGTGCTCAGCTCGCAGCTCGACGGCGTCATTCTCGTCATTAAATCCGGCCAAACCGACCGCGAAGCCACATTCCGCGCCTTTACCTTGCTGAAGAATGTCAAAACCCGCGTTCTCGGCGCATTGTTGAACGGCGTGCAGATCGAAAGCATGTACGGCAGTTATTACTATTACTATCACTATTACTACTACGGCAAGGACGGCGATAAGAAACGAAAGAAGAGCCGAAGCAGAAAGGTGGAAGCGTAAGCAAGGCTACGCCCGTAGGGGGCAAATGGCAAGGGGCAAACAAAAATGAATCAAAAGAATTGCAGGAAGATGCTCGTTTCACACGGCGTTTGCACCATTTGGTTTACCGGGCTTTCCGGCGCCGGCAAATTAATGATTCTTGATGAGCTAGTTCCGCAGTTAAAAGCGCGAGGCTGTAAAATTGAAATTTTGGATGAGGAAGTGGTTCGGGCTGAGACGACGGGGGATTTCGTTCTTTCTCATCTTGATCACAAGAGCAATCTCCAACGTCCGGTGATAACCTGCCGGCAGTTGAAGCCGGGCAATGCATTTATCGTCATGAGCGGTGCTGGCGATGAATCGCCCGACGAGGCCGCAGTCGTTTGCGATGTCGACGGGGAATCGCCGCGTGATTGCGCGCAGAAGCTCTTGCACAAGTTAGAGCAATTGGGGGCTTGGGCGCTGTTTGGAAACCCAAATCATCATGCTCCCCCGGCTTATTCCGGCGACGAAGAAGCGTTGGTGACACAACGCTTCAGAGAGTTGGGATACATGTGAAGTGTTTTGTAGTTGCGCCTTTAGGCGCTACGCTATAAAGTAACTCGAATTTCAGCCCCTAAAGGGGACTACTACAAAACTTATTTTCATGTTTAATTTTTCGCAAAAACAATCACCGCCGCGTGTCGTGGTGATCTCGATTGACGGCGTTCCATACAGTTTCATACAAAAAAGAATCGCGGCCGGTGATTTGCCGAATTTCAAAAAGCTGCTCGACGACGGCTCGATGCGCCGCATGAACTCCGTGCAGCCGTGCGTTTCGTCCGTTGCCTGGGCCAGCTACATGACCGGAAAGAATCCGGGCAAGCACAACATTTTTGGGTTCATCGATAAAAAATCCGGAACGCTCGAGACTTTTGTGCCGACGTCGGAGAATGTCATGAGCGAGACGATCTGGGAAATCATGAGCCGCGCCGGCAAAAAGGTTTTTGTGATGAACGTGCCGGGCACGTTTCCGCCGCGGCCGGTCAACGGCATTTTGATCGGCTGCTTTCTCAGCACACGCCTCGAGAGCATCGCTTATCCGAAACACATTTCCGCCGAGCTGAAAGCGCGGCACTACCGCATCGACGCGCGCGCCGCCATCGCGCGCGAGAATCCGGATCGCTTCATCGACGAATGCAATCTGGTTTTCACCCGGCGCGCCGAGATCATGCTGCATTATCTCGAGAAAGAGCCCTGGGATTTCTTTCAGGGCCACATCATGGAAACCGACCGGATGAACCATTTTTTTTGGGACCAGGCGGAAAACGGCGATTCACCGTATGCCAAGGCTTTCTCCAATTTTTATAAACGTCTTGATGAATTAATCGGCGTCATCGATGAAAAAATCGGCGATGAAGCGGAATTGATCGTGCTTTCCGATCACGGTTTTTGCGCCATCAAGAAGGAAATTTATCTCAACCGCTTCCTTGCCGAAGCCGGATTGTTGAAATTTAAAACGGCATCGCCGAAAAGCTTGCACGACATGCACGCCGAATCGCTGGCTTACAGCTTGATTCCCGGCCGTGTTTTCATCAACCTGCAAGGCCGTGAGCCGAACGGCACGATTACGCCGGCGCGCTATGAATGGGCGCGCCAGCAGGCGACACAAACCCTGCTCGAATTGCGCGACCCGGATGACGGCGCACCGATCATTCGCGAGGTGATCAAGCGCGAGGAGATTTATCACGGCGCCTATTTGCCGGCCGCCGCTGATTTGATCGCTATTCCGCACGACGGCTATGATTTGAAAGGTGATGTGACGAAGGCCGCGCTCAGCGAGAAAACTGCGCTCGCCGGCATGCACACGTTTGACGACGCTTTGCTCTTCATGCGTCGCCATGACAACAAACCGGCACGAGAGAATCTCTGGATTGGAGACGTCGCGCCCACAATTTTGAAATTGATGAATCTGCCTGTTCCGGCGGACATGGACGGCGTCGCGCTGTAGGACAAGCAGCCCTGCCGGTCAATCGAAGACAAAGAAATTTGATTGAAAATTGCAAATTGAAAATTTTCAATTTAAAATTTTCAATGCCTTTGGTTGAGGCGGGGTTCGCGTCATGATAAAACAAAATGAATCTTGCCAAAAGCTCGATCAAGGCGTTTAGCATTAAAATTCTCGGCGCGTTGCTGTTCACGGCGTACTCGATTTTTTTGGCAAGAATTCTCTCGCAGGATGATTACGGCACGGTCATGTTTGCGATCGCCGTGGCCACCGCGCTCGGGCCGATTTGTTTGTTGGGCTTCGACCGGACCACGAC
>Ga0073934_10002315_pt1 | contig 40451 bp, 41 predicted proteins | sample LarsenN4metaG_FD_76834 | JGI IMG/M metagenome (GOLD analysis project Ga0073934, IMG submission 76834) | Hot spring sediment bacterial and archeal communities from British Columbia, Canada, to study Microbial Dark Matter (Phase II) - Larsen... ...
CGGATGTTGCCCGGCCAGTCGTAAACAATCAGCGCCGTCAACGTCTCCTCGGTTATCTGTTTGGAGCAGGCATTTTTTTCGCCGAATTGGGCGAGAAAATAGTGAACCAGATGGGGAATCTCTTCTTTCCTTTCGCGCAGCGGCGGCAGATGAATGTTCGCGACGTCGAGCCGGAAATACAAATCGTTGCGGAATTGCTCGCGTTGAATGAGCTGCTGCAAATCGCGATTGGTGGCCGTAATCACGCGCACGTCCACCTCAATGAGCTGGTTGCCTCCCAAGCGCTGCACTTTTTTCTCCTGCAGCACGCGCAGTAATTTCGCCTGCAAATCCGGCTTGAGGTCGCCGATTTCATCTAAAAAAATGGTTCCAGCGCTGGCGCGCTCAAAAGCGCCGGCGCGATCGGCCAACGCGCCGGTGAAGGCGCCCCGCACATGGCCGAAAAGCTCGCTCTCCATCAACGTCTCCGGAATCGCCGCGCAATTAAGCACGACGTACGGGGCTGTCGCCCGCGTGCTGTGCTGGCGGATCGCGCGCCACCAATTCTTTGCCGGTGCCGGTTTCGCCGGTGATCAAAACCGTGGAATCATACGGCGCCACGCGGGCGATTTGCGCGAAGATTTCCTGCAATTGGGTTTTGCCGTTTTGGCCGTTGGACCGGCCGTTCATGACGGCGGTGACCATGCCGAACGCTGCATCGTAATGATAAGCCGACTTCGTTCTTTGCGCGAAAGCTCTGTAGCTATCTAGAACCCGATTCACCTCTTGAAACGTCGCCTCGAATTCTTTCGGCGCCGGCTTTTCCGGCGGCAAAGTCTTCTCATCCTTTTGCATTTGTATGCCGGTCACCAGACTTTTGTAAACCTGAATTTGCGAGGCCAGCGCTTCTTTTTCCGTTTCGAGGATTTGTTTTTCAACGTGCCGGCGTTCCAATTCATCTTTTAATTGCTCCTTGAAAAGCTGCATCTTCATCAGCGGCGTTTCGAGCGAGCGCATCTGCTCCGCCGCCGGATCGTTCAACACGCTCTCGATTTCACCGATGAAAAACTCAATGGCTTTGTACTGTTCATCCTGCGCGCCGATTCTTTCCTTGAGATTTTGAATATGAGAGTCCTTTGCATGAATATTGACTTCGAGCTCGCGCACCTGGCGATTCAGCCTCTCGACGTTCAACGATTTCTCATAAAACATCGTGGCGACGAACAAGAGAACGAGGCCGCTGTTGATCGGCAAGATTGCCGGCGCCACATTCAGGCTCTTGAAGAGAAGGAAATATGCGAGCATGTTATACGCCAGAATAAGGCAGCCAAAGAAACTCCAGGCGTAAATCGTTTCTCGCTTTTTGCCGGCTTTCCTGATGAACAACAAACCGGCGCTCAGCATCAATCCGAGAAGAAGCGTGAGTCCGGCGTTCACGTACCACGGCCACTCTCGCAGCGTCGTCCCGCCGAGAAAATTGCTGAGCGCCGTGGCTTGCATGCCCATGCCGGGAAAATCGTCGGTAAACGGTGTGGGGAAATAATCCTTCCCCAGCGTTTCGTTGTTGCCGATGACGACGATTTTTCCGGCGAAATCATGCAAAGAAATCTGCGGCGCGCGCTTTTCTTCTATATCTTGAAGCGCCTGCACGATCTGAAGAATCGAATAGGTTTTGAACGTTCCCAATGCGCCGTCGAAGTTGAGCAGCGCTTGCCCATACTCATCAACCGGAATCGTCATCGCGCGGCGCGCTGTCTCCAGCGTGAGATGATACCCCCAAAAACCGTGCTTGATTTTTATGCTGTCGGCCGGAATCTGCAAGTAATCGCACAGCGCCAGCAGACACAATTCCGGGTACAGTTGGCCACGATATTTTAAAAACAACGGCAGCCGTCGATATTGCTCGTCAAGATCGTAAAAGATGGTCACGGCGCCGGCCTTTGGAAAGCGGTGCAGAAAAAAAGCAGACGGCAGCATAAGCGAGTTGGTTGCAATATAGCTGAGATTCGTCTCGGCCTGCGGGCGTATCGCAAATTTCGTATACGCCGTATCCTGCCGCGCCGCTTGCGGACTCTCGCTGCTTGGATCATCCTCCAAATAGATCGAATGAATCACATTGCCGAATTCCTGCGTCAGCGTGGCCAAGGCGGTATCGGCTTTGGGGTCGATTCGATCCATTTCCGTGAGCAGCAGATCGACGGCGATGGTTTGCGCGCCATATTGCTTCAAGGCGCGAAGAACTTGCGGGTAGTATCGCCCCGGCAGGGGGGAACCCAAAGCGCCGCCGGTTTGATCATCCATCGTGACCAGAATCAGATTCGAATTGGAATTTTGCGTCCCGCGAAATTCGATCAGAAAATCCAAAAACTGCAGCTCGAAAATTTGCAGAAAGTCGATGGCCTGAAAAAAGATGAAGGGCAAAAGCAGGCACAAGATGCCGAGGCCTGCCTTTTTCCACAAACGATTTTGTTTTAGCTCGAGCTGCATGATGACTCCGCTTACTTTTTGCCGGCGGTCGGGCGGCCTTGTGATTTTTTAGGTTTGGGGCCGCGCGTTCCGTCGGATGGCCCTTTGCCTTTTCGTGAAGGTTGTTTCTTTCTGTTTTTAGAGCGCCCTTTTCGCCGGGGTGGTTTTTGAGTTTTAGGTCGCGGGCGTGACAATTTTTTTTCCGTTGGTGAATTGATGTCGCTTGGCTCATTTTCACTGGTGGTGGCGCTAATCATTTCTAGGCGATCTTCCATGTCTTCTCCTGCCCTTGAGCGTTGAGGGTTGATTCTACTGTTGATTATTGAGAAATGAACCTACCCTATATTATATAGACAACAAAATAGCTTTGTAATTCTCAAGGGAAATCTGAAAAATTTTTCGCCACGCCGCTTGACACCCAAGCCCGGCCTGGCGCCCATCCGTCAGCAACGGGCTGGCGATGAGCGGGGCAACTTGATTGAGATGTTGATTCAATACGCCGATCAAGGCTTGAAAGCAATCATCGCAATCACACAAATGCTGTTCAATCGTGATTTTTTGACAGCCGTAAGTTGCGCCGCTCATGTAGGAGATAAAATCAAAGCTGCCGAGGCACATTTGATGATTTTGGTTTTGCATAACAGTCACCTTCGCGAAGGGAGCGTGGACTTTCTAGTCCACACGTGTAGCACGGACAAGAAAGTCCGCGCTCCCTTATGAATTATTCAGGTTAAGCCGTTCATTTTTGCGTTCTTTTGCCGCAGGTATTGCCGAATGCGGTCCGTCGTATTGTTTACGCCGCGCGCGGTCAATCCGAGGCCTTTTATGCGCGCAATTTCGTGACTATGATAGTTATAAAGGAAACGCAATTTGAAAATGATAAAATTTCGATTCACGTTCGCGCCGCGGATCGTCCGACGTAAGCTCGCACGAATCTTTTGTTCCACGAATTGGCAGTTTGCCAGCCGGTTTTCCAGCGAACCCGAATCATACGGTGTCGAGCCGCGATGAGCCAACCCGCCGTTAGGCTTCGCGACGAGCGCATCCAGCGAATACATTTGCCCAAAAGCATTCTGCCGCCGATGCACACGGAGTTGATTGCGAACGACACTGAACGTCACGGCCCGCAAATACGAAAAAATCGAATTTTCGTAGTGGCCTTTAAATGCGCGCAAGGCTTGACAACCATTTTGCAGTAACCGAAAGTACGTCTCGCTCACGGCATCGTCGATCATGAGGCGGGCCGTTTTATAAAAAAAGTTTTCTTTTTCATTATATATCGCTTGAGTGGCGGTTTGACGAATAACCTCTTCGTAACGGGCTATAAATTCGTTTGCCAACGCCTGATTCTGAGGATTCGCCAGGAACAAACGAATCAATTCATTGTGCGGCATTTCTGCCAAAGGGCGCGCCGCTGCACGTGTTTTCATCGGCGTTCATCTTTTCCTTTCTTCGTACATCGAAGCTTTGCAATCGATCAAAAAAGTTTTGCGTGATTTAAACGATAAATTCCAGCGATGAATAACGATAACAAAAGTCATTCCAAAAAGTATCTGAAATTCCCTCGAAAAAATCGTTCATAAAATCAATTGCTTAACGCTATTGTGTAAGCCGCTCATTTCCTGGAAATGTGCCCATTTCCAAAACCTCACCTTCAGAATGCCCTCTTCATAGGCCGGTAAATCATGTTTTAATGCTTTAGCTTGCTTTCAAAGGAGTGAGCTTATGGATTTGGAAATAGGCCATGATCTTGATTTCCAAATTTCCAAAGGCCTGCCGGCTTGGAAATTAAGTTTCACCCGATTTCCCAAAAACCGCCTCACTGTAAGATATTCAAGTCCAATTTATCACCTCCATCTTTTTGAAATATAAGACTAATGCTCCTCGCGGCTGATTCGGAGCATTTGGAAATCATCTGTTCGAGGCGATGCCATGAAGACCGGCGCGCCAGGTCGTTTCATGTTATCAGCTTTTTGATATTACACGTTTTATTGCGATGGGTTCGGATTTGAAAAATAGGCTGGCATGTCGTTTGAATGAAATGACGGCGTCAAAGATGGAAAAAGATCGATGATGAATAGGAAACCCGGCGTTTCCAAACCGCGATGAATGCGGCCGGCGGCGGGTTCGTTTGGAAATAGACAAACATGATAAAGTATAAAAATAATGAATGAAAGAAAGTTTGAAATATTATTACAAAAACATGAGAATTTTTAAATGTTTCTGTGTCTGTAAAAATAAAACCAATTTACTCAACTTTATTGAATGGAGGACCAAATGATGATCCGAAAAGAAGTTTTTCTCATCCTGGCTTTTTCAAGCCAGGCGGCCGTAGGCCAACTGTCGGCGCAGAGCGTATTCTCGCCAAATGATTTCAAGCTGGGCGCCGCCGCGGCGGTCTATCGCGGGAATCTGGCGCTGTGGAATGCCGCCGGAACAAACACCGGATATGCCAGCATCCTGTGTTCGATGCCGTCTTCCGAGGGTTTTGTCGTGGAAGTGGAAGCGCAAAAGACTTCCGAGCTGACGCCGGAGCTGTCGATCCGATACGGAGCGATGGACGGGAAAACTGCGGCGGTGTTTTACGTTGCTGACCGGGAATTTAAAACCTACGCCAGCGACACGCTGGCCAGTTATTCCGGCGATCTTTTCTTTGTGTTCAAGATCGGTGATGCGACGCGGCGGGATGTCAACATATACATCCGGCGCGTCGTGATAAAAACCTTCAAGGCTGCCACCTCGCAGACTACAACGCCGGCAAAAACTTTTTCCGCGCTGTTTACCTGGAATGCAAATGACGCCAGCGAAGAAGTCGAAGGTTACATCTTGCATTTGGGGAGAAGCTCCCGCCAGTATGACAGGCAGATAAAGGTCGGCAACGTCACCCAGCATCAACTAAACGGGTTCGAGTATGACACGAAATACTACGTTGCGCTGACTGCGCATAATTCGGCGGGCAGTTCCGGCTATTCGGATGAGGTTTCTTTTCTGAAAGCCGCGCAAGAAGATACACTGCGGCCAAAGCCTGTGCCTGTGGCTTGTGATCTGAATGGCGACGACAAGCAGGATTATGCCGACTACGAATCCTTTAAAAAATTGTTCGGAGTCAAAAAATTCACGAAAACCGGCAAATTGAGCACGATTTATAAAGCTAAAGCTCAATATGACCTCAACAATGACGAAAAAATCGACAGCGCCGATCGTGACTTGTATGTTCGGCAATGCTGTTATTGCAACGGAATTCGCGCTTTGACACTGCAATAAAACAAAGAAAGGTGAGGCGATTATGAAAAAAGTCATTTTGCTGCTGGCATTGACCGCAGCGCAAAGTTGGGTTACATCCGCCTGGGCGCAATTCAACGGCGCATCGTTTGAAGACCGCAAGCGCGCTTATATTAACGACCAGGGCCGGAAGTGGGAAGACGGCGGATTCGGCGGCAACGAAATCATGCGGCCGCTGTGGGCCTGGCTCGAAGCCGAAAAGGCTGGATTGTCGGCCTATTCTGCGGACGGGAAATCAAGAAAACAACTCATTTCCGAAGCGATTGATTACATCACCGGCCCGGGATGGTGGGGCGGCGCTTTGCCCGGCGCCAATCCGGTGAATCGGATTTACTATCAATATTACTACGATCCCGCCAGCCGGGTGATTTCACGGGCTGATGCTGAGAAGCTGGAGGGAAGGCTCGGCGAGTTGGGACGGCAAATTCTCAGCCCGACCAATGCCGTTTGGTGCGCCGTGGCAAACTGGCACGCGCCGAATCTGGTGGCGGCCTATCTTTATAATTCGAAGATCCACAATTTCGGCTCGATGCAGTATCCCAAGGCCGATCCGACTTACCGCTGCCCGCCGTCGTTTTCGTACAATGGCCGTTCGTATAGCGGCGGCAATTTCTACGACGCCAAGACCATTCTTCGGGATTACCTTGAGTTCATGATGGATGATTGGCTCAAAAACGGCACGGACGAGGATCTCTCGACGTCGGATTATTTCCAGTATCAAATTCATGCGATCGCCTTGTTGGTGGATTTCGCGCCGGATCAAGGCCTTCGCGATAAAGCCAGGACGCTTCTTGACTGGATGATTTTGCAACACGCTGCAGCCGTCTCAGCCGGACATCTGGCCGGCGGCCATGGCCGCAGCTACAGCAATTTTGAATTTTCCGGCCAGGATTCATTCCCGTTCGAGATTCTTTTCAATTTGGGAATAAATTCCATCACCCGCGACTACACCCAACGAGATCTTTATGTCAGCTCTTATCGTCCGCCGAAATACGCGGTCGAGCTTTTTCAGAGCATCAACGGCGCGGGGCGCACGGAAGGGGATGATTATTACCGGATCATTCGCGGCAACGTTCCGGCATTCGGAAGAATCGCCGACAAGCAGCAAAGTTACCGGTACGATTACATAACGCCGGGCTACAACCTCGGCGGCACCGGCCTGGGCACCGGCTGGGAATTGAATATTGCCAGCGGCGGCTCCAAGCCGATGAAGCTTTTCTTCTGCGAGAGTCCATTGGCTCAACCGGACAAGGACAGAGATGGCCGGGCGTGCAACAGCTCGTGCTTCTATTCCAGCGATGGCGGCGTCACATGCCGGATGTATTACTTGTTCTCGATGGGGCAGCGGGGCTGGCAGCATCGCAATGCGGTTTTTTCCCAGGGCGCGCCGTACCTTCACGAAGTGTTGGAAGGCAATGCTTGGGATGAACAAAGCAGCGAATCCGGCCAGACGGCTATTGGCTGGCAGTTTTTCCGCAAAGGCAAGGTCGCGGTGGCCGCCGCCGCGCGAGGCGCCAGCGCGCTGGAAGTCTGCACGATTGGCGTCGATTATCCGGGTTATGCCGATTTCAAGTCGGCGATCAAAACCCGCGCTGAATTGACCAGCGATTATTTCAAAACCAGCAAAGGCGTGAGAATTGCCGAAGGCTATGTCGATGGGGCGCTGCCGTTTGACCGGCTGGAAGTTTGGGAAGGCCACGTTGGCAGAAACGACGAGAATAAAAGCGTCGATTGGAACAACAACGTCATGACGGTTTCTCGAAACGGGGAACAGGTCGTGTACGATTTCAGCCGATGGATTTCCAATGGTGGCACCGATGAAAAGGTCACCATCAAAAAACCGTCACCTCCAACTGCTTTGAAAATGGCTGAATTAGCCAATTTGCGCGAGTTAAGTCAAACTAACCGGTAACCTTTAATTTGTGAATGGCAATGGGGGAAAATTTTTTCATTGACCTCATGATGAAATTTTATTATCATGTGGCATGAGTCCATTGCCCACTCGTCCTCATGCCGGCGTGGCGATTGTCACCGGCGGCGGCCGCGGCATCGGGCGCGCCATCGCGCTGGCCTTTGCGGCCGAAGGCCTCGATGTCGCCGTGATGAGCCGCAGCCAGGATCAAATCGACAGCGTCAAAGCGGAGATCGAAACTGTTGGTCGGCGCGCCGTCGCCATCACTTGTGACGTAAGCAATAAAACTGCGGTCAACGCCGCTGTTGCTCGCGTGCGCGAGAAACTTGGCCCCATCACCGTGCTCGTCAACAATGCCGGCATTCATCTCGCCAAACGTTTTTCCACCGTAACCGACGACGAATGGCAGCGCATCGTCGCCGTCAATCTCACCAGCCTATTTTATTTTACACAAGCCGTGCTGCCGGATATGGAAGCCGCCAACTGGGGGCGCATCATCAACATGTCTTCCGCCGCCGGTCGAATGGGCGTGCCTTATGCCGTGCCTTACAATGCCACGAAACACGGCGTGATCGGTTTCACGCGCGGTTTGGCGCTTGATCTGGCGCGCACCGGCATCACCGTCAACGCCATTTGCCCGGGTTGGGTGCTCACCGACATGGTTCGCGCCAACGCCGAAGGCCTGGCCGCGAACAGGGGAATCACCCTCGAACAAGCCCTCGAAAGTTTGGTTTCGACTTCCCCGCAAAAACGCTTTGTCGAACCCGAAGAAGTCGCGCACGTCGCCGTGATGCTGCTCTCCGATTCCGCGCGCAGCATTACCGGACAGGAGATTGGGGTTGACGGCGGGATCGTGGTGGCCTAAAATTTTGTCGCATTGTTTTCAGGCGATTGCTGTCTGATGAATCTGATTTTTTAAAAACAAATAATTCAAAGATTTCGAGGAAAATTTATGATGAATACGACAACTGCAGCCGGCATCGGCTTCACCCTCACCGAAGAGCAAAAACTGCTGCAACAAATGGCGCGCGAGTTTACGCGCTACGAAATTATTCCGGTGGCGAAAGAATATGACAAGAGCCACGAATTTCCGTGGCCGGTGATTCGCCAGGCCCAGGAATTGGGCTTGACGATCATGACGATTCCGAAAGCGTATGGCGGCGCCGGGCTTTCGATGTTGGATGAATGCATCGTTACCGAAGAACTGGCGTATGGCTGCTCGGGCATGAGCACGAGCATTACGCTCAATGGCCTGGCGGTGATGCCGTTGTTGCTGGCCGGACACGAAGAACAAAAACGAGTTTATTGCGGCAGATTGGCCAAAGGCGAGATGGCGGCGTATTGTCTCTCCGAAGCCGCGGCCGGCTCGGACGTCGCCGCTATTCAAACCCTGGCGCGGCGCGAGGGCGACTCGTATGTCCTCAACGGCTTGAAGACCTTCATCACCAACGCTTCGGTGGCGAATTGGTTTTCGGTTTTTGCTTACACGAATCCCGAAGCGAAATACAAAGGCATGAGTTGTTTCATCGTCGAGCGCAACGCGCCGGGCGTTTCCGTCGCCAAGCCGTTTGACAAACTCGGCCAACGCGCCTCGGATACCGCCGAGGTGGTTTTCGACAACGTGCGCATTCCCGCGGCAAATTTGATTGGCAAAGAAGGCGAAGGGTTTTTGATTGCGATGAAAGTTTTCGACCGCAGCCGCGTTCCGACCGCAATTGGCGCGGTTGGCGTCGCGCGCCGGGCGTTGGAAGAATGCATCCAATTCGCACGCGAACGAAAAACAATGGGCAAGCCGATTTGGCAGCATCAAGCCGTCGGGCACATGATCGCCGACATGGCGATGAACGTTGAGGCCGCGCGCTTGGTGGTTTGGCAAGCCGCGGCGGCATGTGACAGCGGCCAGCCGAATACCATACAATCCGCGTTTGCCAAAGCTTTAGCTCCCGACCTCGCGATGAAAGTCTGCACCGACGCCGTGCAAGTTTTTGGCGGCTACGGTTTCATCGAAGAATATCCCGTCGCCAAGCTCATGCGCGATGTGAAAATTTTTCAGATTTATGAAGGCACCAGCCAGATTCAGCGGAACATCATTGTCAGGGAATTGTTCAAGGAGTGAGGATTGTAATCACGCTTTGGAAAAAGATGTCAATATGAAACCCGACGAGCAAAAGCTTCAAGAGTTGGTTCATCGCATTGTCGAAGCGGTTCATCCATTACGAATTATCCTCTTCGGCTCAGCCGCTCGTGGCGAGATGGGGCCAAACAGCGATCTTGATGTGCTTGTGGTCATGCCGGAGGGTGTCCATCGCCGCCAAACGGCTCAGAAAATTTGCCAGGATTTGATGGGCTTTGGCTTTGCAAAGGACATTGTTGTCGTGACCCCAAGTGATATTGATCAATATGGAAAAAATCCTTATATGATTATTAAACCTGCTTTGGACGAAGGGAGAGAATTATATCATGCCCTCAAGCAAGATGATACCGGGAACTCCTCAGGAATGGCTTGCGCGAGCAAAGGGTAATCTTACGCTTGCAAAGTTGGAGAAACCAGAAGGTGCGTTTTGGGAAGATCTTTGTTTTAATGCACAACAGGCTGCTGAGAAAGCGGTGAAAGCTGTTTTTCAGCATAAAGGAATTCTCTTTAGGTATATACACGATCTGGAGGAACTCATTACCGATCTTGAGCGTCATGGGGTTGAGATTCCGGATAAGGTCAAAGAAGCAGCCAAATTGACTCAGTACGCATTAGAATTACGTTATCCGGGACATTCTGAACAAGGTACGGAAGAAGAATATCGCCAGGCACTAAAAATTGCCGAGCGTGTTTATGCCTGGGCTGAAGCCATTATTGCCCAATCTCATCCCTCGCCCACCACGCCATAAAAAACACCGCATCCGCGGTTCCGTCCATCGTCGGCTCGTTGGTGGAATAATCGCCGCGATCGTCGTGATACACCACGAAGCCGGATTGAAATTCGGCATAAGGATCGGCGCGATGAAGCCGGATGCCGATCAAACTTTTAAAAATGCTGCCATAAACCGGGCCGTCATTCAATCCGCCGACGATTGGCCGCTTCGTTTTGTCCGCAATCACACTGTGCGGAAATTGCGGCGTGTTCCCGCCCTCCGTCGGAATGCCGACAAAGGCGCTGATGCCCCACGGATTTCTGCCCAGCAACCAATCACGATGGCTGAGAATCATTTCGTGATAACGCTGATCGCCGGTCGTTTTTTCGTAAAGCAAACCGTGCGTGATAAAATTCACCACGAGATTGTTGGAACACCAGATGAACGGGACGGCGATTCGGTACGGATTCTTGCCGGCGCGCCTTTGCATCTTTTCCAAACTCTCGCGATAAAAATTTGCCAGCGTATCTTGAAACGCGGCGTCAACGAGTGAAGAGAGCGCGTAATGCCCAAGATTCGCAAACGGATAAAACTCATAGTGCCGCGCCGTATCCGCGCCCATCCATGAGGTCGCGCCGATTTGTTGCGCAAAAAATTTAGCATCATTTAGATAATTTTCTCGCTGGTGACGCGAAACAGCTCCGCCGCGCCCCATTCCATGTCATCAGCCCAGGTGTTTTCATAATAGCGATACGGCGCGCGGCAGGGCGTACCTTCCTGGCAGCCGGGCTGTTTCTTGCCCATCGTATAAACTTCTCTCGCGGCTTGCAAGCAACGCTCGGCAAAATTTTTGTCCCGCCCATCATTTTGCCAGATTTGCGCCGCCATCGCCATCGCCGCGGCATAACGTCCGGCGAGATTGGCAATGCCGGTGGACGTGTTTTGATATTTGCCGAGACCTTGCGGCTTGCCGTTGGCATAATAAACCACGCGATAACTTCCCGGCCCCCAGCCGTAATCTGAAATATCTTCCTGCGGCAATTCCCATCCGCTGTGGTCGCGGTCATCGGCGACTTGATGAAAAAGCTGATCCGGCGCCGGATGCATTTTCAGCATCCACTCGACTCCCCACCGTGCTTCGTCGAGAATATCCGGAATGCCGTTCGCGCCCTTCTGGCCGAGCGCGTTGAACTCGTCGCGGAATTTGCCGCGATTTTCGCGATATGAAAAAAGCAAGCGCGCCGTGGCATTGCTCGAAGTCAGCAGATAACGCAAATAGTCGCCGGCGTCGTGCCAGCCGCCGCACACCTCGAGATACGTGCTATCCGGCATCGGGCCGTAAGCCGCGCGCCCGTCTTTTTTGAAAGCGCTGAAATCGAGACGATAATGATGGGAAAAATTTCCCCACGCGCCGGCATTGGCGCCGAGTTTCACCGGCCCCCAAACGCGCTGGCCGGCGGCATCGATAATTTCATACTGCTCTTTGCCAGCGTTGCGGCTGGAAAAGGCGACGGCGATTTTTGCATCGTCCGGCAAATAGCCGATTTGATTGGCGCGGAGATAAATCGTGCTTCCTGCCTGAGATGAAAGAATATTGATGGCGAGTAATATTGTTAAAAGCATCATAGGAAAAGTTCAATAATTGAATTGCAATGTACCCAACTTGTTTTAAAAAGTCAAGGTCGATTCTAAAAAGCGCTTGACTCGCATCGGAAAATGAAGTATGATCTTAGACGCAGGCATGAAGCCGGCTTCTCTTACAACTCCGGCTTTGCCCATCGCCCATGATCGTCACACACATTGAAAGAGTGCATGCGCCCTTCTTCTCTCGCCGGACATGCGGTCGAGCTGATCGAAATTTTGCAAAATGATTCCCGACCAGCCGATCAGCTCATTGACGCATTTTTCCGCCGCCGACGCTATCTCGGCTCGCACGATCGCCGCGAGCTGGCGGAAAGCGCATACGGCATTTTGCGGCATCTGCGACGTTTGCAATTTCACATTGGCAAAGTAAAGCCCGATACCGTCAATCACCCGGCTTGGCTCTACGCGGCTTATAAGTTGCATATTGAAAAAATTTCTCGAGAAAAATTGCAAGCTTATGCTTTGCCGCTTTTATCACCGGAGATTATCGGCCTCGCGACCTCGGACTTGACAGACCTCGGACTGCAAGACCTCGGACTTCGGACCTCATTCCCGGATTGGCTGGTTTCAAAGTTACAAAAACAATTGGGGGAAAGCGAAACGGAACGTCTTTTGGAGGCGATGAATCAAGCGCCGCCGTTGACGATTCGCGTGAATACGCTGAAAACGACGCGCGAGAATTGTTTGCAGGAATTAAGAAAGCGCGGCTATGAGTGCAATCCAACCCATCTTTCGCCTGATGGAATACATTTGGCGAAGCGCACCAATCTTTTTTCTCTTGATTTGTTTCGCGACGGCTGGTTTGAGCTGCAGGATGAAGGCAGCCAAATCATTTCTTTGTTGGTTGATCCGAAACCGGCGTGGCGAGTCGCCGACGTGTGCGCCGGCGGCGGGGGAAAGACGCTGCATCTGGCGGCGCTGATGAAAAATCGCGGCGAAATTTGGGCGTTCGATGTCGCACCTTCGCGTCTGGAAAATTTGCGTAAACGCACGCCGCGCTGCGGCAGTCACAACGTTCGCATTCAACTTTTGCAACCGAATGAGATGCCCCAAAATCTTCTCGGCGAAATGGACGCGATCTTGATCGATGCGCCCTGCAGCGGCACCGGCGTGTTCCGAAGGAATCCCGATGCAAAATGGAAAATCTCGCCTGCACAAGTGCAAGAAATGGCTGCCAAGCAAAAACAGATCATCAATCACTATGCGCCGCTACTCAAGCCGGGCGGCCGTTTGGTTTATGCCACGTGCAGTCTGCTCGCGGAGGAAAATGTTGAAGTGGTGCAAGCATTTCTAAATGGCCATCCGGATTTTCATCCAGCCAGCGCCGCCACTATTCTCCAACGCTGTCAGCTTGCCCATCTTGCCAAAGAGCATTGTCTTCATCTTCTTCCGCACCGACATGGCACGGACGGTTTTTTTGCGGCGATACTCGATCGCGGCTCGCTGCATTGAAAAGGGACGCCAATTTTGCCGTTGACTTTCGCCTTTTCATGTATTATCTTTTGGCAGTCTTACAACGAGAAAAATTCCATGCCAACCTTTCGCGCACAAATCGACTTCAATAGCATCGAAAACCGGCCGCGGCGGGTGACGTCCAAAGTCATCCGCGCCGTGTGTGACCGGATCGTCGAAAAAGTCCGCCCGCAAAAGATCGTACTTTTTGGCTCACATGCGAAAGGCGTGGCGGCGAAGGACAGCGATCTGGATTTGTTGGTGATTATTGACGTTGCCAATCCTCTTGCTCCGTTGAAAAGGAGGGACCGCTACGGCGAGATTTTACGTTTATTCCGTCATCGGGGTTTTGGTTTAGACGTCATTGTGATGACGAATAAAGAACTGGAAAAGATAATCGATGAAAATGAAGGTGAATGGAATTTAATTTTAGAAATCCTTGACGAGGGCAGAACGCTTCATGAACAAAAAGCCCAAATTGAGTGAACATGTCCGGCAGCAATTTCACTTGCGGCGATAAACCGCAAGCAACAAATTAACCCGCGGCAACAGCCGCACATTTTGAGAGGAGGAAGTTTTGCGATTTCCAACTTATGCTCTTTTGTTTGTTCTGGGCCTCTCCTTGGCGCTGCTCTCCTGCGCCAGGCCCGAAGAATGGGACGTGGCAGCGGTTCGTAAGGCTATTGAGGAGGGAAGTGCCAAATGGACCGAGGCATACAATCGTGGCGACGCCGCCGGCGTAGCCGCGTTGTACACGGACGATGCGACGGCGATGCCACCGAATAGCGAGATGGTTAAGGGGAGACAAGGAATTCAAGGCCTGTGGAACGGCCTCATGACGATGGGGGTGAAGGATGTAAAATTGACCACGATGGATGTCGGCGGGAGTGGTAACACAGCTTACGAAATCGGCAAGTACACCATCACCATCCAACCCGAAGGCCAAGCAGCCATGACGGATACAGGCAAATATGTCGTGGTCTGGAAAAAGCAAGCCGACGGCACCTGGAGATTGCACGCCGATATTTGGAACAGCGATCTGCCGCTGCCGGGACAGTAACAAAGTAGCAGTTGCAGTGGCAGTCTCCATCAACGGTCGGAATCAGTGCTACTGCCACTGCTCCTGCTACTGCCATTGCCACTTTGGTGAAATTCTAACCAATCAACCGGACCAAAATCCTGAGGAGGCGATTGCATGACCCACAAAATCAAACTCACCGTCAACGGCGTCGCGCGAGCCGCAGAGGTGCAGCCGCGTTTGCTGCTGGTACACTTGCTGCGTGAGACGCTCGGTTTGACGGGAACCAACATCGGCTGTGACACGAGCCAGTGCGGCGCGTGTACGGTGTTGATGGATGGCAAAGCCGTGAAGGCTTGCACGGTGCTCGCGGTGCAGGCGAACGGCAGCAAGATTACGACGATCGAAGGTCTGGCGCAAAACGGCAATTTGCACGCGTTGCAAAATGCGTTTTGGGAGAAGCACGGCTTGCAGTGCGGCTTCTGCACGCCCGGCATGATTATGTGCGCGCACGATCTCTTGCAGCAAAATCCCAATCCCACCGAAGCGGAAATTCGCTACGGCTTGGAAGGTAACCTGTGCCGTTGCACCGGCTATCAGAACATCGTGGCCGCGGTGCAGTACGCGGCTGAGTCGATGAGAGGAGGCGCCCTATGAGCACGAGAATTTTCGGTTCCGCCATCAAACGTCGCGAAGACCCGCGCTTGATCACAGGTCAGGGCATGTTTACCGACGACCTGACACTGCCCGGCCTCGCGCATGCGGCGGTTGTGCGCAGTCCGTATGCGCATGCAAAAATCAAAAAGATCAACACCAAAAAAGCGCAGGCCGTTCCCGGCGTGCTCGGCGTGTTTACCGGACAGGAAATGCGCGATGCCGGTTTCAAAGGCATTCCCTGCGCGTGGGTTGTTCCCAATAGCGATTGCAAAACGCCAGAGCATCCGCCGCTCGCCATTGACACGGTGCGCTACGTCGGAGATGGCGTCGCTGTCGTCGTCGCAACCGATCGTTACATCGCTCACGATGCTGCAGCTTTGGTCGAAGTGAGTTACGAGCCGCTGCCCGTCGTGGTCGATGCGTACAAAACGACGCTGCCGGAAGCGCGGCAGCTTCACGCCGATGTACACAATAATGTGGCTTTTCATTGGACCGTGAATGGCGGCGATACGGACAAAGCCTTCGCGGAAGCCGAGGTGGTGGTCAAAGAGCGCATCATCAATCAGCGCCTGATTCCGAATGCGATGGAGCCGCGTGCGGTCATGGCGCAGTGGAACAACGCGGCCGGCGAGCTCACGCTCTGGGCCACGACGCAGAATCCGCACATTGCGCGTTTTTTGCTCTCCGTCGACACGGGCATTCCCGAGCACAAAATTCGCGTGATTGCGCCGGAGGTGGGCGGCGGTTTTGGCAGCAAGATTCCGCATTATCCGGAGGATTCCATCGCCGTGTTTTGCGCCAAAATGTTGAATCGGCCGGTGAAATGGACCGAGACGCGCAGCGAAAATTACAAGGCAACGATTCACGGCCGCGATCATGTGCAAGAAGTTGAAATGGCCGCCAAACGCGACGGCACGATCACCGGTTTGCGCGCGAAAGTTTGGGCCAATCTCGGCGCCTATCTCTCGACCGCGGCACCGGGCGTTCCGACGATCTTGCACGGCCTGATGCTGTCCGGCGTTTACAACATTCCCAACATTCACGAAGACGTGTATGGCGTGTTGACGAATACCACGCCGGTGGATGCTTATCGCGGCGCCGGCCGGCCGGAAGCCACCTTCATCGTCGAGCGACTGGTTGATTTGGTCGCCCGAGAGCTCAATATGGATCCCGTCGAAATTCGCCGCAAAAATTTCATCCCACCGTTCACCAACGGCCATCAAGTTGCGACCGGGCTGGTCTATGACAGCGGCAACTATGCCGCGGCGCTTGACAAAGCCTTGCAGATCGCCGGCTATCAGCAGCTCCGCGCCGAGCAGGCCGCCATGCGCCAGCAGGGAAAGCACATCGGCATCGGCCTTTGTACGTATGCGGAAATCTGCGGCCTCGGCCCTTCGCAGGTCGCCGGCGCCGTGGGCTTTGGCGGTGGTTTGTGGGAGAGCGCGATCGTGCGTTTCCATCCCACCGGCAAAGTCAATGTGATGGTTGGCGTCTCGCCGCACGGGCAGGGCGAAGAAACCACTTTTGCGCAGATCGTGGCGGATGAGCTCGGCCTCGCGGTCGAAGACGTCGAGGTGCTGCACGGCGATACCGACAACACGCCGATGGGTTGGGGCACTTATGGCAGCCGCACCACTACGGTTGGCGGCGGCGCGATTATGGGCGCGATCAAGAAGATCAAAGAAAAAGGCAAACTTGTCGCGGCCCATCTCTTGGAAGCTTCGGCGGAAGATGTTGATTTTGCCGACGGCAAATTTTTTGTGAAAGGCTCGCCGAACAAATTCAAAACCATTCAGGATATCGCGCTGATGGCGAATGTCGCGTGGAACATGCCGGCCGGCGTCGAGCCGGGTTTCGAAGCCTCAGCGTTTTACGATCCGCCGAATTTTGTTTATCCGTTTGGCGCGCACCTCTCCGTCGTTGAAGTCGATGCCGACACCGGCGAAATTCAGCTCAAGCGCTACATCGCGGTGGATGATTGCGGCCGCGTGATCAATCCGATGATCGTTGACGGCCAAATCCACGGCGGCATCGTGCAAGGCGTCGCGCAAGCGCTGTGGGAAGGCGCGGTCTATGACGAGAACGGCCAATTGCTGACCGGCTCGATGATGGATTACGCCGTGCCGAAAGCGGACTTCTTTCCCAAGTTCGAGCTGGACCGCACCGAAACGCCGTCGCCGCACAATCCGCTCGGGGTGAAGGGCATCGGCGAGACCGGCACTATCGCTTCGACCGTGTGCGTTTATAACGCGGTGATGGATGCGCTCGCGCCGCTGGGAATCAAACATCTCGACATGCCGCTCACGCCCGAGCGTGTTTGGCGTGCCATCAACCAAAATCATTGAGCCTGCGGCCGTAGGCGAAGGAGGATAAAAATGTACTCTGCAAATTTCGATTATTATCAACCGAAGACTTTGAATGAAGCGTTGGCGTTGCTCAAGAAAAACAAGAACGCCAAAATTCTCGCGGGCGGCCACAGCTTGCTGCCGGCGATGAAACTGCGGCAAGCCCTGCCAAAAGTTTTGGTGGATATCGGCAAGCTCAAACTTTCCGGCATCAAAGCGACGAAGACTTCAATTAATATCGGCGCATTGACGACGCACGCGGAGCTTGCGGTGTCGAAAGTGTTGATGAGCAAATGCCCGATACTCAGCGAAGCCGCGCTGCAAATCGGCGACACGCAAGTGCGCAATCGCGGCACCATCGGCGGCAGTCTCGCGCATGCCGATCCTGCTGCCGATCTGCCGACGGTGCTGATGGCCCTCGGCGCTAAATTCGTCACCAGCAGCAAACGCAGCATTGCCGCGGAAAAATTCTTCGTCGATCTGTTTGCGACCGCGCTGAAATCCGGCGAAGTGTTGACCGAGATTCAAGTGCCGATCATGGCAAAAGGAATCGGCGGCGCGTATTTGAAACATCGCCATCCCGCGTCGAGCTACGCCGTCGTCGGCGTTGCGGCAATTGTTGGTGTGAAAGATGGGAAGTGTTCTCATGCCAGCATCGTGGTCGGCGGCGCAACGACGAATCCGGTTCGCGCTGTTGCAGCGGAAAAAGCATTGATGGGCAATTCGCTCGATGACGCCACCATTTCTGCTGCCGTCGCGAAAGTTGCGGAGGCGATCAAAGACCCGCTCGGCGATATTTACGCTTCCGGTGAGTATCGCACGCATCTGGCGACGGTGCTGGCTGGACGCGCGCTGAAGTTGGCGGCGGAAAGAGCATCGTAGCGCAGTCATCTTGCCCACCTGATACAAGGTTGTTTTCTGCATCTTTTTCCCCACCGATTTGGCACCGACGGTTTCTTGCCGCGGTGTTGGAACGGGCGCATTGAAATTGGCTCGTCAAACCGCCTGCATCATCTCGCGGCGCGCCATGGCGTTCATTTCGAATTTCTCCTTGATTGAGCTGTTCTTAATGTGGTCGAAACAAGCAGGAAATCCTTACAATCGTGTCGAAGCTTGACTTTCATCCGAAAGTTTCTATCTTATGCCGATACGCAACCGAAATAAATGGTTATCGAACAGGAGAAAAGATGAACGCACAATTTAAAAACCTGCGCCTCAAATTCGCGGCGATGATCGTGGGTTTAATTTTTCTTGCCGGCTGCGCGGCGCTGCAGCAAATTCAAGACACGCTTTTAAATGTCAAGCGCCTGCAATTCAAGCTCGACAGCGTCGCGCCCGGCAGTTTGGCGGGGATAAATCTGGCGACTATTGACAGCCCGGCGAAAATCAGCATTCAAGACGGCTTGAAACTTGTCGCGGCGTTTCAACAAAAATCACTTCCTTTGTACATGACGCTTCAGGTTGCGGCCAAAAATCCCAACGACGGCGCCGGCGGCAGCACGAAAAGAACGGCGCTGCTCAAGGCCCTGGCTTGGACCTTGAAAATCGACGGCAAAGAAACGATCACCGGCGACATTCCCAGTCCCATCGAAATTCCCGGCACGGGACAGGCGACGATCATTCCGCTGCAATTATCGCTCGATCTGTACAAATTTTTCAGCGATCAAGGATATGAGAGCCTGCTCAATCTGGCGCTCGCGATTGCCGGGAAGGAGGGGAGCACGTCACGATTGACCCTTACCGCCGTTCCCACCGTTTCCGTGGCGGGGTTTGATGTCAAATATCCCGGGCAGATTGAAATTGTTGACAAGGAATTTACGAATCCTTAAAACTGAAGCACGACGATAGCCGCAACCCAAAAGACAAAATAATTAACGACAAAATCATTTTGCCGTTAATTATACTCGTTAAGGGTTATTTTGTAACAGTCATTGCGAGCGTTTCTCAGCGAAGCAATCTTTTAAAAATCAAGAGACTGCGTCCGTAGGATTGCTTCGGCAAAAAGCGCCTCGCAATGACTCAGATTCCCACCCGAAACGAGTATATTTTGTCTTCAAGAAAACTGAGCGATTGTGATCGTTTTTTCAACGTAAATACGAGATGTTCTATTCGAAGTACGAAGCTGACCTGTTGATTTTCGATCTCGACGGCACGCTGGTCGACACGCGCCGCGATCTGGCGAATGCCGTGAATTATGCGCTTAGGCAAATGGGGCGCAACGAAATTGATTTGGAAACGATGACCGGCTATGTCGGCGATGGGATACGCAAACTCTTGGAACGCGCGCTGGGCAGCGCCGCCGAAAGCGAAGTGGAAATCGCCCGGCAGCATTTTCGTCATTTTTATTTCGATCATATTGCCGATTTTTCAAAACCCTATCCCGGCATACCCGAACTGCTGGAATATTTTTCCGGCACGAAAAAGGCCGTACTTACAAACAAGCCACACGAGTTTACCGAAGCGTTGCTGCAACGGCTTGAAATATGCGGATATTTCGAGATGATCATCGGCGGGCAGCCGAATCTCAAGCTCAAGCCGGATCCGGAAGCGGTTTTAAAAATTCTTCATCATTTGCAGGTCGCTCCCTCGCGCGCCATCATGATCGGCGACGGCGAAAATGATATTTTGGCGGGGAAGGCCGCGATGATGAAAACTTGCGCGGCGACCTACGGCTTTCGGCCGCCGGAAAAATTGTCGGCGCTTCAGCCTGATTTTGTGATTCACCGTCCGTTGGAATTGAAAAATTTCATTGCGCAAAACCGAACATGAAAGGACTCGCATGTTGTTTCGCTTGAATTTGTTTTTTGCCATTTTTTTGATTTTCACTGCCGCCTACAGCCAATCCCAATTTCAACTGCAAAATGCTTTTCCGAATTTGACCTTTTCGCGGCCGGTGGATTTGCAGCATCCCGGCGACGGCACGGACCGGCTTTTCGTCGTCGAGCAAGCCGGCGTGATCAAAGTTTTCGACAATAATGCGAGCACTGCCGTCGCGCCAATCTTTTTGGACATCAGAAGCCGCGTGAACGACAGCGGCAATGAGGAGGGATTGCTGGGATTGGCGTTTCATCCTGATTACAAAAACAACGGTTATTTTTACGTCAACTATACCGCCAATCCGCCGCGGCGGACGGTGATCGCGCGGTATCGTGTGACCAACAATCCCACTCAAGCCGATCCGAATAGTGAATTTATTCTGCTCACATTTGCGCAACCTTTTGAGAACCATAATGGCGGCCAACTCGCCTTCGGGCCGGATGGTTATCTTTATATTGCGACCGGCGACGGCGGCTCCGGCGGCGATCCGAACAACAACGGCCAGAGCTTACAAACGTTGTTGGGAAAAATTTTGCGCCTCGACGTGAACAATCCGTCCGGCGGCAGAAATTACGGCATTCCGCTCGACAATCCTTTTGTCGGCACGGGCAATCGTGAAGAGATTTATGCCTACGGCTTGCGCAACCCGTGGCGGATGAGTTTTGATCCGGTTACCAACTGGCTCTGGGCCGGCGACGTCGGACAAAGTCGTTTGGAGGAAATCGATATTATCGAAAAGGGAAAAAATTATGGGTGGCGAATCATGGAAGGCAACTTGTGCTTCAATCCTTCCAGCGGCTGCAACATGACGGGACTCGTCAAGCCGATTTGGGAATACGGCCGCAGTCTGGGCATTTCGGTGACGGGCGGCCACGTCTATCGCGGCCGCAGCGTTCCGGCGTTGGTTGGCGCTTATATTTATGGTGATTTCGGCTCCGGCCGAATTTGGGCGCTGCGTTACGACGGCGTGAATCCGCCGGTCAACACCGAGCTGATGGATACCAGTCTCGGCATTGCGTCGTTTGGCATCGACAAAAATTTTGAGCTTTATCTTTGCGCGTTTGATAGCCGTATTTATCGTTTCAGGCCGACCGCAAGCTCGGTGGATGATCCCGGCAACGTTCCGAAATCAGCGCAATTGGCGCAGAATTATCCCAATCCTTTTGGCCATGATCTTTTGTCGCGCGCCAGGGGAAATCCGGCGACGGTGATTGAGTACACGTTAAGACAAAATGCGCCGGTGGAGTTGCGCGTTTATAATGTGCAGGGGCAGCTCGTGCGCACGTTGGTGCGCCAGGATCAAACCGCCGGCAAACAGATCATTCGCTGGGATGGCCGCGATGAGGCCGGCCAGGCGATGCCGAGCGGCGCGTATCTTTATCGGCTGAAAATCGGGAATGATTTTGTGGAGACGAAACGGCTGCTTTTGATTAAGTAAAAATCCTCTCGCTTTTCCGCCGAAGGTTTTCGAAGCCGCCGAGTGCCGCCGAAAACTTAAAAAAACAACTCGGCGAAACTCGGTGCGCTCGGCGGATTTCGGAGGAAGGCTTTTTATAAATTTTGATTTATAGCACTATGGCTCAAATGGCTCACGAGAATGTCGATCATTTTCGCCGAGGCGCCGCAGCGCGCCAAAACAAATTCACGATGTTGGCCGCCTTTGTCCTGTCGCAAAGCCGAATTTTGAAGAAGCGCCAACAGATTTTTTTGGCATTCTTCAGCGGTAGTGACGATGGTTAAGAGTTTCTTCTCATTCAATTCAACCGCCTCCGGCGAATTACGAAAACGCGGCCCGACCAAAGCCGGCACGCCATGCACCGCGGCTTCGAGGACGCTGTGCACGCCCGGCCCAAAACTCCCACCGACAAAGGCAACCTGCCCGGCGCTGTAAAGTATAGCGAGAACGCCGATACGATCCACGAGCAAAATCGCTTCTTCTTTTTCTGCCGTCGCCTGTGAAAGACGCCGACTAACCAGTCCCGCCGCGGCAATTTGTTTTTCCAAACTCGTTAGATGCTCGGGCCTCGGTTCGTGCGGAACGAGAATCAGGCGCAACGCCGGCAACTGTTTCCGCGCCGCGATAAAAGCCGGCAGCAGAATCTCTTCATCCGAAGGCCACGTACTGCCGGCGACGAAAATGGACGAACCATCCCGCCAATTTTCCGGCAAAACCTCGGCAATTTTTTTTGATTGGCTGCGAAAGAGAACTTGATCGTAACGCGAATCGCCGGTGATGACCAAACGTTCGGGATGGCGGACCAAAGCGGTGAGACTTTTGGCGGCGTGAGCAGAAACCGCGCCGATGGCGTCGAAGGTATCGAAGACGGTGCGGTTGAAATGGCGCACGAGCGGCCAATGGCGCAAGGAACGCGCGTTGGCGCTGACGCTGGCATTGGCAAGCAAAATCGCAACGCCGCGTTTTTTCGCTTCCCAAAGATGATTCGGCCAAAAATCGTGACGGATAATGATCGCTGCGTTGGGATTGACCACATTCAGGAAACGCCGCGCGTTCCACAAACTATCAAATGGCAAGTAGCTAACGGCCTCGGCGGGAATGTTGGCGCGGTTGAGGTTGGCATAGGCGCTCGGCGAAAAAAGCGTCAACACCCGCACGGCCTCGGGAAAGCGTTTTTTGATTTCCAGCAACAACGGCCGTGCTTGCTCATATTCGCCCATCGAGCTGGCGTGAATCCAAAAGCGCGGGGCGGAGTTTTTGACCGGCGACAATTGCGCCGCCAATTCTTCAAAAAGCTTTTTGCGGCCGGCGATGCCGGCGCGAATTTTGTCAAAGCGTGAAAGGCCGAGACGGGAGAGGAAGGCGACAACCTGAAACCCCAAAAACATCAGCGGGACGGCAACGAGGTTGTAAAATGTCCTCCAGAAAAAAAGCGGGATCATTTTTCCGGCCCTGGCCTGCGGCTGGGCAGGCTTATTTGGAAGCCAGTTGAATCGACTTGTAATCCTGGCCGATAATCACCCGCACGGCAACGACGTCTTCGGGACGATTGCTGGCCAGATAGGAAATATAATCGTCGGAAAGCCCCAAAGTTTTTGCCACCTGGCGGGCGTTGACGTAAGCATTCGAGGCGCGATCAATAACCATGGTACGCGGGATGTCCTGGCGGTCGTAATTGGTGATGGTCACCGGATCGAATCCCTGCGTTCTCAAATAGTCGGCAAATTTCCGCGCCAAGCCGTCCACGCCGCAGCCGTTCAAAACTTCGATCTTCATGACGGTATTCGGCTCGGCGACGACGGCCGCATCCGAGATGATGGTGTGCTCGTTGCCGGTTGCGAAACGATTCTGAATCGAAAAGGCAATGATGACGAGATTGGCGATCCCCAACACCCATAGGAATAGGCTAAACAGAGTTCGCCGGAGATCGAAAGGAGCGTTGTCGGATTTGGCCATCCGGCCCGCTGGTTTTGCGCGGCTGCCGGATTTGGAACGAGAAGGTGTTGCCATTTGGTGTCGACGTTTCACGAGAGAATCTCCCGAGTTGTGATTTTATCTAAAACGTAATACGTCATGCGTAATTACTTTTTACGTGTTACGTTTTAGTGAATATCCTTTAGCGCTTCGGCTTATCCTCTTCGGATTCAGCAGGACGCAGCCGGGAGTCGTTATAATAAGGATAGCCGCGATACCACAAGCCGCCGGGCGCGCGGTTGTATTGCACACCGATGGATAAATTCCGGCTGGGTTTGTACTCTACACTCGCGCCGGAGAGGAAAATGCCGTTTTGATAAAGACTCGGCACGCCGAGGCCGCTGAGAGGTTGATTCAACACGCCCCATTGCAAAGAAACCTGCAACGGATCGGAAAAGCGATACGACATCGTGTTCAGATAAACGCCCTGGCTGAAATCGCGGCCGCCGAGCGACATGTAGGAAAGTGAGTAGCTGTGCTGCATCGAAAAGCGACTGGGATCAAGCCCGATCAGTCCGACCAGTCCTTGCGGCTGCGTCAGAAGCTGCGAAAAGGACTGCGGCTTGAGCTGCTCTTTCAGTTGTCCGAATGCCAAAACCGGCAGCGATAACAGCGCCACGACCAACAACCTGAAGTTTTTGTCTCGCATGATAAACCTCCGCAACTTGCCGTTGAGTCACACATAAAATCGTTTTCAGAAACTATTCCGAGGCGTTATGACGCCCTCGGCATTACACTTTGGGAATTGACTATATTTAATAAATCTTTGCAGCAAAGTCAAGTTGTTTTTCACGAACGGCGTCTGGCGCGGCGTCGAGCTTTGGGCCGGCGCAAGGCAGCCAGAATCGTTTGCGGCCGGATCAACGAAATCGCCGGCGCCAACGTCACGTCAAAATTGAACTGCAGGCCTTCCGGAGAAACGGTCAACGCCGGTTCAAAAGCTTCGACATTGGCTTTAAATTCGTACGGCAGATTATTTTGGCCGATCTTCATTTCAAAAACGTCGGGCCGGTTGATTTGCGCCATCGCTTTTGCGACCGGCGTTTGCAAGTCGATTTCCAGCGCCTCAGCCAATTTTTTCAGCAGAAATTTGTTGAGCAGGTGCCTCATCAAATTATCGAGAGGCGCCGGCGCGCCCGACAGATCGAGGCGCGTGATTTGAGGATCAAGCAGACGCAGTTTCAGGTCGTGAACGGTTAGCCTGCCGGTGACTTCCACTTTGGAGCCGCCGAGGCGCGGATCGGGAAAATTGCTCACCGCGATTCGTCCGGTCAGGCGCAGGCTGATGGTGAGGCGATTTTCTCCGGCGGGCCGAATGGTGATTTTCTCTGCGGCCAATGGATCGCTGTCGTGTTGCTTGTAGCTGAAAACACCGGTTTTCTCTTTTGCTATCGGAATAACGAGCTTATCGGGAATGGGCAAGCTGTCATAGCCGATGGCCGCCTCGAGCGTGATTTTGATTTTTCCCATACAGTTTTTCTTTTTTGAATAAATTTTGGTATATGGATGACGAATCATCGTATCAATTTAGAGGCGATTGAATAAATTTGCAAACGCATTCTTTTCAATAAAGACGCAAGAAAGCACAAAAGCTCCCACTTTTTTCTTGACTTTTCCCGCCATCACGAGTACATTTAACAGCGGACAAACACGGAAGAAAGAGAATAGCACGGAGGCGATAAACGAAGTCGATTTTTACGAAAGGCGAAGGCTCTGATGCCAATCATTCATCTGAGCGGTTTGCAACTCAAGCGTGCCGCGATTTCCGGCGCGCAGCGCGTGATTCAGATGCAGGAGCAACTGAATAACATCAACGTTTTTCCGGTGGCCGATTCCGACACCGGCACCAACATGGCGCTGACGATGCGCAGTGTTGCGGAGGGGGCGTTGCTGTGCAAAGATGCTTCCGTTCACGGCATCAGCCAGGCGCTGGCGGATTCGGCGCTGATGGGCGCGCGCGGCAACTCCGGCGCGATTTTGGCGCAATTTTTCCAAGGCATGGCCGAAGGTTTTCGCGGCCGCGTGCGGGCGACGCTGGAAGATTTTGCGCTGGCAGTGCAATGCGCGTCAGGAAACGCCGCCGAAGCGATTGCCGAGCCGAAAGAAGGCACGATTTTGACGGTCATTCGCGATTGGGCGCAAGCGATTCAAGCCACGTGGCAACGGGCGACCGACTTTCGCGCGCTGATCGCGGACTCGCTTCGCGCCGCCACGCAATCGCTGCAAGACACGCCGAGAAAATTGAAAGTGTTGGCCAAAGCCGGCGTCGTCGATGCCGGCGCGCAGGGTTTTGTCCACCTGCTCGAAGGTGTTTTTACTTTTGTCCAATCTGGAAAAATCGACCGCATTTCCCGCGCGGGATTGACGTTTGGCAATGCCAAGGCCAAAGTTGAAGAAGCGCCGGAGGAGATCACCTTTCAATATTGCACCGAAGCCTTGATCGTCGGCGAAAAGATTGATCGAAATAGCTTGAAAGAAGAACTCCGCCCGCTCGGCAATTCGATGATCGTGGCGGGATCGAGCGAGCGCGTGAAAATTCACATTCACACCAACGAGCCGGAGCAGGTTTTTGCGATTGCGCAACATTACGGCCGGTTGGCGCAGACAAAAAAAGACGACATGCGCCGGCAGCATTCGGCCGCGCATCGCGATCCCGAGGCGCAGACCATCGCGCTCATCACGGATTCGGCCTGCGATTTGCCGGCGGATGAATTCATTCGCCGCAACATTCGCGTCGTGCCGGTGGTATTGATTTTTGGCAATCAGAGTTACATTGACAAGGTCACGATGACCGATCGCGATTTTTATCACATGCTGGAAAGCTCGCCGCATCATCCCAAAACCTCGCAGCCGGCGCCGGCGGATTTTCAAGAGGTTTTTCTCCAAGCCGCCGTAAATCATAAACAGGCGCTGGCCATCACTTTAACCGGCGCGTTGAGCGGCACTTTTCAAGCCGCGAAGCGCGCGGCGCAGGCGGTTGGCGGGCACATCGACGTCCACGTTGTCGATTCAAAAAACGTTTGCATCGGACAGGCTTTGATTGTTCGCGAAGCCGCCGAGGCGATTGAATCCGGCGTCAGCGACATCGAAGAATTGAAGCGCCGCGTCGAGTGGGCGATTCAACATGTTCGTCTTTACATCAGTTTTGAGACGATGGAATATCTGGAGCGCGGCGGGCGGGTGTCGCGCTTTCGCGGGGCGCTGGCGCGGTTGCTGAAATTGAAACCGATTTTGTCGATCAATTCCGCAGGCAAAGCCGAAGTCGTCGCCAAAACCTTCGGCGGCGATCACGGCAGGCGGAAATTGACGGACATCGTCAAACGCGAAGCCGCCGGCAAACGCAAATTGCGCTTTATGTTGGCGCATGCCAACAATCCGGACGGCGCCCGTTATCACGCCGAATGGATTCGGAAATATTTTGAAATTCCCGAGGTGTCGATGGTCAGCGTCTCGCCGGCGCTCGGCGCTCACGCCGGCCCCGGCGCGGTCGGTATCGCGTTTCTTGGTGAATAAGAAAAAACAAAAATTTTTTAAACCACCAAGACACAAAGGCACCAAGAAAAACTGATTAACTTCGTGTCTTTGTCTCTTCGTGGTTATTTTTGGTTGCGACTCGTTAGGGTTTTTATATGTTGACATTGATTGCAGTACTTTTACTCGGTTATCTGGTCGGTTCTTTCCCAACCGCGATTCTGGTCAGCAAGATCGTGCGTGGCTGGGATTTTGATATTCGCAACGAGGGCAGCGGCAATGCCGGCGGCACGAATGTCTTTCGCGTTTTGGGTTGGCTGCCCGGTTTGATCGTGATGTTGATCGATGTGTACAAAGGTTTCGTCGCCACCTTGTGGGTCTCGCAATGGCAGCCGTTTGGCACGGCTTACATTGACGCCACGGTGATGCCGATTCTCAGCGGCTTGGCGGCGGTGTGCGGCCACATCTGGACGGTGTTTGCGAACTTTCGCGGCGGCAAGGGCGTCGGCACCGCCGGCGGCATGATCATCGCGCTGTATCCTTTGGCCGCGGTCATTTGTTTGGTTATTTTCGTCGCCGTCGTTTATCTTACGCGCTATGTTTCGGTCGGCTCGATGGTGGCGGCGCTCAGCCTGCCGGTGGTGTTGTGGCTGATGCAAGTTTTCTTTAACAACGAGGTGCCGGACGCGCTGTTTCAATTCAGCATTCTCGTCGGCGTGCTGATCGTGTTCACGCATCGCAAAAATATCCGCCGTTTGATCGAGGGCACGGAGAACCGTTTCGGCCGGCCGCGCCCGGCAACGTAACACCCAATCTCAATAAATTATAACGAACAATGACTCGCAACGAAAAGGGAATTGCAACGAAAAAAATTTTGGTCTCTAGAATGGCAGTATGCTCGCAAACGGTGAAATTCAAGCGTTGATTACACTTCTCGGCGATGACGATACGCACGTGCGCAACGTCGCGCGCGAGCGGCTTTTGCAAATCGGCGAGCCGGCGACGGCGTTTTTGCGCGAAGCCGGCAGGGCGGATCTGGAGGGCAAAATCCGCATCGAAGCGCGGCACGTTCTGGCGAAAATTCGCCAGGAAGATCTGATCGGCTCGTTTTATCTGCTCGGCTTGCTCGAGGATGAGCAGATCGATCTCGAACAAGCCGTCTTTCTCCTGGCGCGCCTGGGTTATCCCGATCTCGACATCGCGCCTTATCAGCAAGAATTGCAGCCGTTCAACCGCGGCCGAACGCTCACGCGCACCGACTGTGTCGCCTTGTTGTACAGGGCGAATCATCCTTTTCACGAAAGTTTTTTGGAGCCGGCGCGGCCGCACGATATTATTGCGCGCCTGATCAGAAATTTGATCTTCGCCTACCATTATCGCGATGATCATGCCAAACTTGATGTGCTCAACCGAATTTGTCAAGCATTAGAACCATCTTAAGGAAAAAATATGAGTCAATGTGCAAATTGCGGCACGGAATTGCCAAAGGGCGCCAAATTTTGCTCGAATTGCGGGGAAAAAGCCGGCGCGGCCGCGGCCAGTTTTTGCCGCGAATGCGGCGCCGAGCTCAAACCGAACGCGCAGTTTTGCCATGCCTGCGGCCAAACGGTTGACGGCGCTTATCTTCCGGACAAAGCGGGCGAAAATGAACCTGAGGATCTTCAAACGCATTTCGCGCCCCCGGCGCGCTCATGGCAGGCGATTCTCCTGCCTTTAATCGGCATTCCGGTTATTATTGCCATTCTTTTTTTGTTGACCTACAAGCAAAAGAATCCGGAACCGATGAGCCAGGCGCAAACCGCCGGCCCGGCCGGCCGTGCCGAGGATGGACAAGGCACGGACATGGCGGCGATGGAAAAGGTCAGCAAGCAGATAGAAAAATACAAAAGCGATTTGAAAGCCAATCCGAAAGACACGACGGCTTTGCTCGCGCTGGGGAGCATGTATGAGATCGCCGGCCGTTTTGAAGAAGCAGCCGATTACTTTCGGCGCTATCTGGAAGTCGCGCCGGAAAATATTGCCGTGCGCATGAGCCTGGCCGGAATTTATTACAACGACGCGAAACGCCAGCAGGCCTTGAATGAATTGCAGCAGGTTTTGAAGCATCAACCCAATTACGATTATGCCATGTTCAATCTCGGCGTCGTCTATCTCGCCGAGGGCCAAAAAGACGAAGCGATCAAATGGTGGCGCAAGGTGATGGAAGCCGATCCGAGCGGCGAGCTGGCGCAAAAAGCGCGCGAGCAAATTCAAGCGGCGGGAGGGGAGTAGCATTTTTTTGATTTGAGGTGAATTATGAAAATTTTTGGCTATTGGGGACGATTTGACGCCCCTTCAAACGACAAAATCTTGTTTTGATCACCGACGAAGTTTTGACTGCTTAATGAAATCAACCCAAGGAGGAAGAAAGTTATGCCCACCGTTTTATTCGAAGCGGAAAATCGCAAAGTGGAAGTGCCGGCCGGAACGACGCTGCGCAAGGCGGCAAAAAAAGCCGGCGTGAGTGTTTACGGCGGCGTCAATAAAATTGTGAATTGCCGCGGGTTCGGATTATGCGGAACCGACAAAGTCACGGTGGCGCCGGCGGAGTGCATGAACGGCATGACATTTTTTGAAAAGCTGCAGCTTGGCGAAAAAGCCAAGGAACGCCTGGCCTGCCAGGTCAAAATTCAAGGCGACATCACGGTGAATACGGCGCCGGCGATGGAATATGGTCAGGTCATGACGGAGAATTTCAAATTTATCGGCTTGGCGGCGCCGTTTGCGATTTTGACGTTGGGCGCGGTGATCTATATGGTTTTTGAAATGATCGGCAAACCGCTTTTTTAAAAAAGATAAAAAAGAAAAAACTGCCAACAAGACAACATGCCGCGATTCGAACGCCACATTTTTATTTGTACCAACGTAAGGCCTCGGGATAATCCGAAAGGCTGTTGCTCGGCCAAGGGTTCGGAGGCCGTTGCCGCGAAATTCAAGGAAGAATTGCACAAGCGCGGATTGAAAGGGAAGATTCGCGCCAACAAGGCCGGCTGCCTGGATCAATGCGAGCTTGGCGTTTCCCTCGTCGTTTATCCCGACGGCGTCTGGTACGGCCGCGTTACGTTGGACGATGTCAACGAAATTATTGAGAGTCATTTAATTGCTGGCAAGCCGGTGGAGCGGCTGCGCGTGGCGGATGATTGGAAGCAACCAGCGGTGATGTGATTCGTTTAACTCGGTCGGTTTATTTTGGAGTTAAATTTATGTCAATGACTTCTTCGTTTTTTCATGCACCGGCTGATGTTCTCATTCCAGCCGGACATCCGGAACATGAATGGCCGCCACAGGGGAAATGGACCTACGAAGATTACTGCCGTTTGCCAGCAGACGGTTGGATTTACGAAGTCATCGAGGGAGAATTATATATGTCACCAGCGCCTCTCACGCGTCATCAACGCTGCAAAGGAAACCTTTTTGCAGCATTTTGGAATTTTGCGGACGAACATGGTGTGGGAATGGTTTTAGATGCGCCGACGGACGTCGTCCTCCCTGGATTGGCCACGCCAGTTCAACCCGACATCATCTTCGTTGTTAAAGAGCGGTTGGATATTGTTAAAGACGAAAGAGTCGAAGGCGCGCCCGACATTGTTGTCGAAGTGCTTTCGCCCAGCAATTGGCTTTTGGATCGGCGCGAAAAGTTTAAAGTTTATGCCAAAGCCGGCGTGCGCGAATACTGGATCGTCGATCCTCAGGCGCGCATCATTGAACTCTACGGTTTGAGTGGCAGCACGTATGCTTTGATCGGCAAATACGCTGTCGGCGAAACCGTGCGCTCCGAAGTGTTGTCGGGCTTTGAAGTGAGAGTGGAAGACGTTTGTCCGGCGTAAATTCTCTTTTATTTTGTCTTCTTCCCGAATTCCGGATCAAGTGGAATCAATTTCGTCGCAATAAAACCCGGAATGGTGGCCAGCATCACCCACACGAAGAAATTCTGATAGCCGATAATTTCCTGCAGCCAGCCGCTAAACATCCCCGGCAGCATCATCCCCAAAGCCATGAAACCGGTGCAAATCGCGAAATGCGCGGTTTTGTGCTCTCCTTCGGAAATATAAATCATGTACAGCATGTACGCCGTGAAGCCGAAGCCGTAGCCGAGTTGTTCGATGGCGACGCAGAGATTGATCGTCCAAAAGTTGTCCGGCAGCGCATAAGCGAGATAAACATAAACCGCGTCCGGAAGATTGATTGCCAGCACCATCCACCACAGCCAGAATTTCAGCCCTTTTCTTGCTGCGACAAACCCACCCAGCAGACCGCCCAAAGTCAGTGCGATAATGCCCACCGTTCCATAAACAAATCCCACCTGCCCCGTGGTCAAAGCCATGCCCCCGACTTCTCGCGCGTCCAACAAGAATGGCGAAGCCAGCTTGATGAGCTGCGCCTCGGCAAAGCGGTACAATAGAAGAAACGCCAGAATAACGCCGATATTTTTTTTCTTGAAGAATGAAGCAAACGTCATGAAGAATTCGCTCAAGACGCTTTTCGATTTGTTGCCAAGCGCCGCCGCGTCGGTGGCCGGATAGGGCAGGATAAAACGATGATAGATGAAGAATAAAAAGAACATTCCGGTCAGCACGAAAAATGTGATCGACCACGCCAACGGAATATTGCCGGCGCGGGCATGAAAAGAAGCGGAAGAGGCCGTTTTTAATTTTGGATCCAGTTGGATGACCGCCATCATCGGCTTGTTCCAATTGCGGTCATTGAAAACGAAGCGCGCTCCTTCGGCCAACCCAATGCTGTTGTCTCCCGACTCGCGGCCCAAATTGACCACCACCTCTTTGCCGGCCTCCGGTTTGTTCGAGAGGTGGAAAAACAAAGTCGCTACGTTCCCCACCCTGTCTGTTGGGCGAGCGGTTTTTTCTTTCGGGCCAAAATGTTTTCTCAAAAAAGTTTCCAGATTAGCCGCGATCACCCGCCGCCACCACGAAGGCTGTTCCGAATTCGCTTTTTGTTTTTGCGCTTTTTTCTCTTCCGCGTAAAATCCATTGCGGATATTCCAGGTTTTGACAAACGCCAGAATTGAATCCACTTCACTTTTCCGGCGCGGGGTGGTATTGATTGCCAGGTTCGGCGGCGAAGTGATAATTCTTAAATCACCGGCGGCAGGAGTGATCAGCATGGAATCGGGATGGATCGCGGCGATATTTTGCGCCTCCTGCCCGGCAGAAATCGTCACTTCCACGGTCGGCAGGCCGCTGTGGCTCTCGACGTAACCCGCAAGAATGATGAGCAGCCCTTGGCCGGTGATCATGGCCAGGCGATAAAACGTGCTGCGAATGCCGACGAACCAAGCTTGCTGGTGCTCCGAAAGCCCTAACATGTAAAAACCGTCCGCCGCAATGTCGTGCGTTGCCGAGCTAAAAGCCAGCAGCCACAAAAAGGCTAAAGTGTATTTGAAGAAATCCGGCAATGGAATCGTCAACGCCACGCCGCCAAGACCGGCGCCGACGACGAGCTGCATCAAGATAATCCAAAAGCGTTTGGTTTTGAAAATGTCGACGATGGGACTCCACAGCGGCTTGATGACCCACGGCAGATAAAGCCAACTGGTGTAAAGCGCGATATCGGTGTTGGATATGCCCATGCGCTTGTACATGATCACGGAAACCGTCATGACCACGACGTAGGGAATGCCTTCCGCAAAATAAAGCGTCGGCACCCAAAACCAGGGGTGACGGCCTTTGCCAGTTCCGTTCGAGTCAATCAACTTTTCCGCCGGTCGTTCCATCGCCTTCCTTTCGTGAGAGAAATATGCGGCTGATTTAAGTTGTTTTTATAGTACATTAACGACGGCAAAGTGTCAAGGAGATTTTTGTTGGCGCGAAAAAGTTGAATTGAGATTTTCTTCGTTCTTTTGTATAGTGAAGTAATTTCAAGAGCACTAAACTTTCATCCGTTACTTTAATATCGAAAACATGACAACCTCTTTCGAGCTTTTCATTGCCGAAGCGCGCCGCCATCTCATGCAAGAATATCTGCCGTGGCTGCGCGCGTGTCTCGCCAGGCTGAGCGAAGCCGAAGTCTGGTGGCGTCCCAATGAAAAAAGCAACAGCGCCGGCAATTTGATTTTGCACCTTTGCGGCAATATCACGCAATGGGTGATTCACGGCGTCGGCGGCGCAGCAGATGCACGCAATCGCCCGGCGGAATTTGCCGCGCGTGAGTCCTCTTCCAAAAACGAATTGCTGCAGAAACTTGAAGCGACGCTTGCGGAAGTGGATGCGGTGTTAGCAAATTTGCCTATCGACAAACTCGCGGAGCCGCGTGTCATTCAAGGCTTCAACGTCACCGTGCTCGGCGCGATCTTTCATGTCGTCGAGCATTTTTCCTATCACACCGGCCAGATTATCTACATCACGAAAATGCGGACGGGGGAGGATTTGAAGTTTTGGAATGTTTGAACCCATCGCTTTTCAGCAGCGCGAGCACTTTTTGTTTTACGCTTGCAGGCGCTTCGTTGAGCTCGGTCAAGGGTTGGGGAGGGAGAGCCAAGAGTTTGCTGTAAGCTAATACAGTGAGGCCATGCAATTCGGAATATTTATGGTCACAGAAAATGGTCACATCTTCATTCAAGCCGATGCCAGTGCGGTTGCCTTCTTCGCCTGGTGCAAAGCGAACTTCCAGGATGTCGCCTTCGAGATCATAAGAGATGTTAACAACTCGCATAGCTCAAATTCTTTTTATATTATGGCTTGTGGAAAAACTTTTTCTGGTACGACGTCAGCACAAAATTATTAGGAATACCTATTACCCCTTTGCTGTTGAAGCCAAATTTGACAATCACGACAACATGGGTCATGCCAGGTTTCAAGTCGTTGAAGCGCTTGGTATAAACAAAAACATCCACTTCAAGGTGATGTTGCTTTCTCTTCCCAAAGTATAGCGAATTTTCAGCGGAATTGCAATCTAAATTTTAGCAAGTGGTGAAAGAAAATGAACCTTGATCTTTTCTACTTATTGTCTTAAATTTGATGAAAGCTTAAAGATTGGAAAACAGAACATGAGTGATCAGTTACAGACAACGCCGGAAAACCAGCCTGATTATTCTTCATACATTGCCGGCTGGAAGCGCCGCCAACAACGGGAAAAGGCCGAGATCGAGAAGCGCCGGTCACAAGCCAGACAAATCGCTATGCAAGCCACGGAAATTCTCAAACAACATGGCGCGACGAAAGTAATTTTATTTGGGTCGGTGCTCGATCATACTTTCAAGCTGGATTCCGATCTCGATCTGGCCGTTGAAATGCCGTCCGCAGCATGGTGGGAGTGGTATCTCAAGCTTGGCGAAGTTTTACAATTTCCGATTGATTTGGTGAATCTCGGCAAAATCAAACAGGGATTTCGCGAGATCATCTTAGAATTTGGCGAGGTGATTTATGAAGACGAAAAGTGGTTTAGTGGTATTGCGAACGCGCATTGAAAAAGAGTTGAACAATATTCGAGAGGTCGTCAAGCGCGTTGGCGAAAAATTTGCCGAAGTCGCACAAACAACACCGGAGGATATTATTGTCGGTGGATTTGCCGGTTACCTGAACGGCTTTTATAATGGCTTGGAAAAAATCTTCAAACTTGTGGTGGAAAGCGTTGATGACTTTGAACTTCCTCATGCAGAGTGGCACACAGAGCTATTGCAACAAATGGCGCGCGAAATTCCAGGTGTTCGCCCACCTATTCTCACGGCCGAACTTCTCTCGGCACTACAAGAGTATCTTAAATTCCGTCATTTTTTCTGGCACAGCAATAGCATTTATCTCGATTGGGATGAATTAAAACCAAAGGTCGAAAAACTTAAACCGACTTTTGAAAAACTCGAAACCGCCTTCCAACAGTTTTTTGCTTTTCTAAAAGCCGCCAGCGAGCAAATAGAATAAAATTGTTTTAAGCCCGTCCTTCAAACCGCCGCCGAAATGCCGCCGCATAGCCGCGCGCGATCCAGAGACTTACGGCATACTCCAGAGAAATCTCGCAACGCTGATGCCGGCACAAGTGCCGCCGGAATCTTTCAACACGTCTCACTTGCTCGTGCATGAAATCGGTGAACTTCTGTTGCGTAGCCGTGCGCCATGTGGTTTCGGAATCTATGTTTGTTTGACTTGGCATGATTTGATTTTTCTTCAGTGCTTTTTTAAATTTTGGTGCCCCGATTTTGCATCGTAAGGAAAATCGGGGTTTGATTTTTGTCGTTGCAAAATTAAAGGTATTACAATTGATCTACAACTTAGTTTATTTGCAACTGAAATGCCAAGTTTGTTACAGGGCGCAACTCTTTAATTTAGGTTCATCTTAATAGCCTACCGAAACTTTAGTGTTACATTTTGTGCCTTCCCGAAACACCGGCGATATATTTTGTTACAATTTTTGGGGCAATTGCCACAATGCCAACAGAATTCAACAGAATTTGCTTGCTTCCATTCTCCTATTTCTTTATCTTTCGCCAATTGTCCATTTCGCCAATTAAATTCGAAACGGAAAATTTAGCATCGGAGGACGAGGAAACATGCCTGAAAAAACATCCGAAAAACCCTATATCCCCGCCGAAAGCAATTTGCCGGAGTTCACTTTTAAAGCGATTTTTCTGGGCCTGGTGATGGCCGTGGTGCTCGGCGCGGCGAATGCATATCTTGGCTTGCGAGCGGGCCAAACTGTCTCGGCGAGTTTTCCGGCGGCAGTGATCGCGATTGCGGCGTTTCGCATTTTGCGCGGCAATGTGTTGGAGCAAAACATCGCGCGCACTGCGGCCTCGGTGGGCGAAGCGTTGGTGGCCGGCGCCATCTTCACCATTCCGGCGTTTGTGATCGCCAACGTCGGCGGCGAGCGGGTGTGGACGGATTTCAATTATTGGGAGACCTCGTTCATTCTGCTCATCGGCGGCGTGCTCGGCGTCATGTTTATTGTCATCTTGCGCCGCACGCTCACGGTCGATGCCGGCCTGCCGTTCCCCGAAAGCGTTGCTTGCACGGAAATCGTCAAAGCCGGACAGCACGGCGAGAGCGGTGCAAAATACGTCTTCGGCACCCTCGGCTTCGGCATGTTGCTGCAAGTTTTTAAAGCCGACAACGGTTTGAAGCTTTTCCGCGAGAGCCTTTCTGGCATCATCAACCTGCCTCAATCCGTCATCCATCACTTTGCCGGCAATCGCGCCCCGATGGGCGACGTGACGCATTCCGGCGTGATTCCCTGGGCCTCGTTTGCCATCTCACCGGCGTTGATCGGCGTGGGTTATGTCATTGGGCCGCAGTTGGCAACGATCAATTTTGTGGGCGGCGTGCTCGCTTGGCTGGTTTTGATTCCGCTGATACTTTTTATCAACCCCGAGCTGAGCACGCAGCTCACTCTCGATGGCCAAGCGGCACCGCTTTCCGACGTCATCAATTCGGTCTGGTACAATCACGTGCGGCCGATTGCCGTCGGCGCGATGTTGGTGGCGGCGGTCAAAACGATGTGGGGCTTGCGCGAGTCTCTCGCGGCGGCCTTCCGCGGCGCGCTCAAAAAAGGCAGCACCGTGGCGCAGCCTTCTCGGCTCGAACAGGATCTCGACCTCCGTATGATTTTGGGTGTGACCATTTTGCTGGCGATTCCGATGGCGGTGTTGTATTACTATTTCAGCCAAAGCCTGGTCGGCGCGCTGGTTTCGGCGGCGGTCATGCTGCTTTTGGGTTTTTTATTGTCGGCAGTCGGCGGTTATCTCGTCGGCCTCGTCGGCGGCTCGAATCAACCGATCTCCGGATTGACTTTGTCGACGCTGATTATCGCGGCGTTGTTGATGGTTTTCTTCGGCGTCAAAGGCGTGTACGGCGTCGGCGCCGTGCTTGGCGTCGCTGCTGTGGTGTGTTGCGCCTGCGCCATTTCCGGCGACATGATTCAGGATTTGAAAATCGGCCAATTGCTCGGCGGCACGCCGCGGCGCATGGAACTTGCAGAAATCATTTCCGTCATCGCCGTCTCGTTCGTGCTCGTGTTTCCGATTATCGCGCTGCACAAGAGCAATCTCGCTGCCGGCGGCATCGGCATTGGCGACAAAGCGCTGCCGGCGCCGCAAGCAGGTTTGATGGCGCAACTGGCTGTCGGCATCGTCGGCGGCGAGATGCCGTGGGGATTGATTCTGTTCGGCGCGTTTCTCGCGATGGCGCTGATCATGATCAAAGCGCCGGCGCCGATGCTCATTGCCGTCGGCATGTATCTTCCTTTTGAAACCACCTCCGCGATTTTCATCGGCGGCGTCATTAAGTGGGTTGTCGATCGTCTCATCGCGAGAAAGAGTGTGAATAAAGACGCCAAGGAGCGTGCCGAAAATACCGGCATCCTGCTTGCTTCGGGCTTCATCGCTGGTGAATCGCTGACCGGCGTGCTGCTCGCCGTCTTGGTGTTGGTCGTGAAAGATTTTGAATCGTTGACGCGTTTGCTCTTTGGCGTTTCTGAATTTGAGTTTGTGGAGGCATGGGGCGGCAATTTGATCGGACTGCTTGCCTTCGCGGCGATTGCCTACGTTTTGATCGTCATGCCGTTGCGGAAATCTAACGCTTAAAAGGAGTCCATCAACGGCGGCTTTGTCAGTAACTTTGCCCGCCATTATCCCGAATCCGATCCCGGCAAAATCATGGGTTATTACAACGCCGGCGATTTGCCGATTTACGACCATCTGGCGCAACGCTTTTGCATTTGTGACCGCTGGTTCTGCTCGGTGCCGGGATCGACGTGGCCGAACCGCTTGTATGCGTTGACCGGACAGGCCGACGGCAGCAAGGACAACAAACCACTGCCGATTTATTCCAAAATCTCTTTCATTCGTCATTTGGAAGAGAGAGGCGTATCATGGCGCTGGTACAGCCATGATTTTCAGACGCTGCGCTGCGTCGATGAGAAATATCGCACCGGCTACGACCAAAACTTTTTTCGCGTCGAAGCGAACAGCCGTAAAGCAAAATTTTGATGCAGATGAAAGAGTCGCGCCGGCAAAGAAAACTCAGCGAGTTTCAACAGGGCTTGCTGGCGGCAAGGCGTTGGCTTGCCGAACCGCGATAATTCTTTCTGAAAGTCAAAATTAACGAGATGAGGAAATGCCGATTTCTTTTGCTTCCAGGTGTTTTAACGCTCGAAGGCGCCGTCGCAACGCGGCTTTGCCATTACGAGCTTTGGAACGTCAATCACTCTTACAACGGCTGGCTGGCCTCATTCAGCCGTCTGGCGCAATTGCAGCCGGTGCACACCGCCGATTTGCGCCGGCAAACGCTCGCGCGCTGGCGGGCGTTTCCGGCTTACCTTGAAGGCGAGAGGCGCAACCAACGCGAAGGCTTGCATCGCGGCTACTCCGCGCCGAAAAATAACGTCCGCCGACGCGTTTGGGATTGCTCGCCGACGTGACGCTGGGCGCAACTTTTCTCTGCGTCGACACCGGCATCAATGCGTTCGGCTGGACGCGCGAGCAGGCGCTGGATTATATTCGCGCCCACACACACGTTCCGCTTTTGCGCGCTGAAGTTGCCGTCGATCGTTACCCCATTTGGCCGGCGCATAGACAAAATATTTTTTAATCTTTGGTTTTTCCACAAAATCGACATACCCGCGCCAAAATTCTGCCGGATTTGGCTTTGACTTCGAGATCGAGCCGGCCGTTCTCGGCAACAAAAACACGATCATCATCGAGCCGGTCGAAAAATTTTTCTTCGCCGTTCAAATTGAGCTGCACGCGGTGGGGTTCCCAACTGTTGTTGATCACCACGATGACTTTTTCGTTTTGGTGGCGGCGAGAAAATGCGAACAAATCCCGTTTATCATCCGCCAGCAGCGTTTGATAATCCCCCGATTGCAACGCCGGATGCGAATTGCGAACATGAATCAGCTTGCGATAATATTCGAACATCTCCCGGTCGAATCCCGCTTCCCCATCTTGTATTCTTTTTTTCTCATTTATCTTTTTATCTTTTTTAAAATTTTCCCATACCATTGGCTGGCGGCAGCAGGGATCGTTGGCGCCCCATAAGCCGGCTTCGTCGCCGTAATAAATCATCGGCGCGCCGAGATACGTCATTTGAAAAAGCGCCGCTAATTTTTGCATCTCGCGCTCTTTGGCGTTCGGCTGGCGCGTGTCATAATCCGGATTTTTGGCTTTGGACCATTCGTAATAATCCAGCCATTTTCGCATCGGCTTTTTGTCGCGATTGACGATGCGCGAAGCGAGGCGGTCGGTGTCATGGCTATCGAGCAAGTTTTGCATCACATACGCGACGTCAAGAGGAAAAGCTTCGCGCAAATCTCGCAAGCAACGCTCGAACGCGCCAACCGGAATCCGCGCGCGCTCACTCATGAAGTATTCGGAGCACGCAAAGGTGAAATTGTAATTCATCACCGCATCGAACTCATCGCCCTGCAAATAGGGCTTCAAATCATCTATCGGATCCACAAGCTCGCCAGTGAGATAGGCCTCCGGATTCAGATTTTTCACCAGTTCGCGCCAAGCTTTCCAGAAATTGTGGTGCACGCACGCCGCCACATCCAGCCGCCAGCCGTCGATGCCGTCGCCCGGATCGCCGTCGCCGTTCGGATCCATCCAGCGTTTGGTTATCGCCCAGATGTAATCGCGCGGCCCGGCGACGATGCCGTTTTCATCCTGCCGCCATTCCGGCAATTCCTTCACCGACCACCAACCCGCGTATTTGAACCCTTTTCCGGTTTTCGGATCATTCCAGGCGAGAATTTTGAACCAATCTTTGTAGATTGACCGCTGCTGATTTTTCAAAACATCCTGAAACGCCCAATGATTGATGCCGACGTGATTGAACACGCCGTCAAAAATGATGCGCATGCCGCGGCGATGCACCTCATCGATCAAACGCAGCATCAGCTTGTCCGCCGCCGTCCATTTCCACGTCGCCGGATCGTGGCCGATTTCCGAAGCGATGATTTTTCGATCGCCAGCCGGATCCGGCCCAAAATTCGGATCGATGTGATGATACGTCGCGCCGTCGTATTTGTGCGACGAAGGCGACTGAAACACCGGCGTCAGCTAAAGCGCAGTGACGCCAAGTTCCTGCAAATAATCCAGCTTGTCGAGAATGCCCTGAACATCGCCGCCGTAGCGCCGGCGCTGGA
>Ga0073934_10002318_pt1 | contig 40422 bp, 33 predicted proteins | sample LarsenN4metaG_FD_76834 | JGI IMG/M metagenome (GOLD analysis project Ga0073934, IMG submission 76834) | Hot spring sediment bacterial and archeal communities from British Columbia, Canada, to study Microbial Dark Matter (Phase II) - Larsen... ...
GTCCCAAGGGTCGGGCTGTTCGCCCGTTAAAGCGGTACGCGAGCTGGGTTCAGACCGTCGTGAGACAGGTCGGTCTCTATCCGCTGTGGGCGTAAGGGATTTGAGAGGAGCTACCCCTAGTACGAGAGGACCGGGGTGGACAGACCTCTGGTGTGCCAGTTGTCGTGCCAACGGCATAGCTGGGTAGCCACGTCTGGCAGAGATAACCGCTGAAAGCATCTAAGTGGGAAACTCGCCTCAAGATGAGATCCCTCACCCTGAGCGCAAGCGAAGGGGTAAGGCCGCAGGAAGACTACCTGCTTGATAGGCGGCCGGTGTAAGCGCAGCAATGCGTTAAGCCAAGCCGTACTAATGGCCGAGGGCTTATCCCGTGGTGCGGAGAACTCGAAACTTTTCGACCCGAAAATTGAGGGAGAGTTGCGCATTTGCAGGTGTGCGCTGCGAAACAGCCCACACCTGCAAATGCGACCACCTAATTTTCGGACAGGATCTAAGTCTCTTGGTGATTAGAGCGACGGGGGTACACCCGGTCACATCCCGAACCCGGTCGTTAAGCCCGTCAGCGCCGATGGTACTTGAGGGGCGACTCTCTGGGAGAGTAGGCCATTGCCAAGAGACTTTTTTGTTTAAAATTGACATGCGTTTAGGCCTCTGATATAATTAGCAGCGCGGCGCATATGGCCCGCTCTTACCGGCTGCTCATCAAAAGCAAACAGGAGAGAGCGTATCGGGTTTTTGTGTGGATGAGGACAATGTCAGGAATATCCAGGCTCGGCAACGTCCTTATGCGCTTGCCGAGTTTTTATGCCCAGGTGGTTCTCACCATGCCATACGTCGCCACTTCGAATCCGTCATACTTGGAAGGAGGTGAGAAGGATTGGCTTCGGTTTTGCTACGTCCCAACGAGTCACAAGACCAGCTTTTTAAACGCTTTCGTAAGAAAGTAGCGAAGAGCGGCATCTTGAGCACCGTCCGCCGCAAACGCTGGTTCGTATCCAAGAGCGAATTACGCCGCATCCAGAAGAAGAAAGCCATGCGGCGCATTAAACGCCGCCAGGTGACGGAGGGCGAATAGCGACAGAGAGGACGAGCTCGTCCATCCATAAAAATTCATCCGGAGGTGTAAATGGCTAAAGACGAAGGAAAAATTCAGGTGGAAGGAACAGTGATCGAAGCTCTGCCAGGCACGCAGTTCAAGGTGCGCCTGGAAAACGATCATGAAGTGTTGGCTTACCTGTCGGGAAAGATGCGGAAGTATTACATCCGCATTTTGCTGGGAGATAAGGTCCGGGTGGAAATGTCGCCCTATGACCTGACGCGTGGGCGCATCGTCTACCGGCACAAGAAGTTCTCCGAAATACCTGAAGCTGAATCCTAACCAGCGCTCTGAGCTGCTTACGGTCTGGTCTCCGGATTTATCTGGTCCATCATTAAAATGATTGGGACGCCTCTTGTTTTAGAAGGCGTCCCTTTTTTGTTTCTTTTTTTTCACTTGGGATGATGCGAATACGAGCTAAGCACCTTCATGTAATTCGCCCTTTCGAAAGCAGCCGGCTCTGCGACTGCCTGCTGGCTCATGCTGCCCTTCATCTGGGTGATTGAGGTGTATTCGTGCTCGACCATCCAGCCTTCAAGCTCAGCCAGAATCCACGCCGCATGCCCGGCTCCGTTACGCAGCAGCGCTGAAGCAGTCATGGCTGCGCTTGCGCCTGCCATTATAGCCTTGAGCACCTCCTGGGCGGTATGAACGCCGCTTGTGAGGGCAAGGTCTGCCCTGATCTTACCATACAAGATGGCAATCCAGCGCAATGGTAAGCGCAGCTCGTGTGAATCGCTGAGGAGGAGATTGGGGATCACTTCCAGTTCTTCAAGGTCGAAGTCCGGTTGGTAGAAACGATTGAATAGCACCAGCCCGTCTGCGCCAGCCTCTACCAGGCGCCGGCAGAAGTTGGGCAATGCAGTGTAGAACGGGCTAAGCTTTACAGCAATCGGTATTTTTACCCGTTGGCGGATATCGTTCACCAGCCGGATGTGGGCCTCTTCCAGTCTAGCACTGGTCAGTTCGAAGCTGGTAGCCAGGGAATACAGGTTGAGCTCCAGTGCATCTGCCCCGGATGCTTCGATCTTCTCCGCGTAATCGATCCACCCCCCGCTGGATGCACCGTTCAAGCTGGCGATGACCGGGATCTTCAATCCTTGTTTTAATCGGCGTACGTGTTCAACATAGACCTCAGGACCGATCGTATACAGGCCATAATCTGGGAGGTAGTCCAGCGCCTCGGCGAACTGGTCGACGCCGCGCGTCAGGTCCTCGTGCAGCTTGAGACTCTCGCGAATGATCTGTTCCTCAAACAGGGAATGCATTACGATGGCGGCGATTCCCTGTTCTTCTAACTGGCAGGCAGTGTCCAGCTTTTGGGATAAGGGTGAAGCAGAGGCGATCAGCGGATTCTTTAGGGCCAATCCGAGATAGCGCGTCGAAAGGTCTACCATATTGCTGTCCTTCGCATGTGCGTCATCTTTATCCCGGTTGCTTACCGTTGCCAAAGATAGCGGCCATCTGGCTGTAAAGCTTCCAGCGCTGCTCGGCGTCTTTCTGGGCGAGCTTCATCAGGGCCTCGGCGCGCTGTTCGTCCGTCTGCGTAAGCATTCGATAGCGAGTCTCATTGTAGGCATATTGCTCTACCGGGATCGATGGCTCTTTCGAGTCGATCACGAGCGGATTCCTGCCCTCTGCCGCAAGGCTTGGATTGAAGCGGTAAAGTGGCCAGGCGCCGCACTGCACGGCCAATTTTTGTTGCTCGAGACCTTTACGCAGGTCATAGCCGTGCATGAGGCAGTGGCTGTAGGCGATGATCAGCGATGGCCCATCGTAGGCGTCGGCTTCCAGAAAGGCGCTCAAGGTCTGCTGGTCACTCGCCCCCATGGCGATGCGGGCCACGTAGATGTAGCCATACGCCATGGCGATCATACCCAGGTCTTTCTTGGGAATCGCCTTGCCCTGGGCGGTAAACTTGGCAACCGCTGCCCGTGGGGTGGACTTCGACGATTGACCGCCGGTATTGGAGTAGACTTCGGTATCGAGCACCAGGATATTCACGTTGCGTCCGGAGGCCAGGACATGATCCAGACCGCCATAACCGATGTCATAGGCCCAGCCATCTCCGCCGATGATCCACACACTCTTGCGCACGAGCACATCAGCCAGGCTGAGCAACTCACTGGCGCGCGGATCGTTCGAATCACGCAATTTCTTCTTGAGCAAGGAGACACGCTCGCGCTGGGCATGGATGCCGGCCTCGTCAGCCTGATCGGCATTCAGCAGGTCCGTGACAAGGGTTTCACCCACCCCACTCGCTAACTGCATCAGCAGCTCGTGGGCATATTCCTGGTGTTTGTCTAAGGTCAGGCGCATGCCCAAGCCAAACTCGGCGTTATCTTCAAAGAGCGAGTTGGACCAGGCAGGCCCGCGTCCAACCCGGTTTCTCGCCCACGGGGTGGTGGGGAGATTGCCGCCATAGATCGATGAGCAGCCCGTGGCATTTGCTACCACGATCCGGTCGCCGAATAGCTGGGTGAGCAGCTTCAGATAGGGGGTCTCGCCGCATCCCGCACAGGCTCCAGAGAACTCAAACAAGGGTTCCAATAGCTGGGAGTTCTTGACCGTCCTGACACTGATCTGAGTGCGGTCGACCTCGGGCAGGGAGAGAAAATACTCCCAATTGGCGTTTTCACGCTCCCGAATGGGCGGCTGATCGGCCAGGTTGATCGCTTTGCGGCCCACCTGGCTCTTGTCTTTTGCAGGACAAACCTCAATGCACAGCCCACAGCCGGTGCAGTCTTCCGGTGAGACCACCAGGGAATATTTCATGTCTGGAAATTCCTTCCAGCGAGCATCGGCTGAGAGCCAGCTTGGGGGCGCTTTCGCCAGGAATTCTGGCGAATACACCTTCTCCCGGATCACAGCGTGCGGGCAGACGAAGACACACTTACCACATTGGATGCAGAGATCGGGCTCCCAGACTGGCATCTCCAGGGTGATATTGCGTTTTTCCCAGCGGGTTGTAGCGGTTGGATAGGTGCCGTCGATTGGCAAAGCGCTCACCGGCAGGCTATCCCCATCACCGGCGATCATGGTGCCTAGAACCTGGCGTACGAAATCAGGCGCTTCCGATGGGACAGGTGGACGGCGGGTGAATTGGCTGGTGATCTCGCCTGGCACTTCTACCTCGTGCAGGTGAGCTAGTGTCTGGTCTACCGCTTCGAAATTCGCCTGTACCACCGCTGCGCCGCGTTTACCATAGGTCTTCTCTATGGCGTGCTTAATTGCAGCGATTGCCTCGTCCCTGGGCAGGACACCGCTGATGGCGAAGAAGCAAGTCTGCATGATCGTGTTGATACGGCCACCCATGCCGGTTTTCTGGGCTACATCGTAGGCGTCGATCACAAAGAAGCGCAATTTCTTATCCAGGATACTCTTCTGCACCTCGCGCGGCAACCGGTCCCACACCTCATCGGGGCCGTAGATGCTATTGAGCAAGAAGACTGCTCCCGGCGCGGCGTACTTCAGCACATCGATGCGTTCCAGGAAAGAAAATTGGTGGCAGGCCACAAAATTTGCCTGTGAGATCAGGTACGGGGCATGGACTGGTGTGGGGCCAAACCGCAGATGGGAGATGGTGAATGAGCCAGACTTCTTGGAATCGTAGACGAAATAGCCCTGGGCGAAGTTATGCGTGCCTTCGCCGATGATCTTGATGGAGTTCTTGTTGGCACTCACCGTGCCGTCGGATCCGAGGCCCCAGAAGACGCAGCGGGTCGTCCCCGGCGGCTCAATGTTGAACACTGGATCGTAATCCAGGCTGGTGTGGGTTACGTCATCGTAGATGCCGATGGTGAAGTGATTCTTTGGTTCCACCTTGCGGAGTTCATCGAATACCTCCTTTACCATGGCAGGAGTAAACTCCTTTGAGGACAGACCATAACGCCCACCGATAACTCTGGGATAAGGACGGTAGGCGAATTGGCTATAAGGCACGCTGCCTTCCGCCAGTCCCTCGTTAATCGCCGTGACCACATCCTGATACAGCGGTTCCCCGGCAGATCCGGGTTCTTTGGTACGGTCGAGGACGGCAATGGCTGTGACGGTAGGTGGCAGAGCTTCCAGGAAGTGTTTTACCGAGAAAGGCCGGTAGAGGTGGACATTGACGACTCCGACTTTCTCACCGCGATCCACCAGATATTGGGCGGTTTCGGCGGCGGTTTCCGCCCCGGATCCCATGATCACGATCACCCGCTCTGCCTTAGGCGAGCCAATATAATTAAAGAGGCGGTATTGGCGCCCGATGAGCGCGCTCAGCTTGTCCATGGATTTTTGGACGATTTCCGGGCAAGCCTGGTAGTAGGGATTAACGGTCTCGCGCGCCTGAAAATAGACGTCTGGGTTTTGAGCGGTGCCGCGTAGGACAGGGTGGTCGGGCGACAGGGCGCGGGCGCGATGTGCGTGCACCAATTCGCTATCGATCATAGCCCGCAGGTCTTCGTCAGCGAGTTGCTCGATCTTATTGACCTCATGGGAAGTGCGGAAGCCATCGAAGAAGTGCAGGAATGGGACACGCGCCTCCAGGGTGGCTGCGTGGGCAACCAGGGCCATATCCTGGGCTTCCTGTACTGAGCTTGAAGCCAGGATGGCGAAGCCCGTGCCGCGTGTGGCCATTACATCGGAGTGGTCTCCAAAGATCGAGAGTGCCTGGGCAGCCAGCGAGCGCGCGGAGACGTGGAAGACGGTGGGGGTCAACTCGCCGGCGATCTTGTACATGTTGGGGATCATCAAGAGCAATCCCTGGGAGGCGGTGAAGGTAGTAGACAGTGAGCCAGTCTGCAGCGCGCCGTGCACCGCACCCGCTGCGCCTCCTTCAGATTGCATTTCGACAACCAGCGGGATTGTCCCCCAAATGTTGGGGCGCTTCTGAGCCGACCATTCATCGGCGAATTCGCCCATCGGTGAGGAGGGCGTAATGGGATAAATGGCGATGACCTCGCTGAGCTTATAGGCAACGTTGGCCGTAGCCTCATTGCCATCGATCGTTACCAAGGGTCTGTGCATGATTTAACTCCGTCTGCTCGGGGAAGCCAAATCGTGTGGAGGCTGCCCCCATTGATGTACATGTGCGATGATGACTGCCGGGTATGCGTTGGTTCAAACATTAAGTTTAGCCCGCCTCGACATAATCACATAGTTATTTATGGCATAAAAAACACAGTGACCTGTCACATTTCAGACCAAATGTAGCCAGATTTCGCCTGGCTCGTTCCTTGCAACCTAGGTATCGCATGAAATTCTGCTGGACCATTCATGATTTGAGAACGACAAGTATGGCCATCAGGGCCGCATGGAAATCATTTTGCGGTTTCAGTAACTATCGCAACGTGAATGGGCAATCCTGGACACACTACCCTTCATCCATGACGCATGATAATTTGTGCTATACTGTGGACATGGATGTGGACCACCATATATGGCGGGTTTGGGCGGATAAGCTACACCGGTGGGGGATGAACCACCTTGCTGCCACATTCATGGATGCGGCGGGGCCGCTGATTCTGGTGGGTGCCCAGGTGATTTACCTTCTTCAGCCTCTAATGGCTGGCTTGGTGCCAGATCAACACCTTCAGGCGCTGGCGCAGACTCTCGAGGACCCAGAACAAGCCCGGTCCTTTACCGAATGCCTCAGGGAGGAATCAGGTCATTGGACTTAGCTGACATCGATATTGCCGGGTCTGTAGGATTCGTCTTCATCCTGGCCTTCCTGCTGCTGTGCCTAGTCTTTGCGGTATTGAAGCGCCAGCAGCATGCCGCAGAATTGAGGGATATTCCCGCGTTCAATCGCCTCATACGGGCCCTTGGATTGGCAGTGGAGGCGGGCAAACGACTGCATTTTTCCATAGGACAGGGCGGGATCCTGGGTATGCCGGGTGGGTCGGCCGTGATTGGATTAGCCGTGATGGAACGTTTTGCACGGGCTGCATCGGCCAGCGACCGGCCTCCGCTGGCAACGAGTGGCGAAGCGGCCCTGTCAATCCTGGCTCGAGACACCCTGCGTGGAGTGCATCGAACGATTACCGCCACTACTCCGTTCGACCCGCAGCTCAGCCTGCTGACAGGCCTGACGCCATTTTCATACGCTGCCGGAGTCTTGCCGGTCATATTAGACGAACAGGCCTCTGGGCACGTATTTGCCGGTCACTTTGGCAGCGAAGTGGCGCTATTGAGCGATGCCGCCGAACGCACCGGCGGCCTTACGCTGGCGGGCAGCGATAACCTGACCGCTCAGGCAGTAGTTTACGCGACAACCCAGGAACCATTGATTGGCGAAGAGTTATTTGCCGCCGGGGCCTACCTCAAGGCGAATCCTATGCACCTCGCCAGCCTGCGGACGCAAGACATCTTCCGTTGGGGCCTGGTGATTATTCTCCTGGGTGGAAGCATCCTAAAGCTGGCAGGACTGCTATGAGAGGTTCGCTATCACCAATTATTGCCCTGCTGGTAGGTTTCATCGTTCTACTGGGTTATTTATTGCCTTTCCCATTCCTGATGGAGGCGCGCCAGGCGCTGTTGCATTGGGCGATGATCCTGGCTGCGGTAGCGTTGATCGTTGGCGTGATGAACCTGGCCCTGGCACACTGGCGCAAGGTTGCTACAGACCAAAAAGGGGGGATATATAGCGCGGTATTGCTGCTTTCCCTGCTGCTTACCCTGGGTGTAGTGGGATATTTTGGGCCCACCGGATCGTGGTCACTGTGGCTCTTCAGATACATACAGGTACCCATAGAGAGCAGCTTGATGGCCATCCTGACGGTCGCGCTGGCATACAGTGCCGCCCGGATGTTGCGCCAAAGAATTAACATGTTCTCGGTTTTATTCTTGCTCACCGCGCTGGTCATCCTGCTGGGCACTGCGCCCTTGTTTGGGATAGAAGTGCCGGGGCTGCATGGTCCAGATGGCATCCGGGAGTTTCTGGCCCAGGTGCCGGCAGTGGCAGGGGCGCGCGGGATCATTCTGGGAGTAGCCTTGGGGACCATTGCTACCGGTTTGCGGGTGCTGATGGGTGCCGACCGCCCATATGGGAGATGAGGATGGATGAAATCCGCTGTCCGATGTGCGGGAAATCCAATCCTGCTGACCTGGAGGCGTGTCAATTCTGCCGGGCACGCTTGAAACCACTGGTAGTTTCTCCCGATTCAGGAGCACAGGAACCATTGCGGCCTGGAGTGCCTCCCGTCAGGCAGATCACATCTCACCTTGAACCCACCCTGCCAGACTGGTTGCAGTCTCTCCGCCATGGAGAGGCGGGCCAACCTGAGGAATCGGCCGAACCTCAGTCGCGAGCAGCGGACGAGGCGCCAGAGCAGCCCGGCGAACCGGAAGACATACACGCTGAGCGCAGCCCAGAGGAGGGCGGGTCAACACCAGCAACCGATACAGACTTCCAGGAGTGGTTAGCCAGCCTGCGCCAACAGGAGGAGGTGGAAGCCGTGCTGCCGGTCGAGGAAGAGATACCCCCCCAGGAATGGGAGGGTGAAGCCAGGCCTGTGACATCCGGTGAAGGCCTGGATTGGCTGGAGGAAATGCGGGCTGAAGCCGGTAAGGTCGAGATGGTTGATGAAGCACAGGAGGAAGAAGAAGCGGCGGCCGATCTGCCTGAGGAGGTTGAAGAGGAACCAGATTGGTTGCGTCGCATTCGATCTCGCCAGCAAACTGAACGCTTGACGCAGGGTGAGCCGGCGGAATGGCTGGAGGAACACGCAGCGGATGAGGCCCAAGCGCCGGTTGAAGAAGGCTTTCGAAGACTCCAGCTGGCCAGTGAGGAGTCCTTTGAACTGGTGGGCGAAGATCAGCCGGTGGGGGCAGGCGCAGCAGATACCATTCCCCCATTCATCGAGGGGGAATTATCAATGGCAGGCGAGCCAACTGACTGGCTGGCAGGTGTCGCGCTCACTGAAAAAGGACAGGCCGCCCCTACGGAAGAGGCCATGCCTGAGGAAGGCAGCCTGGCGCAGGTAGAACTTCCGAGTTGGCTGGAGGCAATGCGCCCTCTTGAAGCTCCCAGGCGAGGGCGACCTCAGGTGGAGGCAGGCCAGGTGGAAGCTTCTGGCCCGTTATCTGGGCTGAGAGGGGTGTTGCCATTCGAGCCAGGCTTGTTTCAGACCAAGAAGCCTTCTACTCCTGAATTTAACCTGCGAGTTAGTGAGAACCAATCGGCGCGCGCCCAGGCGCTGGAAGAGTTGATCAAATCCGAAGGGGTAACACAACCACTACCGGCACGGCCAATCGTGACCTCGCAAAATCTATTGCGAATAGCGATCTTCCTGGTGTTGTCTGCCTCGATTATCTGGTCAATATGGAGGAGTGGATCGGCTGCGCCAAGGCCGGAATTTTCTCCGGACGCCTTTGCAGTGGGCAGCTTGATAAACCGTCTCTCCAACCTGGCGCCTGTGCTGCTGGCGGTGGATTATGAGCCGGCTCTATCTGCTGAGATGGAAGCGGCCTCCGCAGCGGTTTTGGATCACCTGTTGCTCAAGGGCGCCTCACTGGCGATTGTATCGACTGTCCCCACAGGCCCTACCCAGGCAGAGCGTCTATTGTCTGAGGTGGTCCGGCGTGGAAACCATTCTCCTGCCGTCGCGAGCCAGCACACGAATCTTGGCTACATCCCCGGCGGCGCAGGAGGCCTGCAGGCATTCGCCCAGTCCCCCCGCCAGGTGACGCCATTCAACGTGCATGGCGTCTCGGCCTGGGAAGGCGGGATAATGCAGTCGATTGATAGCCTGGATGATTTTTCCCTGGTAGTGGTGATTACCGAAAACCCGCAGACAGCCCGGGCATGGATTGAACAGGTAAAGCCGAACATGGGGAATACGCCCTTGATCATGGTGGTAAGCGCTCAGGCCGAACCACTTGTACGCCCATATTACCAGGCCTACCCGCCTCAGGTGCAGGGGTTGCTTACCGGCCTGCAGGGAGGCGTCTCCTATGAAAGGTTGAATGCCCGTCCGGGGCCAGCCTATCGCTATTGGGATGCCTTTAGCCTTGGCCTGGCCGTCAGTGCACTGCTGATTGTTTTCGGTGGCGCTACCAACGCCATCCTTGCCTTCGTTCCAATCCCCAAGAGGCTGCGTCCACAGGGTAAAGCATGAACCTGGCCAATTTGAGTCTGGCGGATCTCGCAGGCACGCTGATCAGTTTTTTTCTCACGCTGATGGTGTTCAGCTACGCCTTGGGAGATAATGTATTGTTTCGCCTCACGGTGCATATTTTCGTTGGCGTAGCAGCGGGGTATGCGGCGGTGGTTGCCTGGTACAACGTGATCTGGGGCCAAATGTTTCTCCCCTTATTGGATGGAGGCCCTGCTCAACTTCTCTATATAAGCCTGCCGCTCTCTTTAGGGTTTCTGTTGCTCTTCAAGGCTTCGTCTCGCCTGACGATACTGGGCAATCCTGCCACTGCTTTCCTGGTAGGGGTCGGAATGGCTGCTGCAGTTGGCGGGTCGGTCTTCGGGACGATCTTCCCCCAAATCGGTGCCACCATCAATCTCTTCGACCTGGAGGCTATCAAGCAAATGGGGGTCTCCCTCTGGTCCCGCCTGGGGCAAGGCAGCCTGATCCTGATCGGGACGATGGCCTCCCTGATCTATTTTCACTTTGGTGCTCGATCCCGTGCGGGGCAGGCCCCGCAGCGCCAATCGTGGATCGAGAACCTGGCCTGGGTGGGGGAAGTGTTCATTGCCATCACCCTGGGCGTGGTATTTGCCGGGGTTTATTCTTCCGCCTTGACGGCGCTTGTTGAGCGCCTGTACTTCGTCGGCGATGTCCTGATCCCACTGGTTTTGATTCCCTAAAGGCCCATGAGGAGCTCACAGGCGGAAGCCGGTTCTTTATTAGCAATCGATGTAGGGAGCGTAAATACCCGGGCCTGGCTGTTTGAGGTGGTTGACGGGCGCTACCGTTTCGTGGCTTCGGGACAGGCCCCAACCACGGCAGATGCCCCCTACAACAACGTTGGGGAAGGAGTAAGAATCGCTCTGGATCGTCTCCAAACAGCGACAGGGCATCTATTGATGGATGCCAATGATCGGCTGATCGTACCCAGCAGGCCTGACGGCGCGGGCGTCGATGCTGCGGTTGCCACTCTTTCTGCTGGCGCACCGCTGAACGTGGCAGTGATCGGACTGCTGGACGATGTCTCGTTAGCGAGCATTCAACGCCTGGCCAGCGGCACCTACGCCCAGGTGGTGGAGCGCATCAGCCTGAGCGACCGGCGTAAACCGGAAGCCCGCCTGGACGCACTGCTACGCCTGCGGCCAAATGTCGTCCTGGTTGCCGGGGGTACGGATGGCGGGGCGACCCAATCTGTTCATAAGCTGTTGGAGGTGGTTGGTCTACTGCTCATGCTGCTGCCTGAAGGTGACCGGCCTGAGATCCTGTATGTGGGGAACCAGGCGCTGCAGGGTGGGCTGAAGGATGCGCTTGGAAGATATGGACACCTGCATTTCGCTCCGAATGTCCGGCCGCAATTGGATGTGGAGCAGTTGGAGCCGGCCCAAATGGCGCTGGCGCACATCTTCCGGCAGATCCGACTACGTCGGCTTCCCGGATTGCTCGATTTAGATTCGTGGTCTGGCGGGGGCCTCAAACCTTCAGCCCTGGCATATGGGCGCGTCATCCGCTTTCTCAGCACCATGTACGATTCGGCCAAAGGCGTGCTGGGTGTGGATATCGGCGCATCGTCAACCGTGATGGCAGCGGCATTTTCGGGCGAGCTGCTCCTGGGGGTCTATCCTGAGTATGGTCTGGGCCCGAGTCTGGTGACGCTCCTGGAGCGTTGCCAGGTTAAAGACCTGCAACGATGGCTAACCATAGAACTTTCGGAAGATGATTTGCGTAATTACCTGGCGAACAAGTCATTGTACCCAGGGACCATACCTGTCAGCATGGAAGAATTGGCGATCGAGGGGGCCTTGGCGAGGCAGCTCATGCAGCTTGCCCTGCGCAAACTGGCGACCGATTACTATCCAAGGCTTACGCACAAGGGAACAGGCCTGCTGCCCGGTTTCGAACCCATCGTAGCCAGCGGGAGTGTGCTCTCCCAGGCGCCCAGCCTGGCGGGGTGCCTCCTGATGCTGCTGGATGGTCTGCAGCCAACCGGGGTGACGACCTTGGTCCTGGACACACACCAGATTACACCTGCGCTTGGAGCGGCCGCGCAAACCAATCCGGTCCTGTCCATCCAGGTGCTGGAATCGAATGCGTTTACGAATCTTGGAACGGTGATATCTCCGGTAGGTGAGGCGCGTCCCGGGACTCCCATCTTACGAGTTCGCATGACGCAGGAAGGTGGTCAAGAGATACGGTTAGACGTCAAGCAAGGGACCATCGAGGTCTTACCCTTGCCCGTTGGGCAGCCGGGCCGGTTGCAATTGCGCCCCCTGCATCGCTACGATGTTGGCCTGGGCGGCGCGGGACGGGGAGGCAGCCTGCGCGTGGTCGGAGGAGCCTTGGGTGTGATCATTGACGCTCGTGGGCGGCCGCTGCGCCTGCCAGTAGAAATTGCCCGCCGGCGCGAGCTCTATAAGCGATGGATGCGGGTCTTGTCTGGATGAAGCCCTCGAATGGCACTCAAATTGCACCTCAATTTGTCTTAGGATACTAGACCGATGTTTGCGCCTGTTACCCATATCTTGCCACTCACCATTTTCCAGCGCCGCAGAGTCTTACCTGCTCCAGGAAGGGTAGTCGTGCGCAAAGGGCAAAAAGTGAACCCATTGGACGTGGTTGCCGAGACCAACCGTAATCCGGAGCACCTGTTATTGGATCTCGCTCATGGGCTTGGCGTTCCGCCGGAACGCTGCGAGCGGTTTATGCGCTGCGAGGTTGGTGCAGAGGTGTCTGAAGGGGATATCCTGGCAGGACCGGTGGGGTTTGCTAAAAGGGTGTTTCGGTCTCCGCGCGATGGGAGAGTGATACAGATCCGAGGTGGACAAACCCTGCTGGAGGTGAGGGGCCAGCCATTCGAGTTGAAAGCTGGCCTGCCTGGCGTGGTAGTGGAATTAATTGAAGATCGCGGGGTCGTCATCGAGGCCAGCGGATCGGTTGTGCAGGCGGTGTGGGGAAACGGGCGGATTGATTCTGGGATACTGGCAGTGATTGCGGGATCACCTGATGAGCTGCTGGCGACGCAGCGCCTGGATGTGCGCCTACGGGGTGCAATTGCTCTGGCCGCTTACTGCCGCGATGCAGCCCCCCTGAAAGCTGCAGCCGATTTGCCATTGCGCGGGCTGATCCTGGCGAGCATGGAAGCCAGACTGTGCCCATTGGCCAACGAATCACCGTTTCCGCTGGTGGTGACGGAGGGTTTTGGCCGAATTCCGATGAACAGCATCGCCTATAAACTGCTGTCGACCAACGAAGGGCGGGAAGTGGCCGTAAATGCTGAGGCATGGCAACGCAGCTCCGGCAGTCGTCCAGAAGTTGTTATCCCCTTGCCGACCTCTGGAGAGATAACGATTCCAAAGGATAGCGCCACCTTTTCGACAGGTGCGGTGGTGCGCGCTCTGCGCGCTCCCTACGCAGGCATGGTCGGCACCCTCGTCGGGGTGCAGCCAGGACTGGTGCGATTGCCAAATGGGTTGCTGACCCAGGCGGCTGCAGTGCGCCTGGAAGATGGCGTTGAAGCGATTATACCGCTAGCGAATCTCGAGCTGATCCAGTGATCCCTGGGTCTATCCCGCTAACAAGTAGAGGTTGAATCAACGAGGAGGAGAATGACATGACATTAGAAGATATGAACCTGGATGTTGGGGAGAACAACAGCCCACCGGATCAAGCCCCAAACAACCGCACATTTATTGTCGTTGCCGGCATATTGGGAGCCATCATGATCATCGGGCTGGTGTGCATTGCAGTTTATGCGCTGGTCTTGGTGCCGCAAAGGAGCAATCAGCGCGCTACCGAAGTCGCCCAGATTAATGCCCAAAATACCCAAATGGCGGCGGCATTCACTCAAACCCGGGCTGCGGCTGCGGCGATCACCTTCACACCCACAGCCACACTGGTGCCGGTAACCCCGACCCCTTCCAGGACCTCCGTCGTGATCGTCCCAACGAACACGCCGCTGGTCGCCACGGTAGACCCACGCACGGCGACCGTGTCGGCATTGCTCACCCAGGCAGCTCTCGCCCAACAAACCAGATCCCCTACACCTACCGCGTTGCCCACCACCGGTTTTGCGGACCAGGTTGGCATCCCGGGGCTGCTGGGCCTGGCAGCAATATTGATCGTGGTGATCTTTTTAAGCCGCCGGCTGCGCGCTGCGTGAGACCCGGGTAAAGGGAGAGGGTGTCTATATCGTAATTGCTCGTATGGACGGATGTAATCTCTCAGGTTACCATGGCAGCCACGGATTCACCGTGACCGATCATCGACCGTACGAGCTCAACGCTGCGGCCTTCTGAATAAACTCGCAAGACTGGTTCCGTGCCAGAGGGGCGGATTAACAGCCAGGAATCATCTGCCAGGGTGTATTTCACGCCATCGATCGTGGAGATGTGTCGAACCTGTTCACCGGCGATGCACTTGGGCGCGTTATCGATCAAGAACTGGGTCATTCGCTCCCTGGAAACCGGACGATTCAGGCGCAAGTCCTTGCGCTGGTAATACGCGGGACCGATCTTCTGAAGTAGATCTTCGACAAGCTCGACCAAAGACGCCCCTGTCACTGACACGATTTCGATCAACAGCAAACCCATCAAGATGCCGTCCCCTTCGGGAATGTGCCCCCTGAAGGAGATGCCGCCCGATTCCTCCCCGCCGATGAGGACGTCTTCTTTCAACATGTAATCGGCAATGTGGTTAAAGCCGACCGGCGTCTCGTAAACTGGCAGATCATATTTCGCTGCCAGCCGGTCGATCATGCGGGTTGTAGAGACCGTTCGCACGACCGGCCCGCGCCAGCCGCGTTTCTCAACCAGGTGGGCCATGGCAAGGGCCATGATCTTATGCGGATCGACGAAGTTGCCGCGCTCATCCATCGCGCCGATGCGGTCTGCATCGCCATCGGTGGCCAATCCAAAATTGCCCATATGGGTGCTGATGGCTCCAGCCAGGGCCCCTAGGTATTGGACGATGGGCTCTGGATGCACGCCGCCAAAGCCCGGGTTCATTTCGGCGCGAATTTCTTGCACTTCGCAGCCTGTGCCTTGTAGGAGGCCCTTAATCACCCCCCGGCCAGAGCCGTACATCGAATCCACGACAACCCGCTGTGGATTTTCGGCGATGGCGTCGAAATCGATCAACTTTCGCAGATGGTCATAATACGCTGGGATGGGGTTGAAGCGCTGTATCAAGCCGAGCAGGCGGGCCTGGTCATAATCCACCAGGTTGGGTCCGCGGGCGCGCTGTTCATTGTCATTCAAGTAGACTTCCACCCGCCGGCATTGCTCACTCAATGCAGAGCCGCCATAGGAGGCTTTCAATTTGACGCCATTGTAGCGCGGGGCATTATGAGAAGCCGTGATCATCACGCCGGCGGTTGCACCCAGGTGGCGCACGTTAAACGAGATGGCGGGTGTGGGTGCATCGGATTGCGCCAGGTGCACAGTGTAGCCGTTGGCTGCCAGGACTCGGGCAACGTCGATCGCATAGCGATCGGATAGGAAGCGGGTGTCGTATCCGACAACCAGCTCACGTTGGTCGGGATTGCCGCGTAATGGAGCACCGTTATTCCACGAGCCAGAGCTGACCGCATCTGCGATGGCCTGGGCTACCATACGCAGGTTGTGGAATGTAAAGGTATCTGAGATGACTGCGCGCCAGCCGTCCGTCCCAAAGTGTATGGGCATGGAAATTGCTCCTGGATGAGGATGTACACCAATTCTATCACTCATCACCAGGCCCTAGATCATGCTAGAATTGAACTGTTATGATCGATGAGAAGACTGCTCAATATCTCGAACTGTTGAGAGGATTGTATATCTTCCAAGGTCTGGACGAAGGGCAACTGGCCTATATCCTCACCCGCTTCAGAGCAGTAATCTACAGGGCGGGTCAGACCATCTTTCAGGAAGGTGACGTAGATAATTATTTTTACGTCATCTATGGGGGAAAGGTGCGGTTGTCACGCCTGCAACGCAATGTTGAACGCCAGATTGCGACCCTGGGGTCGGGCGACTATTTTGGCGAGGGAGCGCTTCTCTTCCAGCGACCACGTTCCGCAACCGCCACCGCGGTGGAGACTTGCGAATTGCTCCAGCTAGACCAGGAGGAATTCCTGGAGATTTTGCAAGAATTCCCCCAGATGCGCATGAATCTATCCGCTACGGCTGAAAGCCGCTACCTGGCCCAGAAAGAGAAGTTCGATTGGCTCGGACCCGATGAGGTCATCTACTTGATTACCAGAAAGCACAACTTCTTCTTATTGCTTTCAATCATTCCACCGATCCTATGGGGGGTGGTATCGATTCCGTTAATCGTATACAGCCTCACCAACCCACCCCAATTCCTTTCTACCGCTGCGATGGCGATTGGTATCTTTGGTGTGCTCCTGTCTATTCTTTGGGGCGTTTGGAATTGGGTAGACTGGGGGAATGATTTCTATATCGTGACAAACCAGCGAGTGGTGTGGCTGGAGCGGGTTATCGCGCTGTATTACAGCCGGCGGGAAGCGCCGCTCACCACCATCCTGGCAGTGAACGTCACCAGCAGCCAGGTGGGGCGGATCCTCAACTACGGCAATATCCATGTAAAGACCTTCACCGGTGGTATCTTCATACGCAACGCAGCCAATCCGGGATTGTTCGAAGGGTACGTGAAGAGTCACCAGATGCGCGCCCAGCGTAAGCAAAGGCAACTAGAATTGGCACAAATGCGCAGAGCATTACGCAGGAAGCTGGGCCAGCCGGTTGAAGAAGAACCGCTCAAGCCTGCGCTCCAACCACCGCCCGCGCCAACCCGACCCGGCGTCATACAACCATTGGACAGCTTCCGCCAGATCTTGAATACCTTCCTCAAGGTACGCTTCGAACAGGGGAGCACAATCACTTATCGCAAGCACTGGCTTGTCTTGCTGGGGAAATCGTGGAAACCCACTCTTGTCCTGATAGGCCTGACCGCGGGGGTCCTCTACATGCTATATCGCAATTGGTTTCAAACCAGCTCTGTGTTTTCGGGGGCAGTCTGGTTGATGTTGTTGAGCATGTCCTATCTGGCGATCCTGGTTTGGTGGGTTTACCATTACGTGGACTGGAGCAATGATGTCTACCAGCTTACTCCTGACCAGATCCTGGATATCGAGCGAAAGCCGTTGGGTAAAGAAGATAAAAAGACCGCCTCTCTGGACTCGATCTTAAGCCTGGAACACTCGCGCACCGGCATCATCCAGTTGTTATTCAACTTCGGGGAGGTGATCATCAACGTCGGCCAAACGAGGTTTGACTTTCGGGGTGTATATAACCCCGACCAGGTTCATCAGGATATAGCCGATTACATGGAAGCCCGCTTGAGGAAGAAGCGGGCTGCAGAGGAAGCCCGCGAACGCGAGAAAATGGTGGAGTGGCTCGCCACTTACCATGCAGAGCGGCCGGATTTCCCGATTCAGGATTTGGAAAGCGAAGCCTTTTGGGACCTATTTCCGGGGTAAAATTGCATTCCGACATAATCAGTATGATTAACGGTGTAAGAGGTTAGGATGGCATTACGTGAGATACAGACCTTGCCCGCACAGGTTTTACGCCGCAAGGCACGTAAAGTTAAAGATTTTGCTCCCGATCTCCAGGCCTTGATCGATGACATGGTCGAAACGATGCGCCAGGCACCCGGGGTTGGCCTGGCTGCACCGCAAATAGGAGTCTCCTTGAGGGTGATCGTAGTGGAATATGGTGAAGACCTGGAAGATGGTCGCCCGCCCAAATTGTATACTTTGGTCAATCCAGAGATCATTCGTTACTCACCAGAGAATGAAGTTGGTATCGAGGCCTGCCTGTCGATTCCGGGGTTCGCCGGTGACGTGGAACGATCCCTGGAGGTGACGGTAAGAGGCCAGAACCGTCGAGGAAAGCCCGTTAAAATCAAGGCCAAGGGTTGGATGGCGCGCATCTTCCAGCATGAAATTGACCACCTGGATGGGATCTTGTTCGTGGATCGTGCCAAGAAGGTCTGGAGGATTGAAGGTGAGACCGCCCAGATAGCTCCGGCGGATTGATGTACATTACCCACCTCTCCCTGACGAATTTCCGCAATTTCACCCGGTTGGATATCGACTTACCAACAGGTTCGATCTTGCTCGTGGGGGCAAATGCCCAGGGAAAGACCAGCTTGCTTGAAGCGATATACTATCTCGCCACATTTGTATCCTTCTATACAATAAACGATCGTCATCTGATCAACTTCCTCTCTGCGCGCCAGCCTTTGGCGGTGGGACGCATCGTGGCTGATTACTGCCGCGCAGGCGCTTCCCACCGGCTGGAGGTACGCATCATCCAGGATGCCAGCAATACCAATGGCCAGCCCAGAACGCGCAAGGAAGTGCTGTTGGATGGGATGAAGCGCAAGGTGAGCGAGACGCTGGGGCAGTTCAATGCGGCCCTGTTTCTACCGCAGATGCTGCGCCTGGTTGAGGGCGCCCCCGAAGAAAGGCGCCATTACCTGAATCTGGTACTGGCACAGGTGGTTCCTCACTATGCAGCCGCGCTCGCCGACTACAACCGCTCACTTTCCCAACGCAACGCCCTTTTAAAGCTGCTCAATGAGCGCGGCGGAGATGTGAACCAGCTCGACTATTGGGATGCACTGCTGACTGCCAGCGGAAGCAGGCTGATATACAATCGCATCCGTTCGATCCAGGAGCTGGAACGGCTGGCCGCCAGCGCCCACTATGAGTTGACCCAGGGTAGGGAAGTCCTGCGCCTTGCCTACGAGCCGGCTTATGACCCTCTCCCCCAGCCAGATCGGCAGTATGCATTGCCCTTGGACGCTCCCCTCGACCGCAGTGGCATCTCCCTTGAGAAGATCCAGCAGGGTTTCCACCAAGCCCTGGTTCAACTCCGCCCAGAGGAGATCGCCCGTGGGATGACGACGATTGGCCCACACCGGGATGACCTGCGCTTTTTGTGCAACGGGATCGATCTCTGTGTCTATGGATCGAGGGGACAGGGGCGCACAGTTGTGTTGGCCCTCAAGCTGGCCGAGGTAGTCTGGATGAAAGCCAAAACCGGGGAGTGGCCCGTGCTGCTGCTGGATGAGGTCCTGGCAGAGCTGGATGCCGAAAGGCGCAGTGACCTGCTCACCCGGCTGAGCTTGTGCGATCAGACTCTGCTCACCACCACCGACCTGGACCTTTACACTTCGGACTTTGTGCACACTACCAGCCTGTGGTATGTCCGGGAGGGTCGGTTACACCAGCCGGGCGCCGGGGAAGTTCCATGAACCTGAAGGGCAGTGTCTTCCAGATCAACGTTTCGAATGGTGGGGTGCCAAAACTACCCCGCCCCGAGGCTTTGGTGTCTACGGAAGGACTCGCTGGAGACCGGCATCATCACCTGCAGGTCCACGGGGGTGTAGAGCGCGCCCTGTGCCTGTATTCCCTGGAAAAGATCCTGGCCCTTCAAGAAGAAGGCCACCCGATATTTCCAGGCGCGGTGGGTGAGAACGTGACAGTAGCCGGGGTAGACTGGAGCCAGCTTGCACCCGGAATGAGGCTGTCGCTTGGTGACGAGGTGCTGGTCGAGATCAGGAGGTTTGTGACGCCATGCAAGACGATCGCCCCCTTTTTTATCGCTGGGGAATACGAGCGCATCTCACAGACCCACCATCCAGGTTGGGCGCGGCTTTACGCCCGAGTTCTCCAACCAGGAGTGATCCGGGTGGGTGACCGGCTTAATACAATCTTCTCATAAAGGGTGTTTTGCCGGGAGGCCGGCCCGGCGAGGGTAAGCCGGCGGTGTGGCGGCTACCTTATCGATGGTGACCAGATAACGTTCCTCTGGCACTTCGGGCAGGCTCACCGGCTGCAGGAGATTTACTCGCCCCCCCAGCAAGTGAAAAGACCGTTCTGCCGAGTGGACCTCCTGTGGAGCGTTTTCCCCTTTCATGGCCAGCATTTTTCCACCTACCCGCACGAACGGGAGCATGTACTCAGCAAGCACAGGCAGTGAAGCAACCGCCCGAGCGATAGCCCAGTCGTATTGTTCCCGATGAGCCGGTAAACGAGCCAGCGTTTCGACCCGTTCCCAAATCACCTGCACCATCTCCAGCTCAAGAAGCTCGACGATGTGCTGGCAGAAATTGACTTTTTTCTTGACCGAGTCGACCAGTGTCAGGCGGATAGATGGGCACACGATTTTCAGTGGGATGCCAGGGAAACCCGCTCCTGTTCCTACGTCGATCACTCGCTCGAAAGGTGTGGAGCGCATCGCCAGCAGGCAGGTTAGCGAATCCAGGAAATGTTTCAATTGGATCTTTTCCGGATCATCGATTGCGGTCAGATTATAGCGGGTGTTCCAATCGATCAACTCCTGTTCGTAATGCTGGAAGGCTGAAATCTGCCTGGCAGTGAGGCGAATCCCCAGCAAAGCCTGGGAGTATTCGGCAAGTTTTTTCATCAAGCCCATTATACTTATATGGGAAGGAGGAGTGCCGAGTATGAAGCCCCCGGGTGCACTCAAAGATTGTTAAAGGCATTATGGGGTCTGAGCGCTGTAAGCCGCTCAGACCCCATAATGTCAATGTATGACCACGAAATACAGGAACTGGCCAGGGTCGGTTAGCCAGCCGTGGCAGCTGGTGGGGCGGGCGGGGTGGAAGCCTTGCGCAGCCCGCGGCGCCGGCGCATCGTACGCATCAACCAAACGAGAGGCAGGATGAAGATCACGAACAAGACCGCCAGCACTGGCAACACGAAGATCACCAGCCAGATAGCTATATTGGCGATCACCTTTAGGGAGTTGATCAAGGCCTGGACGGCATCCTTGGCGACGCCCACCGGCTGCCACCCCCCAATGGTGAGCGGCTGCACTGCCTCGTTTGCCATCAGGTCTACACTGATCGCCGAGAGGGCGGCAGATTGTTCGTAATATTGTATCTGGCCCTTGATCACTTCGATCTGTTCGCGCACTTCGACCAGGCGATTGTAGACGTTTAGCACATCCTCTGTCCTCACTGCCTGGTCCATGATGTCACGTAATTGCTCTTCGGCGTCTTCCAGGTTGCGCAGGCGAGACTGCAGATCAGTATATTCGCGGGTCACATCCTGGCTGTCGAGGGTCTTGTTCAAGGGAAGTTGATCGCTCTCAGCCTGGATGCGTTCCAACGCCTGGTCCAGCTTTTCGGCTGGCACGCGGATGGTAATCGTGGCGTGCGGCACCTCCAGCCCGCTCTCCAATTGAGTCTGCGCCAGGTTAGCCGTGACCACGAACCCGCCCAGCTCCTCGGCCAGCCGGCTGATGGCGTCCATGGATTTCGATGGATCGTCGACGACCAGGGTCAGGTTGGCGTTCTTGATGACCAGGCGATTGACTTCCGGCAGAGCGGCGCTGAAGCCTGCACCCGCGCCGCTATCTTCGGCGATGGTCTCCCTTTCAGCGGGTTCCATAGGGGCCACACCTACGCCTGGAGATTCACTTTCCGGCGCCCGGGCCGCTGGTGAACAGGCGCTGAACAGCAGTGCGACGACAGGTACTATGAAGACGATCCGCTTTGACATTTTTCTCTCCTCCAGATGATTTCCCTTTCCAGACGCATTCAATAAACGATCGGTTCCCCTATTTTTCGCTCAAGGTCACCAGCCCGAGTTCAGCCTCTGGATGTGCCGGTCAGGCAAACCGGCATCCTTCATGCGCGCCTGCACATCCAGGATATCATACGGGACACGGCGATGTTCCCAGGTGCCCTGATCGGGATTATAAATGGCATAGGCGGCGCGGGGATCCCGATCACGCGGCTGGCCCACTGAGCCTGGGTTCAGGATGGCACGCGGGGTGAGTGTTATGCGGACGTTGGGTGTAAGCATCGCCAATTGGGCAAACCGGCGATCATCCGTTCGGTGGTACCAGACAGGAAGATGGGTGTGGCCAACAAAGCAGTAAGACGTATCGAAATATTCGAAGTTGCGAGTGGCGGTCTGTGTATCCAATAGATATTCCCACACCGGTTGCCGGGGGCTCCCGTGCACCAGGGTCACCTGGTCGACAATGATCTTCTCCGGCAGGCTGTGCAGGTATACCAGGTTGGCCGGGCTTAAAAAATTACGGGTCCAATGGAGGGCATCGCGCGCTTCGGGGTTAAAATTGGCGGGATCGATCTGATTCAAAACTGCAGCGTCATGGTTGCCGAGGATGCAGAGCAAGTTAGGCAACCCCCGCACCCGGTCGATACATTCGTTTGGATCAGGGCCGTAACCTACCAGGTCTCCAAGGCACCATACGGCATCGTACTCACCTGCATCCGTGAGGACGCGCTCCAGTGCAGTCAGGTTGGCGTGAATATCGGAGATGACCAGGATGCGCATGGAAGAGTTTTTAGGCTGAGGGGATGCATATAGCGATTGGCTGTTTATCTGACAACCCCATTTTTCTAATTATACAACACCCCAAATTTGGTACAGGCTCAGGTTCCCGCCTTCTCCATCCGAGTGAAAAGCTTCCTCCACCTGGAAGCCGCATGCCTGGGCCAGGGTGGTGAGCTCTTCTGATTCGAAGTGGTGAATGTAACGCAGGCCTGCCCCACCCTGGCGCCAGTCCAGCAAATAGTCGCCTGGATCGACTGCCTGAGGTGAAAGCCCGGTGTTTTCCCAGGGCTGGATGCGGGCGCGCAGACGTGAGCTGTTCAGGAATTGCCACACCGAGAGGATAAAATGACCTTGCATGCCGTCATCTTCTTCAGCCAGCGGGCCTGAGAGCAGGGAGCGGATTTTAACCAGAAGGTTAGTCCGTAGTTCTTTCCCGGGAAGGTGGTGCAGCACGGCAAACGCCAGGACTGCGTCGAAGTCGGCGAGGGGCAACAACTCGTCCCAGCCTGGTTCGGCTAGGTCAGCCTGGATGAAGGACACCTGGAACCCATCTGGCACGGACAGCCGCTTGGCGAGGCGTTGGCGGGCAAGGCTCAGGAGTTCGAAGCTGGAATCCAGGCCCACGTAGAGGCCTTGCTGGCCGCGCTGCGCCAGGACCTGGGCGAGCTGCCCGCTGCCGCATCCCAGATCCAACAAATTAACCTGGCGCGGCAAGCGATTCAGGATGCGCAGCACGCCGGGTTGTAGCTGTGAACGGGAGAAGGCAAAGGGCTGGGCAAACGTCTGGTAAAATCTACGATTAAGCTCCAGGAGATGGCGAATCGTGTCTGCATGCACAGGAATATTATAAGCCTGGGCATATGGGCAGCCTGGAGCAGATAATGGCCAGGGTATTGAGCAGCGATGGATACACGCCTGTGGTTGGAAGCACGCCGGTATTCGCCTGACAGGTTGGCCTATGCCCGCCGTGTTTTAGAAGACCTGCGCTCCGGACGGCGCTTATCGGAAGCGGTCAGGCGCCATCCATTGCCAGACGGCGGCTACGTGGGCAAGCACATGCTGGTCGAGGTTTATCGCCGGCTGACCGAGAGCGGGGAGTGGGCTGCTGATCCTGAGATTCTATCGCGCATCCGCATGAAGCCGGTGCGGACAATGTCGGGCGTCACCACGGTCACGGTGCTCACCAAGCCATATCCCTGCCCGGGCAAGTGCGTCTTCTGTCCGACCGACGTGCGAATGCCAAAGAGCTACCTTCCCGATGAGCCTGGAGCGCGGCGGGCGCTGCAGCACGCTTTCGATCCGTATGAACAGGTGGCGGTGCGTATCGAGGCCCTGGAGGCAGTAGGGCACCCCACCGATAAGATCGAATTGCTCATATTGGGAGGCACCTGGAGCGCCTATCGGCGTGACTACCAGGAATGGTTTGTACGGCGCTGCCTGGAGGCCTTGAATGGCATGGAGGCACGCAGTTTGGCTGAAGCCCAAGCTTACAATGAAACTGCCAGGCACCGGAACGTGGGCCTGGTTGTCGAAACTCGCCCGGACCACGTAGACCAGCGCGAGCTGGCCTGGATGCGCTACCTGGGTGTGACCAAGGTCCAGATGGGAGCCCAGAGCCTGGACGACTGGATATTGGCGCAAAACCAGCGCGGCCACTCGGTGGAGGACACGCGCAAGGCTGTCGCTCTGTTGAGGGCAGCCGGGTTCAAGATCGTACTGCACTGGATGCCAAATCTATTGGGCGCGACCCTCGATTCGGACAGGGAAGACTTCAACCGCCTGTGGCAGGGCTTGTGCCCTGACGAGATCAAGATCTATCCCACTCAACTGCTGGCCAACGCCGACCTGCACCAATATTGGTTGCGTGGAGAATACCAACCCTATTCAACTGAGCAGTTGGTTCATTTGATCGCGGATCTCAAAACCACCATTCCGCGCTATTGCCGGGTCAACCGGGTGGTGCGCGACATTCCGTCTAATAATGTAGTCGAAGGGAACCGGCGCACCAGTTTGCGCCAGGATGTGCAGGTGGAGATGCAGCGGCGTGGGACACGTTGCCAGTGTATACGATGCCGGGAGGTGCGCAGCCAGCACATCGATGTGGAAGGGGTTGCAGGCCAAATGCAGGCTTATCGGGTGGGGGATACCGCCGAGCGATTCCTTTCGTACGTGACCCCGCAAGATCGGCTGGCTGGTTTCCTGCGACTTTCGCTGCCGGGGTCTGGCTCTCCCGATGCTGGAATGGAAGAATTGCGTGGAGCGGCTATTATTCGCGAGGTGCATGTCTATGGGCAGTCCTTGCAGGTAGGCCAGGACCAGCCGGGGGCGGCTCAGCACGCCGGGCTGGGCACCCGGCTATTACAGTGGGCAGAACAGGTTGCGGTTGAAGAGGGTTATCAGCGGATTGCTGTGATCGCTGCCGTCGGCACGCGCCAATACTATCTGCAGAGGGGCTTCAGGCGCGGGGAGTATTACTTGAGCAAGGGGGATTAGTGTTTTTCGCGCGGCGCACAAATTCGTGATTGACAAGTCCATAAACTTTTGCTATTTTACTAACGCGTGTTACTAACACGCGTTAGGTAGCCGTGTATGGGCAATAAGCGCGTGACGAGCCAGGATGTCGCCCGACGGGCCGGTGTCTCACGAACGACGGTCTCGCTGGTGCTGAACGATGTGCGCTGGGCTCAGATCAGCCAAATGACTCGCCATAGAGTACTCCAGGCAGCAAAGGAATTAGGATATGTCCCCGATGCTGCTGCCCGTGCCCTGGCAAGCCGCCGCTCCCAGATCATCGGTTTGCTGCTCACCCGCAGCCCACGGCATATTGCTTCGGACACTTTTTTACCCCAATCCCTGTATGGCCTGATCCAGGTCGTGCGTGACCATGGCTGGCGCCTGATGATCGACATCATCGAACCTCAGCACCAGCGAGGGGCTTACCTCCAGATGGCGCGCGCCAAACATATCGATGGCATTCTTTTGTCTGGCCCGCGCTATGATGACGAGGCCTTGCAGGCCCTGGAGGATGATGGTTTTCCCACAGTATTGATGGGGCAACTCCTGGGTTCGAGCTTTTACTCCGTGGATGTCGATAACAGGAACGCAGCTCGCCAGGCGGTGTCGCATTTGGTGAACATCGGGCACCGAATGATCGCCTGTATCACCAACACTGACCTCAGCTATACGGCTGCATTTGACCGTCTGACGGGGTATCGGGAGGCATTGGAAGACGCCGCAATTCCTTATAATCAGGTGTTAGTCCGCTATGGCGATTTCGACCTACAGAGTGGCTATGTTCAGATGCAGAGCCTGCTCGCTGACGAGGTCCTTCCCTCCGCCGTTTTTGTCGCCAGCGATGCAGTGGCGATGGGGGCTATGGCGGCAATCCGTGAACGCGGCTTGAGGATCCCACAGGACATTGCCCTGGTAGGTTTTGATGACCTGCCCTTGGCTCAATTTGTCGACCCTCCGTTGACCACCATTCATGTCCCTGCGATAGAACTGGCGTGCAAGGCAAGCGAAATGTTGCTCCAATTATTACAGGGGAGCCCACCTTCTAAGAAGCATGTCATCCTGGATGCCCACCTCGTGGTTAGGGAATCGTGTGGTGCTTTAATGGCCCATGGCTGAGCACTACTGATGCATGGCTTCCAGCATCATCTCCCCATACCATTACTCCATCATCGCCGCAATCCTGGATATCAGTTCGGGAAAGGAGGCCCTATGGCATGATTGCCTGATGGAATTCCTGCTCATCTGATTCTAACCGGTCCATATTCCGAATAACGGAGAAGAAGAACGATGATTACGAAGAAATTTATTGGCCCGTTTTGACCTTGATGATTGGCCTCGCCTTGCTCATGGCAGCCTGTGCCGGACCTACGCCAACTGCGGAAGCCACCGAACCTCCCTCCCCGGCCGCAGAGACTGTCGAGTTTGGTGGTGAGACCTTCACCAAGTATCCGGGCACCAAGGTCACGATCTTTGGCGTGGCAGCCGACGAACAGGCGCGCCTGTTCCAGAGCGAGTTTGATGAATTCTCTCAGGCCACCGATGTTACGGTGGAGTACGAAGGCAACAAGGATTTCGAGACCCTCATCCTGGTGCGGGTGGAAGGCAACAACGCGCCCGATCTGGCCACCCGGCTCGGGATAGCCCAAGCCCGCATAGCAGCGATGCTGTTGCTTACGTTACGGGGTACCCCCACGCTTTATTATGGGGATGAGATTGGAATGACGGATGGTCTCATCCCTGCAGAAGTGGAACAGGACCTGTGGGGGAAACGCCTCCCTGGCCTGGGGCGTGATCCCTGCCGCACACCCATGCAATGGGATGCCAGCCAGAATGCGGGCTTTTCCCCCCCCCGGAAACGCCTGCACTATGGCTGCCGCTGGCCTCGAATTTCCGGGAAGTGAATTTAGCCCGTCAATTGCGTGACCCTCGGTCGATATTAAGCCTGTACCGGCGCCTGCTGGCATATCGTAGACGGCACCCAGCATTGCAGGAAGGCGAGTATTTGCCCGTGTCTGCCGGATCACCCGCCTGTTATGTGTATCTACGGCGATTTGCCGGAGAACGCTCTGTGCTGATAGCGCTGAACTTCTCGAGCCAGGAGCAACAATTAGACCTGTCGCGCCTGGGCATCGGGAACCTGGTGATATCAACCCACCTGGACAGGGAGCAGCACCTCCCCCTGGAGCAACTGCACCTGAGGGCGGATGAGGGCGTGATCATCGAATTAGAACGGTAAGCCAGGGGACTGTCGGTTATGCCAGACTCGTGGTACAAAAATGCGGTATTTTATGAAGTGTTTGTGCGTGCTTTTTATGACAGCAATGGAGATGGGCACGGTGATCTGCCCGGCTTGACGGAGAAACTAGATTACCTGCAGTATCTGGGGGTGGACTGCCTGTGGCTGATGCCCATCTATCCTTCGCCCCTCAAGGACGATGGATACGACATCTCAGATTTCTACAGTGTGTACCCCAAGTACGGCACGTTGGAGGATTCTCGCGCCCTGGTTCAAATCGCCCATGCCCGCGGCCTCAAGGTAATTACCGACCTGGTGCTCAACCACACCTCCGATCAGCACCCCTGGTTTCAAGCTGCCCGTTCCGCCGCGACTCGGTGTACCGAGACTACTACGTGTGGAGTGATACCGATAATAAATACCAGGGGGCCCGCATCATCTTCCTGGATACAGAGAAGTCCAATTGGACCTGGGACGAAAAAGCTGGCCAATACTACTGGCACCGTTTTTACGCTTCGCAGCCCTATATAAACTATTCGAATCCGGCCGTCAGGGCAGAGATGTTGGATGTCATGCGTTTCTGGCTTGACCTGGGCGTGGACGGGTTTCGTGCCGACGCTGTGCCCTATCTTTTCGAGAGAGAGGGCACAAACTGCGAAAACCTGCCCGAAACCCACGCCTATCTGAAAGAGGTACGACGATTTTTAAATGAAAATTACCCCCACCGTATCCTGCTCGCCGAAGCCAACCAGTGGCCCGAGGATGTCTTGCCGTATTTTGGGGATGGCAGCGATGAATTCCACATGGGTTTTCATTTTCCCTTGATGCCGCGCATCTTCATGGCGCTGCGCAAAGCAGACCGGTCTCCCCTGACATGGGTGCTCGAACGCACCCCTGCGCTGCCGCCCGGCTGCCAGTGGTGCACCTTCTTGCGCAACCACGACGAGCTGACCCTGGAGATGGTGACCGACGACGACCGCCAGTGGATGTGGCGAGAGTATGCTCCCCAGCCGTGCATGCGCCTGAATCTGGGGATCCGCCGCCGGCTGGCACCATTGTTGGACAATGACCAGCGCAAGATCGAGCTGGCGAACTCGCTGCTGTTCACCCTGCCCGGCTCGCCAACCCTTTATTATGGGGACGAGATCGGCATGGGTGACAACATCCGGCTGCCAGACCGGAATGGTGTGCGCACACCAATGCAATGGAATGGCGGGCCCAACGCCGGCTTCTCCCAGGCGCCTCCTGACAAACTTTATGCTCCCCTCATCTCCAACGGTGAGTATGCCTCATCAAAGGTAAACGTTGAATCGCAGAAGGCTAATCCCACCTCTTTACTCAACCGTATCCGCGGCATGGTCATGCTGCGCAAACAAAATCCCGCCTTTGGATGGGGTGATTTCAAATGGGTGGACTGCCCAACGAATGCAGTCGCGGCCTACCTGCGATCTTACCAGAAGGACCACCTGTGGGTAATCAATAACCTTTCGGCCACCACACGGTCGGTAGAGCTCAGGCTGCCCTATGCGTCGGCCAGATCGGCCGTAGATTTATTCGCAGGTGAGGAGCTGCCAGTGTTGGACGGCGCAAGGATACCGCTCGCCATGCGATCGTACCAGTATCGGTGGGTAAAGTTGAATAAAGATTGATCGCCTGTTACCAGTGGCTCTCGGATGTTACCCTGGCCGGTTTGGATGGCATCCCCATCGCTTTTATCAGGTAGTGACACTCGGCATGGAGGAAGAGGATAAGCGTCTATTGATTTGATAAATGAAAAATGTAACAATTAGACATTGCAAGCAGCCTTCGTCCAATATCTCGAAAGGGAGTGCCTATGTCCGCATCAATCGAATTCCCTGGCCTGCGACGTTTTGAGGCCAAGCAACTTAAACGGCGAGTTCCGGTTCCCTCTGACATCGAAATCGCACAGGAGGCGGAGCTCAAACCGATCACACAGATCGCTGATGAAGTGGGTCTTCGTCCAGATGAGATCGAACTGCATGGCAAGTACATTGCCAAGGTCCGCCTGGAAACTCTGCACCGACTGGCAGATGTGCCTGATGGCATCTATATCGACGTGACCGCGATCACCCCCACGCCGTTGGGGGAAGGCAAGACTACCACCATGGTAGGCCTGAGCCAGGCCTTGGGCGCGCACCTGGGCAAGCGCGTGTTCACCTGTCTCCGTCAGCCAAGTCAGGGTCCGACCTTCGGAATTAAGGGGGGCGCAGCGGGAGGCGGCTACAGCCAGGTCGTTCCCATGGAGGACTTCAACCTGCATTTGACCGGCGATATCCACGCCATCACCGCTGCCAATAACCTGCTGGCGGCTGCTATCGATACGCGCATGTTCCATGAGGCCACCCAGACTGACGAGCAGCTTTTCAATGCCCTGTGTCCGCCGAATAAAGAGGGAGAACGAAAATTCTCGCCGCCCATGCTGCGCCGACTGAAGAAGCTGGGGATCAACAAGAGCGACCCAAATGATTTGACATCCGAAGAACGCAGCCGCTTCGTCCGCCTGGACATCGATCCCGAAAGCATTACCTTCCGCCGGGTGGTAGACACCAACGACCGCTTCCTTCGCTCTATTAAGATCGGCCTGGGGCCAGAGGAGAAGGGCATGGTGCGAGACACGGGTTTCGATATAAGCGTAGCCAGCGAGATCATGGCGATCCTGGCATTGACCACCGACCTGGCGGACATGCGTGAGCGGTTAGGACGGATCGTCATCGGAACCAACAAGAGCGGTGAGGCCATCACGGCCGAAGACCTGGGTGCGGCAGGCGCCATGACGGTCTTGATGAAGGACGCCATCAAGCCCAACTTGATGCAGACCCTGGAGGGCACCCCGGTATTCGTTCATGCCGGTCCATTCGCCAACATCGCCCATGGCAACAGCTCGATCATCGCCGATCGCATCGCCCTCAAATTAGCCGATTACGTGGTGACAGAATCGGGCTTTGGCGCCGATATCGGCATGGAAAAGTTTTTCGACATTAAATGCCGCTATTCGGGCCTGATCCCGAACGTGGTTGTATTGGTAGCGACGGTGCGGGCGCTCAAGATGCACGGTGGCGGGCCGAAGGTGGTAGCTGGAAAGCCGCTGCACTCAGCCTACACCGAAGAGAACCTGGAGCTGCTGCGTGCCGGCCTGCCCAACCTGCAACACCACATCCACAACGCCCTGCGTTTTGGCGTGCCGGTGGTGGTGGCGGTAAACTCGTTCAAGGACGATACCAAGGCAGAGGTCGAGCTGGTGCGAGAAGCTGCGCTGGAAGCTGGTGCGGAAGACTCGGTGGTGTGCACTCATTGGCGGGACGGCGGCGAGGGGGCCGTCGCGCTGGCCGAGGCGGTGATCAAGGCCGCCGAGAAGCCCAGCCATTTCAAATTCCTGTACCCGTTAGAGGCCTCCATCAAGGAGAAGATCGAGATCATCTGCACCCAGATCTACGGCGCCGATGGGGTGGACTACCTGCCGGAGGCTGAGAAGAAGATCGAGCTGTACACCCGTCTGGGCTTCGACAAGCTACCGTTGAACATGGCTAAGACCCACCTGAGCCTTAGTCACGATCCCTCGCTCAAGGGCGTCCCCAAAGGCTATCGAATCCCTATTCGGGATGTCCGCGCTTCGGTCGGTGCTGGCTTCCTCTACCCTCTGCTGGGTGAGATGCGCACCATGCCGGGGCTGCCCACACGACCGGTATTTTACGACGTAGACCTGGACCTGAAGACCGGGCGCGTATTAGGGCTTTTCTAAACCCGCCCGTTGGAAAATGACCTGGCGCAGGGATGCTTCTTCCCTGCGCTTTTGCGTTTATTGGGGTGCGCCGTGAAGTTGCTGTGTGTCAACGACCTTTAAGCGCCCCCCTTCATTGGCCTTATTTGTGCAACCCTCCTCGCAGGAAAGTCTACAGAATCGTTAGGTTTGATTGCCAAAAAGGGAAAATTGAGGTTAATTAAGTGGTCAGCACCCACAGGGACCCTTCTTCTGTTGCCAGGATAACGAAGGAAAATACGATGGTCGAAGGGGACACGCCGCTCCAGGGCGCGGAGAGCACACGCCTCTGCCTGGAGCTCTATCGTGCAGCAGTAGGCCTTCATCGAGCGGCCTCCTCCGAACATGGGGTGTTCCAGGCTTTCGAGACTGTACTGGGACAGACCGGCTTGTTTGGCAGCGTGGGAATGCTGGCCGAGGATGAAGAACACCTGGTATTGCGGGCAGTGGCCCAACCAGCCCTGATATCAGACAAATCCAGGCAGGCGCCCCACCAATTAGCACTTTTCTACGCACCTGGCGTTGAGATGCCTGGTTGGCAGGTGAATGCCTGCCGCCAGGTGCTGACCACCGGGCGCTCTTATTACCTGTCAGATAACAGTGGGTATTTTTCCCAGATATTGCCAGCCCTGTTAAGACCGTCCAGGCATGCCATCCTGCGCGGATACATCAAACGCCCAGGCATTTTCTCGCCGGTGGTCATCCAGGGGCAGGTGCGCGGCGTCCTCAGCCTGTTCGGCGTAGACCTGACACAGGCTGATATTCCTGCGGTGGAAACATTTGCCACTCATCTAAGCACGGCTTTAGAGACAGCCCAGTCATCGGTCTCGCCGCCTCCTGTCGTAGATAAGAGCCCAGTAAGCGTAGAAGAGATATCGCCTTCAGGCATGATCATCTTGCAAGACGGTCGAATATGCTACATAAACACGGCGATGGAGACGATCACTGGCTATTCCCGCCGGCAACTGCTGGATGGCAGGCACAGCCAGCAAGGCTTGGGGAAGGAATTTTGGGATCAACTATGGGATCACACCCGGGTACTTCAGGAGGGAAAAACAGCCACCTCTCGATGCGAGGTTAAAATCCAAACCGCTCAGGGAACAGAACGCTGGCTCGATGTTACGATGGGTAAGACCAGCTATGAAAACCGGATGGCATTCCTGGGCACGGTGGTGGACATTACCGCGTACAAGCAAGTGGAAGAGGAGATCCGCCGGCTCAAGGAGTTCAACGAGCAGATCGTCCAGAGTATGTCGGAGGGGATCGTCCTGGAGAATGAGGAGGGATATATTACGTTCGCCAATGCGGCGGCGGCAGAGATGCTTGGCTACGCCCCCCACGAGCTATCCATGAAGCACTGGACCGAGATCGTCCCGCCCGATCAGCAAGAGATCGTCCGGGCTGCTGACCAACGCCGTCTGAAGGGAATCTCGGACCGCTATCCGCTGGGGCTGGTACGAAAGGATGGGCAACGCATTACCGTACAGGTGGGAGGCAGGCCGCGCTTCGAGGCAGGGAAATTCGCCGGCTCGCTGGCTGTATTTACCGACATCACCGAAAGGAAACAAGTGGATGAAGCCCTACAGCGGCGTGTTGACGAGCTGGCGGTGCTGCATGCTCTCTCCCTGGACATTACGTCGCTGGGGGATACACTTACCCTGATGCAGAAAATCGTCGAACGTGCCCATCAGTTGCTGCACGCCTCGGCCACTCGTCTGTGGCTGTGCGATCGCGATAATAACAAGCTTCATCTCCAGGCTGCTTTTCCAGGGCTGCTGCCAGACGAGCCGGAGGCTACCATAAATTTTGGCGAAGGCCAGGCCGGTGGCGTCGCACTGAGCGGCGAGCCCCTGATGGCGGGTGGCGGCTTGATGACCGAGGATGACACACCCGGGGTGAGCCGTGAATCGCCCCTCACGACCACGATGAGTGTACCACTACTCTGGCAGGGACAGGTGAATGGGGTATTGCAGGTGGTCGAAGATACCGAAACACGCCGCTTCACCGCAGGCGACCTGGAGCTGCTCACCCTGTTTGCCAGCCAAGCAGCGATTGCGCTGGAAAATGCCCGGCTCTTCGAGCAAGCTGCCATTGAGCGCAGGCATGCCGGCATGTTGTACGAATTGGCCCGCGGTCTGGCGACCTCCCTTGACCCAGATGATATCCTGGAACGCGCCACAAGCCTGACCTGCCAGGTATTAAATGGCCTGGTCGGGGAAGCCTTCTTGTTCGATGCCCGGGAAGAGCGCCTCGAGCTGCGCGCTTTGCATGGCAGGCCAGACTACTCGTGCATGGAGGTCGAAAACCGCTTCTACCTGCAGTTAGGTGTAGGATTGACGGGGTGGGTGGCAGAACATCGCCAACCGGCGTATCTACCGGAGGTCAGCCAGGACCCGCGCTGGTTGTATGTTTCCGGGCTGGATGAGGATGCGCGCTCAGCCATCTCTGCCCCAATCCTGGCGGGGGACACCTTGTGGGGTGTGCTGACGGTGCTGCATCGTCAGCCTGGCGCCTTCAACCTGGATCACCTGCCCCTCATGCAGGCAATCTGCGGGGAAGTGGGCCTGGCCCTCAGCAATGCCAGCCGCTACCAGCAGATCGAGCGCCGCCTAGCCGAGATCACCCTGATCCAGAGCCTGACCGAGGCCTTCAACCAGCGCCTGGAATTGCAGGTGCTCCTCGATGAAGTTGTGGACCAATTGGCGAAACGTCTGGATTATCCCCAGGTGGAGATCTTCCTGGTCGAAAAGGATATGCTGGTGCAAAGGGCTTATCGCGGGTGTACTCCTCAGATCAATGTCCTGCCACTCACTCAGGGCATTGTGGGCCGCGTGGCGCGCACCGGACAGGCGGTGCTGCTGCAAGATGTTTCCCAGGACCCGGATTACAAGGACTGCACCGGGACGACGGTGGCCGAGCTGGCGGTTCCGATCTCCTGCGGCAAGGCGGTGGTAGGGGTGATCAATATCGAAACCGTGCAGCCTGGCCAGTTGGGACCGCAAGACCGAGAGTTGGTGGAGGTGTTGGCAGCCCAGATCTCGATCGCGTTGGAGAACGCCGTCCTCTACGAAAGGGTACTGCGCCATGCGGAGGACCTGGAGCGCACGGTCGCCCAGCGCACGGCAGAGCTGACTGAGCTCTACAGCTTGAGCGAGACGATCGGTTACTCCTTGTCTTATGAAGAAACGTTGCGCCAGTTGATAATCCACCTGCGCAAGGCAGTAGGATGCGATCTGACGATGGCCTATCTGCAAGTCGAAGACCACTCCCTGTGCATGGTTGAGACGTTGCGGCCTCTGGCATCCAGCGCGCTGGAGGAGTTGCGCGCCTATTGGGAATCCATCGCCGGCTCACTGATAGAGAGGCCCTCTGGAGGTTGGCCTGCGATGGAAGTGATCCAGGCGCAGGGATATAATCCGCACGGAGCTGCTATCGAACGGCTGGGCGCGTGGATGCATTCGCCGGTCCAGGTCGGAGAACAGCCGATCGGGCTGCTGATCGCCGGTAACGAAGCGACGGGAGTATTCGATGGTGAACACGTGCGCCTCATGGATACCTTCGCCAACCAGGCGGCGAATGCCATCGAGCGACTGGTGGCGATCCTGGCGGCGGAGAGAGAACGCCTGGAAAGCCTGGTCGAACATCTGCCCGTAGGGGTTCTGCTGCTGGATTCGGATTCACGCCTGCTGGTGGCGAATCCCCTCGGCAAGGCGATGCTGGCGTTGATGAACGGCGGGGATACGGCAGGCATGCTGACCCACCTGGGGCCACACTCCATCGCTGACCTGATCGAAAAACGCGTCGACATACATCCGGTCGAAATCGTTTTAGATGGACCTACGCGGCGCTCCTTTGAAGTCCAGGCTCAGCCGGTCGGCGAAGGTTGCCAGCAGTGGGTCCTGACTTTGCGGGAAGTCACCCAGGAACATGAAAACCAGCAGCGCATCCAGATGCAAGACCGGCTGGCCACGGTAGGGCAGTTGGCAGCCGGGATCGCCCACGATTTCAACAACATTTTGGCGGCAATCCTGGTATACGCCGACCTTTTAGTGGATGAACCTAGCATTCCACCTGCCAGCCGCGAACGGATCACGATCATCCAACAGCAGGTCGAACGGGCCTCCAGCCTGATCCGTCAGATCCTTGATTTCAGCCGCCGGTCTGTGATGGAACAAAGCACGCTGGACCTACTGCCGTTTATCAAAGAGCTTGAGAAGATGCTCAAGCGGGTGATACCTGAGACCATCCGTCTCGAACTGTCTTACCAGCAAGGGGCTTATCTGGTGAACGCTGATCCCACCCGGCTGCAGCAGGTCTTCATGAATCTGGCTCTCAATTCACGGGACGCTATGCCGGATGGTGGCACATTGCGCTTCCGCCTTGGCAGGCACAGCCATCGCCCCGGTGAGAGTCCCCCAATACCAGACCTGCCGCCAGGCGATTGGATATGGATTTCGGTGGCGGATACCGGAGGGGGCATCCCTGCGGAAGTGATGCCTCACATTTTTGAGCCGTTCTATACCACCAAGCCGGTAGGTCTAGGCACCGGATTGGGTCTGGCCCAGGTTTACGGCATTGTCAAACAGCATGGCGGCTATATCCAGGTGGACAACCAGGCAGGCGAAGGGGCCAGGTTTACTATCTATCTATCGGCCCTGCCGGAAAACACCCGGAACGAGCTATTGTTCGATGGCCCGACGCGCTACGACGGGGTGGGTGAAGCGGTGCTGGTGGTGGAAGACGATCTAGCCACCAGGGAGGCGCTGCAAGACCTGCTATCATCCCAGAATTATCGGGTTTACACCGCTGCTGATGGCCTGGAGGCGCTTCAGTGTCTGGAGAACCTCCAGGGCCCGATCTCGCTGGTAGTGAGCGATATCGTCATGCCCAACATGGGGGGAGTTGGCCTGTACCAAGCCTTGCGTGAGCGCTCGCCAGGGATCAAGATGCTCTTCGTCACCGGGCATCCCTTGGAGGGGGAGAGCCAGGCGCTGTTGGAAGGCGGGGAAGTGCACTGGCTGCAGAAGCCATTTTCAGTAAAGGAATTCAACCTGGCGGTGCGGAATCTGGTGCACAATTCCGAGGCCGGTTTTTAACGACCGGCTCAGCGGGCCACCAGGGAGATGATGAAGACCAGGATGATGATGACCGCCACCACCGAGAAGATGATCTGCTGGGTGCGCATGCGACGCTGCTCATACCTGGATAGGGTCCTTTTCTTCTTCGCCAAAACGACCTCCTGTGCCTGATCGAGGCGCCGGACCGCGCTTACATCCCTGTTGCAGCCGGCATTGGCGCTCGCTCATTCGAGATGGGTTTTAATAGCCTCCGCCAGGGCCGGGTTGATGCCCTCGATGGATGCCAGGTCTTCCAGGGAAGCGCGCTCGATGGCCTGGATCGAGCCAAAACGCTCGAGAAGCTTCTTGCGCCGGGCCGGCCCGATGCCGGGAATGGCGTCCAGGCGGGAGGCTAGGCCCTTTTTAGTGCGCTGTTTTCGATGAGAAGTGATTGCAAAGCGGTGGGCTTCGTCGCGAATGCGCTGAACCAGATACAGACCTTGCGACTGGCGCGGCAGCAGCAGCGGCGCCGCCTTGCCTGGGAGAAACAGCTCCTCGTTTTGCTTGGCCAATCCTGCCACCGGCACCTGACCACCCAGGCCGAAGCGATCCAGGACCGCCACTGCCCGCCCCAGTTGGCCCTTGCCGCCATCAACCAGCAGCAAGTCTGGCAGCAAAGCGAATGCAGGATCTGGTTTCTTGCCGGGAGTCTTGGCGGCTTCTCGGGCAGCCTGCCAGCGGTTGAAGCGCCGGGCGAGCACCTCCTCCATGCTGGCAAAGTCGTCGGGGCCCTTCACCGAGCGGATGTTGAAGTGGCGATAGTAGGCCTTCCTGGGCACACCCTGTTCGAAGACCACCATGCTGCCCACCGCGGCAGTGCCCTGGGTGTTGGAGATGTCGTAACATTCGATCCGATTTGGGGGCTCAGGCAGACCCAGCGCGGCCTGAAGCTCGCCGAGCGCTTCGCTCTGGCGATGGCGGTCGGCCTGCCACTGGGCTTGCAGGGCTGCCAGGGTCTCGGCGGCGTTGGCGGCAGCCAGTTGGATCAGCTCCTTCTGCTGGCCCTGGTGGGGTACCAGGATCTCCACCCGGTCGTCGCCGAATTTTTGGCCCAACCACTGCTGGATGATGTGCGCCTCTTCGACCTCATGGGGCAGCAGCACCTGGGATGGGACGGAGGAGGCCTGGTCATAGAATTGCTTGAGGAACTCTTCGATCACGCCTGCATCTGGGGTGGTCTCGGTGCCCTCCAGCAGGAAGTATTCTCGACCGATCAGCTTTCCAGCGCGGATAAAGAACACTTGCACGCAGGCTTCGCCATCGGAACGGGCCATGGCAATCACGTCCGAATCAACGTATTCGGATGAGACAACCTTCTGGCGTTCGACGATGTTTTCGATCGCCCGCAATTGATCGCGGATGGTGGCAGCTTTTTCGAATTGGAGCTGGTTAGAGGCCTGATCCATCTCCGCCTTCAGGCGGGCGACGATCGGCTCGGTGCGCCCCTGCAGGAACTGGCACAGGTCGTCGATCATCTGGCGGTAGTGCTGCATCCGGATAGCGCCGATGCACGGAGCGCTGCACAGCTTGATATCGTGGTACAGGCAGGCACGTTCGTCCCCCCCGGTGATCACCCGGTCGCAGCTCAGGTAGGGGAAGATGCGGCGCAAAACATCCAATGTCTGGTGGACTGCCCACACGCTGGTGTAGGGGCCGAAGTAGCGCGAGCCATCTTGCACCATCTGGCGAGTGACGGTGACCTTGGGGAAAGGATCTGCCCAGTGGACCCGAATATAGGGATAGCGCTTATCGTCCTTCAACCTGACGTTATAGTGCGGGCGGTGTTTCTTGATCAGGTTCATCTCCAGGATCAGGGCTTCCAACTCAGAATCCACCACGATCCACTCAATGTCGCGGATCTTTTGCACCAGTTGCCTGGTCCTGGGGTGTACCGTGGCTGCGCCGTGAAAATAAGAGCGCACCCGGTTGCGCAGGTTGACGGCCTTACCGACGTAGATTACCTCCCCGCCGGTGGCCTTCATCAGGTAGACGCCGGGCTTGTTGGGCAGCGAGTCCAGGATCAACTGCAGGTTTTCTTGGACTTCCATGACAGAGTGAGGCCTAGCCTTTCACCGAGCCTGCCAGCAGGCCACGGATGAAGAAGCGCCCGAGAATAATGTAGATCAACAGGGTTGGCAAGGCCGAAATCACCGTGCCTGCCATCACCATGTTCCATTCTTTGATCTGGCTGCCGGCCAGATTGCGCAGCGCCACGGTGATCGGCTGCAACTCTGGCTTCTGCAGGATTGAGACGGCGAACAAGAACTCGTTCCAGATATTGGTGAATTGCCAGATGATCACCACCACGAAGCCCGGCAGGGAAAGCGGGAACAAGACCCGCCAATAGATGCCCAGGATGCCGGCGCCATCGATTTGAGCGGCTTCTACCAGGTCGGTTGGCACTTCGGCATAGTAGTTGCGGAAGATCAGGGTGGTAATGGGAATGCCGTAGATCACGTGCACCAGGATCAATCCCCACAGCGTACCGCCCAGGCCAATGGCAGATAGGGTCTGGGTGAGGGGGATCAGGGTGCTCTGATAAGGTATGAACATGCCAAACAACATCAGGGGGAAGATCAGGTTGGCCCCGCGAAACCTCCACTTGGAAAGCACATAGCCATTTAGCGAGCCCAGCATCGAGGAGAGCAGAGTGGCGGGCACTGTCAGATATACGCTGTTGAGCAGGTTACCACGCAGGCCGCGCAGTCCCTTCTCAGAGAGGCCAGACCAGGCGGCCTTGAAGCTCTCCAGGTATAGCCCGGAGGGCGGACTCCACATGCGAGACAGGTCCTGCACCTCGGTGAACGATTTGAGCGAGCTGCTGATCAGCACGTACACAGGCACCAGGAACAGGATGGCGAACAGGACCAGGAGCAGGTAGATGCCCAACCGCAGCGGGTCGATCTTGAAGGCCCGGGCGGCTTTGCGTTGAACAGCCAGTTGGGCGTCCAGGGCGCGGGTGGTCATAGCTCCACCTCCCGCCGGAGGCTATAGATTAAATAGGGCACGATCACGACAGCCACCATCAACAACATGATAATCGAAATCGCTGCGCCCATCGAATAGTGGTTGCCCTGGAAGGTGGTCTCGAACATGAAGATGCCTGGCACGTCGGTCACAAAGCCGCTCCCTTTGCCAGTCATGGTGTAGACCAGGTCGAAGATCTTGAGCGAGATGTGGCCGAGCACGATCAGGGCGCTCAGGGTGATGGGCTGCAGCATGGGCAGGATGATGTGGCGATAGATGCCGACTTCCGTGGCGCCATCCACGCGGGCGGCCTCGCGCAGCTCTTCGGGGATGCCGCGCAGCCCCGCCAGGTACATCGCCATGGTGTATCCGGTCAATTGCCAGGCGGCGGCGATGATCACCGGGATGAGGGCAAGGTGGAAGGGGCCGATGGAATCGGTGCTGGTATACCATTTCCACTTAAGGGCGTCCAGGCCGGCCAAGTCGAACAGGGCGTTAACGCCGCGCAGGCGGGTTGGTGTGCCGGGGGCAAAGATCCACTGCCAGACCACCCCGGTCACCACGAAGGACAGCGACATTGGAAAGAGATAAATCGTGCGGAAGATGCCTTCACCCTTGATCTTCTGGTCGAGGAAGACCGCCAATAACAATCCCAATCCGACGCACAACAGGAGGAAGAACAGGGTGAAGAAGAAGGTGTTCCACAGATCGATGTTAAACCGCTTGGCGGATACCCCTCCTTCCCGGGAGAAGAGCTGCATGTAGGTATCCAGGCCGGCCCAGGCATAATTGGGTTTTACCCCGTCCCACTGCGAGAGGGAGACGAGCGTGGTCCAACCGATGAAACCATAGACGAAGATTGCGATCAGGATGATCGATGGAAGCAGCATCGCGAAGGCAATCCAGCGATCTCGCCTGGCGTAGGACATCAGTGGCCTCCTGTCATAGAGAAAGGGAAAGGCGCTGGCGGTTATTCAGCAGCCGACGCTGCCAACCTGTCACTGCGCTTGTACGAATCGGTAGAGAAAAGCGTTGCATGATCGGGATTCTACCCGATCATGCAACGCTTTGCAGGTTGGGTTATCGCTTACTGGCACACGCCCGCATCTGTGCAGGCCTGTACCAGGGCTTCCTGAGCGGCTGTGACGTCGAGGTCGGAGACGAAGAGGGTCATGACGTCGTGGATGGCGGCGACCCAGCCTTCGGAGGCGGCGGCGCCGTGGGCCAGGCTGGGGGCGATCTCGTTGGAGGCGAA
>Ga0073934_10002320_pt1 | contig 40404 bp, 38 predicted proteins | sample LarsenN4metaG_FD_76834 | JGI IMG/M metagenome (GOLD analysis project Ga0073934, IMG submission 76834) | Hot spring sediment bacterial and archeal communities from British Columbia, Canada, to study Microbial Dark Matter (Phase II) - Larsen... ...
CGCACGAGGCCAGCGCGAGCAGCGCGGCGGCCGCTATCGCCGCGCGTCCGGCGACCCGCCGCGCCCGACCGGGCCGGCGGGTGGAGTGAAGACCGGCTTGGCCGGGCGGCTGGCCGAGCCCCCCTGCCGGGGAGGCGGCGCGGGCGCTGCGATGGCGGTTCAGTTGCACGCGGTGGCGATCCAGTTCGCGATGGTCGTGTAGCCGGCGCTGCCCGGTGCGAGCACCGGGGCCGTCTGGCCGGTCGCGCCGTTGGGGTGCGGCACCGTCGAGGGCCGGGCCAGCAGCGGGTTGGCCGAGGCGGCGCAGGCATTGTTGATCATCGTCAGCGTGACGTTGAAGTCACCTTCGGGATTGCCAGTCAGGATGAACCGGTTGCGCTGGAAGCCCATGCCTGGCTGGTGGCAGCCGACGCAGCTGGCCTGCAGCACCGGCAGCACGCTGGTGGTGAAGGTCTGCTGCGACAGGCCGTTGAGGCTGCGCACGCCGCCGGTGGCGTTGAACGGGTCGTTGTAGTACTGACCGCCGAGGTCGATCCACTCGGCGAGCAGGCGCTTCTCGGCCCTGTTCAGCAAGGTGGCGTGGTTCGGCGCCGTGGCCGGCGGGTTCGGGTGCGCGGTGCGGGCGTCGGCGCCGACCAGCAGCGTCTCGCCGAACATGATCTCGGTGAGACGGCTCTTGCGCGCCTGGCCGGCGGTGTTGTTGGCGCCGCTGCTCGTGTTCACCAGCGCCGGCCCGCGCACGACCTCGGGCACGCCCTCGACGAGGCGCGTCACCGGCTGGCCATTCGCATCGAGCTGCGGGTCGCCGAGCAGCAGTTCCTCGTAGGAGACGAGCCGCCCGGTGCCGGCCACGGTGCCGCGCAGGTCGAGCCTGGCCGGGTCGTTGTGGCAGTTGGTGCAGGTGTTGGCGCCACCGGTGCCGCGGGCCTTGGTCCACAGCGGCTGGATGTGCTCGGGATAGTTGATGACCCCGTTCACCGGCACCGCCGTGGTCAGGTCGTCGGCGGCGTTCGCGTTGCCCGTGTAGCGCAGCGAGATGCTCTGCCGCGCCGTGACGCCGGGCTTGGTGGTGTCGGCCCACTCGTCGGTGAAGACCGGGTGCGTGCCGAGCGTCAGCACCGACGAATCGAGGCGGGCGCGCAGCGAGGCCATCGTCTCGCCGGACTGGTGCTGCGCGGCGAGCGAGGCCTTCAGCGCCGCCGGCAGCGTGTTGACCACGACGCCGCTGTTCAGGGCCGCGCCGCGGCGCGGGCTGTGGCACCCGTCGCAGGTACGGCGCTCGCCGGGGCGCACCTGGATCCAGTTGGTGTGCGTCTGGAAGGCGCGGCCCTGGCCGTCGACGATCTGCAGCGCCAGCGGGATGTCGGCGGGCACCTGGAGCTTGAACGAGCCGTCGGGCTCCACCGGCGCGTAGCCGAGGATCTGCTGCTGCTCGAAGTCGGTCTCGCCGATGACCTGCCGCGTGCCCATGCCCGACGGCGGCGGCACAGCGCGCAGCGCCCGCACGAAGCGCACCGGCGTGCAGTGGTAGGCCGGGTCGGCCGGGTCCTTCATGCGCACGAGGTCGGCGACGCTCGTGCGCGTCTCGGTGTGGTCGGGCGTGGCCGGCTTCATCGCGATGCCGGTGCCGCAGCCGGCGCCCTTGTCGCCGGCCACGAGCATCGGCTCGCCCATGCGCATGAGGCCGTCGGTGTCGTAGACGCTGCGCACCTCGATCAGGGCCATGTCCTGGGCGGCCAGCGTCGCGTCCACCGTCGTCGGCTGCGTGGCGTTCGGCTCGGCGCGCGCCTGCAGCGGGATCGGGTCGGTGTACATGAAGCCCGGCGGCGGCGCGGCGACGTTGAGCCACGTGTTGTCGCGCGGGTCGAACATGTAGATGCCGTAGGCGGCCGGCGCGTTGTCCTGCACGGCGGCGGCGGCGCGCTGCTCGCGCGTCATCGTCTCGTCGGCCAGCAGCGCGCGCTCCTCGGCCGTGAGGGTGACGCACGGCACGACGTTGCCGTTGCGCGTGACCTCGCACGGCCGGTAGGCCAGCAGGATGCGGTCCGTGCCGTCCCACAGCGGGTAGGGCGTGCTGACGCGACCGAACTCGGACAGGCCGCGGCCGTCGTTGAGCGGCTTGTCGGTGCCCTCGCGCTGGCCGCCCTGGGCGGGCACGCTGGTGTTGGCGGGCGTGCCGTACTCGGAGTAGTTGGCCGCGTCGATGAACTGGAGCGACCCGCCCTCCTGCGTGCCCGACAGGCTCATCAGCGAGCTCGTGAGGTAGCCCTTGAAGCGGCCGTTCGGGTCCGTCTCGCGCGGGTGCAGGTAGCTGTTGCCGGGGCTGTGAGCACCGTACAGCACGAAGAGGTCGGTGCCGTCGGGCTTGGCGCGGAAGATCGCGAAGCGGTTGCGGTCGGCCACGTGCTCCCAGCGGGCGAACATGATGTCGCCGTTGGCGCGCACCACCGGGTTGCGGTCGTGGCTCTGGTTGAACGTGATCTGCTGGATGTTGCCGCCGCGCGCGTCCATCGTGTGCAGGTTCAGCACCTGCTCGCGCTCGTATTCGTCGAGCGCCTTGTAGGCACGACCGAGGGCCTGGTTGCGGCTGCTCTTGGCCTGGCGGTTGGACGAGAAGACGAAGCCCTGGCCGGCAGGCAGGTAGGCGGGGTCGACGTCGTCGTCGGTGGTCGAGCTCGTCACGCGGCGGAACTTGCCGCCGGCGAGGCTCGTGCCGGTCATGTCGTACTCCCAGATGTTCCAGCGGCCGGTGCAGGCCGGCACCTGGTTGCCGCTGCCGTCGTCGATGGTGGCGGTGCTGCTGGTCGGGCAGCGCATCGCGAAGACGACCTTCTTGCCGTCGTAGCTGACCTCGGGATCGCTGGCGTCGCCCTGGCCCTGCGTGAACTGCGCCGTCAGGTTGTGCTCCCGGGCGCTGGGGCTGGACTTCTCTCGCAGCATCAGGTCGCCGCCGTTGGCACTGGGCGTGCCGTCGGTGGGGTTGATGCGCACGGTCGTCGATCGCTTGGCGTAGACCAGCGGCACGTCGCCCTGGACGACGACGCTGTCGCTGTTGTCGCTGCTGCCTCCGCTGCAGGCGGCCAGCCAGGCGGTGGCGGCGACGAGGGCCGCCGGCACGCGCCAGGCGCTCGTGCGCCGCGCGCGCGGGACGCCGGCGCCGCGGGCGGCACGGCAGGTAACGGCATCGGGCGAGCCGGAGCTTGTCATGCGTTTTCTCCTTGTCGGGCCGGGGCCTGACCGGCATCCATCAAGCCTGGGGTGGCGACGAGGCGCCCCTGCGGATCGATGATGACCGCGTCGACGCCCGGGATCGTTTCGAGAAGTTCCAGCCCGCGCGCCGGGCCGAGCACGAAGACCGCCTTGCTCAGGGCCTCGGCCGTGAGGCCGTCGGGGGCCAGGATGGTGACGCTCGTCACGTGTCGCGGCGAGCGGCCGGTCGTGGGGTCGATCAGATGGTGGTGGCGCGTCACCTGGCCGGCAGGGCCCGGCTCATCGAAATATCGTTCGTAGTCGCCCGAAGTTGAGATCGCGGTGTCTTCAAGAGGTAACACAGCGACCACTTCCCCGGGCCGGCGCGGGTCGCGGATGGCCACCGTCCAGGGCCGGCCGCGGCGGTCGCCCAGCACGCGGCTGTCGCCGCCGGCGGCCACGTAGGCGTGCCGCACGCCGAGCTGGCGCAGCAGCGTGATGGCGTTGTCAACCGCGTAGCCCTTCGCGAAGCCGCCGAGGTCGATGCGCATGCCGGGCCGGTGGAAGCGCACCGTGCGGGTGCGCGCGTCGAGCTCGAGGTGGCGCCAGCCGACGGCGGCGCGTGCCACTTCGAGCGTCTCGTCGTCGGGGCGCAGGCCGGCGCGATAGTCGTACAGGTGCCCGACTGCGGCGTAGGTGATGTCGAAGGCACCGCGCGACAGCTCGGCGAACTCCTGCGCCCGCGTCAGCAGGCGAAACATCTCCTCACTGCAGGGCACCGGGCGCACACCCGCACCCTGGTTGATGCGAGACAGCTCGGAGTCGGCCCGGTGCGGGCTCATGCGGCGGTCGATGCGGTGCATCTCGCCCATCACCGCAGCGGCGGCGGCGGTGCCGGCGCGCACCTCGTCGGCCCAGAGCTCGGCCGAGATGGCGGTGCCCATGACCGCCTCCTCGCGCCGGATCCAGCCGCCGGCCCCGCGGGCGATGGGCGGGTCGGCACGTCGCAGGGGGTCGAGGCGGCGCAGCGGGCGTTCGGTCGTGGTGGTCAGCATGTCGGGGTCGTGCGGTTTCGTGGTGCCGGTGCCGGATGGGCCGCGCAGGCGTCGAGCCCAACGCGAGATCCAGCCTGGGACGGACCATATCGACCGTCGTTCGCTCATGCCGTGACCAAGGGGTGCGGTTTGCGTGGAGTTGCTTCAGTTGTGTCGCCTCGGGTGGCGTGCCACGAGGAGACGCACCCGGTCCCGTCGTAACGACGGGCCCTCAATCGCGGGGGGCGCGGCGGAGGGCGCGGGCCCCGCCGGACTACATGCCCTTGAACAGCCCGGTGTAGCTGCGGCTGACCTCGAGCTTCTCGCCGTGGCCCTTGATGGCCACGATCTGGCGGCCGCGGAAGTCGCGGCTGACGCCCGCGATGGCATTGACGTTCACCAGCGTGCTGCGGTGGATCTGCCAGAACTTGCGTGGGTCGAGCTCGTCGACGAGCTCCTTGATGGGCTTGCGGATGAGTGCCTCGACCTGCGCCGTCTGCACGCGCGTGTACTTCTCGTCGCTGACGAAGAACAGCACCTCGTCGACGGCGATCATCTGGATGTTCTGGCCGACGTTGGCCTGGATCCATTCGAGGTATTGCGGCGCCTGGCCGCTGATGCGCGACGAGAGATCGTGCAGCAGTTGCTGCAGCGGCACCGCGGCGGCGGCGTCGGCGGGCGCCGGCAGGCCCTGCGCACGCGCCGCGAGGCGCTTGCGGATGCGGGCCACGGTGACCTGCAGCCGCTCGCGCTCGGCCGGCTTGAGCACGTAGTCGGCCACGCCCTGCTCGAAGGCCTCGACCGCGTACTGGTCGTAGGCGGTGATGAACACGACCTCGGGCAGCAGAGCGTCGTCGTCGTCGTGGCCGGGCGGCGGCGGCAGCTGGGCGATCTGCCGCGCCGCCTCCACGCCGGTGAGGCCGGGCATGCGGATGTCGAGGAACACGATGTCGGGCCGGTGCTGCTCCACCGCCTGCACGGCCTCCACGCCGTTCTTCGCCTCGGCGACGATCACGAGCTCGGGCCACACCTCGGCCAGCCGGGCCCGAAGCTGCTCTCGCATCAGGCGTTCATCGTCGGCGAGCACGGCGCGCGGCGCGCTCGGCGCGGCCGGCACGGCTTGCAGCGTCATGGCGGGGCTCCGGAGGTTGGCTCGAGGGCAGCCGGCGTCGCGGGCCGGCACGGACGCGATGATGCCTCGGCGGCGATCGAGGCGGCTTCAGGCCGGCGTCTGCGGCGTCTGCGGCGTCTGCGGCGGTGGGCGGGAGCCGCCCCCCGGCGCGCGGGGGGCGCGCAGCGCGAGCCAGAGCAGCAGCGCCAGCACCCACAGCGGCGACAGCGCGAGCGCGCCGACCGCCAGCACCGCCACCACGCCCGCCGCCAGCAGGAGGGCGGCGATCAGCAGCGCCAGCAGCAGCGAAAGTGGCACGACCACCAGCATCACCATGCCGGCCAGCACGCCGGCGGCCACCGCCCACCAGGCAGCCTCGTCCTGCGGAAAGGCGAGGACGCGATCGCCGTCGACGTGGATGTCCAGGCCGCCGAGAGCGTGGTCGAGGGCCGTGCCCAGCAGCAGCACGCCGCCGACGACCGCGGCCACGAACAGCGCGGCCAGCGCCAGCAGCACCCAGGGCCATCGCCGTGCCGGGCGGCGCGCCGGCACCGCGGGACGGTGCGCCGCGCCGGCGTTCGCCTCCGCCTGCCCGCCGGCGGGAGGCGAGGCCGCGCCCGGGTCGGCGGCCGCGGCCGTGGCGGGAAAGGCGTGGATGTCCGCGTCGGTCATCGTGCGCATCGGTTCCTCCGTGTGTGGCGTTCCGACGGGCCGGCCGGGCGCCCGCCGTCGCCGTGTCAGGCCTCGGTGCCGGCGATCGTCCGGTACGGCACCGTGATCGTCACGACCGTCCCGCTAGGCTGGTTCTCGGCCACGGTGAGCGAGGCCTTCGCGCCGAAGAGCAGCAGCAGGCGCTCCCGGATGTTGGCCAGGCCGACCCCCGTGCCGGCCGTGGCGGCCTTGCCGAAGCCCAGCCCCGTGTCGGAAACCACCACCTGCAGCTTGCCGTGCACGATCTGCGCCTTCACCGAGAGCCTGCCGCCCTCGGGCTTGGGTTCCAGGCCGTGCTTGATGGCGTTCTCGACGAGCGTCTGGATCATCATCGGCGGGAACTCCGCCGAGTGCAGGCCCTCGGGCACGTCGATGTCGAAGGCAAGCCGCTCCTCCATCCTCACCTTGAGGATCTCGAGGTAGGGGCGGATGACCGCCACCTCGCGCCCGAGGTCGCGCAAGCCGTTGGGCGTGTTGCCGCCGGCGGCCTCGCGCATCGTCGGCATGCTGGCGCGCAGCAGCGCGATCAGGTTGCGCTGCATCTGGCTGGCGCGCGCCGGGTCGGTCTCGATCAGGTGGTCGATCGACGCGAGCGTGTTGAAGAGGAAGTGCGGCTCCACCTGCGCCTGCATCGCGGCCATGCGGGCCTCGACGACCTGCCGTTTCAGCGACTCGGCCTCGGCCGTCTCGGTGGCGCGCGCGGCCTGCCGCTCGGCCTGCATGCGGCCCTTGTAGGTGGCCTTGATCAGCGCCGAGCCGAGCACCCACAGCACGGTCAACTGCATCAGGAAGTCGCCGATGCCCACGCGCGTCTTGCGCACGCGCTTGCGCGTGCCGCCACTGGCGTCGACGAGCGCGCGCTCGGCATCGTCGCGCGCCTCCTCGGCTTCGCGGCGCGCTTCCTCGGCCTCGCGCCGCGCCTGCTCGGCTTCCTCGCGCGCGGCGCGCACGGCCTCCTGGATCTGCGCGCGCGCCTCCTCCACCGCCTCGCGCACGGCCTCGGTCGTCGCGCCCGGCGGCAGGGTGATGCGCACCGCGTCGTCGGCTGCCCGCTCGCCCGCGGCCGACGCGGCCTGGCCAGGGACGGCGGGCGTGCGCCCGGCTGCCTCCGGTGCGCTGGCGGCGCCCGAGGTCCTCGGCGTGATGCGGATGCCCTCCTTGCCGATGCTGATCTCCAGGCCGTCGGTCTTCTCGCCCTTGCGTGGCCGTTCGATGCGGATGGGCAGGTCCTGCTCCGATCCCGTCGACCCTGCCTTCGGCGGCGTCGGCGGTGTCGGCGCCGCGGGCGGGGGCGGCACCTCGGGCCGCGCCGGGCGCGGGGGCACGCGCTCCTCGATCTGCTCGGTGACCGTCCAGGTCAGCGGCGGCTGGTCGTGCAGGATGCCCATCACCACCAGCAGCAGCACCGACAGCAGGATGAAGCGCGGCCACGAGATGCTCACCAGCCAGGTGGCATAGGCGTGGAACGCCTTCAGCGAGGCGGCCGAGAAGCGCTGCCAGCGCACGCGCCACGGCGTGCGTGGCGCGGCGGGCGGCGTGCCGGCCGCGGCGCTAGGCGAGGCGCCTTCCGGCGGGGCCGCCTTCGGGCTCGGGGTGGGGTCGGCTGTCATCGTGGGGCGTTCTCGTGGCGCGGCAGCGAGCGGGAGGCCCCGGAGCCCGGGGGCTGCGCCGCCGTTGCGCTGCAGTCGTCGGCACGGGGCCGATGAGAGCCACTGTAGCGGCGGCCCCGCGGCCCGCCACCGCCGGGCGACGCACCGGCACCCCGGGCCGACAGGCTGCATCGTTCGATGACAGGCCGCGGGTGCACCCCGCCTCGGAGTGCGCCTGCCGGCGGCGTGGGGGCGCGCGACCGGGGCGTGCCGGGAACTTTCTTCTCTTCCGATCCAATAGGGAGGGGCCGTCGGCTCGTGGGGGAGCCGCCAGCGGCCCCGAGCCGCCGCCGCCCGCCGAGACCCGATACGGAGGAAAGCCCGAGATGAGCCAGATCGACGCGCCCATGGCGCCGGCGCAGCGGGGATGATGTTCTTCGCGCCGCGCAGGCGTCCCCGCGTCCAAGCGCCCGAGCCGGCTGATCCCGGCGACGAGGGCTCGACGACCCGGTGGCTCGAGGACCTGGCCCGCGGCGACGTGCAGGCGTTGGATCACCTCTACCGGCGCGAGGCGGATCGGGTGTATCGCTATGCGCTGGCGGTGTGCGGCAACACGGCATGGGCGGCCGATGCCACGCAGGAGGCTTTCGTGGCGCTGGCGACTCGACCCGAAGGCTTCGACCCGGCGCGCGGTGCCCTGGGGGCTTACCTCGCGGGGGTTGCACGGCACGCGCTGTCGGCGCGCTGGCGCGAACTGCGCCGCGAAGGGCCCCTGGGTGGCGGGGCCGAGGCGCCGCCGGACGCCGCCGACGCGGCCGCGGACGCGCCACCTGGCGCGGACGTCGAGGCGGCGGCCTCGCCCGAGACGCTGCTGGTGCGGGCGCAGGAGGTGCAGGCGCTGTGGGCGGCCCTGCGTGCCCTGCCGGTGGTGTTCCGGGAGGCGGTGGTGCTGGTCGACCTGCAGGAGCGCTCGTACGTGGAGGCCGCGCAGATCGCCGGGCTCGAACTGAACACGCTGCGCACGCGGTTGCATCGCGCGCGGGCGCGCCTCGCTGAACTGCTGGGCGCGGGTGCCGGTGCGCCGCGTGCGCAAGGAGTCTCGAAATGAAGTCGTCCCCTGTCGGGCACACCACCCTGGCGCAGGCGCTGGAGGCCCTGCGCGAAGACCTGGCGGCGCAGCCGCCCCCGCCGCCTTCGGTGCTGGCCGGGGCAAGGCGCGCCGTGCGGCGCGCCGGGCGCACGTCCGGCGCAGCGGTGCCGCAGAACTCTCCCGGAAGCCGCGTGCAGCGTCTCCTGGGTCGGCTCGGGTGGCCGGCCGGCGAGCCGAACGAGGGCTGGGGCGCGTGGGCCGGAGCAGCCACGCTGGTGGGTGTGCTGGGGCTGTCGGGTGGGCTGGCCCTGCGGCCCGTGCCCCCCGCGCCTGGGGCGTCGCCGGTGGCCGTGGCCGGAGCCTCCGGGGGCGGACTTCACGCGGCCGCGGCCGACGAAGCCGGGATGCCGGCGATGCACTTCGTGCCGCTCGTGAGTCCCGAGCGGGTCCGGGCGCTGGCCGACGCCCAGGGCTCCGGCGACGCGGCCGGAAGCGAGACACCCGCGTGGGTCGTGACGACCGAGATGCCCCAGGAGCGGCTCGCGGCCATCGGACTGCCCTACGACCCGGCGCGTGCCGCCGAGCGCGTGCGCGCGGAACTTCTGGTGGCGGCCAGCGGCGAGGTGCTTGCCGTGCGGCTGCTCTTCTGAGGCCGGCGATGAGTCGGTCGCCGAACTGCACGTCGCGCTGCAAGGCAAGCCGCCTGCGCGGGCCGCGCCGCCTTCCGCCTTGGGCCTGGCCCGCGTACTTGCGGGGGAACCCTGCGCTCCTGTCCCTCTCTTGCTCTCCCCCTCCCACTCGGTGCGCCTCGGCGCGAAAGGTCGATGCCATGTCCTCTTCCCTTCCTCAGCCCCGGCGCCGGCTCGCAGTGGCCGCGGGCAGCGTGTTCCCCTGGGTGGCCGTCGTGGCCGGCCTCCTGGGCCCGGTGCCGGCGGCGCGCGCCGCCGAGGGCGGCACGCCCGCGCTCGGAGCGTCGGCCGAAACCGACGCGACGTCACACGCGCTGCGCTCGACCCTGGTGGCGGCGGCCGAAGCAGTGCAAATGGCCGTCGACCGCGAGGTGCCCGGCGACGGCGGCGGCCCCAAGGGCGGCGGCGAGCACGTCGTGAAGGGCGCACCCTATTGCGCCGAGGCCGTGCACGAGACGATCCAGTGGCTCCCGGACCCGGCCGGATCCGCGCCGAACCGCATCGTCCGGCAGAACTTGACACGCCTGTGTCGCGACGGCGAAGGGCGCACGCGGCAGGAGGTGGAGCGTGGCGGTCGTCGCTATGTCTACCTGCGCGATCCGGCGGCGCGCGAGGCCTGGGTGCTGGACCCCGAGCGCAGGACGGCGCGCCGGCTCGGCAGCGTGTCGTTGCCGCTCGGGGCGGCGGTCGATGCCGCCTCGTGGCGCGACTATGCCGAGCAGATGCGGGAGTGGGCTCGCAAGACGTCCGAGGCTGCGCGGGCCCAGGCGCGTGCGGCGGCAATGGCCGAGGCCGGTGGCGCGCCGCCGGCAGCGCCGGTGCCGCCCGTGCCGGCCCCGCCGCCCCCGGTGCCGCCGATTGCGCCCGGGACGCAGGGGACGCACGGCGCCGGGACCGCGGTGCCCGTTCCGCCTGTTCCCGCGGTCATCGCGCGCAGCGAGCGCGCCGGCTCGCGCGACGTGAGCGATGTCACGGTGCTGCGCATGGAGCGCGACCGCGAGGGGCCGCGATGGGACTTCCCGCCGCCGCCGGCGGTGCAATGGCGTGCGACACACTTCTCGCCGCGCGGCGCGGGCACGACCACGGCACTCCCGGCGCGCGACGTCGATGGCGTGCGCGCGCACGGCGAGCGCACGACGTGGGTCATCGAAGCCGGGCGCGTCGGCAACGAACGGCCGATCCAGATCGTCCGCGAGGTGTGGACGGCACCGGAACTGCTGCTCACGGTCTCGTCGCGCGACTTCGATCCGCGCACGGGCGAGGTGGTCTACCGCTTGCGGAACCTGAAGCGCGGCGAACCCGATGCGGCGCTGATGCGGGTCCCGGCCGACTTCACGCGGCTCGAGCGGGGCGGCTCTCGCGGCCGCGGCGGAGAGGGCGGCGCCGCCTCGGCGCCGCGCGGCTGAAGGGCGGCGGGCGGCCGGTCAGAGCAGGCTGGAGGCGAGCGCCAGCGCCAGCGTCGCGCTGGCCGCACACAGCACGAGTCGCATCAGGCTCGCGTCGGCCGCGTCGGCCTGGGCCATCTGGGCCATCGGGTCGGACTCATCCGGCGCGGCTTCGTCGCGCCATGCCGCGGCCTCGACCCGGCCGCGGTCGGCAAGGAGCCGCGCCGCCTGACCGGCGGGGCTTCCCCGGCCGGGCTGGTGGGCATCAACCGGGCCGGATCGGAGGAAAGGGCCGAGCGGGCTGAGCGGGCCGAGCGGACCCGGCTGGCGGACGAGGCTGGCGGGCGAGGCGAAGCGCTGGAACATCTGGAATCTCCTCTTCTTCGCATCTCGTCGGGACGGCCGGGCCCCGCGGCCTCCCGGTGGTCCTGGTGTTCTGGCGCGGCGCCGGACCCCGGTGGATGGCGATGGATGCGCGATGCGTCGTACGGTATCGACGTTCACGCCCGTCATCTGTGGCAAACGACCGCGCCCGGCCAGCTGCGTCATCCGGCCTGGGGAGGGAACGGCGCCGTCTCCTCAACGAGCGAACAGCTCGCTGCGCGCCGACTCGGTGATGGCCACCACGGCAGGGTGCCGGATGCGCCGCTCCACGGTGATCGCGAAGAACTCCTCCTCGAGTTCGGCGCTGCGGCCGATGACCTCGACGCCGAAGCCTGTCTCGATCTCGGCCTCCAGCACGGTGGCCGCCATGAAGACGCCACGGCCCTCGCGGCCGAACGCGTTCATGAGCGCGCTGTCGTCGAACTCCCCGACGATGCGCGGCGCCAGGCCGTTGCGGGCGAGCCAGGCGTCGAACTGCTGCCGCACCGGAGTCGACGCGCTCTGCACGAGCATCGGTGCGTCGTTCAGGCAGGCCGGGAAGTCGCCGCGCAGCCTTTGCCGCAGGGCCGGGGCACAGAAGAAGCTCATCGGCGAGCGTCCGAGCTCGTGGTTGAACGCCTTCACGCTGACCCGGCGCGAGATCGGCTCGTTGGCGATGACCAGGTCGAGCCGGTGCAGCGCGAGGTCGGCCAGCAGGTCGGCGAACTTCCACTCGTGGCAGACGAGGTGCACGCGCTCGCCGAGGTTCAACGCCGGTTCGAGCAGCCGGTAGGCCACGGACTTGGCCACCGCGTCGGCGACGCCGACGCGCAGCTCCAGCGAGCGCGGCCCTTCGGCGCGGCGCTCGCGCAGCGCCGCCTCCAGCTCGCCGGCGAGCCCGAAGATCTCGTCGGCGTAGCGCAGCGCGACGCGGCCATCGTCGGTGAGCTCGAGCTGCCGGCCGCGCTTGCGGAAGAGCTGCCGCCCGAGCCGGTCCTGCAGCAGCTTGATCTGCGCAGAGAGCGTCTGTGGCGTGGTGTGCAGCTGCTCGCCGGCGCGCACGACGCCCCCGGCGCGGGCAGCGACCCAGAAGTAGTGCAGGTGCTTGAGGTTCATGATGCGGTTTTGTCGAACATATTCTGTTCAAAGTTCGAATTTACGTGATCGGACCGGGCCCTTAGATTGGCGGCATGGGGAAGGATCCCCAGTGAACAGGAGTCCCACCATGCGCATCAGCACCAAGGGTCGCTTTGCCGTCAACGCCATGATCGATCTCGCCCTGCGCGAGTCGGCCGGGCCGGTGGCGTTGGTCACCATCGGCGAACGGCAGGGCATTTCGCTGTCGTACTTGGAGCAGCTGTTCGCCGGCCTGCGCACCGCCGGTCTCGTGCAGAGCAGCCGCGGCCCGGGGGGCGGCTACCGCCTCGGCCGGCCGGCCGAGGACATCAGCGTGGCCGACATCGTCGGCGCCGTCGACGAGCGCGAGATGCCGGCGGACCACCGGCCGGGAGCGCCCGCCACCGCGGCCCTGTGGCGCAGCCTGGAGGAGACGATGCGCCGGCACATGTCGGCCATCTCGCTGGCCAGCCTCGTGGGGCAACAACTCGAGCGCGGCGAGCCGATCATCGTCGCGCCGCGCCGCCGCGCGATCGCGCCGCTGCCGCCGGTTCGCGCGCCGAGGACCACGGCGCCGAACTCGGTGTTCGCCCTGGCGGGCACGCTGGGCCACTGACCCGCGGCGGGCGCGTCGGCGGGCCCGCGGCAGCGAGATGAGCGGGCGCGTCGGCGCGCCCGCAGCAGCGAGTTGGCCGGGCACCGCGCCGGCCGGCCCGCGGCCTGGACAGACCGGTCCGCGGGATCGATCGGTCCGGGCCGACTCGGCCTAGGGTTCCCGCGAGCGCATCGACTGCCAGAGGTCGACGAGCATCATCGCCAAGCCGATGGCCACCACCGCGCCGAGGGACGCCTCCTTCAGCTTGAGGATCAGCGGCAGCAGGTAAGCCAGCATCAGCACGACCGCGACCACCGCGGCGAGGATCTTGATCGGCATCGCAGGGGCTCCTGGTAGGGGGTGGAGGGGCGGTGCCTCTCAGCCGGCGAGCCGGCCCTGCAGCCAGCGCGCGGTGCGCAGCAGGCGTGCGTCGCGTGAGCGCGCTCCGACGAGCTGCACGCCGAGCGGCAGGCCACCCGGGCCGTTCATCAGCGGCAGGCTGAGGGCAGGCAGGCCGGTCAGGCTCCAGAAGGTGCAGAAGCTCGGGTCGCCGGTGGTCTCGGCCGGTGGCGCGACGCCTGGCGTGGCCGGTGTGACGATCGCGTCGAAGCGGGCAAACCAGTCTTCGAGCGCTTCCAGCAGGCGGGGGATGCGCGCCAGCGCGCGCTGATGATCCAGCGCGGCGATGGACCGGCCGCGCTCCAGCTGCTGGCGCAGTGCCGGCGAGAGGCGGTCGCGGCCCCGCTCCCATTCGGCATCGAGGTTGAAGGCCATCTCGGCCTCCATGATGCAGCGCTGCCACTCCCAGGCCTCGGCCCACGACGGCGGCATCTCGAGCTCCTCGCAGGCGTCCCCGAGCGCCCCGGCAAGCTCGGCGAAGGCCTCGCGGGTGCTCGGTTCGGCGCGGTCCCACCGAGGCGTCTTCACGAACGCGACGCGCGGCGGCATCGGCGGCGGCGAGGCCAGTGTTGAGGTGAACGGCATGCGCGCGCGCGGCTTCGTGTCGGGATCGCGCTCGTCGTGCCCGACGAGGGGCTCGACGGCCAGGGCGAGGTCGTCGAGCGAGCGCGCGAAGAGGCCCACCGTGTCGAGCGAGCGCGAGACCTTCAGGATGCCGTGTCGCGGGATCAGCCCGAAGGTCGGCTTGAATCCGTAGACACCGCAGAACGAGGCCGGCCGGATGATCGAACCGTTGGTCTGCGTGCCGATCGCCAGCGGCACCATGCCGGCGGCCACCGCCGCCGCCGACCCGGACGACGAGCCCCCGGGCGTGCGCGTGCCGTCGTGCGGGTTGCGTGTCTTCCCCGGCGTGTAGGTGGCGCACTCGGTCGTGACGGTCTTGCCGAGGATCACCGCCCCGGCCGCGCGCAGCGCCGTCACGACGCTGGCGTCGTGGTCGGGCGTGCGGCCCGCGTGCAGCGGCGTGCCGTCCTCGGTGGGCATGTCGGCCGTGTCGATGATGTCCTTCACGCCGACCGGCACCCCGTGCAGCGGGCCGCAGGGCCGGCCTTCGGCGCGGTCGGCGTCGCGCGCGCGCGCCTGCGCGAGCGCGTGGCTCTCGTCGAGGAACTGCCAGGCCAGCACGGCCGGCTCCACCTCGCGGATGCGCTCGAGGCACGACCGCACCACCTGCTCCGCGCTCACCTCGCCGGCGGCGATGGCGCGCGCGGCCTCGGTGGCGTTCAGTCGGTACAGGTGCGAGGTGTCCATCGAGGGGCGTCGGCGCCGGCGCGGATCAGCGCCCGTAGATCGTGTTGGGCAGCCACAACGCGATGTCGGGGAAGATGTAGACGATGACCATCGTCACCAGCACCACGTAGACGAACGGCATGCAGCCGCTGAAGATCTGCGTCAGCATTACCGAGGGTGGACTGACGCCCTTGAGGTAGTAGGCACTCATCGCCATCGGCGGCGAGAGGAAGGCGGTCTGCAGGTTCAGCGCGATCAGCACGCCGAAGAGGATCGGGTCGATGCCGAAGTGCTGCAGCATCGGCAGGAAGATGGGCACGAAGATGATGATGATCTCGGTCCACTCCAGGGGCCAGCCGAGCAGGAAGATGATCACCTGGGCCAGCAGCATGAAGGTGACCGCGTTCAGGTTCATCCCGAGCACGAACTCCTTGATGATCTGGTTGCCGCCGAGGTAGGCGAAGATCGACGCGAACGTGGCCGAGCCCACGAACAGCCAGCACACCATGGCCGAGGTGCGCGCGGTCAGGAACACCGACTCGCGCAGCGCCTGCCACGTGAGCGCGCGGTAGGCCGCGGCGAGGATGGCCGCGCCCGCCGCGCCGACCGCCGCCGCCTCGGTGGGCGTGGCGATGCCGAACATGATCGCGCCGAGCACCGAGAGGATCAGCAACGCCAGCGGCACGAAGGACTTGAAGAGCATCGCCACCACTTCGAGGAAGGGCACGTCGCCCTGTTCCTTCGGCAGAGGTGGCGCCGCGTTCGGCCTGACGATCGCCAGCCCGACGACGTAGACGATGTACATGCCGGCGAGGAAGAACCCCGGGACGAAGGCGGCCGCATACAGCTTGACGACCGACAGGCCCGCCATCGCGCCGTAGACGATGAGCATGATCGACGGCGGGATCAGGATGCCGAGGCAGCCGCCGGCGCAGATGACGCCGGTGGCCAGGCGCGAGTCGTAGCCCGCCTTCATCATCTGCGGCAGCGCCAGCAGCCCCATCAGCGTGACCACCGCGCCGACGATGCCGGTGGCGGTCGCGAAGAGGGCGCAGGTGGCGAGCGTGGCCACCGCCAGGGAGCCCGGGATGTGCTTGAGTGCGACCTGCAGGCTCTTGAACAGGTTGTCGAGGATGTTGGCGCGCTCGACGAGGTAGCCCATCAGCAGGAAGAGCGGGATGGACACCAGCGCGTCGTTGTTGAGCACCGTGAAGGTGTTCTGCGTCAGCAGGTAGAAGACGCGGTTGTCGAAGAACGCCTGCCCGTCCTGGTAGTAGGCGTAGTAGCCGAAGCCCACGCCCAGGGCCATCAGCGTGAAGGCGACGGGGAATCCGATGCAGATGACGAAGACCAGGATGCCGATCATCACCAGCGCGACGGCGGGGTCGCTCATGGCTGGGCTCCCTTGCCGGCGTGCTGCTGCAGCAGCTGCGTCTCCAGTTCCTCGACGTCGTGCAGGCGCTGCGGCCAGGCGCCCTCGCGCAGGCAGACGACGCAGCGCAGCACTTCGGCCAGCCCCTGCAGCGCGATGAGCGCGGCACCGAACGGGATCATCATCTTCAGCGGCCAGATCGGCACGCCGGCGGGGCTGTTGACGCTGACCTCGCGGATGCGCATCGCGTCGTAGCCGTAGTGGCTGCCCGCGATGACGAGCGCGAGGATGCCCGGGAAGAAGAAGAGCACGTACAGCAGCAGTTCCACCACGGCCTGCGTGCGCTCGGGCCACTTGCGATAGAACATGTCGGCCCGCACGTGGCCCCCTCGCGACAGCGTGTACGCGCCGGCCATGTAGAACACCGCACCGTACATCAGGTAGCTGAGGTCGAAGGCCCAGCTCGTGGGGTCGTTGAGCGCGTAGCGCACGAACACCTCGAAGCAGGTGCCCAGCGTCAGGATGACGATGCACCACGCAAACGCATGACCGACGGTCTTGCTCAGCTGGTCGATGGCCAGGATCAACTGTTTCACGGCGAGGGTCTCCGGGGCCGCGGCGAGGGCCGGGGGGTCATCGTCGGCAGGCATCAAAAAAGGGGCGGAACGGCCGCCCCTCTCGCTTGCGATGCGGCCAGGCTCAGGCCGCCGGCAACTTCACCTTGTGCACGTGCTCGTAGCCCATCTTGTAGTCCGCCTCGTTGAGGAACATGTAGTAGGCGACGCGCTTGGCCCAGGCCAGCTGCGACTCGACCACCTTCTTGAAGAAGGGGTCCTCGTCGGACAGCTTCTTGGCCACCACGTCCCAGGCCTTGAGCTGCTCGACCATCACCGCCCTCGGCGTGCGGATGACGTTGACCTTGTGCTTGCTGACCAGCTCCTGCAGGTCGCGCGAGTAGTTGTCCATCGCCGTCCACCAGTTGGCCGACGAGGCCGCCTCGACGGCATAGCGCAGGATGGCCTGCAGGTCCTTGGGCAGCGAGTCGTGCTTCTTCTTGTTGAAGGCGATCTCGAAGAACTCCATCGCCTGGTGGAAGCTGCCCATCATGTAGTTCTTGATCACGTCCTGGGCGCCGAAGCGCATGTCCGAGGTCGGGTTGTTGAACTCGAACGCGTCGATGACGCCCTTCTCCAGCGCCGGCATGATCTCGCCGCCGGGCAGCTGCGTGACCTTGGAGCCCATCTGCTGGAAGAGGTCGGCCGCCAGGCCCACGGTGCGGTACTTCAGGCCCTTGAGCTCGCTGGCGTCCTTGATCGGCTTCTTGAACCAGCCCAGGGGCTGCGTGGGCATCGGCGTCGCGAAGTAGCCGACGACATCCAGGCCGATGGTCTTCAGCAACTCGTTGTAGAGCTCGAGGCCGCCGCCGCGGTAGATCCAGGCCAGCGTCTGCGGCGCGTCGCAGCCGTTGATGGGGCCCGAGCCGAAGAGCGACGCCACCTTGCTCTTGCCGTACCAGTACACCGGCACGCCGTGGCAGGCGTCGAGCACGCCCTTGCTGGTGGCGTCCATCACCTCGAAGGGCTTCACCACGGCACCGGCGACGAGGTAGTCGATGCGCAGCCGTCCGTCGGCCATCTCGTTGACGCGCTTGACGTATTCCTCGGCCATCTCGTTGAAGATGTCCTTGGCGCCCCAGGCGCCCTGCATCTTCAGGACCACGGTCTGCGTGGTGGCCACGGCAGGCGCGGCCCCGGAGGCCGCCGCAGCCGGCGCGGCAGCCTCCTTCTTGCCGCAGGCGGCGAGGGCGGCTGCACCCGCGCCGGCCACCGCGACGTTGAGGAACCGGCGCCGTGCCGGACGGTCGCCCGGACCGGCGTTTTCAATGACAGAGGTGGACGTTTCGGACATTGCCTGTCTCCTTGGTGCGTGTCGCTCGAGGGATGGGCGCAAGGCCGGGCCGCTTCCCCCCTGTTCGACTATTGGCGGTGGGGCGATGCGCCACAACCCGGTCTAACCCGGGGCGGCGCACGCCGGCCATCGGCGCGGCCACGCCCCGGCCATCGGCGCGCTCACGTCCCGGCGAGGCCCCCCGCGGGCGGCGCCGGTCGGGCCGGGCGCCTCAACGCGGCGGCAGGACCAGCAGGGCCGCGAGGGCCCGGCTCAGGTGCGCCGCTTCCGCGTCGGGCAGGCAACCCTGGCGCAGCAGGAAGTCCAGCGTGACCAGTGCCGCGTCCACCGTCATCGCGTCGCCGGCCGCGAGCGAGGCGGCGTCCTGCACCGGCAGGCAGCGGAAGCCGGCGACCTCGCCGTCCTCGTTGCGGGGCGTGCGAGCGGCCGGCAGCTCGATGTCGAACGCGTAGAGCCACTCCTGCTGGTAGCCCTCCGGGATGTCGCGGGCCAGGCCGATGACGTGCCCTGCCCGGGCGCCGGCAGCCTCGTGCGGGGCCAGCCCCGCTTCCTCGAAGGCCTCGCGCACCAGCGTCTCGCGCGGCGTCTGGCCGAAGCCCACGCCGCCGCCGATCAGGTTGTCGAACTTGCCCGGGTCGGTCGCCTTCGCGAACGATCGTTGTGCGATCCAGAGGTGGCTCGGCCGCCCGTCGGCGCCACGCACGAAGCCGTTGGCGTGCGCGCCCAGCGTCAACGTGCCCCAGAAGCGCGCGGCGGCGCGTTCGATGCGCCCCAGCGTCTGCAGCGTGGCGGGGTGCGGCAGGGCAAAGAGCTCGTCGCGCCATGCGCGCACGAGGCCGGCCTCGCGCAACGCAAGGTTCACCGGAGCGAGGGCGTCGCTCGGGTCGTCGTGCAGCGCGTGCACGCCCGCGTCGTCGATGCGCACAGCTTCGGCGAAGGCGCGCAGCGCGGGCAGGTGCGCCTTCGCCACCGAGCCCACCGCGGCGCCGCGCACGAAGAAGGGCACGCGCGGCTCACGCGCCCGGCGCGCCTCGACCAGCGCCGGCCAGGGCGGGAAGCCCGCCGCCTGGCCGGGGCCCGAAGCCGGCTCGCTCACAGCGCCTCGAACTCGGCGAAGGGATGCCGGCCCTCGGCCAGGTCGTGCAGGCTCGTGTACTCGCACGCGGCCTCGAACACCTGCCACATCGCGAGCACCTCCGGGTGCCGGTGCGCCGCGTCGATGGCCTCGGCGGACACCCACTCGAAGGCCTCGACGAGCGTGCCGTCGCCGGCCCGCATGACGAGCGAGGCGCGGTCGGTCGCCAGCCCCAGCCGCTGCAGCGTGGGCACGTGCGAGCGCACGACCTCGAGCAGGGCCGCCTCCTGGCCCGGGCGCGGCTTGAAGCAGGCGATGACGGCGCGCGGCCGCGCCTTCGCGTCATCGGCGTGGCCGATCTCGGCGCCGATGCACAGGCGGTGGCCGCCGGGCGCGACGATGGTGAACTCGCGCAGGCCCCAGGGCTGGTCGGCCGGAGGCTCGGCCACTTCGGCGCCGCAGGCCAGCACGTGGCGGTGCAGCCCGTCGATGTCGTGCCCGGCATGGAGCCGGATCTCGCCGCACGGCACGATGGGTTCGCGCGTGCCCTGCAGGTGGATGAAGACGGGGTCGCCCCACCTGCGGTCGCCCAGCTTCACGCGGCCGTAGTGGGGCGGCTCGCCGTGCAGGAAGTCGATCGCGAAGCCGAGCGTGCGGCAGAACCAGCCCGCCGCAGCGGCCACGTCCGGCACCGGCAGCACCGGCTGCACGCCGTGGATCTGGTGCTGGCGGGCCAGGGATGCGTTCATCGGGGTCGCCTTCCTGAGCTTCGACGCGCTCGCCGCGCTGCGGCCGCGAGGAGACCGCAGTCGCTTCAGGTGTTGCGCCAGCGCCCCAGCAGGGCCTGCCACTTCAGGCGCGCCGCCTTCAGGTGCCGCTCCTTCACGTGGCCATAACCGCGGATCTCCTCCGGGATGCGCGCGATCTCCGCAGCCAGCGTGCGGTTGCCGACGTCCAGCGTCTTCAGCAGCTCTTCGATGCAGGCGCGGTACTCGCCGATCAGCGCGCGCTCGGTGCGCCGCTCGGCGGTGCGGCCGAACGGGTCGAACGCCGTGCCGCGCAGGCCCTTCATCTTCGCGAGCACGCCGAATGCGGTGCGCACCCAGGGCCCGTACGGGCGCTTGACCAGCTCGCCGCGTTCGTTCGTCTTCGCGAAGGCGGGCGGCGCGAGGTGGTGCACGACCTTGTAGTCACCCTCGAACATGCCGGCGATGCGCGCCGTGAACGCGGGGTCGGTGTGCAGCCGTGCCACCTCGTACTCGTCCTTGTAGGCCATCAGCTTGAAGAGGTAGCGGGCCACGGCCTCGGCCAGCACCGGCGTGCCGCCGAGCGGTGCCTCGGCCGCCTTCACCTTCTCGACGAAGGCCGTGTACTGCGCGGCGTAGGCTGCGTCCTGGTAGCCGGTGAGGAACTCGGCGCGTGTCTTCACGAGCTCGTCGAGCGAGGGCCGCTTGACGATCTGGATCACCTGCTGCGCCTTGAACAGCGAGCGCACCGCGGCGAGGTCGTGCGCGCAGCGGCGGCCCCACTCGAAGGCGGCCTTGTTGTTCTCGACCTGCACGCCGTTGAGCTCGATGGCGCGCATCAGCGCGGCGTGCGAGAGCGGCACGCGCCCCTTCTGCCACGCGTAGCCGAGGATCAGCGGGTTGGTGTAGATGCTGTCGCCCAGCAGCTGCTCGGCGGCCTGCTCGGCGTCGAAGGCGCCGACGCCTTCCTCGCCGACCGTGCCGCGCAGCACCGTCTCGCACTGCGCGCCAGGGCTCTGCCAGTCGGGCTGCTTCACGAACGCGGCGGTCGGCGTGCCGTGCGTGTTCAGCGCCACGTAGGTGCGGCCGGGCTGCATCACGCCGAGGGTGGACTTGTTGGCGGTGACGATGGCGTCGCAGCCGATCACGAGGTCGGCCTTGGCGGTGTCGACCTTGCTCGTGTGGATGGCCTCGGGCCGGTTGGCGATCTGCACGTGGCTCCAGGTGGCGCCGCCCTTCTGCGCGAGGCCGGCGCTGTCCTGCGTGACGACGCCCTTTCCCTCGAGGTGCGCGGCCATGCCGAGCAATTGGCCGATGGTGATGACGCCGGTGCCGCCGACGCCCGCGACGACGATGCCCCACGCCTGCTCGGCCAGCGGCAGCGGCGGCTCGGGCAGCGCGGCGAGGCCCTCGAGCGAGCCGCCGCGCTTCTCCTTGGCCGGCTTCTTCAGCTGCCCGCCCTCGATGGTGACGAAGCTCGGGCAGAAGCCCTTGACGCAGGAGAAGTCCTTGTTGCAGGTGTTCTGGTTGATGCGGCGCTTGCGGCCGAACTCGGTCTCCACCGGTTCGACGGAAAGGCAGTTGCTCTGCACGCCGCAGTCACCGCAGCCCTCGCACACCAACTCGTTGATCACGGTGCGCTTGGCCGGGTCGACCATCTTGCCGCGCTTGCGCCGGCGGCGCTTCTCGGTGGCGCAGGTCTGGTCGTAGATGATCGCCGTCGTGCCCGGGATCTCGCGGAACTCGCGCTGCAGGCGGTCGAGTTCGTCGCGGTGGTGCACGGTCACGCCGGCTTCCAGCGCCGCGCCCTCGTACTTCTCGGGCTGGTCGGAGACGATGACGAGCCTCTTCACGCCTTCGGCGACGAGGCTCTTCTGGATCTGCAGCACGCTGTGGCCCTCGGGCCGCTCGCCCACCTGCTGGCCGCCGGTCATCGCCACGGCGTCGTTGTAGAGGACCTTGTAGGTGATGTTCACGCCGGCGGCGATGCTCTGCCGGATCGCGAGCAGGCCGCTGTGGAAGTAGGTGCCGTCGCCAAGGTTGGCGAAGACGTGCGGGTCCTTCGTGAAGTGCGCCTGCCCGACCCAGGCCACGCCCTCGCCGCCCATCTGGCTGAAGGTGCTGGTGCTGCGGTCCATCCACACGGCCATGAAGTGGCAGCCGATGCCGGCCATCGCGCGGCTGCCCTCGGGCACGCGCGTGCTGGTGTTGTGCGGGCAGCCGCTGCAGAACCAGGGAATGCGGTCGCCGGTGCCGGTCTTGATGTCGGAGAGCTGGCGCTCGCGCGCCGCGATCACGTCCAGCCGCTGCTGCATGCGCGCGGCGACGTCGCTGCCCTGCTGCACGATGCCGGTCTTCAGCAGCCGCCGGGCGATGGCCTTGGCGACGAGCGCGGGCGTCAGGTCGGCCTTGGCGCGCAGCAGCGTGTTCTCGCTCGGGTTCGGCATGCTCCACTCACCGCCGGAGAGGTCGCCGCCGCCGGTGTGCTCGGGCTCGTCGAACTTGCCGAGCACGTTGGGGCGCACGTCGGGGCGCCAGTTGTAGAGCTCTTCCTTCAGCTGGTACTCGATGACCTGGCGCTTCTCCTCGACGACCAGGATCTCCTGCAGCCCTTGCGCGAACTCGCGCGTGATCGTGGCTTCCAGCGGCCAGACGACGTTGACCTTGTGCACGCGGATGCCGAGCCCGCGGCAGGTGTCGTCGTCGAGGCCGAGGTCGACGAGCGCCTGGCGCATGTCGTTGTAGGCCTTGCCGCTGGCGATGAGGCCGTAGCGGTCGTTGGGGCCGCTGACCACGTTGTAGTTGAGCCGGTTCGCACGCACGTAGGCGAGCGCCGCATACCACTTGGTATCGAAGAGTCGCGCTTCCTGCTCGAGCGCGCCGTCGGGCCAGCGGATGTGCACGCCGCCGGGCGGCATCGCGAAGTCTTCGGGCAGCGCGATCTTCACGCGGTGCGGGTCGACGGTGACGCTGGCCGCCGATTCCACCACTTCCTGGATCGTCTTCATGCCGGTCCAGACGCCCGCATAGCGGCTCATCGCGAAGGCGTGCAGCCCCATGTCGAGGATGTCCTGCACGTTGCTCGGAAAGAAGGTCGGGAAGCCGCAGGCCCTGAAGACGTGGTCGCTCTGGTGCGCGGCGGTGCTGCTCTTGGCCACGTGGTCGTCGCCGGCCACCGCGATGACGCCGCCGTGTCGCGCCGTGCCGGCCATGTTGCCGTGCTTGAAGACGTCGAGGCAGCGATCGACGCCCGGCCCCTTGCCGTACCAGATGCCGAAGACGCCGTCGTACTTCTTGCTCTCCGGGTAGAGGTCGAGTTGCTGCGTGCCCCAGACGGCGGTGGCGGCGAGCTCTTCGTTGACACCCGGCTGGAAGACGACGTGGCTGCCCTGAAGGTGCTTCTTCGCCGCCCACAGGGCCTGGTCGTAGCCGCCGAGCGGGCTGCCGCGGTAGCCGCTGATGAAACCGGCGGTGTTGAGGCCGGCCATCGCGTCGCGCTGGCGCTGCAGCATCGGCAGCCGCACCAGCGCCTGCACGCCGCTCATGAACGCGCGGCCTTGTTCCAGGCTGTACTTGTCGTCCAGCGTCGCGGTTTCGAGCGCCTTGCGGATCGACTCGGGCAGCGGGGCATTCATCGGCAGCGGCTCCTGCTTCGGCGCGTGAGTGGAGAACGGGGATGGGGCGGAAGTTTAGGGTCGGCGGCCGCGGCGTGTCTTTTCTTTCGATGCCCGATCAGGCATGCTTGAAGCAAGGGCGTTGCGCCAGATTGGGGATCGGATGCACGAATGACGCTCAAGAAGCGCTCCCTGGGGAAAACCACCAGTACCGCCCGCGGTCGCGCCGGGGCGCCGCCCGTTCCGTCGGCCGGGGAGGCGGGCGAGGCGCACGGGGCCACGCTGGACCGCTACGACATCGCGATCCTCGGCGAACTGCAGCGCGATGCGCGCCTGACCAACGCCGAGCTGGCCTCGCGCATCGGCCTGTCGGCCGCCCCGACCTGGCGGCGCGTGCGCTGGCTCGAGGAGCAGGGCTACATCACCGGCTACCGCGCCGAGATCGACCGGCGCAAGATCGGTCTCGGCGTGCTGGCCTTCGTGCGCGTCGACGCCGAGCGGAACAACGCGCACGCCACGCGCGCGCTCGAGGACGCGATCCGCGCGCTGCCCGAGGTCATCGCCTGCCACTACATCAGCGGGGCCGGCACCTTCGAGCTGCACGTCGTCGCACGCGACCTCGATGCGTTCTCGCGCTGGTCGATGGCCACGCTGTTCAAGCTGCCGAACGTGAAGGACCTGCACACCAGCTTCTCGCTCGGCGAGGTCAAGGCCGGGGCGGCGCTGCCGCTCGCGCATCTGCGGGGGGAGGGCTGAGCCGGCGCCGCATTGCTGCGGTGCAGCGCCCGCTTCTGGTGCTACCCTTGCGCCCCGCCTTGCCGGGCCCGTTCCCGAGCGCCCCGCCCGATGAGCGATCACGTCGCATTGCCTTCCCCGATCCGGCGCCTGCAGAGCCTGCTGTTCACCGACGAGCCGGTGCAGCGCATCCGCCTCGCGCAGGCGGCGCTGGCCATGGCGATGGTCGGCGTCAGCGTCGTCGCGATGCAGTTCTTCGTCTGGGCCGGCATGGCGCGGGCCGTGCCCGTGGCCCTGTGGACCGCCTTCTCGCTCGCCGGCATGGTGGTCCTGTTCATGCTCATCCGGAGCGGCTGGTCGCGCCGCCGCGAAGACCCGTCGCTGACGGTGCCGCAGATGGTGTTCGCGCTCAGCTGCGCGGCGATGGCCTACACGCTGCTCGGGCCGGCGCGCGGCAGCGTGTTCCCGATCTTCATGGTCATCCTGATGTTCGGCATGTTCGTCGTCTCGCCCCGCCACGTGATGTGGGTGAGCGTGTACGCGGTGGCCCTGTTCGGCGCGACGGCCGGCGCGATGAGCTGGTTCGACCCGGTGCGCTACCCGCCGGCGCTGGAGTTCGGCCACTTCCTGATGGTGGCGACGATGGTGCCCACGATCTCCGTGCTGGCCGTGCGCCTGTCGCGCATGCGCGAGCGCCTGCGTCGCCGGCGCCATGAGCTGGCCGAGGCGCTGGCGCAGATCCGCGAGCTGGTGACGCGCGACGAGCTCACCGGCCTCATCAACCGCCGCCACATGCAGGAGCTGATCGAGCACGAGCACCAGCGCTGCACGCGCTCGGGCCAGACCTTCTGCCTCGCCAAGCTCGACATCGACCGTCTGGGCGACATCAACGACGCGCACGGCTACCCGGTGGGCGACGCCGTGCTGCGCGCCGTGGCGCAGGAGGCGCTGCAGCACGTGCGCGCCTCGGACGTGCTGGCGCGCTGGGGCGGAGAGGAGTTCATGCTCATGCTGCCCGACACGCGCGCGTCGCTCGTGCGCGGTGGCCTCGAGCGGCTGCAGCAGCGCGTGGCGGCCCTGCGCATCGTGCATGGCGCCCAGACGCTGAACGTCACGCTCTCGGCGGGCCTCGCCGAGCGCCATGCCGGCGAGTCGATCGAGCAGACGATCGAGCGCGCCGGCCTCGCGCTGGCCGAGGCGAAGGCGGCACGCGGCCGGCCGCCGGCCGAAACGACCCACCCGCCCGGGGGCTTTGCGGCCAACGTGCATGCGATGCGCGCGGCGCGGCGCTGAGCGGGCGGGCGCCCGTGTTGCCCGCGTCGGCGGCGTGCCGCGGCGGCGCGCGATGGCCCGCGGCGGGTCTGCGGGGCGCCAGCGATGTGGCTGCTGATCCTCGAGGCGCTCGGCGCGCTGGCGCTGCTCGTGTTCATCGTGGCCTGGACGATGTCCGGGCGCCGGCGCAGCGAAGACCCCGCCGAACCGCCGCCGACCGATCGCGACCGGACCTGAACGTCCCCGCGGCGCGCCGCACGCGCGGCGTGCGCTACTGCAGCAGCCCGGGATAGACGAGCTGGAACTCCGGGACCTCGGCCTCGAACGGCCGCGCGTCCTCGGTCACGCACAGGTAGGAGCCGCGCATCTGCCCGTGCGGCGTGTCGATGCGCGTCCAGCTGGTGTACTCGAAGTGCTCGCCCGGCTTGAGCACGGGCTGGTGCCCGACCACGGCGAGGCCGCGCACCTCTTCCTGCCGGCCCTCGGCGTTGGTGATGACCCAGTGCCGCGCCACGAGCTGCGCCGTCACCTTGCCGGTGTTGCGGATCGTCACCGTGTAGGCGAAGGCGAACGGGCCTTCCGGCGGCGACGACTCCTCCTCGAGGTACTGCACGCGGACCTCGCAGGAGAACTGTGCCGTTGCGGCGCTTTCCTCCGCTTTGGAGGAGGCAGGCATGCGCGGCAGTCTAGTGCAGCGGCAGGCGCCCTTGCGCGCGTGCGGTCAGCGCCGTCCCGGCCGCGGCGGCCGAACGGGCCCCGCGCGGCCCTGCCTCCCGCGGCCCTGCCTCCCGCGGCCCTGCCTCCGTCAGCGGGCGCCCGAGAGCAGGCGCTCGAAGAGGTCCGGCGGGCCGATCTGGCCGCCCTTGAGGATGAGCTCGAGGCCGTCGAGGGCCGAGGCATCCGCACGCAACCGCAACAGCCCGATGCCCGGGGCCAGCGGCGCGCACCATTGCAGCGCCCAGGGGTCGAGCGCCCGCAGCGCGAAGCTCGAGGTGTCGCCACCGGCGACACCGATGCGCCGCACCTGCGGTGCGCGGGACAGCACGCCGGCGAGCACCCGTCCGCAGGCCTGCGCGACGTCGAGCGGTGGAGCGTCTTCGCCCGCCGGCCGGGACGTGCGGGCCAGCACGTGCCGGCCGGCGCGCAGCCGCGCCGCGCAGTCGGCGACGAGGCCTTCGGCGTACGCGCCACCGGCCAGCAGACCGGGCACGTGCAGTTCCACCGTCTCGTAGTGGCGGGCGGCCTCCGCCACCTGCGTGGCGCTCACCGGCGAGAGGCTGCCGGCCAGCACGAACACCGGTCCGTCGGCGGGCGCTGCACGCACCACCGGGGGCGCGGCCAGTCCCTCGGACTGCCACTGCGCGATGAGCGCCTGCGCCACGCTGCTGGCTCCCAGCGCCAGCAGCGGCCGCTGCCGGGCTCGCGACCAGAGCACGCGGCCGATGCGCGACAGATGCGCGGGCGTCGTGGTGTCGAACAGCACCGCCCTCGGGGGCGTCGACGAACCCGGCGCGCGGGCCGCGCCCGCTCCCTGCGCCGCGCCGTGTGCGGCGGCGTGCCGATCGCGGGCCGCGTCGAATGCCGTGTCGAGCGTCGTGCCGAGCGGCGTGCCGAGCGGCGTGCCGAGCGGCGTGCCGAGTGCACGGTCGAGTGCCCGATCGAAGTCCGGGTCTGCCAGGTCCTCGAGCTGCCGCAGGTCGATGTGTGCGACCTCGGCCCAGCCGAGCCCGCTGAGGTGCCGTCGCAGGTCGGCCTCGTGCATCGGCGTCACCGGGTGACGGCTCATCGTCGGATGGCGGTCGATGCGATGCACCGGGCCGCCCGCGGTGGCGCTGGCGAACAGGTTGGCGAACGCGCAGTAGCGGCCCAGGCTCGGCTGGCCGCCCAGCACCGGGACCCAGGCCTGGTGTTCGGGGCGCAGCAGGGCGTGCACGCCGACCGCGAGGTTGCCGACCTTCGGCGCGCTGTCGAAGGTCGAGCAGCACTTGTAGTGCGTGACCGGCACGTCCAGGGTGGCCAGCCAGGCGGCCACCGGTGCCAGTTCCTCCTGCATGGCCGGCGGGGCCAGTGCGCGTGCGGTGCCGGCGATCCCGAGCGCCTCGAGCGGACCGGCGCGCGCCAGCTGCGCGGCCGTCGGCACGCGCGTGAACAGCAGCGTGCGCAGCCCGGCCGCAGCGACGTTGGCGAGCGTGTCCGAGGCGCCGGTGAAGTCGTCGCCGTACCAGGCCAGGCGCAGCATCGGGCGGGGCGCCGTTCAGTGCCCGGCGCGGCCGAAGAACTCGAGCGCGGAGCGCAACTCGGGCGCGTGCCGCGCAGCAGCCGGCAGCGGCTCGCCGGCGCGCCAGGCCGCCCAGGCCTGCCGCAGGCTGGTCACGCCGGCTGCCGGGCCCATCGGGTGCGCGAGGATGCCGCCGCCGCACAGGAAGAGCAGGTGCCCGCTCGGCACCGCGTCCAGCGTCATGGGCAGCGTCCCCGCCCACTGGCCGGAGCTGAAGGCGGGCAGCACGGTGTCGGCGGTGTCCGCGGCGTCGGCCAGCGGCGTCAGGCAGTCGCGCGCCGATTCACGCACTTCTTCGTCCTCCTGCGCGAACTTGCCGGCCATGCCGTGCACGTGCAGGTGGTCGATGCCGGCCAGGCGCCATAGCGCCGCGTACGGCTGGAAGCCCATGCCCAGCGCCGGGTGCCGGGCCCACATGCCGAAGCCGGCACGGTGTCCGTGCACGATGAGGTCGGTGTGCCGCCGCAGCGCCTGCACCGAGGCATGGCCCACCCAGTTGAGGCTCACCATCGCGCAGTGGCCGCCTTCGATCTGCAGCAGCTCGGCGTGGCGCAGCATGGCGTCGTGCTCGTCGCTGATGTTGACGGCCACGAGCACCGTCTTGCCCGTGCGCTCCCGGTGCTCGCGCACGGCGGCCATCACGGCGCGGATGCGCTGGGCCACCGGCGCGTGCTCGGGGTCGCCGCAGCATTCGTCGTCCTTGATGAAGTCGATGCCGGCGCGGCAGAGCTCGGCCACCAGCGCCCCGGTCTCGGCGGCCGAGAGGCCGACGTTGGGCTTGATGATCGTGCCGACCAGCGGCCCCTCGGGCACGCCAGCGGCGGCACGCGTGCCGGCCACGCCGTGGCGGGGCCGCTCGAAGCGGCTGCGCAGCGCAGGGGGCAGCTGCAGACGCTCCAGCCGCACGCCAGTGGTCTCGCCGAGGTCGAAGAGGTTGCCGGCCACCGTGGCGCCCAGCGTCGGCAGGTTGTGGCCGATGTTGGCGAGCGGGAAGTCGACCTCGATGCGCGCGCGGCGGAAGGGCCCGTGCGTGCCGCGCTCGCCCTGCCGCGCGAGCCAGGCGCTGGCGAGGCTGGGCGCCGGCAGCGGCTCCAGCTCGACGAGCGATGCCACCGTGGCGCGGCTGCGGGCGCGCAGCGCGTCGGTCTCGCCGGCCACGCGCACGAAGGTGCCGCTGCTCTGCTCGCCGGCCAGCACGTCCGCCACGCCGGCCGGGTCCAGCGGCGTCTCGATCAGGTAGGTGGCGCGCAGGGTGTCGGGGGTCATCGTCGGGCTCCTCGCCGGCTCGCCGGTGGCGGGGCCGGTGCGCTCAAAGCCTGGCCAGATCGGGGAACGGGCGCACCGGATCGCGGCCGTCCCAGCCGGCGGCGGCCTCGCGGATCAGCCTGAACAGCCGCCCCTTGGGGCCCGCCACTTCCGACAACTCGATCGTCGTGCCGGGCAGCGGCGAGGCCGCATCGCAGCGGTCCTCAAAGTACACGAAGCGGCCATTCTCGCCCACCTCGCCGCCCATGCAGACGCGGAAGCCCGCCGCCTCGGCGCGCGCGAGGTCGGCGTCGAAGTCCTCGGTCCAGTAGGCCACGTGCTGCACGCCGCGGTGGCCGGCCTGCAGGAAATCGCGGTACATCGAGGGCACGTCGTTGCGCGGCTGCAGCAGTTCGATCTGCAGCCCGCCGGCGTTGGCCAGCGCCACCGAGTTGTGCGGCTCGTAGCGCTGGCCGCGGTAGTGGTAGTTGCGGATCGGCACCTTGGGGTTGTAGTACCAGGGCCCCACGCCGAGCACGCGCGCCCAGTGGTCCATCGCGGCCTCGATGTCGGGCACCAGGTAGGCGACCTGGCGGATCTCTCCGAAGTAGCGGCTCATCGTCGTCGGCTCGGATGGGTGTGGAGGGGCGGCGGGTCGTGCCGGGCTCAGCGCTGCAGCATCAGGTTCGGCAGCCACGTCGAGGCGGCGGGCAGGAAGGTCACGGCCACCAGCGAGAGCAGCAGGCAGGTCACCCAGGGCAGCGCGGCGCGGATCACCTGCGCCACCGGCATGCCGGCGACGCTGGAGACCATGTACAGGCTCATGCCCACCGGCGGCGTGAGCAGCCCGATCATCAGGTTGAGCACGACGACGACGGCCAGGTGAACCGGGTCGACGCCGGCGGCGGCGAGTGCCGGCACGATGATCGGCGCGAGGATCAGGATGGCGGCGATCGTCTCCATGATCATGCCGACGACGAGCAGCAGCACGTTGACGATGACGAGCAGCATCCACGGGTCGCGCGAGAGCGACAGCAGCAGCTCGGCCGCCTTCGTGGGCACCTGGTCGATCGTCAGCACCCACGCGAAGAGCGCGGCCGCGCCGACGATGAACATGACGCCGGCGGTCGAGCGCACCGTCTCGCGTATGGCCTCGACGAAGCCGCGCCAGCCCAAGGCGCGGTAGAAGAAACGGCCGACGACGAGCGCGTAGATCACCGTGACGGCGGCCGCCTCCGTCTCGCCGAACCAGCCGAGCAGGATGCCGCCGATCAGCACGAAGGGCGCCAGCAGCGCCGGCATCGAGAACCACAGGCGCCGCGAGAACTCGCCGCGCGTGACGGTGATGGTGTCGCGCGGCAGGCCTTCGCGCCGGCCGATCCACCACACCATGCCCATCAGGAAGGCGGCGATGATCAGCGAGGGCACGATGCCGGCGATCAGCACCTTCACGGGAGAGATCTCGGCGGCCATCGCGAAGATGACGAGCGGGATCGACGGCGGGAAGATCGGCCCGAGCGTCGCCGCCGCCATGCAGATGCCGGTGGAGAAGCGGTCGGTGTAACCCTGCTCGCGCATCATGTCGATCTGGATGCGGCCGAGCGCGCCGATGTCGGCGAGCGCCGCGCCCGAGATGCCCGAGAAGACGAGGTGCGTGAGCACGGTGACGTAGCCCAGGCCGCCGCGGATGCGGCCGATCACCATGCGGATGAAGTCGAAGAGCTGCGCCGTGAGGCCCGCCGCGTTGAACAGGGCCGCCGCGAAGATGAACATCGGCACCGCGAGCAGCGTCGTCGAGTCGAGCGCGTTGACGATGCGCTGCGCCACCACCGCCAGCCGCATGTCGAACCACCACAGCGACAGCGCCGAGCCGAGCCCGAGCGCGATGGCCACCGGCGCGCCGGTGATCAGCAGCAGGAAGAAGAGCGCGATGGCGGTGAGGCTGAGCATGCGTCAGCGGGCTCTCATGCCTGACGTGGCTCGTCGCCCGGCGAAGCAAGCGCAGCGGCGTCGTCCGGCCGGGCCGCGCGCCCCAGCACGAGGCCGATGACCCGGTCGGCCGCCACCAGCGTGGTCAGCACCATGCCGGCGATGGCCGGCAGGTAGTACAGCAGGTTGGGCAGGCCGAGCGCCGGCGTCGAGAAGCGCGCCGCGCGCTGCATGAACCACCAGCACGAGACGAGGAAGAGCACGCAGAAGGCGAGCGTGGCCAGTTCGTTGAAGAAGGCCAGCCCCCAGCGCGTGGCGCCCCGGCTGCGCAGGAAGAAGAGGTCGACCTTCACGTGCGCATCCTGTGCCAGCAGCAGCGGCACGACGAGGAAGATGAGGCCGAGGCCGGCATAGCGAGCCAGCTCGCCGACGCCGGGCAGCCCGACGTTGAAGAAGCCGCGCGCCAGGATCTCGACCATGATGGCCGCGGTCGCGACGACGAGCAGGGCCATGGCCACGAGTTCGAAGCCGCGGCACAACGGCAACAGCCACCGGCGCAGCGGGCTGGCCGGCACGGCGGGCGCCTGCATCAGCGCACCGCTTCGATGGCCTTGTACAGCTCGCCGAACTTGGCGCCGAACTTCTGGTCGACGGCCTTGCGCACGCTGGTGCGGAAGGCGGCCACGTCCAGGCCCTCGGCGGGGCCGATGACGGTCATCTTCAGCTTCTTCAGCTCGGCCGTCTCGGTGGCTTCCTGCCCGCGCACCATCTCGGTGGCGCGGCGGCGCACCTCGCCGGCGGCGGCGGTGATCTGCTCGCGCTGCGCGGCGCTGAGGCCCTGCCAGGCGCGCTCGTTGATGACGATGACCTGGGCGTTCATGATGTGCCCGGTCTGCATCAGGTGCGACTGCGTCTCGTAGAGCTTGGACGAGAGCACCACGTTGACCGGGTTCTCCTGCCCGTTGACCTTGCCGGTGGCGAGCGCCGTGGGCACCTCCGACCAGTCCACCGGCACCGGCACGGCGCCCATCGCCTCGACCGTGGTCATGTAGATCGGGAACGGGATCGCGCGGATCTTCAGGCCCGAGAGGTCGCCCGGCTGCTTGATCGCCTTGTTCGAGGTGAGGTGCCGCGTGCCGAAGTAGTAGGCGTACAGCACGCGCACGCCAGCGTCCTTGACGAGGCCCTCGTTGAGCTTCTTCATCACCGGCGAGCCGGTGTCCATCACCTTCATCAGGTGGTCGACGTCGCGGTAGAGATACGGCGTGTCGAGCGCGGCGAAGGGCTCGTGCAGCGAGCCGATGCCGGCGGCCGTGTTGTGCGAGAGCGCGATCGTGCCGGTGGACACCGCCTCGGCCAGCTCCTGCAGCTTGCCCAGCTGCGACGACGGGTACACCGTGACCTTGATGGTGCCGCCGGTGCGCTTGGCGATCTCCTCGGCCAGCCACTGCGCCTGCATGCCCGCGGCACTGTTGGGCGGGTTCATGTGTCCGTAGCGCCACTCGAGCGCCTTCTGCGCCTGCGCCAGCGGGGCGGCGGTGCAGGCGATGACGGCGGCAAGGGCGAGCAGGCCGCGCCGCGCACGGCGAGGCAGGGCGAGGGGGGCGCGCAGCATGGGTGTCTCCTGGCCGGCTGGGTCTGTCTGATGGAATCTGATGCACCGGCTTGCATCGAGCGCGACCTTAAGTTCGAATGCAGGGCCCGGCAATTGCCGTGTCTGATGGTTTCTGATGGATCGTCGATGAGCCCGCCGCCCCGCAGCCGCATCCCCGACATCGCCCTGGCGGCAGGTGTGTCGACGGCGACGGTGGACCGCGTGCTGCACGGCCGCCTGCCGGTGCGCCCGGCCACCGCGCAGCGCGTGCTGAAGGCGGCGGCCGAGCTGCAGTACCTGCCCGACACCCAGCTGTGGCGCAGCCTGCGGCCGCCGCCGATGGAGCTGGCCTTCCTGCTGCCGGCCGGCACCAACCGCTACCTGCGCATGCTGGGCGACAGCATCGCCGGCGCCGGCGAGGCGATGGCGCCCTACCACGTGCGCTGCCGCGTGCACTACATCGACAGCTTCGACCCGGCGCGCGTGGCCGCGGCATTGCGCCGGCACGGGCGCAGCGCACAGGGCCTGGCGTTCATGGCGCTGGAGCACCCGCGCGTGCGCGAGGCGGTCGACGAGCTCTCGGCGCGCGGCGTGCACGTGCTGACGCTCATCTCGGACCTCGCGCAGTCGCGCCGCGTGGCCTACGTGGGCATCGACAACCGCGCCGCCGGGCGCACGGCGGCGCTGCTGATCGGCCGCTTTCTCGGGGCGCGCCAGGGCTCGGTGGCGATGATCGCCGGCTCGCTGGCCTATCGCGGCCACGAGGAGCGCGAGATGGGCTTCCTTCGCCTGATGCAGGAGGAGTTCCCGGCGCTGAAGGTGGTGGGCGTGCGCGAGGGCCGCGACGATGCCGACACCAACTACCGCCTGGCGCTGGCGCTGCTGAAGCAGCACCCGGACCTCGTGGGCCTCTACAACATCGGTGGCGGCGCCGAGGGCGTGGGCCGCGCGCTGCAGGAGCGGCGGCGCGAGCGGCACACCGTGTTCGTCGCGCACGGCCTCACGCCCGACACGCGGGCGCTGCTCATCGACGGCACGCTCGACGCCGTGCTCAACCAGCATCCGCAGACGGTGCTGCTGAACGCGGTGCGCACCTTCACGAATCTGCGCGACGGGCACAGCGCCCACGCCGGCGTCAAGGCGGTGCGCATCAGCATCGTGCTGCGCGAGAACCTGCCTTGAGCGGCCGTGGCGCCCGCCTCGCCGCCGACGGCGCTCGCCCTGCGCCACCCTCCCTGTCGCTTGATGCGCCGCACGAGGCCGCCGGCGAACGCCGGTTCCTAGAATGGCCGGCATGAGCCGCACCTTCCGCATCGCCCCGAGCCTGCTCTCCGCCGACTTCGCCCGCCTGGGCGACGAGGTGCGCGCCGTCGTGGGCGCCGGAGCCGACTGGCTGCACTTCGACGTGATGGACAACCACTACGTGCCGAACCTCACCTTCGGCCCGATGGTGTGCCAGGCGTTGCGCAAGCACTGCACGGTGCCGATCGACGTGCACCTGATGGTGCAACCGGTCGATGCGCTGGCCACCGCGTTCGCCAGGGCCGGCGCCGACCTCGTCAGCTTCCACCCCGACGCCAGCACGCACGTCGACCGCACGCTGCAGCTCATCAAGGCCGAGGGCTGCCAGGCCGGGCTCGTGTTCAACCCCGCCGCACCGCTGGACGTGCTCGAGTGGGTGATCGACAAGGTCGACCTCGTGCTCGTGATGAGCGTCAACCCGGGCTTCGGCGGCCAGGGCTTCATCGACTCGGCGCTGCGCAAGATCGAGCGGGCGCGCCGCCTCATCGAGGCCTCGGGCCGCGACATCCGGCTGGAGGTCGACGGCGGCATCAAGGTCGACAACATCCGGCGCGTGGCCGATGCCGGCGCCGACACCTTCGTCGCAGGCAGCGCGATCTTCGGTCAGCCCGACTACGCCGCCGTCATCGCGGCGATGCGCCGCGCGCTCGCGGCCTGAGGCGCGGCCGCCGCGCGTCGCGGGCCGGCCGCCTCACGCGGTGCGGTCGATGCGTCGTGCCAGCACGACCGAGGTGGTGGTCCGCGTCACGCCGTCGATGGCGCCGATCTCGTCGAGCAGCGCGTCGAGGCGGGCCGGGCTGTCGGCGCGCAGCAGCGCGAGGTAGTCGAATCCGCCGCTCACCGAGCAGAGCTGGCGCAGCTCGGGCAGGGCGGCCAGCCGCAGGGTCACGTCGCGCGCGGACTTGGGGTGCGTCGTGATGCCGACATAGGCCTCGACGCCTCGGTCGGCCGCGTCGACGGCCAGGCGCACGGTGAAGCCGACGATCACGCCCTCGCGCTGCAGGCGTGCCAGCCGCGCCAGCACCGTCGTCCGGGCCACGCCCAGCCGCCGCGCCAGGTCGGCCGCCGAGCTGCGCGCGTCGGCCTGCAGCAGCGCCAGCAGGCGCCGGTCGAGCTCATCCAGGGTCATGGCCCCGCTCCCTGTGGCACCGCCCCGGCGCGCTTGCCTCGGGCCAGCCGCCCGTGGCGCTCGCCGGCGTGCGCCGGATGGCACGGCGAGTCCGCTCGCGGTCCGGCCTTCTTTACGTTCAAAGTGTGGTCCTTTGGTTCGTCATTTATTCGCTTTGGTTCAGAATAGGTGTCGTCCGGGCGCGACAGATGACGCGACGAGGAGGGGCGATGCTTTTCAGGGATGTGCAGATCTTCAACGGCGACTGCTACCGCGTGCCGCAGTGCATCCAGCGCATCGACCACCGCGCCACGCACGGGTGGCAGCTGCGCTACGGCGGCACCCGGCTGTTCTCCGACCACAGCAACGACGGCAGCGGCGCCGAGGCGGCTCTGGCCAAGGCGACGCGCGAGCTGGTGCGGCGCATCGCCACGCTCGATGCGCCCACCACGCTGCAGCGCGCGCCGAGCGCCAACAAGTCCAGCGGCCTGCCGCCGGGCATCTCCGGGCCCATCGTGCGCGGCCGCGCCGGCGGGCGCACGCGCGACTGCAGCCTGGCCGTGCTCCTGCCGCGCTTCGGGGCGCCGGCGCAGCGGCGCTCGGTCTACATCGCCACTGAAACCACCTTCACGCAGGCGAAGCTGCGCGCCGCGCTGAAGCGTGCCGTCGCGATGCGCGCCGAGGCCGAGGAGGCCTACCGCAAGGCGGCCACCCGCGCCCGCCGCGCCGACGGCAAGGTGCTGCGCGCGATGCTGGCGGCCGGCGAGTTCACCCGCCGGCCAAAGCGCCCGCTGCGCAAGGCCGCCTGACAACGATTCGCCGATCACGTTCGTCATTTTGACGAAAAGCGACTCCGTTTCGACGGAGCCACCGTTTCTTTCGACAAGCCTCCTCTCTAGACTGCCGTGGCGGCTGACCCGCCCAAGGAGAGGAATCGATGCGCGTCGTCTTGCTCGGTGCCGGCCACATCGGCCAGACCATTGCCCGCCTGCTGCAGGGCAGCGGCGACTACGAAGTGACGGTCGTGGACCGGAGCGCACAGGCGCTGCAACTGCTCGCCGAAGACGGCGGGCCCGGGCCGGCCACGCGCGTGGTCGACACCAGCGACGGCGGGGCGCTGCGCCAGGTGCTGCACGGCGCCGACGCGGTGCTCAACGCGCTGCCGTACCACCTCGCGACGCTGGCAGCGAGCGCGGCGCGCGAAGCCCGCTGCCACTATTTCGACCTCACCGAGGACGTGGCCGCAACGCGAGCCATCAAGCAACTGGCTGAGGGGGCGGCCACGGCCTTCATGCCCCAGTGCGGGCTGGCGCCCGGCTTCATCGGCATCGTCGCGCATCACCTGGCGCAGAGCTTCGAGACGCTGCACGACGTGAAGATGCGCGTCGGCGCGTTGCCGGCCTTCCCGACCAACTCGCTGAAATACAACCTCACCTGGAGCGTGGACGGGCTCATCAACGAGTACTGCCACCCGTGCGAGGCCATCCGCGAGGGCCAGAACATCGAGGTCCTGCCATTGGAGGGCCTGGAGCACTTCAGCCTCGACGGCACCGAGTACGAGGCCTTCAACACCTCCGGCGGCCTGGGCACGCTGTGCGAGACGCTGGCCGGCCGCGTGCGCAACCTCGACTACAAGAGCGTCCGCTACCCCGGGCACCGCTTCCTGATGAAGATGCTGCTCGAGGAGCTGAACCTCAACAAGGACCAGGAGACGCTGAAGGACATCATGCGCCGCTCCATCCCCAGCACGATGCAGGACGTCGTGCTCGTCTTCGTCACGGTCAGCGGCATGAAGCGCGGCTCGCTGGTGCAGGAGGTGTTCGCGCGCAAGATCTTCGCCGAGCGGGCGCCGAGCGACGGCGGCGAGCCGCTGTCGGCGATCCAGATCACCACCGCGGCCGGCATCTGCGCCGCGCTCGACCTCTTCCGCGAGGGAAGGCTGCCGCGACGCGGCTTCATCCGCCAGGAGCAGGTGGCGCTGCCTGACTTCCTCGCCAACCGGTTCGGGCAGGCCTACCAGCAGAGCCGGCAGGTGCAGAGCATCGGCTGAGGCCGGTTCACCCGGCCGCCGCGACCGCGGGCGTCGCGCCGGCGGTGCGCACCGGCGCGGCCGCGCTCTCGAGCAGCCAGCGCGGCATCTCGTCGAGGCTGACCACGTCCTCGGCGGCGCCGAGCCTGATGGCCTGCATCGGCATGCCGAAAACCACGCAGCTGGCCTCGTCCTGCGCCGCCGTGCGGGCGCCGCCCTTGCGCATCTCGAGCAGGCCGCGCGCGCCGTCGTCGCCCATGCCGGTGAGCAGGGCGCCGATCGCATTGCCGCCCGCGCTCTGCGCCACCGATCGGAACAGCACGTCGACGCTCGGCTTGTGGCGGTTGACGAGCGGCCCGTCGGTCACGTCGGCCACGTAGTGCGCGCCGCTGCGCTTGAGGCGCAGGTGGCGGCCGCCGGGGGCGATGAGCACGCGGCCGCTGACCAGCCGGTCGCCGTTCTCGGCCTCCTTCACCTCCATCGGCACGAGCTTGTTCAGCCGCTCGGCGAAGGCGCGCGTGAACCGCTCGGGCATGTGCTGCGTGATCAGGATGCCGGGCGAGGTGCGCGGCATGCGCGACAGGATCGCCTCCAGCGTCTGCACGCCGCCGGTGCTGCTGCCGATGGCGATGACGCGGTCGGTGGTCTCGGCCATCGCCGTCGCCGGCGGCGCGGGGGGGCGCGCCGCGGCGGTCGGCGCGACGACCGGGGCGGAAGCCGGCGGCAGGCGGCCGACCGCACGCACGTTGGCGCGCGCGGCTGCCTTCACGGCCTCGACCAAGCCGTTGCTGCGATCCTCCAGGAAGTCGCGCAGCCCGAGCTTGGGCTTGGTCACGAAGGCCACCGCCCCGGCGGCCAGGGCCTGCATGGTCGTCGCGCAACCGGCCTCGGTGAGCGTGCTGCACATCACCACCGGCGTCGGCCGCTCGGCCATCAGCTTCTGCAGGAACGTGATGCCGTCCATGCGGGGCATCTCGACGTCGAGCACGATGACATCGGGCCAGCCGGCACCCTGGGCCAGCCGCGCCTGCAGCTTGCTCCAGGCGAACACCGGGTCCTGGGCGGTCAGTGCCACTTCGATGCCGCCGCGCTGCAGCAGCTCGGTCAGGTGCGTGCGCACGACGGCGGAATCGTCGATGAGGGCGGCGGTCACGGACATGTCGGTCATCCCTGTGTTCATTGCGCCCTGCCGCGCCGGCACTCCACGACCCCGGTGCGCAGGTCGAGGCTCACGGTGCGGGGCACGTTGTCGCCGACGTCGACGCCTTCGAGCGAGAAGGCAAAGTGGTCGACGAGCTTCCAGCCCTGGTCGATGTTGCGCTCGCCGATGTCGAGCTTGACGCCCGCCGCCTCGGACATGGTGTCGGCGCCGCCGTACAGGTGCGCGACGAGCTCGCGGCTCGCGCAGCCGTGCCGCTCGAGCAGGTTCACCATCGCGAGCACCGCCTCGTCACCGTAGCGGCCGTCCAGCGGCTCGCCCCCCTTGCGCTGGCGGCTGGGCAGCAGGTAGTGGCACATGCCGCCGACGCGGCGCTTCGGGTGCCACAAGGTCACCGCGACGCACGAGCCGAGCAGCGTCTTGACGCTCGCCGCCTCGGCGCCGAACCACAGCTCGCCCGGCATCAGCGAGAGCGCCTCGCCGGCCCTGGCGGCCCGCCAGCCCGAGATCGGCGGCCCGGCGACGCGCCCGGCCGTGGCGCTCAGGACGGCCTGCGTGCGGGCGGCCACGCGCGCGGCCAGTCCCTGCAGTTCGGGTCGATGCTTCAAGGCAGGCCTCAGGCGCGCACATACACCGCCGGCGCCAGGCTGCGGATCGGCAGCCCCAGGTTGGCCAGCGATTCGGCGTGCCCGGTGTACAGCACGCCGTGCGGTGCCAGGGCCCCGAGCACGCGCCGCACGATGGCGGCCTTGGCCTCGAGCTCGAAGTAGATCAGCACGTTGCGCAGCCAGATGGCGTCGAACGGGCCGAAGTCCGCCGGCAGCGGCTCCATCAGGTTCAGCGTCTCGAAGCGCGTGCGCTGGCGCAGCGACCGGTCCACGAGCAGCTGGCCCTCCTGCGGCCCGGTGCCCTTCAGGCAGTAGCGCTTGAGGTAGGGCACCGGGATGTCGCGCGTGCGGTTGCTGGCGTACAGCGCGCGCCGGGCGTGCTCGACCATCGCCGTGCTGAGATCGGTGCCGAGGATGCTCCAGCGGCCGCCGTCGAGGCCGAGCCGGTCGGCCATCAGCATCGCCAGGCTGTAGATCTCCTCGCCCGACGAGCTGGCTCCGCTCCAGACGCGCCACTCGCGCGTCGGATGCCGCTCGAGCAGGTCGGCGAAGTGGCGGAAGTGCTCCGGCTCGCGGAAGAAGAAGGTCTCGTTGGTGGTCAGCCGGTCGATGACGCGCGTCGTCTCCTCCGGCGGCAGCTCGCCGCCGACCAGACGGTCGACGTAGCGGTCGAGATCCTGCTCGCCGCACTCGGCGGCCAGCTTGGCCAGGCGCGTCACGACGAGCGCATGCTTGGCCGGCGTCAGGCGGATGCCCGAGACACCCTGGAACAGGCGGCTCACGCGCTCGAAGCTGCGCGTCGTCAGCGACGGCGCGGCGGGCAGGCCGCGCTGGCGCTCGTGCTCGCGCAGCATCTCAGGCGGCATGGGCGGCCACCAGTGCGGTCAGGTCGGCCTGCGAGAGCACGCGCGGCACGTCCAGCAGGTGCAGCAGCCGCCCGTGCAGCTGCAGCACGCCGGCGAGCATCTCGGGCGCGACGCAGGTGCCCAGCGTCGGCGGCGCGCTCACGGCGGCCGGGTCGACGTCGACGACCTCGAAGACGGCGTCGACCATCACGCCGGCCACCAGCGCCGGCCGGTCGGCCTGCGCGGCCTGCTCGACGACGATGATGCAGCTGCGGCGGCCCACCGTGGCCTCGCGCACGCCGAGGCGGGCACCGAGGTCGATGACGGGCACCACCGAGCCGCGCAGGTTCATGACGCCGCGGATGGCGGCGGGCATGCGCGGCAGCACGGTCAGCCGCCCGACCTGCAGGATCTCGCGCACCTGGTCGATGGGCAGGGCGAACACGGCATCGGCGGCCGCAAGGCGCAGCCACTGGCGCGGCGTGCCCGCGGCGGGCTCGGCGGCGGCGCCGTCGCCGCCACGGCCCGCGTGCGCGGCGTGGGCCGCCAGCGCCGCCTGAACCACCGAGGGGTTGGAGGGTGCGACCTGCATGTTCAGAAGCGCACGAAGCCGGCTTCGTCGTCGACCACCGGCAGCGCGGCGCCCGGGCGCGCGCCGCCGGCGCTGCCGTGCCCGGCGTGCGGAGCGGGCCGGCCCTGGGCGGCCGCGTCTGCCCGGCGCGCGTGCGAAGGCGCCGAGCCGCCCTGCGCGGCCGCGTGCGCCGCCGCGCGCGTGGCGCCGCGCGCCAGCGAGGCCGGGCTGCCGTCCACGCGCCGGACGCCGAAGTCGACGGCGCCGCCGTCCTCGCCGGAGCGGACGCGGAAGAACGCCATCAGCCCTTGCAGCTCGTTGGCCTGCGCCGAGAGTTCCTCGGCGGTGGCCGAGAGCTCCTCGCTGGCGCTGGCGGTCTGCTGGGTGGCGGTGGACAGGTGGCTCATGGCGGTGGTGATCTGGCCCACGCCCTCGCTCTGCTCGCCGCTGGCG
>Ga0073934_10002321_pt1 | contig 40391 bp, 31 predicted proteins | sample LarsenN4metaG_FD_76834 | JGI IMG/M metagenome (GOLD analysis project Ga0073934, IMG submission 76834) | Hot spring sediment bacterial and archeal communities from British Columbia, Canada, to study Microbial Dark Matter (Phase II) - Larsen... ...
AATCGGCCATTGCGCGTATTCGGGTAGTTACTATGGGCAGTCCGGCAGCAATTGCCTTGAACAATGCAATCGGGAAGCCTTCCGGGTGACGGGTCGGAAACACAAAAATGTCCGATTTAGCAAGATATTCCTCGACGGTTGCTTCATCGACATAGCCTGTAAATGTAACGAAAGGCAAAAGCCCGAGTCTTTCCGCAGCCGCCTCTGCCTCAGCTCTCAACGGCCCGTCGCCGACGCAGGTCAGCCTGACACGCAGACGAGCTCTGCGCAAAAGCGCAAGCGCCTCGATCGTTTCCAACAAGCCTTTTGTCTCTATAAACCTTGAGACGAAAAGCAGTTCGAAGACATTATTTACCTCCTTCAGGGGACGCGGAGAATCGAAAATAGCCGGGTTTTCAAACGTAATTGCATTTTTAACAAGAAAAAAACGATTACGGTCGAAACCAAAGCGATCAAATGCGGCAAGTTCCTCGTTTGAAAGCACGCCAAATGCGTCCGCTTTTCGGTTCAAATACCACATCAGAATGCGATACCTGGGCAGCGAGCGAAAACTTTCTATATCCGAGCCGTGCAGCTTGATAAAAACCTTTGTTTTGCCGGGCCGCATTATAAAAAGGCTTACGGAATCGCGGAGTACCGTGCGGGCGTCAAAAGCCGAATTGAGATGAATGACATCGAAATCTTTTCGGCGAAGAAGGCGGCGGAAACGAAATGCAGTTTTCAGGACGCGGCGAATCCGTCCGCTCAGAGGCGTAGGTTTTTCCTTGTCGCCATAGACGTAGTCGGACGTTTCGACACTGAGGCCGAGTTTTTCCAATGCCGAAACAAATGGCGGCTCACAACGGGCCGGGCCGCCCCAGGAATCTTTTGCCGGCATCCCGATTAAAATTTTCATTTTGATAAAACTTCCTCGTAAACCCTTCTCAGCGATTTCAAATGGGCGCCGATGCTGAAATTGTCGTAAGCGAAGGTTTTTGCCTTTGCAGCCATTCCGGCCCGCATTTCGGGATCCTTGAGCAGCACGACTGCTTTTTCTGCCAGATCATCCGGATCGGCCGTCCGAAAGATTTTAGCGTAAGTTCCTGCGGCTGTAGCTTCCCGATGCGGGCCGATGTCTGAAACAAGTGCCGGGACGCCGGCGAGCATCGCTTCTATCAAAGCGACAGGCAAACCTTCATGAAACGAAGACAGCACAAAAAGATCCAGTGCCGCAAGCACGTCAGGTATATCATTGCGCGGGCCCGTAAAATGTACGCGATCCTGCAGGCCCGCTTCATTGATGATATTTTTGCACACTTGCACTTTATTTTCTGCCCCGCTTTCCGTTTTCCCGACGAAAAGACAATGCAGATCAGGGATTCGTTCCGCAATTTTCCCTAAAGCCGCGGCGAGCGTGGTCTGGTCTTTTCGTTGATCGCGATAAAAATTGCCTATCATGCCAATGACCAAAGCATCCGAAGGGATTCCGAGTTCTTTCCTGACATCATAACCGGTTGGTGAAAGTCTTTCGGGATCCGGGCCATTATGTATTACCTGCAACGTATTTGCTAAATCGAGCCCGGTAAACTTTTCCAGCCAGACGGAAAGTTCGCGGCTTACGACAAGATTTGCATCCAAACGCGAAATGAGGAAACGCGCGGCCCAGCGGTTTTTCCTGTCGGGCAGAAAACCGTGAAACGTCTGAACCCGGCCTATATTCAATGAACGCGAGGCCAGAAAAAGATGAAGTCCTTCTACAGGCTGCGATGAATGTACGATCTGAATTTTTTCGCGTTTGATAATATCCCTGAGCGTCGAAACCAGCGATGCATCTACAGGCATCCGGCGGCGGACTGTATAAAAGGGCACCCCTGAATCGCGAAAGTCTGCACAGAGGTCGCCTTCGCCGGCCGCAACGACGATATCGATGCCAAAACGCGATGCGTTACGGCAAACATCAAGCGTCTGAATTTCGGCTCCGCCGCGGTTAAATGAGTCAAGATAATACAGGACGCGCATTTACAGGTTTACGGGATCGTGCGATGACAAATCAGCCCAAATATGATTCTATTTCATTTGAATGGAAATCGCAGTAGAAGATATGGGTCCCGGGCCGGAAGTTTTCGTTTTTGTTCCGTCATACAACCATGCTCCATTTATTGAAACCTGCCTGAGGTCTATTTTTTCGCAGACCAAAAAACCTCGTAAATTACTGGTAATAGATGACGGTTCGCGGGACGAATCGGTTGCCGTGATTGAAAGGGTTTTGAAAGACTGTCCGTTTGACTCGGAGCTGATAGCCCGCGAAAACCGCGGTCTGTGCCGGACATTGAATGAAGGTTTTGCCGCATCCGAAGGCGATTATTTTGCCTATATCGGTTCAGATGATTTATGGTTGCCGGATTTTCTCAAAGCGCGGGTTGAGCTTTTGGAGAAACGCCGTAAAGCAGTGCTTGCCTATGGCCACGCTTTCCTGATGGACGAAAACGGCACCATATTCGATTCAACGGCCGAATATACCGATTCGTGGGGCGATTATCCCGATGGCGACGTCCGCGAAATGTTGCTGCAGGGCATAGCACCGGTAAGTTCTACGGTAGTCTATCGGCGCTCTGCGGTTGAAGGCCTGATGTGGAACGAATCTGCGCGGCTAGAGGATTACGAAATGTATCTCAAACTAATGATGCGGGGCGAATTTGCTTTTGATCCGGCCGTACTTTCCGTCTGGCGGCATCATCGCTACAATACAAGCGGCGACCGTCTGCTGATGCTCCGGGAAGTGCTCGCGGCTCAGCAAAGAAACCGTGAGGCGATCGGCCTTTCGGATAATGAATTTGTCCGGCTTGCCGAACGAGTCAAATTCAAATACGCGCGAATGGAACTTCAATACGGGCAAAAGTTATCTGCCATGCGACTGGCGAAAGAAAGCTGGCGGGGTGCCGAATCGGCTTTTCAGCTACTGAGGTTCGGATTGCGTCTTTTCGTCCCGATGGCGGCCGTCAATCTTTGGCGTAGCACAAGGAAAAAACATTTCACCGAAAAAGTATCTGAATAACCGTACAGAGACATCAATAACACACATCGGCCCGCGACGCCGATCAATCCGCAGCGAAATCGCGGAGATCATCGGCCGCCGGGAATTGCTGTATTTTCTTACATATCGCGACATAGCAGTCCGCTATAAGCAGACGATTATCGGCGCCGCCTGGGTTTTGCTGCAGCCGCTTGTTTCGACGCTGATCCTGACCGTCATCTTCAGCGCATTTTCGAGATTCGAAACTGCTCCGGCTCCGTATCCCGTATTTGTCCTTAGCGGTATTCTGGTCTGGCTTTTTGTTTACGGTGCGGTTACGACCGCCAGCAACAGCTTTACTGGCAACGTCAATCTCGTTACAAAAGTCTATTTTCCACGTTTGATCGTTCCGCTGGCGGCAACCTTTGCCGCCGCATTCGATTTTATTGTGGCGCTGCCCGTTCTGGCGGTTTTCTTCATTTATTTCGGCGTCAGTTTACCGTCGGGCGTATTTATTGCTCCGCTTTTTCTGTTTTTTATTCTGGTTCAAACGGCCGCTTTCGGCATAATGTTTTCTGCATTGAACGTCCGATATCGCGATGTTAAGTTTGCCCTGCCTTTTTTCCTTCAAATTTGGATGCTGGCTTCGCCTGTTTTCTATCCGGTTTCGCTCGTACCGGAAAAATGGCGGCTGTTATTTGCCCTGAATCCACTGACGGGTTTGATTGAAGGCTGGCGGGCGGCGCTTTTCGGTTTTGATTTCGATTGGCTTTTGGTCGGCGTTTCAACTGCTTCGGCGATTTTTCTTTTCATTCTTTCGATTGCTGTTTTCCGCGGCATGGAAGACGATTTTGCCGATGATATCTAGAGATTTATGAAGGCGCTCGAATTGGAAAATATATCCAAACGTTATTTCCTCGGCGAAGGCCGCGCAACGTCGCTGCGTGATCTTATCGGGCGTTTCACCGGCGGAAATAAGCACGTTAAATCCCGCGAAATCTGGGCGCTTCGTCAAGTCAGTTTTTCAGTCGAACAGGGAGAAACGCTTGGCATTATAGGCCATAACGGAGCCGGAAAATCCACCTTGTTGAAAATCCTTTCGCGTATCACGCGTCCGACATCGGGGAAAGGGACAATTTACGGACGGGTTGGCAGCCTGCTCGAGGTCGGGACAGGTTTTCATAATGAGCTTACCGGTCGTGAAAACATTTATCTAAACGGCGCAATACTTGGAATGCGGCGATCCGAAATCGAAGCAAAATTTGATGAAATCGTAGCATTTTCAGAACTGGAAAAATTTCTCGACACACCGGTCAAGCATTACTCCAGCGGCATGTACATGCGGCTTGCATTTGCGATTGCCGCGCATCTGGAACCCGAGATTTTAATTGTTGATGAAGTGCTTGCGGTCGGGGATATAAATTTTCAGCGTAAATGTCTTGCAAAGATGCGCGACGTCGGAGATTCCGGGCGGACGGTGATTTTTGTATCGCATGATATGCAGGCCGTAACCAGATTATGCAAGCGGGCAATCTGGCTGCGCGGCGGCGAGGTCGTACGCGATGCCGCGGCAGCGGAAACGGTCGCCGAATACCTGCACGAACAAAGCCAAACCGGAGCCGAACGCCATTGGCCGGATAATGAGTCCGCGCCGGGAAATGATATCGTCAGGCTTCTGGCCGTCCGTGTATGCGATGAATCCGGGAAAACAATTTCTGCTGCGGATATCCGCAGACCTGTTTTTATAGAGATGACCTATCGGGTACTTGCCGGCGGCAAAGTCCTTGTCCCTAATCTTCATTTTTTCAATGAACAGGGCGTCTGTATTTTTATTTCACATGACTGGTTTTCAGGATGGCGCGATCGGCCACGCGAGACCGGTATTTACCTAAGCCGCGTTAAAATACCCGGCAACTTTCTATCCGAAGGATGGATTTACGTCGGCGCGGCGATTTCGACGTACAAACCGCTCAGCGTTCATTTTGCCGAATGGGATGCGGTAACATTCAACGTCATTGACACGATGGAGGGCGATACCGCGCGTGGTGATTACGCAGGAGTTTTACCGGGAATAGTCAGGCCTGTACTTGATTGGACAACAGAATCATCGGGGATTTAATTCGCCGCCTGGAGTTGATTCGCCGTAAGATAAAAGCATGCCTGATCGCCCTGCCCCAGATCGTTGAGGCGTCTGGCTTCGCGCTCCCATTCTTCTATCTGCGATTTTGAAAAAATACTATTTTCGTATGTACCGCGGAAAGCATCGGGTTCATTTTGCGCAATGTCCATTCGATATTGTTCGCTTGCATAAAATTGGAAAGCGGTGGAATCAAACACGACGTTTTCAACGACAAAACCGGAATTTTCCGCAAGACGCCGAAATCCCGCTTCGGAAAAAATGAAAAGATGGCGCGGCGGATCCAACTGCACCCAATCCGTGCGGTATTTAGTCCATGCCGGATTGAGCACGGGCATTCTTATCAGAGCTATTCCGTCCGGGTTCAAAAGTCTTTTGATTTCATTAAGCGCCGTGCGCGGATCGGGCAGATGTTCGAACGAGTGATGAAGCATAATCAAATCAAAACCCGCTTCGAGCCGTTCGAACCCGCATTTGTAAATGGCAAAGTTCTTGGTTTTAATTTCCTTGTCGATGAATTTATCGGCTCCGACGAGATTACGAAAACCGAAAATCTGCAGTTCACGAAGCAATTTGCCGCGACCGCAGCCATAATCCAGAATTCGCGAACTAAAATCTATGCGCCCGCGAAGAGGAAGCAGCCATTGCGGAAAATGCTCCGCAATCTGCGGCCTGATGCGGGCAAGCAAATTTCCCGGAAATCTGCGTTTACCAAAGAGAAATTCGCCTATCTGCCGTGCGGCAAGGCGCCGGATAAATTTTTCTTCCAGCACGGATACGGATTGACCCGAAAGCGAGTAATAGTCCGGCGGATAAAATTTGTCCGGCTCCGGAATATCGACTATCTGCAGCACCTCGCACTGCCGACATTCCGCATAGCGAAAGACTTCGCGGGTGCCAAACATCATTTCGCGGGCATCAAAAAAAGAAAGATAATCGGATTTTCCGCAGAGCCTGCAAGCAAAAGCCATAGGATTCGGATTAAGTTAATCAGAAAAAATGGTAATTTGTAAATTCGCGGCAAACGCAGCGGTAGTTAAATAAACAATGGGATTAGGGAGCAAAATTTTCAGAGCGCTCGGGATTTTAAGTTCGGAAGGTGCCGGCGGTATTCGTTCGCGACTGAAAATGCTGCTTGTAACCATAGCCGAGCGGCGGCGTTACCGGCGGTGGGCATATCTGCAGGCACAGGCCTCGGCAGAACACTCTGATGCAATCATACGTGCAGGCCGCGAGATGCCGCGCCGTCCGCTTATCTCCGTAATTCTGCCTGTTTACAACATAGAGGAAGAATTGCTGAGAAAATGTATTGATTCTGTCAGACGGCAGACTTATGAGAACTGGCAGCTTTGTATTGCGGACGATTTTTCGCCTTCGCCGCATGTCCGCCGCGTTATCGAAGAATACGCAAGCCGGGATTCGCGTATAACAGCCGTATTTCGAAAAGAAAACGGCCATATTTCAGCCGCTTCCAATTCCGCCCTCGAGCCGGTAAAAGGTGAGTTTACGGCTCTTCTTGACCACGACGACGAGCTTTCGCCGGATGCTCTCTTTTGGGTAGCGCGTGAAATTGCAGCCTCTCCGGATGCGGATCTATTTTACTCGGACGAAGACAAGATCGGTCCAGACGGCGACAGGTTCGATCCGGCTTTCAAGCCGGATTGGAGCCGTGATCTTTTTTATTCGCTTAATTTACTGACGCATCTCAGCGTGTTTCGCACGGATATTTTGCGTCAAATCGGCGGATTCCGCCGCGGATTTGAGGGAAGTCAGGATTACGACCTTTCGCTTCGTTTTATCGAGCGGATAGATGAAAGAAAGATAAGACATATACCGCGTGTTTTGTATCATTGGCGTGTAATTCCGGGTTCGGTTGCCATGGCCGCAGGCGAAAAACCATACGCACACGAAAATGCCCGACGGGCTTTGCGTTCGCATTTTGACCGGCTCGGTATTGCCGCAGAGGTTACCGAAACGGTCAATTCACTGCATCGCGTAAGGTATCAAATTCCGGCATCGTCACGGATTCGCATAATAGTTTTCGGCGAAGGCAATTGGCCCGATTCGATTACTTCCCAAAGCACCGGCGGTCTGCAGACGGAGTTTATACGTTGCAAGGGCTACTTTTGGGAGCCGGAAAACATCAATGACCTTCGCCGGCATGATATTTATTGTTTCGTGAATGCAGGGCTCAGACCGGCAAATGCTCAGTGGCTGAAAGAGCTGGCAGGTTTTGCCGCTGTCGAACAGATTGGATGCGTCGGCGGAAAGGTCTTGGGAGCGTCCGGTGAAACGCTTGCCGGCGGAATAGTCTTTGCGCAGGGCCGCGCTGCGACGGCGCATTACGGATTTCCATCAAATGCGAACGGAAATATTTTCAGGAATAAGGTAATTTCAAATTTTTCTGCCGTTGCGGCTGCCGTATTCGCCATTCGCGGAGATTTGTTGCGCGACAGCGGACTACCGGATCTATCGGATATATTCGGAATAAGCGAAATGTGCCTGCGGCTCAGGGACAACGGCTTTCGGATTGTCCACACTCCGTATGCGGCTTTTATCGCCGGAAGATCTTTTCGCCGAAGTGTAAAAGCAATGATACCGTTCAGAAACGTTGATGATCCGTTTCTGAATCCGAATCTGGATATCGCCGGCGGCAGTCTCCTGCCTGATGCTTAAACCCTTCGGCCAATGGCAAAGACGCGGACAAGAGCGACACCTGCGATAAAACCGCCGATGTGTGCCGCATAGGCAACGCCGCCCGAACCCGCCGGCGTCAAAAGCCCCAAAATTATCTGATACAGGATCCAGATTCCGAGAGCAACTATGGCCGGGACTGTCGTCAGGAAATTGAAGATAATCGCACGCACCGCGCGTTGGGGAAACAAGACAACATAGCCGCCCAAAACGCCGGAAATCGCACCCGAGGCGCCAAGCATCGGTATCAACGAATTGGGATCGGTCGCAATCTGGGCAAAAGCGGCTGCTAATCCGCAGGCCAGGTAAAAAAACAAAAAGCGTATATGCCCGAGCAGATTTTCCAGATTGTCACCAAAAATCAATAAAAAAAGCATATTGCCGAAAATATGCATTACGCTGCCGTGCATAAACATGGAACTGAGAAAATTGAAATACACGGGCAGCGGTGACGGATAAAGCATCAATTCGCCGATGACCCTGCCGGTCGAAGAGGTAATCGGGACAACTCCCGAAATGTCGATGCCTTGCCAGATTTCTCTTGGAACCAGTGCAAAAGCATTGTCAAACGACTGATTGTAGCCAAATTGCTGCAACAGGACGAAAACAATGATGTTTACGCCTATAATCGCGTAATTGACTATTGGGACTATCGTTACGTCCGAATTATCATCTCCGATAGGGAACATATCAGCCTCAGTATCGAAAAGTTCAGGCTAGCGGCGAATGCTCGGGTTCTTTGAGCAGTTCGTACCCTTCGCTTCGTGCGACAAAGGTCGCTGCCGTGATGTCGCCGACGACGTTCAAAGTCGTCCGGCACATATCCAGAATACGGTCAACACCGATTATGATGGCGATCAAGGCCGGATCGATGCCGATCATAAACAAAATTCCGATAATGAAAGGAATCGAACCGGACGGGACGCCGGCCGTACCGATGCCGCCGAGAATTGCCAGATAAACTACCATCAATTGAAGCCCTAAAGTGAGTTCGACGCCGGCTAGTTGGGAAAGAAACAGCACGGTTACGCCCTCGTAGAGCGCCGTTCCGTTTTGATTGGCGGTTGCACCTACCGTCAGCACAAAACTATTGATTTCCTTCGGCACTCCGAGATTTTCGTGCGAAACGCGCAGCGCCGTCGGCAGTGTGGCATTTGACGATGAGGTCGAAAATGCGGTCAAAATAACCGTCTGAAGACGCCGGAAAAACTCAATCGGATTGATACCCGAAAGAAAATAAACCGAAAGCGAATAAACACCGAAGAAATGAATCGCCAGGCCGAGCAAAACGGTTACGACAAACCAGCCGAGAGCATAGAGCAGTTCCAGCCCGAATTGCGCAATATTGTTGAAGAGCAGACACGCCACGGCATATGGCGCTAATTTCATCACAAGGTCTATTATTTTTGCCGTAATTGCGAACAGGGCTTCATTGAAAGCGACGAATGGAGAGGCAACGGTTCCGGGCAATAATGTAATCGCCACGCCGATAATCAGAGCGAAAAACATTATATGCAGCATATTCGGGCTTGTCGTCGAGACGGAATTGAAAATGTTGCTTGGGACAATGGTTTTCACTGCCTGCATCAGAGGCGTTTCTTCCTTTGCTGCTTCGGCGGCTTTTCGCTGGGCTTCCGTAGCGGCGGAGGCGCCGCTGGAAAATTTTGCTTTCAGTTCTATTTCCGTTTCCTTACTGATGCGTTCACCGGGCCGGATGGTATTGGCAAGCGTGAGGCCGATAACTACCGAAATGGCCGAAATCACCAAAGTATATGCAAACGATTTAAACCCTATCCGCCCGAGTTTCCGAATATCGCCTATGCCGGCAACGCCGACAACCAATGATGAGAAAACAAGCGGAACCACTATCATCAGCAGCAGATTCAGAAAAAGCGTACCGATCGGCCGGGTGATGTTTTCCACAACCCAGACAAGGTTGCCATCCTTGCCGCCCAGAGCCCAGTTGGCGGCAAGCCCGGCGCCGACGCCGACCGCAAGGCCGATAAAAATTTTCGTATGCAGCGGGATGCCTTTCGGTTTATCCGGTGTTTTGTCGTCCAGATCGGTCGTCAATTCTCGTTCGTATTCATCGGGCGGTATTGTGTGTTTTTCTGTCATCGTATGTAAGATTTAGCGAAATCAGGTGCAAAAAAGTGTTTGATTCCACGTGAGTGTATCAGAACTATTGAGATTTTTGAATTTTTGCCGGAATATAATTTGTGGAAATGTACGAATCAATTCACTTTCATTCCAGCGGCCGGCGGGTTACAACCGCTTCGGATCCGGCCGTAATTGCAAAACTCACGGAAATTGTCGGGGCAGACAATCTGATTATAGAGCCGGACCGCGTCGAACCCTACGGAGCAGACGCCGTCAAGGAAAAATTCCCGCCCGAGGCCGTTGTTTTTCCTGAAAATACCGGACAGGTTTCGGCGATTCTCCGTTTGGCCAATGAATGGCTTTTTCCCGTTACGGCACGCGGAGGCGGCGTAGGTTATACGGGCGGAGCAGTGCCGATCGAGGGCGGAATAGTAATCGGTACCGACCGGATGAACCGGATTATCCAAATCAACCGCGATGACCTTTATGCGATCTGCCAGCCCGGAATTACCACATATAACCTACAGCAGGCGGCCGCAAAAGAAGGACTTTTGTTTGCTCCGGATCCTGCAAGTTACAGGGATTCTTTCATAGGCGGAAACATTGCCGAAAATGCCGGCGGAATGCGGACGCCGAAATATGGTGTAACGAAACATCACGTACTCGGCCTGGAGGTCGTAACCGGAACGGGGGAAATAATCCGCACCGGCGGTAAAACGGTCAAAAATGTGGTCGGATTCGACCTGACGGGGCTGATGTGCGGCTCGGAAGGAATGCTCGGGATTATTACCGAAGCAACTCTGCGGCTGCTGCCGATGCCGGAGGCAACCCGTACCGTCAGGGCAAACTTTCATTCAATGGAAGCGGCCTGCCGTGTACTAACAAAATTTACACCCGAAGGTATCCTGCCTATGGCGATGGAGGTAATAGATAAATATTGCGTCCGCGCCGTTGAAGAAAATTTTGCTTTCGGATTATCGCCCGATGCTGAGGCAATACTGCTCGTTGCGGTTGACGGAAGCGCGGAAGAAACTGAAAAAAACGCAGCGATAATCGAACGCATAATTAAAGAAAATGGCGGATTTGACGTCATCCGCGCGCGTTCAAAAGAAGAGGAAGACAAAATCTGGGACGTCCGCCGCGCGATCAGCCCGAGCCTGATGAAATACGGGACATTGAAAATAAACGAGGACGTCGTCGTGCCGAGGTCACGCGTTCCCGAGCTGGTTGCCCGTATTGAAGAAATCGGAAAGCGAAACCGCACCTTTGTTGCCAATTTCGGCCATGCAGGTGACGGAAATATCCACGTAAACTTTGTCGTTGACCGCGAAGACCGCGAAGCCGTAGAGCGTGCAAGGAAATGCGTGGCCGAAACCTTTGAGCTTGCGGTCGCCCTCGGCGGCACAATTTCCGGCGAACACGGAATAGGCTACGTCAAGGCACCTTATCTCGGGTATGCTCTCGACCGGCATACCGTGGAAATAATGAAGGCAATCAAAAGGGTTTTTGACCCAAAAGGCATTTTGAATCCCGGCAAAATGTTCGTCTGAAGTCGTTGAAATAATCCGCAAATATCAAAATGATTAAAAATTTTTACAAATTGCCGGCCGCCGCGCTCTTTCTGATGGGCTTGCTTTGTGTCGTCCCGCCTGCGTACGGCCAGAAAAAACTTTTTATCCTTGTCCGACATGCCGAGAAAGCCGAAGATGCGGGCAACGACCCTGAACTAACCACTGCCGGAAGCGAAAGGGCACGGCGGCTTGCAAAGATAATCGGCAAATACCGTCCGGGTGCCGTTTATTCAACAGCCTTTCGCAGGACGCGTTCTACCGCAGCGCCGGCAGCCTCGCTGAGGCGTTTGCAGGTTCAGACCTATGACGCCAAAAAACCTGAGGATCTGATCAGGGATTTAATCGGTTCAAAAACCAAACGGTTTCTTATAGTCGGGCACAGCAATACGATACCGGGCCTGGCCAATCTTTTGACGGGAAAAGAGTTGTTCAAAAATCTGGAGGATGATGAATACGGTACGATTTTTCTTATCCGCTACAAAGACGGTAAATTTTCCAGGCTCGAGATTCTGAAATACTGAGCGTTTATTTTTTCAGGGCATTTTTCGCAAAATAACCCTGGCGATGAGTCAGGCGAATTTTCTGCCGTGACAATTCCGGATTTACTATTTGGACTTCAATTGTCCTGTAAGAGCCGTCAGGTTTTTGATTTTGCGGCTCATAGGCAATAAGGTATTGCGAACGCATTTCTTCTTCTATTTGTTTGAAAGCCTGGCGAAGTTCGGATTCATCCCGCGGGAAAAAGGCACGTCCGCCGGTGCGTTCTGAAATGCGGCTGAGAGCACCTTTGTCAACTCCGTCATAGAAATTGTCGCCGATGCCGATTGAATAAATAACGGCTTCTGCTTTTTGTGCCGCAAGTACGGCATCATCCAGTTTCTTTTTTCCGAAGGTATTGTATCCGTCGGATATAAGAATAATCGCCCGACGTGTTTTTTCCGGTGCAGGCCCGAGGATTTCATCCGCTGTTACCCAGATTGCGTCCCAGATTGCGGTAGAGCCGGCAATTATCGAGGCACTACCGGAAATTGGAGGTGTTCCGGGCTGCATTACTCCACCGCCCATATAACCGGCCGGCGGAACAAATTGGACTCTTTCTATTGCCCGGCGGAGACGCTGCAAATTGTTCGTCATCCCTTGTTCGAGGGTTGCTTCGCCGGTAAATGAGATTATTGCCACCTCATCCTTTTCGGGGCGGATAAATGATTCCAGAAAAGCAATAGCCGCATTTTTCTCTTCGGGCAGGGTTCGCTGCTGCGAAACGCTGGTATCTATCAGAATTGCAAGGCTGAGCGGCAAATCTACCTGACGCGAAAAGGCAATAATCTGTTGCGGTTTCCCGTCCTCGAGTACTCTTATATCGTCCTTGGTCAAGCCGAGAACAAGACGCTTTCGGCTGTCCTGTGCCGTAAAAAGCACATTTACTACTTCTGTATCAACGCGGATTTCCTCATCTTCGGGATTGGTCGGCGGCGTCGGAGCAGGCCGCGGCGTATTTTGCGCCAGTGCAGTAACGCTCAGGATAGCCGCAAGCACGGAAAAGATGAAAAACCTGTTGGCTGATTGCAAAAGCATAAATATTATAATCGCAGTTGAAATCATTGATGCGGCAAACCGGCTGCAGAGTTTGCCGATAAGTTCTCTGCGGCCGGCCCGCCATTGTTATTTCAGGCTGTCACGGATGGCACGATAACTGGTCTTTGTCCGAATTTTGTATTTTTCGGCTTTTTCTTTATCCGTAAAGCGGACTTCGATTTTACGAAGCCTGCCGTCAAAGTTCAGGTTACTGGGACGATAAGTAAGAATATACTGTGAACGCAGTTCCTCGCTTATTCTCTTGAAAGCGCGTTCCAGTTCGACGATATCACCGGTAAAAAATGCCTCGCCGCCGGTTTCTTCACAAAGCTGCGCAAGGAGTTTATCGCCTTTATCCCTGACTGTTCCTGCCTCGACACCCGGTACTGTGCCTAGAAATCCGCCTTTTGTAGAGATGCCGAAAATGGTCGTTTCGGTTCGTTGTGCAATATCTATTGCATCGCGGAGCTCCGCGCGGCTGAAAGTATCTTCACCATCGGTAATAATAACGATTACGCGGCGGCCGGGTACGTTTTGCAGTTTTTCATCGGTAAATTGCCAGATGGCATCGTAAAGTGCGGTTTGCGAACCGGTTCTTTTGATTTTATCCACGGCGCGGTCCAGCAAATCGAGTTTATCCGTAAAGTCCTGGTGGAGAATTACTTCGTTGTCAAAGGTCATAAAAGCCGCCTTGTCCTTACGAAGCCGCGTTACCGTATAAATGAAATTTTTCGCTGCCTCTTTGGAAAACTGCAATTTCCCGGCTGTTGATGGAGATGTATCCATCAATACCCCGACGTAAACCGGCGGATTCGTTGATTCGTCCGTGAAAAATGTAATTTCCTGTTTTACGCCGTCTTCATAAACCTCGAAATCGCTGCGCCGAAGTCCGGAAACGAGATTTTTCTTTTTTTCCGTAACCGTGATAGGTAAGCGGACTTCGAAAGTTTTAATCGCTCCATCATCGGGCGTCGGGGTCGGAACCTGTCCGAAAATCGTCCCCGCGGAAAATGAAGTGCCGATTAAAAACAGCAGGAAAAATAACGTTTTGACAGCTCTGTAATACATAACCAATCAGTGAATGCAAGCAAATAGGATGTCCGGATAGTGAAAATTGTTGTATTTTCGTAACCGTTATTTGGTTAAAGTATAGCAAAAATATACCTGACCGGCATTTTCATTCCGGATTTGCCACTGAAACCATGTTTAAGGGAGAATCAATGCAACTGATCCTATGAAGTCCAATATTTTCAGGGAATACGACATTCGCGGAATCGTCGGCGAAGAATTGTCCGAGTCGACTGTTTCAATCGTGGCCCGCGCCATCGGTACTTTTTTCAGACAAAATGGCGCTCTCCGGATTGCCGTCGGAAGAGATATGCGCCTCAGTTCAGAGCCATTTTCCCGGCTGCTTACGCAAGGATTGAATGAAAGCGGGTGTGATGTCGTTGACATAGGAATGGTACCTACGCCGGTGCTTTATTACGCCGTACATACCAAACCCGTTGATGGCGGAGTAATGATTACGGGCTCTCACAACCCCGCAAATCACAACGGTTTCAAAATCTGCCTTCGGAAAGAGGCTATTTACGGGCCGCAGATTGCTGAAATCCTTGCAATAGCCGAATCGGGTGAATTCGCCACGGGAAGCGGCAAATGTACCCGGACAGATATTTTGGACGATTACTGCAGCGATATTACCTCGCGTTTGAAGATGGGCGGGCGGCGGATCAGGGCAGTAATAGATGGCGGCAATGGTATGGGCTGCATAACGGCTTTGCCTGTTTATGACCGGCTTGGTGTAGAAACGATTCCGCTTTTTCCCGAACCGGATGGAAATTTTCCTAATCATCACCCTGATCCGACAGTGCCGGAGAATCTACAGGCATTGATCTCCGCCGTCGTAGAAAAAAGGGCAGACCTCGGAATTGCATTTGACGGAGACGGCGACCGCATAGGCGTCGTCGATGATCGCGGGAGAATAATCTGGGGAGACGAATTGATGATAGTCCTTTCGCGGGCTGTTTTGTCCGAAATACCCGGCGCGGCAATTATTGCCGAGGTCAAATGTTCACAGAAACTTTTCGACGATATCGAAAGGCAGGGAGGCAAGCCAATAATGTGGAAGGCAGGCCATTCTCTGATTAAAGCAAAAATGAAGGAAACCGGAGCAGCTCTTGCCGGTGAAATGAGCGGGCATATCTTTTTTGCTGACCGTTTTTTCGGATTTGATGATGCGAATTATGCAGGCGGACGAATTCTCGAACTGCTTTCACATACCGACAAGCCCTTTTCAAGCCTCTTTGCAGATATTCCGCACACGGTTTCGACGCCGGAAATACGTGTCCCGTGTCCGGATGACAAAAAGTTTGAAGTTGTTAGCCGCATAGCGGATTATTTCTCGGGTAATTACAAAGTAATTACAACTGATGGAGCGCGGGTGATTTTCGATGACGGCTGGGGGCTGGTCCGTGCTTCCAACACTCAGGCGATTCTAGTGCTGCGGTTCGAGGCCGTGGACGAAAGCTCTCTCGGGCGGATTCGCGGGGAAATAGAAGGGAAACTGGCTGAATTGCTGGCCAATTGAGCAACCCCGGTCGTGAAAAACGTTTCTAAGAACCTTCGTTGACTTTCAGGACGGCGAGAAATGCCTCTTGGGGAATTTCTACGCGGCCAACCTTTTTCATTCGTTTCTTGCCTTCTTTTTGTTTTTCCAGAAGTTTGCGTTTACGGGTAATGTCGCCTCCATAGCATTTGGCAAGTACGTTTTTGCCCATCGCCTTGACTGTTTCACGTGCGATGATTTTGTTGCCGATGGCGGCCTGAATAGGCACTTCGAATAGCTGCCGCGGAATCAGTTCCTTCATTTTCGCGGCAAGAAGACGTCCCTTTGCGGCGGCCGTGTCGCGATGCAGAATAAGCGACAGCGCATCAACAGGCTCACCGGAGACCAGTATATCAAGCTTGACCAGATTGCTTTCGCGATAGCCGGAAAGGTGATAATCCAGCGAAGCGTAACCGCGCGAAGCGCTTTTCAAACGATCATAGAAATCCAGGACGATTTCATTTAGCGGCAGTTCATAAACCAGCATCACACGGTCTTTCGCAACATATTCGAATTTTTTCTGGATACCGCGTTTTTCGTCCAGCAGCGGAAGGATGCCGCCGAGATAGGCATCGTGGGTAAGGATTGTCGCCTCGATAAACGGTTCTTCGATTTTTGCAATCCGTCCGGGATCGGGCATCTGCGCGGGCGAATCTATTTCATGGACGACGCCGTCGGTCGTGGTTACACGATAACGGACGCCCGGAGCTGTCGTAATCAGGTCAAGGTTGAATTCGCGTTCGAGCCTTTCCTGTACGATTTCCATATGCAGCAGGCCGAGGAAGCCGCAGCGAAAGCCGAAGCCAAGAGCCGTAGAACTTTCCGGCTCGTAGAAAAACGAAGCGTCATTGAGCCGCAGCTTATCCATTGCGTCCCTCAGGTCTTCATATTGTGCGGAATCCGTCGGATAGAGGCCCGCAAAGACCATCGGTTTGACTTCCTGAAAACCCGGAAAAGGCTCTTTTGTAGGATTGGCGGCTTCGGTTATGGTATCGCCAATCTGGACGTCGGCGACGGTTTTGATCGAAGCGGTAAGAAACCCGACTTCGCCTGGCCCAAGTTCATCTATTGGTGTAGGACGCGGGCGGTTGACTCCGACGGTTTCAACGAGATATTCGCGGCCGGTATTGAAGAATTTGATTTTCGTTCCCTTGCGGATTCGTCCGTCAATCACGCGAAAAAGCACGATAACGCCGCGATAACTGTCATACCAGCTGTCGAAAATAAGCGCTTTGAGCGGTGCGTCCGGATCGCCTTTCGGCGGCGGGATTCGGTTAATTATTGCTTCGAGCACCTCGTCAACGCCCTGGCCTGTTTTTGCGCTTGTCAGCACGGCATCGCTTGCATCGAGCCCGATAATGCTTTCGATCTGTTCCTTTATCCTATCCGGTTCGGCCGAGGGAAGGTCGATTTTGTTCAAGACCGGAATCAGTTCAAGATCGTTTTCGATTGCCAGATAGGTATTTGCCAGCGTCTGGGCTTCAACGCCCTGTGAAGCATCAACTACCAGCAGTGCTCCTTCGCAGGCGGAAAGCGAGCGGGAAACCTCATAGGAGAAATCTACGTGCCCCGGTGTGTCAATCAGATTCAGGACGTAGTTATTTCCATCCTTTGCTTTGTAATCCAGACGGACGGCATGCGCCTTGATCGTAATGCCGCGTTCGCGTTCGAGATCCATATCGTCGAGAAGCTGGTCTTCCATTTCCCGTTCGGAGACGGCGCCCGTCAATTGCAGAATTCTATCGGCAAGCGTGGATTTGCCGTGATCTATATGTGCGATGATGGAAAAATTTCTGATAAAACGCGAATCCATAGTCCGAAAAACAAACAGCGGAGCAATCTATTACAATAGCAGAAATAAAGAATCTCCGCACTTCTGCCATTATCTTATAGGGCATCGGACATGCGTTGCGCCGCCTGCCGGTAATCAATAAAAGCCATAAATGCGATTGTCCGCAAATTTATATTGCCGATGAGCGCAAATTATTGATATAATTCCAATTACCCCAAGGGATTTTAATTATCAGAGGCCGCAGGGACGGCCGGGAGTGGATTATTATGGGAAATGAATACAGACGCGAAGATTCAAGCGTAAGCACGAAACTGACCTATTTATTGATTGGCGGCGGTATCGGTGCCATCATCGCATTACTTTTTGCGCCGAAATCAGGCCAGGAACTTCGCGAAGATATTGCCGATGCCACCCGCAAGGGACTTGAAAAAGGACGTGAGACGGCGGCGCATCTGCAGGAAAAAGCCGGCGAATACTACGAAGTCAGCCGTGAAAAAGCCGGAGAATTGATTCAGACGGCACAGGAAAAAGCGGCTGAATTGGCTGAAAAGGCGAAAACTGCAGCTGCCAGCACGACGCATCCGTTTACGGCAGCCGTCGAAGCCGGCAAAGAAGCCTATATTGCAGAAAAGCGGCGAACCGAGGCAAAATCAATTGCCGAAGGACGTCCAAACTATCCGGTTAAGGATGATTCGAATTAAGGATGATTCGAACTAATTTTTTCCGAAATGAACGTAAATGATCCGCAGTTTTGGATGATGATCGCTTCGATCGTCATTGCCATTTGTTTTATCGTAATGGCGGCTACGCTGGCCGTGGTCGCCATTACTGTTCGAAGGGTTACAAATACGGTCAAACGCGTCGAGGAGCGCGTCAATCCGCTCATTACTCAGGTCAATGCAATCAGTGAACAGGCACGCGAAATGAGCGTCCAGTTTACCGATGCGGCGGCCAACCTTTCGCTGGCCACCAAATACCTGGCCGAATCTACGGAATTGATAAAGGAAGAAGTCGCCGAATTACGGCAATTGGTGAGCGAAACCGCAATAGTTGCCCGCGAAAAGGTGCAGATGGTCAGCGCGACAATCGACAAAACCCACGATCAGGTTACCGATACGACCGAGTTTATACAGCGAAAAATCGTAGAACCGGCAAGGGAGATTGCCGCCATTATGGCCGGCGTCAGAAAAGGCCTCGAGGTGCTGTTTGCACCTGCTCCGAAACCGCTTGACAGAGTTTATATCGAGGAAGAGATGTTTATCGGCTGATTTATTCAGCAATTTGAATTTTGCAAAGCGAAAAATAAAAAGAGGCGTCCCGTAAACCGGGCGCCTCTTTTGGTTACTACTTACCGGTCATCAATTGTTGACTACAGGCTTATCAGGCTTTTCCATGCGCTTTCCCCGGAACGGTCCGTTCTGTCGGTTTTTCATTCTTTCGCGCATTTCCTGTTTGCGGCGTTCGATCTCGGCACGCTGCTCTTCGGTCAGAATAGCCCTGATCTGTGTATGAATCGATTGGGCACGCTCCCTTGCGGATTCGCGAATACGCCGCAGCTCTTCCTGCTGTTCGGGCGTGATAGTACCGTTTCTTTTGGCTGCTATTAAACCGCGCAGGAGTTCCATTTGTTCCGGCGAAGGCCGATTAGCCTGCAAAATTGCCCGAATCTGCTGCTTCTGTTCATCGCTGAGATTTATGCCGTGCAAATAGCGCATGCGTGCCATTTTACGTCCGTGCATTTTCCCCCGACGAAAACCCTCAGCTCCGCCAAAACCTTTTCGCAGCGGTTTTTCAGCCTTTTTTTCCGGAGCAGGAGGAACGGGAGCGTCCTGTTTTACGTCCTGTGCGTTTGCCGTCAGACCGAGAGCGGTTGTCATAATAGCCATCGAAAATAATGAAATAAACCTTTTTTTCATAATCTGTCCTTACACCTCAAATAAAATTCGTAAAGCGATTCGCTTTCTGAATATATGACGCATGGACGGTTTATTTAGCCGAAGATGAAATGTAAAATTGTGTAAAACAGGCATTTCTGGTTTAGAATATGCTTTATGTGCGGCTAAATACCAAAAATTGCCGTGATTGGTTTAATCAGGTTAGACAGGAAATCGGATGAGGTTTTTATCGGAGATAAATTCGCCGGCTGATCTTCGGCGTCTTCGCGTTGATGATTTGCAGGAAGTTGCGGACGAGGTGCGACAGTTTATTATTGAGACCTGTTCGCGTGTTGGCGGGCACACCGGCGCATCGCTCGGCGCCGTAGAGCTGGCCGTAGCAATGCATTATGTCTTCGATACGCCGCGTGATCGTCTGGTTTGGGACGTCGGGCATCAGGCATATGCTCACAAGATTTTGACCGGTCGTCGTGACCTGCTTCATACAATCAAGCAGGACGGCGGTCTTTCCGGTTTTCTGCGGCGCGATGAATCCGAATACGATACTTTTGGCGCCGGCCATGCCTCGACGTCAATATCCGCAGCTCTCGGGATGGCGATTGCCCGCGACCGCAAGGGAGAGGATTTTCACGTCTGCGCACTAATTGGCGATTCCTCGCTTGCGGGCGGGATGGCGATGGAAGCGATAAATCAGGCAGGCCATTTGAAATCAAGGCTGATCGTGCTTTTGAACGACAATGAAATGTCGATTGCACCGGCCGTCGGCGCATTGAGCCGCTATCTGAACAGAATCAAGGAAGCCCAAAGCTATCAGCATCTGAAAGAGGAAATCGGCGATGCACTCGAAAGTGTTCCGGGCATCGGCGGGACGCTTCGCTGGGCCGCAAAATCATTCAAAGACGCGATTGCCGCTGCTGTTTTGCCCGGCGCACTGGTTAACGAACTCGGCTTCAAATATATCGGTTATGTTGACGGGCACAATGTCCGGATGCTGGTCGAAGCGCTTGAAGAAGCCAAAAAGATTGATGACGGGCCTGTTATCGTCCATGCCCTGACCACAAAGGGCAAGGGCTTTCCCAATCCAGAAAAAAACTATTACGCCTATCACGCAACGGGGCCATTCGACCCGAAAACCGGCAAACCATATAAATCCGCAAAGCCCTCGGCACCGACATACACTGCCGTTTTCGGTGACACGATGTGCCAGTTGATGTCACGCGATCAGAGAATAGTTGCCGTCACTGCGGCCATGCCGGACGGCACCGGCGTGGACAAAGTGCTTGAAAAATTTCCCGAGCGTGCCTTTGATGTGGGAATTGCGGAACAGCATGCCGTAACTTTTTGCGCCGGAATGGCCTGCGAAGGGCTGAAACCGGTTGCCGCGATTTATTCCACGTTTTTACAGCGCGGTTTCGATCAGGTAATACACGATGTATGCCTGCAGAATCTTGACGTTACTTTCGCAATGGACCGTGCCGGCATCGTCGGCGCGGACGGGCCGACGCATCACGGGCTGCTGGATATTACATACCTGCGCGGATATCCAAATATCGTCCTGATGGCGCCAAAAGATGAAGCCGAGCTGCGCGATATGATACGCACGGCAATCGAACATCCCGGTCCGGCAGCCATCCGCTATCCCCGCGGCAGCGGTTACGGGGCAGACATTACCGCAGAGCCGAAACTGCTTGAAATCGGCAAAGGAGAAATGTTAAAAGAAGGTCGGGACGCGGCCATAATCGCTTACGGTTCAATGGTTATGCCGGCCCTCGATGCAGCCGAAATCCTTGCCGCATCGGGTATCTCGGCAGGTGTAATCAACGCACGCTTTGCAAAGCCACTCGATGAGGAATTGATACTCGAAGCTGCCGGTAAATACCGCGCCCTCGTAACTGTTGAAGAGGCGTATCTGGCCGGCGGATTTGGATCTGCAATCCTTGAACTGCTGGAATCAAAAGGCTTGTCGGATTCAGTTTCGATCGTGCGGCTCGGTGTCCCCGATGAGATAGTGCCTCACGGTGATCCGAAACGTCTGCTTGCCCGTTACGGTCTCGATGCGGAAGGTATAGCACGCGGAGCGGTTGAGGCACTGAACCGCGCAGATGAAAACCGCGGCGCAAACAAGCTGAGAGTAGTCGGTTAGTAAACTCATAAACAGGAAAATTATCAAATCACACTTCAATCTCCGATGAATAAAGAAAAAAAGAAAAGCAATGCAGCACCGCTCGCAATTATTGCAATTGTTTTGGTTGTCGCCGTTATAGGCGTAGCCTGGTTATACAATTCTTCGAAACAAGCCTCAAATACAAATCAAGCCGCGGCCAATACACGCCGTGCCAATACTATCGTGCCGGCCAATGCTCCGTCGGGAGCACCGCTTTCGGTAAACGTAATCGGACCTTCGACGGCTGCGGTTACGATCGAAGAATTTGCCGACTTTCAATGTCCTGCCTGCGCATCCGCGCATCCGGTCATGAAGGATTTGCAAAAAATGTATGCCGGAAACCGCAACGTCCGTTTTATTTTCAGGAATTTTCCATTGCCGATACACAATAAGGCATGGGAGGCGGCCGTCGCGGTAGAAGCGGCAGGAATGCAGGGCAGCCAGAAATTCTGGGCCATGATGGACCTGATGTTTACCAATCAGCAGCAATGGGCAAATTCCGACAATTATCGTGAAATCTGGAAACAATACGCCGAAAAAATCGGTCTGGATATGCAAAAATTCATTGACGATATGTCCGGCAGCGTTGCCCGTTTACGCGTTGATGAGGACGTCAAACGCGGCCGCGCCATCGGCGTGCCCTCGACGCCGTCCGTTTATCTGAATGGACGGCTGGTTCCGCCCACGGACGTAAATGTGCCGACACTCAAACGTTTGATTGATGCCGAAATCGAGACGGCTCTGAAATCTGCCGCGAATACGGACGGCGGAAACTCACAGCCGGGAACCAACACAACCGGCAACAACGCAAAATGATTGGCAATAAGGAAAATGGAAGCGGGCAGCCCTCTGTCGGGGCGGCTTTTTTCGCCGCCGTAATTGCCTTGATCGGGATAGCAGATGCGCTTTATCTTACCGTTCATCATTACACGGCCGAGCCGGTTCCTTGTTCCGTAACGGGCGGATGCGAAACGGTACTTACCAGTTCGTATTCGGAGTTTTTCGGCATTCCGATAGCCGCTTTCGGCGCTGCGGCCTATTTTGCGGCATTTTCATTGGCTGTTCTTACTGCTTTCGGTAATAGCCGTGCCTGGATGTTTTTCAAATTGCTGACGTTTTTGATGGCCGCCTTCAGCGTTTGGCTGGTGTATCTGCAGGCGTTTGTCATCGGAGCCTTTTGCCAGTTTTGCCTGATTTCGGCCGCAACGTCGGTTCTTTTGTTTATTTCCTGGTTATTTCCGATGATTTTTTTTCGTAAGGGAGTTTCGAAATCCGCCGGTTAGATTGAAACCGTTTAGTCCTGCCCGTCGAAATCAACCAATGGAGGTTGGCTTATGCCGGGTTACGAGACCGCGTGCTATAGTCCGCATTCGGCGGCCGGATGTATCGGGTTACCGGCACGCGGTTGGAAATCAAAACGGTTTTGGGTTAGTTTAGAAGTTGCGGAAGGCAATTCTATTGTGTCTCAAACCATTCTGGAAAGAATAGCGGCCGGTGATCAAACGGCCGTTCCGGATTGTCTCAAAGCCTATGGCGGGCTTGTCTGGTCATTGGCGTTGAGAATGCTGCGCGTTCGCGAGGATGCGGAGGACGCCGTACAGGAAATTTTTCTCGATATATGGAAAAATGCCTCGAGATTCAACCCCGTTCAGGCATCAGAAACAACCTTTATAGCAATGATTGCCCGCCGTCGTCTAATTGACAGGCTTCGCCATTCGAACAGGCGTATTGCCGCCGATTCGCTGGATGATATTGTTACCGAACCTTCGTCGCGGTCTGACATTACGATGCAAACCGGCGTCGAAGCCGGCGAGGCCGCCAATGCATTGAATCAGCTTCGTCCCGAACAGCGGCAGGTGCTTCAATTATCCATTGTTCACGGAATGTCGCATCAGGAAATAGCAGACGCAACCGGAATGCCGCTCGGAACCGTCAAAACACATGCACGCCGCGGTCTTTTGCAGGTAAGGGAAATTCTGGGGATTAAAGATTCGACCGGAAAGGAGGTGTCCGTATGAAAAAGGAAATAAATCAGGACATTCTCGACCTGCTTTGTGATCGTGCTCTCGGCACGCTTACGCCCGAAGAGGACGCGAAGCTGCGCCGCGCCGCTGCCGATACGGACATATCAGAGGAAGCAGAATCACTTGAACTTGCGGCGGCCGCCTTCGCGGTGGAATTTACCGTACCCGAACAGATGCCGGCCGGTCTCTATGAAAAGATTATTGCAGGTTCTCGGGAACATTTTGCCAATGTTGAGGCGGCAAAACTCAAGGACGGCGAATCAGACGTACAGAAGGTTTTCGTACCTGATATCCGTCCGCGCCGTTCGATTTTCGATTGGCTTGGCTGGGCAATAGCAGCGGCGGCCTGCGTAGCACTGGCCGTAAACATTTACCTGACCGGTAATCCCGCAACTAGGCAGATGGGAGAAGTGGCCGTCCAGGCACCCGAAACCGACAATCCGGCACTCGAAAGAGAACGTTTGCTGGCAACCGCACCGGACGTAACAATTGCCGAATGGACCAAAGGCAACGTCAAGGGGCTTGAAAACATATCCGGAGACGTCGTCTGGAGTGACAGCCTGCAGCGCGGTTACATGCGTTTCCGCGGCTTGCCGAAAAATGACCCGAACCGCGAATCCTATCAACTTTGGATCTTCGATGAAACCCAAAGCGAAAAAACCCCGATTGACGGCGGTGTTTTCGACGTAAATGCCGAGGGCGAAGTGATTATCCCGATAAATGCGAAGCTTAAGGCAAAAAATCCCAAAGCCTTTGCCGTAACCATAGAAAAACCCGGCGGCGTCGTCGTCTCATCCAGGGAAAAAATTGCCGCCCTAGCACCGGTCCGGCAATCAGTGAAACAAAACCAAACCTAGCTGCGTATAATACTCCGCAGACAAAATCAACCGCACCGGTTTTGCTTTTTCGATTGAAAAGCATTCCCGGTGCAGTACTGTATTTAACCCATAAGAATCAGAAAAAACTGGAGAAGGCAATGCGAATCAAATCAATCCTCGCCGTCGCGTTTATATTGTCAGGCATTTTGGCAAATTCCGTATCCGGGCAGAGCGCGGCAAAATTACCGGATATAAATGTAAAGACCTATAAACTCAAAAACGGCCTGACGGTGATTTTTCATCAGGACCGTTCAACTCCGATAGTTGCGGTCGGTGTCTGGTATCACGTCGGGTCCAAAAACGAACAGCCCGGCCGCACCGGTTTTGCGCATCTCTTCGAACATATGATGTTCCAGGGATCGGCAAATTACGATAACGACTATTTCACGCCGCTGCAGGAAGCCGGAGCAATCATCAACGGCACAACCAATCAGGACCGGACATGGTATTTCGAGACTGTCCCTTCCAATTTCCTCGAGCTGGCTCTGTTTATGGAAGCCGACCGAATGGGAAATCTTCTGCCGGCAATGACGCAGGAAAAACTGGACAATCAACGTGACGTCGTCAAAAACGAGCGCCGACAGCGCGTTGACAATCAGCCTTACGGCACGGCTTTCGAAAAGATCGGGGCTATCATGTATCCGCAGGGCCATCCGTATCATTGGACGACCATCGGTTCGCTGGAAGATCTGCAGGCCGCATCTCTTGACGACGTCAAATCCTTCTTCCGGCAATATTACATTCCCAACAATGCATATCTGGTGCTTTCGGGTGATTTCGATGAGAAGCAGGCACGGCAATGGATAGAAAAATACTTCGGGCCGATTGCCAAAGGCGGCAATGTTACACGCCCGAATCCACCGATGCCCAAGCTCGACAAGGAAATCCGTGAAACCGTAGAAGACGCGGTGCCGCTGCCGCGCAGGTATTTTGTCTGGCATGGCGTGCCTGCTTATGCCAAGGACGAGCCCGCGCTCGACATGCTGAGTTTCATACTTTCTTCGGGCCGGACTTCGCGGCTACAGAAAAACCTGGTTTATGATAAGGAACTTGTTCTGCAGGTCAATTCATTCAACGGCACCAACGAAATCGGCGGACTATTTCAGATTCAGGCCACTGCAAGGCCCGGAAAATCTCTCGATGACGCCGAAAATGAAATCCTCGCCGAAATCGAGCGGATCAAAAATGAGCCTCCAACGGCCGAAGAGATGTCCAGAGCACTCAATACCTACGAATCACAGGCAATCTATGGCCTGCAGACCGTTTTAGGAAAGGCCGGCCAGGTAACAACTTATGCCGGATTTCTCGGAAAGCCGAACTGGTTTCAGAACGATATAGACCGCTACAGGAAAGTAACGCCGGCGGACATCCAGCGGGTAGCACGCGAATACCTCGGGCCGAACCGCCTTGTAATGACCTATGTACCGCGTTCCGGCGGACCGGCGGCGACTAACCGCGCGGCCGACCGTCCGACATCGGTAAAATCCGAAAAAAAGGACGAGACTAAAATCGCAGAGCAAACAGCCAAATTGCCAAAGCCCGGACCGCAGCCGAAATTCACACTGCCGCCGATTGAAAAGACCAAATTGTCCAACGGACTGGAAGTGTGGATGGTTGAGCAGAATGAACTGCCCATTGTCGCAATGAATATGGTCTTTAAGACCGGTTCGACTAATGAACCGGCGGACCGCGTCGGGCTGGCAAACATGACTTCACAAATGCTTGACGAAGGCACGGCCAAACGATCCGCCGAGGAAATTTCAAATGCGCTGCAATCCATAGGCGCGTCGCTTAATACGGGTTCGAACTTTGATTCGATGACGGTTTCGCTCCAGACTCTGAGCCGAAACCTCGACACCGCGCTCGATATTTTCTCCGATGTGATCGTCAATCCGGCATTTCCCCAAAAGGAACTTGACAGCCTTAGAGCCCGCGCAATTGCCGGACTCCGGCAACAGCGTGCCAATCCGAACGCTATCTCCAATGTTGCCTTCAATAAGGTGCTCTACGGCGATCATCCGTATGGCCGGGAGACATCCGAAGCGACGCTTCGGGCACTTACCCGCGACGATATCCTCAAATTCTATTCGGCAAATTACCGCCCGAATAACGCAGTTTTAATCGTTGTCGGCAGCTACGACAAGGGTACGCTCAAAAATGCCCTGGAAAAGGCTTTTTCGGGCTGGAAACCGGGCGAAGTAGAAAAAGGTTCGGTACCCGAAGTCAAAAAATTCGACAAGCCGGGTATTTATCTGGTTGACCGTCCCGGCTCGGCGCAATCCGTTGTTGCCATCGGGCAAATCGGCGTCAGCCGCAATAATCCGGACTTTGTCCCGATTCAGGTAATGAATGCAATACTCGGCGGCGGAATTACTTCGAGGATTAGCATGAATCTACGCGAGGACAAAGGCTATACATACGGAGCCAACAGCGGATGGTCATTCCGCCGTGGCCCGGGGCCTTTCCGTGCGGGCGGCGATATTCAGACGGCGGTTACCAAGGAAGCCGTCATCGAGTTTATGAAGGAACTCAATGGCATCCGCGGTTCGCGTCCGGTTACCAGGGAAGAGCTCGAATACAACAAACAGAGCATTATCCGCCGTTTCCCGGCCGGTTTTGAAACCATCGGAACTATTGCCTCGCAGCTGGCGACGCTTGTCGTCTATGATCTGCCGGACAATTATTTCAATGAATTTATCTCCAAAGTGAATGCCGTCACGTTGGAAGATGTCGATCGTGTTGCAAAGCAGTACCTGGATCCCGATAACATGGCGATAGTCATTGTTGGCGATCGAAAAGTGATCGAACCGGGGCTCAGCCAAATAGATAAATGGGGCACGGCAATCCATTATCTGGATGCGGACGGAAATCCAATCCGTTAGCACCGCTTGTTTAATGTAATACGTTAGCTCTTGTGGGACGTTCCACAAACATTTCGGGCGGCAGAGCGTTTTGCACTGCCGCCCGCATTTCATTCCGGCTAAACTCTCTATTTTTTGACCAGTACGACCGGCGACTGTTCGGTATCCATAATCTTTGTAAAGAAATTGCGGACCTCGGAGTAGCGTGCCGGTTCAATGATGGAGCGCCGCAAAGTAATTTTGCGATTTATCAGGAGTTTACCATCTTTCACCTCAAAGTTAGCTGAGTAGCTTCCGAATTGGGAATCAATTTTTACGGCTTCCGGTATTTCGTCTATGACGAATCCTGCGGGAAGGGAATATGCAATTGTTTCCCGCATTGAATTGGATTCCAGCTCGATCGGGTTTGACCTTTGCGGTTCGGTCAAATAGATGCCGTTGCGGCGGCCCACGATAATGGGTTTGAAGACCAGCAGACGATTTTGCATCAGCTGGCCGTAACGTGCGGCCGCAAATTCCACTTCGATATCAAAGCCCCAATCTGACGGGCGGTCGCGCGTGTCGAGCTTTACAAGCTGGGCGCCGGTTGCTCCGCGTGTCAGCCAGCCTTCGATTACCTTCCGGTATTCTGCCGGTGAAAGGCTTCGGTGCTCACGTCTAAAGTATGCCGACGTCTGCCCGTAGGCTTTTTCCCTGATAGTACCCGCAATCATTCCAGAATCAAGCAGCTGTACCTCGATATGACGTTCGAGCGTGTCAAATTCGGGCGAAGTTACGGGCATTTGTATAAGTCCGCCGTGATCTGCGGAAATCAGCATTGCCTTGCTGCCCTGCAGATAGTCGGGCAGATCTCCCACAGGGGTGTATGGATCGGTCGCGTCGAAGATGAGCAATCGGCCGAGAGTCGGATGTTCGATAATGGTTTCCGCCTTTGTCTCCGGCGAGACCTTGACGGCGATTATGCAATGGTTGAATTGACTAGGTGATGCCCATTCGGCGCGGACAAATGTCGGGTCGCCGGAATAGATGGCGACGGGATATGCGTCTATTTTCAATACTTTAAGCAGAGCGCGCATCAGATTTGCCTTGTCCTTGCAATCGCCGTAACCGCGATTTAGCACCAGGTTGGAAGGACGCGGCTTGTAGCCGTTTCCATGTGCAACGCCGATATCTATCGAAATATATTGCAGATTCTGGACAAAAGTTGCGATGGCCCGGATTTTTTCGAATTCCGTCGCCTTTCCTTCGGTCAATTCGCGGGCTTTTGCGGCAATGCTGTCATCGATAATCACCTGCGGTTCATAAAGCGTTGCGGCCCAGCGGGAAACATCGAGCCAGTTGGAAAAAGCCTTATTCACCGATTGCGTTGCAGAGTCCGGCGAATAGTTGATGGCGATTCTGGGTGCAAGGTTTCTGAACGAAGGACTTAAAGGCTCCGGCGGGATGGGCTTCAAATCGCGCAGTTCCCAGGTGTAAGTTGTGCCATTTACCGAAGGTTTAACCTCCGGTCCGTTCAATGTTATACTTGCGGCCTTCCAACCGGCCGGCAGCGAAAGCGTGTAACGCGAAACAAGTGTCGGCAGTCTTCCCTGAAAAAGCCATGTGTCCTGGTAGAACAATGGAAGGTCTTCGGAAACGACCGTATAACCGAAAACGTAACCCGTATCAACTTCGCCGGATGCGTCAATAACTTTCAGGCGGCCTTCATTATAAACATCGTCAGGATCGGAAATTATATCCAGAACAGTGTTTTTATCATATCTTTTGACAGAGCCGTCGGTTCTGATAACCCAGGCATCGATCGAGCGGATTTTGCCGGCGCTGACAAGATAGAAGGCGCGTGCAACTGCGGTAGATTTGCCTTCTTTTGTCAGCAACTTGACGGCATAATTCGAGACCGTTACCAGTCGTCCGTCGGTTCCGAGCGTAACGGTCTGTTCGTCGAGCAATACAACCGCAGGGACATTTTTCTGATAACCCGGCACCGAAGCCGAGGCTGCCTGTCGCAGCCAGGCAGGCGCATCGTCGCCGGCGGCCATTGAAAGGCCGGACGATACCGATATCAGAAAAATAAAGAAAATGGCCTTGGCAATTTTTTTCACAAGCATCTGTCTGGTCTCCTGAATATCACAAATACGACGCAAATACGCCGGCAGAATCCTATTTCTGTGTTAACAGAAGCGAATGCGTGTCGGTTTTCTGAAAAAGATCGAACGCTTTCTTGAGATTTTCGTAACTGTCGGGTTCGAAAATCAGTTTACGGTCATTGGCAAAAGAGAAATCCCGAGTGTAACGAATCGTATTTGCTGATTTATCGAAAACGACCGACACGGAATCAAGAAATGCTCTGCCGGGGTGGCGTACGTCCGGCGGCGAATCTATGGCATCTATGGAAAGCCCGTCGCCAAGCTTGATTGCTATTGTATCGGCTTCGCTCCACGGATACCTGAAAACAATCGGATATTTTCTTTGTCCTGCCGAAAATGGCGATTCGGAACCGTATTCGAAGACATTTGGCTGAAGAAGTATCCGTTTGCCGGATTTCTGCGCATAGGAGGGAATCCGGATTTTCATGGTCAACAAAAGCGGTTCGCCTGAGTTTTCGAGTCCCGAAATAGATAGCATCGAGATTTCCGCAGTGGATAATTTGGATTGAATTTCGGATTTAACGATTTCCTCGCGTTCTGTGGGCGATTTGCCGAAAAGACGGGATTTGCGTATAACGGCCTCTTGTCCCGAAAATTCCATCCGGATATCGCCTTCGAGAGTGCCGTCAGCGTTAATCGTAAAATTACCGCTGCGCTGGCTTTTATTGGCAGCGGCGGAATTCATGGTAGTTTTCAACCAAGTAAATTGCGTACCGCCGACGGCCATCGCCTCCACTCCTTCGCGATACCAGGGCAAAACACCGAATGGAACCGTCTTGTCACATGGATCGATGAACTTCCACATACTGCCTTCGGTATTGACCGCAAGGCCGATCATCGAGACAAAGTCGGAAAATGGATATTTGGTTCGTGAAAAGAAATTCTCGCGTCTGTCGCCGCCGATGACTACCTTGACATCGACACCCGCAGCTTTTGTCAGAGCGGCGAAAAGGAAATCCGCCTGAATTGCAGAGCCCATTTGTTTTTTGAGGACGTCTGTCGGGGTTTCGACATCGTTTTCGTCCAGAGACTCTGCCGTGATGAGGTCATCCGATTGGGGAGTGCGTATTCGTGTCTGAATAAAACGATGGATTGCCCGTGCTTTTTCTTCATTTGAAGAAAGTCCGGCTGTAAGCTCAGCGGCTTTTTCCCTGATCGCACCGGTTGGCTTGGTCCTGCCGTCGAAGTAACGTTGCCAGATGAAAGCCAGCATTCCAAAAGGATCCGAAAAGCCGCCGTAGCTGACGGCGGCCCAGCGCTTGACCTCGTCCTCAGGCGGCATGAACGGTTCCTCGGCAAGCGCCGGCACGTTTGACATGGAAAACCTCATGAACCCGTCTTCGCCGGCTACAAACGAAATCGAATCCATATTGAATGACGTTGTCCACAAGGAACGCTTGTTGAAAGGCCTGATCTGATACTCCAGCTTTTGAATAGGCAACTCTTTCTGAAAATCAAGATGAGCACCCTGAATCCCTGCATTTTTTATAATTTCCGAATAGCGGTATTCAATGATGCTGCCGACCTCGGCATTCGGAATCGCAACGGAAAAAGCCTGTACTTTGATACCGCTTGCCTTGAGGATTTCGCGGGTAAAAATTTCGGATGACGGAACGTTAACAATCGTTCCATCCGGTTTGATTACTCTGACGGCAAGATTTTCGACCTTGATTCGTTTTGTAAAGGGAATATCAAGTTTCGAGTATTTTTCCCGGCCGCGTTCGGAGAAAATCTTGATGCGAATATGATGATCGAATGAAACTGAGGAAGCCTTCTTGTCATCAATACGGATTTTCCAAAAAATCGCCTCGGCATCCGCATTCGGATCAACCAGCGGAGATTTCATGGCAATCTCGGCAGGAGTAATATTTGGCCAGTCAGTTTCTTTGAGCGATTGGGCCGCAGCCGCCGCAGCGATTACCGCAATTGTGATAATCGCTGCGGACAATCGGAATAAGAATGGTCCCGGAACATTCGGTTTCATAGGAATCCTGTTGCCTTACTTTTGCCGCAAGGTCAGCGTATGATTGTCGGAAGAATGAAACAGGTCAAACAGTCTTTTCAGCGGCGGATAGCTGTTTTTCGGAAAAAGTGTAATACCTTTGTTTCCAAACTCGAAATTACGCCGGTAAATCAAGGTGTTTGTCGCCTGATCCAGCAAAATCCGGATATCAAGTTTCGAAATACCGCTCGGGTCGCCGATAGGTGTCGGGCTGTTCGGGCTTTCAAGCTCGAAATTTGGCGGAAGAGTGATACTGATTTCGTCTATTTCTGACCAGGGAAAGTGGAAAAAGACCGGATAAGTGCGGTCTTCGGTCTGGAAAACAGGCTGCTTTCCGTATTCAAAAAATCCGGGTTGAATAAACATTCGCCGGCCGGTTTTCTGGGCATAGTTCGGGACTGAAATATTGAATACATAGGCAAATGGTTTCTCCGGATCCATGAGATTCTCAATCGATATGGATGAGATTTCCGCCGTGCTCAAGCGCTGTTTGATTTCTTCCTTGAGATTATCTTCCTGTTGGTTTTGCGAAAGTTTATAATTGTCTTTCTTCCGCTCATTGGCTAAATTTCCGGTAAATTCTATTCTGACGGTTCCGGTCAGTGTCCCGTCTTCGGACAGTTTGAAATTTCCCTTACGGCGTTCTACGGAATTATTTGGAACGGAGTAGGGAGTTTCGGAAATCAGATAATCCTTTGTACCAAGCAAAAGCACTCCGGTGCTTTCTTCGCGCCAATCCAGCATTCCAAAGGGAAGGAAAAAATCTCCGGGTGAGAAAAAGCGCCATTCATTGCCGAATTTGACGGCAACGGCAGAAAAATGGATAAAAGACTCATGTGCCTGCTCTACGGTGAAAAATTTCTCGCTTCGGTCACCTCCGAAGGCAAGACGTGTTTCGAAACCGAGGGCTGACGAAAGCGCTGCAAACAATTCGTTTATGTCACTTGCGCGACCCTGAAGTTTTTTATACGTATCCGAAGCCGATTTGCTCGGTTTGATTTCGTCTTTCTGGTCATCGGTCAGATTCGGGTCATAGGAGATATTTTTTACTTTTTGTTTGCAGAAATCGAATATTTTACGGATTTTTTCTTCCTGCGTAGCGGCGCCGGCGGTAATCTGTTCGGCTGCCGATTTTATGTCCTTATCGGGTTTGAGAGTATCCTTAACTCCATAATTCTGAACTATTTGTCCGCCAAGACGGCCCCAGAAATCCGTTGCGCTTGATGGTTTCGACTTTGTGTAATAAACCAAAAGCCATTTCCGGATCTCATCAACCGGAGGCATGTAGGGTTCTTCTTTGATCGCAGGTACGTTATTGAGTGTTGCCCTGTAGAAACCATTCTTATCCTTTTCAAACTTGTTCTCATCCATGTTGAATGTAAGGTATCTGACGGATATGTATGGCTTGAAATAGTAGGATATGGTTCTGATCGGCACATCATGCTGGAAATACATCCGCATATCTTCGGCGATGCCGCCGCCGATGGATTCCTGATATTGATATTCGAAGATGACGCCCGGCTCAATACCGCTGACGGCAAAGGACTTGGCTCTTACCTTCACCTTATCCTGCCGGACGATTTCCCGATCGAAGATGTCATTTTTCGTAATTTCAACAATAGAGCCGTCCGGCTTGATGACGCGGGCAATGACTTTGCCGATCTTGACGCCTTTGGTATAGGGTATGTCAACCTTGCTGTATTTCTCGCGGCCGCGTTCCGTAAAAATCTTAATCCGAATGTAGTGTTTGAGGATCAAACTATCCGTATTTGCATCATCGACGCGTACTTCCCAGAAAAGCGCTTCAGCATCCGCATTCGGTTCAACGCTCGGTGTTTTAATTTGCAGATCGGCAGGAGTTACCGGCTTCCAGTCATCGCCGCCAAATGCGGTTTGAAACAAAATCACTGAAAAAAGGGCACACTTCGCCAAAAGGGAAGCAGGCAAATGAGAAAAACGGGACATAGACGTCAACCTCTTAGTTTATAATGTAGTTTATTTGGGTGCGGATATTTACAGTCATCGGGGCCGCGGGAGAGCCGTCGGTCCTCTAACTTTTTGCGATTTTTTACGATGTTATGACAAAAGTAATCCGAAAATCAATATTTTTTTGAGTTTTTCAGGTTAGCGCTGCATTTCGAGCAATGGTATAATTCCGAATTTCGCCAATCGATTATTAAACAAAATTATTTTGGAGGCGCCGAAATGGCTCTGGATACAGCAAAAATTCAGGAACTTTTGGGTGAAGAAGCCCATACATTACTCGATCATACTTGTAAAACAATTCCAAAGGAAAATCTGCAATTGCCGGGAGGCGACTTTGTCGATCGCGTCTGGGCGGCCTCGGACCGCAGCCCGAAGGCTTTGAGAAGCCTGCAAACGCTTTATAACACCGGAAGACTTGCCGGCACGGGCTATCTCTCAATTTTGCCGGTAGATCAGGGCGTCGAACACTCGGCCGGCGCAAGTTTTGCACCGAATCCGGAATATTTTGACCCTGAAAATATTGTTAAACTGGCGATCGAAGGCGGCTGCAACGGCGTCGCATCTACATTTGGCGTACTCGGAGCCGTTGCCCGTAAATATGCCCATAAAATTCCCTTTATTGTCAAAATAAACCACAACGAACTTCTAACCTATCCGAATCAATTTGACCAGGTAATGTTTGGTACGGTCGATCAGGCCTGGAATATGGGTGCGGTCGCAGTCGGTGCAACGATTTACTTCGGATCAGAAAATGCCACGCGGCAGATAGTCGAGGTTTCGGAAGCCTTTGCCTATGCTCACGAACTTGGAATGGCTACGATTCTCTGGTGCTATCTCCGAAACCCGAAATTCAAGACTTCGGCCGGAGATATGCATACCGCAGCCGACCTTACCGGACAGGCAAACCATCTCGGGGTTACTATCCAGGCCGACATCATCAAACAAAAGCTGCCCGAGCGAAACGGAGGATACAATATCCTGAATACGGAAAGCAGCTACGGCAAGACCAATCCAAAAATCTATTCCGAATTGACAACCGATAATCCGATTGATCTGGTGCGATACCAGGTAGCGAATTGCTATATGGGTCGCTGCGGGCTGATCAATTCCGGGGGAGAATCCAAAGGTGCCGGCGATCTGGCCGATGCCGTGCGCACAGCCGTCGTCAATAAACGCGGCGGCGGGAGCGGATTGATTTCCGGCCGGAAAGCCTTCCAGAGGCCAATGAAAGACGGCGTCGAACTGCTAAATGCGATACAGGATGTTTATCTCAATCCCGATGTAACAATCGCTTGACGTATTCGGTTCGGTAATTTCTGAATATGAAAAAAATTTTACACGTCGGGCTGCGGCCCGGCGTTTTTTCTTTTCCTTTTTGTTTTCAATCGCTTAGCGAAACCTCCGGTCGGCAGACAGGATCGGGAAAAATCAAAAAGAATGAAAAAGCGCGGATGTTAATTAATGTTTTACATTTAGCAACGCGCGTTAATTGATGTAAATACTTGAGTTAAGGGCACAATCCAAAACCACTAGATTTAGTGTTGACAAATCCTTTCGGACACAATATAGTCTATATCCACTGCAGGAGATAGCCCTTGAATTTGCGCTTGAGGACCCGCCTGCAATCCACAAATTCAGATCTGGGAAGTCTTTGTCGCCGGAAGGCTCATAACAGGCGACATCGGGGGACTTTCTCTCGATTTTGAGACAAATCAGGCCCGCAAACGGGTGGAATTGAGATCTTTTGAAGGATTTGAAAGGAGAAATGATGGACACCGGACATACTGCCACCGCAAAGCAATCGGAAGAAACCACACAGACCACAATGCGTGTTCGAAAGCGAAACGGTAATTTTGAACCGGTAGATATCAATAAGATCGTCCGGGCAATATCGCGCTGCACGCCGAACCTGCCGAATGTGGACGTAATGCGGATCGCCACCAAGACGATCAGCGGGCTTTACGACGGCGCGACTACAAAAGAGCTCGACAAACTTTCAATTCAAACGGCAGCAAGCCTTATATTCGAAGAGCCGGAATATTCAAAACTGGCCGCACGGCTTCTCAATCAATATATTGAAAAAGAAGTCAGAAACCAGGAAATTCATTCTTTTTCGCAATCAATTGCCTTTGGCTTCAGGGAGGGCCTGATCAATGAAAGGGTCGCTTCCTTCGTTTCGGAAAACAGCCGCAAGCTCAACGACGCGATTGACCAGACCCGCAACGATCTTTTTGAATTCTTCGGAATCCGCACAATTTATGATCGTTACCTGCTCAAAAATCCCGTAACACGCGATGTTATCGAGACCCCGCAGTTCTTCTGGATGCGCGTGGCTTGCGGTCTTTCCGAAACGCCGGCCGAAGCCGTAGAACTTTACAGATTGTTTTCATCATTGGAGTACGTGCCCTCGACGCCTACATTGTTTAATTCGGGTACGCGGCATGAACAGCTTTCGAGCTGCTTTCTGCTTGATTCTCCGGAAGACAGCCTTGAGAGCATTTACAGGAAATATTCGGACGTTGCAATGCTGTCCAAATTTTCCGGCGGTATCGGCATCGCATATCATCGCGTACGCTCGCGCGGTTCGCTGATTCGCGGAACAAACGGACATTCGAACGGAATCATTCCATGGCTGAAAACCTTGGATTCTTCTGTGGCAGCGGTTAATCAGGGCGGTAAAAGGAAAGGAGCCGCCTGCGTTTATCTTGAAACCTGGCATGCAGATATAGAAGATTTCCTCGAACTGCGGGACAATACCGGCGATGAGGCTCGCCGAACGCACAATCTGAATATCGCCAACTGGATTCCGGACCTGTTTATGAAACGCGTCCGGGAAGACGGAGACTGGTCACTGTTTGACCCGAAAGTCGTTCCCCACTTTCCGGATATTTATGGCGAAGAATTCGAAAAAGCATACCTCGAAGCCGAGCAAGCCGGACTTTATACAAAACAGGTAAAGGCACGCGATCTCTACGGGCGAATGATGCGTACGCTTGCACAGACGGGAAACGGCTGGATGACATTCAAGGATGCATGCAACCTTAAATCAAACCAGACTGAAAAAGCAGAAAACGTCATTCATCTTTCAAATCTCTGCACTGAGATCGTTGAAGTTACGTCAAAAGATGAAACCGCCGTCTGCAATCTTGGTTCAATCAATGTCGCCCGCTATGTCAAAGACGGAGCAGTTGACTACGACAAACTCCGACGTAATGTCCGCATTGCCGTCCGTCAGTTAGATCGCGTCATCGATCTGAATTATTACGCAATTCCGAGCACGGCAGATTCCAACAGGCGTTGGCGGAATATCGGACTCGGTCTGATGGGTTTGCAGGATGTTTTCTTCCAGCTTCGGCTTCCATTTGATTCGCCCGAGGCAAGGAAAATCTCCACCAGAATCCAGGAAGAGATTTATTATGCCGCATTGGATGCCAGTTGCGAACTTGCCATCAAAAAAGGCGCGCACCCGGCCTTTCCGGAAACGAAGGCTGCAAAGGGAATTCTGCAATTTGACCTCTGGGGCGTTGTTCCGGAAGACACCGAACGTTGGAACGCTCTCAGGGAAAAAATCAGAAAACACGGCTTGCGAAATAGCCTTATGATAGCAATTGCACCGACCGCGACAATTGCTGCGATTGCCGGCAGCTATGAATGCATCGAGCCGCAGGTCTCGAACCTCTTCAAACGCGAAACGCTTTCCGGCGATTTCATCCAGGTAAACAAGTATTTGGTTAAGGAACTGAAAGCCGCCGGCCTCTGGACGGAAGAGATCAGACAGAAAATTAAAATAGCCGAAGGTTCCGTGCAGGAGATTGCCGAAATTCCGGATGAATTGAAGGCCGTTTACCGAACGGCGTGGGAAATCCCGATGCGTTCATTGATAGATATGGCCGCCGACCGAGGAGCCTTTATCGATCAGAGCCAATCGCTAAATCTTTTTATGGAAAGCCCGACAATCGGTAAGCTTTCGTCGATGTACATGTACGCATGGCAAAAGGGATTGAAGACGACCTATTACCTGCGCTCGCGGCCCGCGACCCGCATTGCCCAGGTGGCCGCCGGAGAAGCCGCTGTGGTATCCGAGCCGAAAAAAGAATATTCAGAAGACCAGGCCATCGCCTGTTCACTGGAAAATCCGGAAGCATGTGAGGCCTGTCAATAAATCAAATCTTTAACCGGGAGAGAATAACTTATGTTTAATCAAATAAGACTGATCCTGACAGGCTTTGTCGTGGCAATTCTGTTTATTACGGCCGGGACATTGGTTTCTTCACAAATCAGATCAACCGGCGGTACGGATAAAACGCAGGGAGATTTATTGAAGAGAATAGCCAGGCTTGAAAACGAAGTTGCTCAACTCAAAAAGGAGATGGCCGGCGCAAAACTGTTGATAAGGGATTGACGTCACTTAAGGAAAAGCATGAATCACACACGCACCGGATCTCAGCCGGAGTGGTAAATTTTGAAGCGGTTTCGATGTCTCAGAAGGCGGGACAGAACCGGCATATTCCGGTAATTTATCCGAACCAGTTAAAGGCAGATCAAGCGAAGTATGGCGCGGCAGGCTTTTTCACTACGGCGCCAATCAAAAATTAGATATTGACACGATAAGGAGAAAAAATGCTTTTAGATCACGGTTTCAATCTTACACTTCGCCCGATGAAGTATCCGGATTTTTACGAGATGTACCGGAACGCGATCAAGAACACCTGGACCGTAGAAGAGGTGGATTTTTCTATGGACGTCAACGATTTGCGCTCAAAGATGACGCCCGCCGAACGCCACCTCATCAATCGTCTTGTGGCCTTTTTTGCAACGGGCGATTCCATTGTGTCAAATAACCTGGTCCTGAATCTCTACAAGCATATCAATTCGCCCGAAGCCCGGATGTATCTTTCGCGTCAGCTGTTTGAAGAAGCGCTCCATGTGCAGTTTTATTTGACGCTGCTCGATACCTATATTCCTGATCAAAATGAGAGAGCGGCCGCCTTTGCAGCTGTCCAGAATATTCCGTCCATAAAGAAAAAGGCTGATTTTTGCCTGAAATGGATTGATTCAATCCACGAGCTCAACCGCCTTGACACTATCGAGGAAAGAAGGAGCTTTCTGCTTAATCTGATTTGTTTCGCATCCTGTATAGAGGGTCTGTTTTTCTTTGCCGCTTTTGCATATGTCTATTTCCTGCGGTCAAAGGGATTGCTGCACGGGCTTGCATCGGGCACTAACTGGGTCTTCAGAGATGAATCGTGCCATATGAATTTTGCCTTCGAGGTTGTCAAAACTGTAAGAAAAGAAGAGCCGGAACTTTTCAATGCCGATCTCGAACGCCGGATTGTTGCAATGCTCGGGGAAGCGGTCGAATGCGAAATACAGTTTGCCGAAGACCTTCTCAGCGGCGGCGTTGCGGGCCTCTCGGTCGCCGACATGCGCCAATATCTGGAATTTATCGCCGACCAAAGATTAGTCATGCTCGGCATGAACAAAATCTTCAAGGCAAAAAACCCATTCGCATTCATGGACCTGCAAGACGTCCAGGAACTGACAAACTTCTTCGAACGCCGCGTCGCCGCCTATCAGGTCGCAGTCGCCGGCGAAGTCAGCTTCAGCGAGGCGTTTTGAGTTAATGTTGGTATTTATAGATGAATCCGGTGACCCCGGAATGAAACTCGGTAAAGGGTCATCCGAATTTTTTGTCATTACACTGGTCATTTTTAATGACAATGATGAAGCGGCTCGCTCAGATGAAGAGATTTGTAATATTAGGAATGAACTTGGTCTGAGCCCATCTTCGGAATTCAAGTTCAACAAGCTAAATGACAAAGGCCGCCGGCATTTCCTCACTTCGGTTTCTTCGCACCGTTTCACGTACTACAGTGTTGTGATCAATAAAGCTAAGTTGACGGGAAAAGGCTTTGGTTTCAAAGAGTCATTCTATAAGTACGCCTGCCAGATGGCTCTAAATAACTGTCGGAAATATCTAAAAGAAGCTACTATCGTGATCGACGGAAGTGGTTCCCGTGAATTCCGGCAGCAATTGCAGACTTATATTAAAGGAAAGATAAACGATGAAAATGATGTCCGAGCATGTATCAAGAAAGTAAAGATCGAGGATTCTAAAAAGAATAACTTATTACAACTTGCCGATATGGTCTGCGGGGCAGTCGCACGATTTTACACCTCGAATAAAGACAATCCGCCGTACCAAATGTTGATTAAACAACGCGAAGGTTACGTTCAATTTTGGCCAAAATAAAGAACCCCGCCCTAGCCTCTCGGCACGCACACCATACGGTGACAATTCGGGTCGGGGTCCATTTCCACAGTTAGTCTATCATACATAATATAGTTTTTGTCAATTGTATTGTTAAGTTTCTTTCTGCACATGCAACATTACCATTTCCAATGGTTTTTTACCCATACTACACTCTGATTCCTGGAGTTCTCATTTAGACGGAAATGAGTTGATTCGTTGCAAAATCTCAGTTCTTGTCGGCTAATCTTTACTATTGCTCATTGCCGTTAGTACGTCTGTGGGACGTATTTGCCATTGTCAACATCTTCGGTCGCCGCGTCGCCGCCTATCAGGTCGCAGTCGCCGGCGAAGTCAGCTTCAGCGAGGCGTTTTGAGTAGTTGAGGTTACAGTTTGCCGCCACTAACCAAAGCCGACACTGCGATGTTTGTAGTTCATCAGCTCGGAACCCCAAGCTGTGCAGCCTTCCAAATGAATGGGCGCAGTTCCTCAAGCGCACGCTAAGTGTCGGGAGTCTGGACGGCGATGTACGCACTGGCTCTCTTGATCTATGCACTGCTTTGGCCATTGCAGCCTCAGGATGATGAAATCACATAACGCCCTGCCGCTCAGCCGCCGGCGAAGCCGGTCGGCTGCAGCGGCTTGTTAGAATGCACGTCCTGTCCTAAGCGAAAACGCAGGACGTAGCCCCAACGGCAACTCAACCTAAAGCGATCT
>Ga0073934_10002323_pt1 | contig 40379 bp, 33 predicted proteins | sample LarsenN4metaG_FD_76834 | JGI IMG/M metagenome (GOLD analysis project Ga0073934, IMG submission 76834) | Hot spring sediment bacterial and archeal communities from British Columbia, Canada, to study Microbial Dark Matter (Phase II) - Larsen... ...
CATCACGGAGCACTCGATGTGCCAGCCGGGCCGGCCGGGGCCGAGCGGCGTTTCCCAGGACGGCTCACCTTCCTTGGCGGCCTTCCAGAGAACGAAGTCGCGCACGTCGGCCTTGTCGTATTCGTCGCTATCCACGCGCGCGCCCGCCCGCATGCCCCCGAGATCAATCTTGGAGAGCTTTCCGTAACTCGGAAACTGGCTCACACGGAAGTAGATCGAGCCCTCACTGCGGTAGGCAAAACCCTTCGCTTCGAGCGTCTGAATGAGCTCCACCATCTCGGGAATGTGGTCCGTGGCACGAACCAGGATTTCGGGATTCTCCAGGTTCAGAAGTTGACGGTCAATTTCAAACGCCTTGATGTACTGGTCCGTGTACTCGCGCAGCGACATGCCCGCCGCCTGGGCGTTGCGGATGGTCTTGTCGTCCACGTCCGTCAGGTTCATGACGTGGCACAGGTCGTATCCGCGCTGCCGGAGGTGCCGGCGGAGGATATCCTGAAAAACGAAGGTACGGTAATTGCCAATGTGGGCGTAGTCATAGACCGTCGGACCGCAGACGTACATCCGGGCCTTGCCGGCTTCCAAGGGAACGAACTCTTCCACCTGGCCGGAGAGCGTGTTGTAAAGGCGGATGGCCACCGACGGCTCGCCTCGTCGAGCCTTGCCTAATTTATTGATTCTAAGGGCCAGCTTGCAGACAAGTCAAGAAAAGCCCAGCAAATGGCGCAACCAGAGAGCTCATGATTCAAGCTCCGGGTGGGTGCTGACCCTTCACTTCCAGTTCTACGACGCTGACGGAGGTGGCGGGGAAGCGCCAGGTGGGCGCAGGACCGGGCGGGAGCTGCTTCTCGACCGGAGTGAAGACGTTGCGGTCGAGTTCGCTGACGTGAGCGCGCGGTGTTTCAGGCGCAATCTCCAAAACACGCCCGCCAGTGAGGGTCATGCCATCGACCGCAAACGAGACTTCGCACGACCGGTTGTAACTCACGTTTGCCACGTGGAGATAGATGCGATTTCCAGAGCAGCTGGCGGCGATATCGAGCTCGGAGGGTGCTGACCTGACGGCCACGCCCTGCTTGCCGTTATGACGTTTGAAAAGCCGCATCACTGACCCGACAGGCATCAAGAAGCTGTCACCCCCCGGTACGGGCATCATCACTGCATTGACCGTCCAGCGCGTGCCGAAGAAATCGGCGGCGGTCGCGATCTTCACCCGCGCGCCATGGCGCTGATAAACGTTCATGCTGCAGGCGTGATAGGCGCCGGTGAGCCACTCGTAAAGAATCGGGTTGGCGTTGTAGGGCCGCAGGCTGAGGTGGCCCTCGGTCACGGCGATACCGATCTTCGGGCTGGCGGAGTTCACGATCTGCTCGAATTCACTGATGCGCGAATCCACCCGCCCGGCAAGTTCGAGCAGCTCGTCCCAGGCTTGTTCAGGTTCGTGCTGATACTTCCATCCTCTCAAAACCGAGTTCGGTCGTGGCGGGGTCTGCCCCATCATGTGCATGGCGACGAAATCCAGATGTTCTCCCGCCTGCTTGATTAGATCCGCCGCCCAGTAGCCATCTTCACGCTTTGGCCCCCGGTCTCCCCAGCCGATCAGTTGAATCGTCGGGTCGCGCTGCTTCATCGCCTTGGAAAACTCGATCGTGTGACGTATCGTTTCGGCTTTGGTGAACCAGCCGGCGCCGTAGGAGGTTTCGTTCCCGAGTTGCCACAACTTGATGGTGTGGGGCTCGGGGCAGCCGTGCGCCTTGCGCTCGCTGTTATCGGGATCGTTACAGTAGGAGACCCAGTCGGCCGCCTCGGCGGCATCTCCGGAGCGGTTCTGGCCGTCGGAAGTTTTCCAAAAGGTTCGGTCGCCGTCGCTCAGGAAATTCACACACATCAGCGGCTCGGCGCCCACGCGGCGACAGAAATCGATGAATTCGCGGGTTCCAACGCGGTTGCTTTCGATTCCTCCCCACACGTAGTTGCGCATCACGGGCCGCGATTTCGCCGGACCGACACCTTCCCGCCACTTGTAGTAGCGGCAGAAAAGCCCGCCATAGCGCACCACATCCGGGGCAAGATCCTTGACCACGTCGATCAAATCCTTGCGCCAGTCCTCGGTCCCGTAATCCCAAGCCGCTTCGACCGAACCGTCGGTGGTCCCCAGCGGCTCCATGAACTGCATGTAGAGGAGGGGCGAAATGTCGAAGAGCGGTTTCGGGTCAACGACGATACGGGCGGGACTGCTCCGCGGCGATGCTTCTCGAACGGTAACCCGCGCCGCGGCGGCGAGGGCCGCCACATCCCGCAGGAATTTTCTCCGCCCCCGTCTCATGCGCGCCTCGCGTTCATGGAATCGTTGACATCCCAACCGGTTGCGACGTCGCCACGCTGATGCCGCGGCCGAACTCCGGCGAAACGGCACAGTAGAAGTGATAGAGCACTCCCTGGTGGTAGATCACGGACGGTTTGTGAGCGTACTTGGAGTCGACGCTGCCCGGCGGCCCCACATCCGTCAGCACACCCCGACATTTGGTGAAGCGCCGCAGGTCCGGCGACAAGGCCAGCAAATCCCGCGCCACGCCTTTCGCATCGAGGCCGTAGTAGAAGATCGCCCAGCCCTCCGCATATTGCAGCACGCACGGATCGCTGGCGAAAATCTCATCCGCGCTGCCGCGAGGCCCGTTGCGAATCACCGGATTCCCCTCGAACCGTCGCCAGGCCTTGAGGTCCCGCGAGGAAACGAATCCCGTCTGTTCACGCCAGCGCTTTCCACGCGTCTTGGCATTGTAGAAGAGGTAGTAGGTTCCCTGGTGCTCGAGCAGGCAGGCCTTGTAGAGACCGCCTTGCTCCCACGGCTGGCCCTCCTCTGGTCGGAGGAATGGTTCGTCCAGCTCCCATTTTCTCAGGTCGGGACTCCAGCCAAGACCAATCACGGCAGGTCCCGCTTCGTAGCCGGGCATGGGGTAGGCATGATAGACGCCCAGATAGCGGCCGCGCACTTTCTTCAAGTGGCCGGAGGAGAATAATCCGTTCTCACGAAGAATCCATGTCAGTGCAACGTTGTACCGCGTCACGGGATTGTCGGGATCCCGTCGGAGAATCACGCCTTCTTTTTTCCACTCGATCAGATTCGTGGACGACGCCAGGCCGGTCTGGTAGCCTTCGCCGTCGAAGCCGATGTAGGTCAGACAGAACGAGTCTTCGTGCCGGAAGACAAAAGGCGCATCGGCCCCCTGGCAATCAAACGTGCCAGCCACGCTCGACGGGGCGATCAGCAAGCGATTGATCTTGTACGGCGTCCTCAGGTCGTCCGGTATGGATTCGAATCGTGTAGCGGCTAGCCAGGGTAGTGCCATGGATGAATACAGGAACCCGCGGCGGGTGAAACTACGGTTCTGCAAGGACACTTTCTCCGGTCCCACGACGCCCCGATTGTGTTGCCAATCATGAGGGAAGCGCAAGAGTGGAATCGCCCATTGCGACGAGTTGTCCCAGATGTCCCCGGGGCCATAAACTGCTTTCACCCGCGCGCCATTTCTGGCAGACTGGGGGCGGCAAGCGGGTCCCCTAACCAAGCTGCGAAGGAGGCTCTGATATCCATGGAGAAGAAACCGCTCTCTCGTCGTAATTTCATCCGGATCGGTGCGGGCGCAGCGGCCGTCGGAGCTGCGGCGAAGGTAACGATCCTCGAGCCGCGCACCCTTTGGGCATCTCCTCGACCGGTTCCGCCCTCGGATGTAGTTCGATTCGGCATCATCGGCACAGGGGTCGAAGGCTGCTCGCTCCTGAGTGCCGCCCAGCCCATTGCCGGAGTGGAATGCGTGGCGGCGGCGGATCTTTACGACAGCCGTCACATCGCCGCCCGCGAAGCGCTCGGCGGGAAGGAGATCGAAACCACCCGTGAATACCGTCGCATCCTCGACCGTAAGGACGTCGACGCCGTGATCGTCGCCACGCCGGACCACTGGCACCGCAAACTGGTGGTTGATGCCTGCGCGGCGGGCAAAGATGTTTACTGCGAAAAACCGATGTCGCACAGCGTCGCGGATGGGCTGGCCATGGTCGAGGCCGTGCAAAAGAACAACCGCATGTGTACCATCGGCAGTCAGCGCGTCAGCAGCATCCTCTACCACAAAGCCAAGGAAATCTGGGACTCGGGCCGGCTCGGGATGGTCGACACGATCGAGGCGGCCTGGGACCGCAACACCGACTCCGGCGCCTGGGTCTATCCCATTCCGCCCGACGCCAATGAGCAGACCATCGACTGGAAAACCTGGCTGGGCGACAAGCCCCAGCGACCCTTTGACGCCGTCCGATTCTTCCGCTGGCGCTGCTACAAGGACTTCGGCGCCGGCTTGGCTGGCGACCTGTTCGTGCACCTGCTTTCCGGCATTCATCACGTCACCGGCACCAACCGCCCTCCCGATCGGGCGCAGTCGAGCGGGGGCCTTTATCACTACAAGGATGGGCGCGAGTTTCCGGACCTGCTCTGGACCATCTACGATTACCCGCACTTCCAGGTGGTGCTGCGCTGCAATCACAACAACAATGCCGTGGGCGAGTTTTTCGGCTTCTACGGCAAGTTGGGCACGATGACGATTCAGGGCTCCACGCTGCGCTTCCGGCCGCAGGCCCCCTACCAGCAGCCGGAGGACTACTCGGTGTTCGGCTGGCCCAAGAAGCTGCGCGACGAGTACTACGCGAATTGGGCCAAGACCCATCCGCAGCCCGAGCCCGGGAAATGGAAGGTGGCACCCGATGAGGAGGTCTACGTCCCGCCCCCGGGTTATAGCGACATGACCGAACACCTTGCCAATTTCTTTAACTCGGTGCGGACTCGGAAGCCAGTGATTGAAAACGAGGTCTTTGGCAACAACACGTCGATTGGCTGCCACATGTCGAACGAAGCGTACTTCTCGAAGAAGCCAGCCGTCTGGGACGCGACGGCAAAAGCAATCAAGGTCTAAATAAGCTTCTTCACAGGGGCGATTCGCGAATCGCCCCTGTGCGTCATTGGATCACATCTCGTCTCTGATCACCTTGACAAGGAGGACCATCCTGTATGAGCAATCATCGATTCACGCGGAGAGATTTCATGCGAGCGGGGGCCGGCGCGGCGGCTCTAGGGGCGGCGAATATCAAATTCCTGACGCCGGACTTTCTGGCGGCAGCTCCCCGTGCGGCAAGCGACCGCGTTCGCTTTGCCTCGATCGGCACGGGCGTTCGGGGTTGTGAAGTCATGCGGGCGGCGTTGGCCTGCCCCAACGTGGAAGTCGTCGCGGTTTGCGACCTCTACGACGGTCGTCTGATCGCCGGTCAGGAAGCGGCCGAAAAGTCGCTGCCCACGACGAAGGACTATCGCGCCATTCTCGACCGCAAGGACGTGGATGCGGTTATCGTGGCGACTGCGGACCACTGGCATCGCAAGATTGTTGAGGATGCCTGCGACGCCGGCAAGGATGTTTACTGTGAGAAGCCCATGTCCCACACGGTCGAGGACGGCTTCGCCATGGTGGAGGCGATGCAGAAACATCAGCGCATCGTGCAGGTGGGGAGCCAGGCGCGCAGCTCCATCGTTTACGCCAAGGCGCGCGAAATCTACGCAAGCGGCTATCTGGGCCAGGTGACCGCCATCGAAGCCTGGATTGACCGCAACGACGCCAGCGGCGCCTGGGTCTATCCCATCCCGCCCGATGCCAGCGAGAAGACCATCGACTGGGACCGCTTTCTCGGCCCCGCCCCCAAACGACCCTTCGATGCCAAGCGCTTCTTCCGCTGGCGCTGCTTCAAGGATTATGGCGAAGGCTTACCCGGCGACCTGTTCGTGCACCTGCTGACCGGCATGTTCACCATTACCGGAATCAACCAGCCGCCACTTCGCGCCGCCTCGATGGGGGGACTGTTTCGCTGGACGGAGGACCGGGACGTGGCCGACCTGGTCTGGACGCTTTATGAGTATCCTGACTTCCGCGTCTCGCTGCGCTGCAACCTCAACAACGAGTCGCCTGCCGTGGAGCGCGTTTTCGGGACGAAGGGCACGCTGGAAATCAAGTACGATGCGCTCACCGTCACCCCGCAGGACACGCGGCCCCGGCCGGAGGGCTATTCGATCTACGGATGGCCGAAGAAGCTGCGCGACGAATACTTGGCCGACTGGCGCAGGCAGCATCCACTGCCCGAACCCGGCAAGTTTGCGGTCGATGCCGAGGCGCAGGTCTTCAAAGCTCCCGACGGCTACGATTACACCGTGGACCACTTCCAGAACTTCTTCGAATCGATCCGCACGCGCAAGCCCTCGGTCGAGGATGCGGTCTTCGGCAACCACACCGCCATCGCCTGCCACATGGCCAACTACTCGCTTGAGAACAAGACCATGGCCGTGTGGGACGCGGCGGCCAAAACCATCAAGGGTTAATCCTGCCTGGGGGCACGGCGCGCCCGACGGCCGTAGCCTCTGGGGTGCCGGGGCCCGTGCCTCGGCGTCTCACTTAGGGCTTGCCCCGCCGGCACGGCGGACATAGGATGACCACGTCGTGCATCCGTCACGCATCCGAAAGGCGAGGAGGAATCTTCGATGACCAAAAAGAAAATTTCCCGGCGCGACTTCATGCGCCGGTCGGCGATCATGGGCGGGGCGACAGTGGCGCTCCCCACCGTGCTGCTGGAGCCGCACTACGCGGCCACTCCGCCGCGCGCGGTGCCTATCAGTGACCGCGTGCGTTTTGGAATCATTGGTATCGGCATGCAGGGAGCCGGCCTCTTGCGGACGGCGGTCTCGCTGCCCGGTGTGGAATGCGTGGCCGCTTGCGATCTTTATGACGGCCGGCAGGAAGTGGCCCAGGACATTGTCGGCAAACCCATCTTGACCACGCGCCGTTACAAGGAACTGCTCGACAATAAGGAGATCGACTGCATCATTAACGCCACGCCCGACCACTGGCACCGGCAGATCGTGATCGACTGTTGCAACGCGGGGAAAGACGTCTATTGCGAGAAGCCCATGACGCATACCGTCAGCGAGGGCTTCGAGATGATCGAGGCGGAGAAGAAGAACAACCGCATTGTGCAAGTGGGCAGTCAACGGGTGAGCTCGGTGATCTACGCAAAGGCAAAAGAGATTATCGAGAAGGGGCTGGTGGGAGATGTCTGCCTGATCGAGGCCTGGATGGGGCGCAACGAGCCGAGCGGGGCGTGGCAGTACCCTCCGCCGCCGGACCTCTCCCCGGAGAATCTTGATTGGGACACCTGGCTGGGTCCGGCGCCGAAGATCCCCTTTAATCCCATCCACTATCAGCGCTGGCGCTGCTGGCAGGCATACGGTTCGGGAGTGGCTGGAGACTTGTTCGTGCACCTGCTGACCGGCATCCACTTCATGACCGGCGTGAATGCCCCGCCCGAACGCGCGCTCGCCTCCGGCGGACTCTATCGCTGGAAGGACGGCCGCGATGTGCCGGATGTTCACGCGACGGTCTACGACTATCCGAAGTTCCAGGTTTACGCGCGGGTGACGCTCAACACTGAGACTCCGGAAGTCACCCGCATCATGGGCCGGGGCGGCCTGCTCGAAATCTTGAATGGTGAGCTGACGTTCAGGCCGCAGGACGGTCTCGACCACGGACCCAGCTTCCTTTCCAATACTTGGCCGAGGAAAGTCCGCGACGAGTACCTGAGTAAGTGGAGGAGGGAGCATCCCTACCGGCATGACGCGAAACCGGAGGAGGGCCTTCGCTACACCGTCCCGCCCGGCTATAGCGAGACGCGCGAGCACCTATACAATTTCTTTGAGGCAGTGCGCACTCGAAAACCCGTGATCGAGGACGCCACCTTTGGCAACCACACTTCCATCGCCTGCCACATGGCGAACCTCTCATACTTCAAGAAGACCATCGCTATCTGGGACGCGGCGAACCAATCGATCCGCGGATAGCGACCTTCGTGCGGCGCAGGCCGTTCGAGGTCTGCGCCGCCTTTCCGGTCCGAGGTTGTCGGGGCAAGCCCTGCAGCTTCGATTCAATTACCGTGAACGCACTTGGTTTCTTCCCTGGCAGCGAAAGGGATCGGAGACATGTCAAAAATGATAGAGCCCCTCGAGGGTGCGCCTTCGAGGGGCTCGTGGGAGGACATCCCGTCCTGCCGCGGCGCGCGCCTCAAGTGCCTGGGGGCTAGGCGCTTGCGACACGTTAGTCATCCACGGCCGGCATCCAGAATCTTATTACCGAAACCGCAGCTCCGAGTCCAATTGATTCTCTTTATCCTGAGCATTAGAAAAATTCATCGCCGGCATCGAGGCCTGCATGGGACGTCGACCGTTCGGCTGACAGACCGCCACGGTTCCGAGCCGGGGCTCGACTTTAATGCACGCGCAGCCCACCCACGGGGCTTTGCCGGCGTGCATCGCCATGCGCGACTAGGCAGTGCTGGGGGAACTTCGTACGCGCATCACTCTGATGCTTTTGGGGCTGATGTCCCGAATGGCTCCGGACGCCCAGCGAGCCGCGACGGCTGTGGACGAAACATTCCTCCGACTCTGGCGCGAGGCGGCGCGGTGGTCAGACCCGCGCCGCTCGCACCGTTGTGCTATCACCGCAGTTCGGTTTGCCCCGGCATGGCGACGGGCGGCACGGGCAATGGGGCGTTCCAATCGAGCTTCTCCGGCATCAGGTTCTCCTCGGAGTTCAGGGCGGCTTCCCAGGTGACCAGCTTGCCGGTGTAGGCGGCCATGCGGCCCATGATTGCCGTCAACGTACTCTCGGCAATGTTTTTCAGTTCGTTGATCGGCCTGCCGGCGCGAAGGCTTTCAATGAGCGTCGTGTGCTCCTGGATGTAGGGCTTGTTGTCCTCGCGGTCGAACTTCCAGGCATTTGGACCGGTGATGACAAATTTTCGGTACGGAATGATTTCGGCGAAGCCTTTGGTTCCGGCAAAGCCCTCGGAGACGTTGTTCTCGCAGTTGGCCATCTGCCGGCACATGCTCATCATGCGCGCGCCGTTCGCATATTCGTAATCAATACAGAAGTGGTCGTAAATGTGCCCAAAAACGGGAGCGGTGCGCACCTGCCGGCCGCCCACACCGACGCAGCGCACGGGATGCGCCTGCATCGCCCAGTTCACCACATCGAGGTTATGGACGTGCTGTTCAACGATGTGGTCCCCGCAGAGCCAGGTAAAGTAGTACCAATTGCGCATCTGCCATTCCATGTCCGTCCAGCCCGGCTGGCGCTCCCGGTACCAGAGCAGGCCGGTGTTGAAATATGCGCGCGCAAAGACGAGATCGCCGATCGCCCCGTCGTGCAGTCGTTGGATGGTTTCCTGATGTCCCGTGCTGTGGCGATACTGCGTCCCGGATGCGATCCCGAGACCCTTGGCTTTCGCCTGCTCGTAAACTTCCAGGCAGGTGCGCACCCCGGGAGAATCCACGGCCACGGGCTTCTCGGTAAAGATGTGCTTTCCGGCGGCGACGGCGGCCTTCAAGTGCATGGGGCGAAATCCGGGGGGTGTGGCCAGGATGACATAGTTGACGTTCGCGGCGAGGACCTTTTCGTAAGCGTCGAAACCTACGAAGCGCTGCTCTTCGGGGACGTCGAACTTGTCGCCGAGCTCCTTCTTGAGAGTCTCCGCGCTTTTGTCGAGCCGGTCCCGGAAGGCGTCGGCCATGGCGACGATTTTGACGCCCGGCGCGGCCGCGGCCACGTCCACTGCCGCCCCGGTCCCCCGTCCGCCGCAGCCCACCAGGCCGACACGGATTTCGTCACTGCCGGCTGCGTACGCGCCCGGGAGCACCCCGGATGCCAGGGTCGCCCCCACCACGGTCGCGGATTGCCGGATGAACTCCCGCCGCGAGGCCTTGCATTCCTGCGCTTGTCGTGATCTATGCATGATACCGACCTCCTATTGTGATTGTAGTCGAGACATATTCTGGTGTCCGTTACCAACAGAGTGTCTAGCGCAACTCCGTCAGGCCCGGCATGGCCACGGGCGGCACCGGCAGGCGCATGTTCCAATCCAGGGTGGCCGGCACCAGGCTCTCCTCAGAATTTAGTGCGTCCGCCCAGGTCACCATTCTGCCCGTGTAGGCGGCCATGCGTCCCATGATGGCCGTCAAGTTGCTCTCAATGCATTCCTTGAGCTCGTTGAGGGGCTTGCCAGCACGAATGCTCCCGATCAGGTCCACGTGTTCCTGGATGTAGGGATGGTCCTCTTTTTCTTGTTCGCTGAGGTAGGGTACACCTTCCCGGGCGCGGGCGCGGTGTTTCCAGGGATGCGCACCGGTGATGGTGTAACGGTCCACCTGGCAGAAGCCCTCTGTGCCGTGCAGCGCTTCGGAAACATTGTTCTCACAGTTCCGGTTCTGCCGGGCCATGCTCAACATGTGGACGCCGTTTGGGTATTCATAATCGATGGCGAAGTGATCGTAGATATGACCGTATTTCGATTCCGTGCGCACTTGCCGGCCGCCCACCCCCACGCACTTGACCGGATGCGCCTTCATCGCCCAATTGATGACGTCTAAATTGTGGATATGCTGCTCCACGATATGATCCCCGGAGAGCCAGGTGAAGTAATACCAGTTGCGCAACTGCCACTCCAGGTCCGTCCAGCCCTCCTTGCGAGGGAAGACCCAGATGGGGCCCATCATCCAGTAGGCGCGTGCGGCGATGATGTCACCAATCGCCCCCTCGTGAATCTTCTGAATGGTGGCAATGTATTCGGCCTGATGATGCCGCTGCGTGCCGACCCCGACGGCCAATCCCTTCTTCTTGGCCTCTTCGTACACTTCCAGGCAAGTGCGGATGCCGGGACCATCCACGGCCAGGGGTTTTTCGGCGAAGATGTGTTTGCCCGCCGCCACCGCCGCCTTCAGGTGCTGCGGCCGGAAGCCGGGCGGGGTGGCCAGGATGATGTAGTTCACGTCGCTGGCGATCACCTTCTCGAATGCATCGAGACCGGTAAAGCAGCGTTCCGGGGGGACATCGAGCTTGTCGGCGACGGTTCTCTTCAGGCTGGAGAGGCTGACCTCGATTCGATCCTTGAAGACGTCGCCCATGGCCACCAGCTTCACGCCGGGGGCGGCTTTGATCGCGTCTTCGGCCGCACCCGTCCCGCGCCCGCCGCAACCAATCAGGCCCACGCGGATCTCGTCGCTGCCCGCGGCATGAACGGGCGGGAGGTCACCGAAACGTCCCGTGAGGCCCGCGGCGGCGAACGTAGCGCCAGACCTCTGCAGAAATTCCCGCCGTGAGCAATTGCCAGCTTCGCTATCCTTGGATGAATGCATGGCAGTTCCTCCGAAAAATGATTCCGAACATTTCTCAGATGCGGAGGCGATGACAACAAACAAAAGTTCTTCGGTCGCAAGCTTGCAAAACTAAAGAGGCTCGACCTGCGACTTGAGGCCCTTGAGACTCTCCTGCTCCACGAGCGGCCGGACAACCCGGAAACCCACGTGCGTGGCATCGGTGAGCCACCAGATGCTCTGCGGCCGCTGCGGGTCCTGGCGGTTCCAGGAGAGTTTCGAAGCTGAGCGTGCTGCACAACGGAGAGCCGGACCATCGTCATTCCATGAGCCGCCGCGCACAACGTGTGGATAGTGCTGTGCGCCCGGAATCAAGACCGGCGCTTCGGCGGGGACGAGCGGGTCGAAGGTCTTGTAGTAGCCCTTATCATAGAGGTCCAGACACCATTCCGCAACATTGCCGTGCATGTCGTAGAGGCCCCACGGATTGGGTTTCTTCAGGCCCACCGCGTGCGGCTGGTCTTCGGAATTCATCCTGAACCAGGCGTACTCGGCCAGCTTGATGGGGAGCTCGCCGAAACTGTAGGCGGTCTCGGAGCCTGCCCGGCAGGCGTATTCCCATTCCGCTTCTGTTGGCAGGCGATAGGTCTTCCCTGTTTTGGCGGAAAGCCAGCGGCAGAACTCCATAGCGGCGTGGTGCGAAACGCTGATGATGGGATGCCCTCGGCGGCCAAAGCCGAACGTCGGATCGGAATAGGGTGGCGTGGGACGCGCGACGGCATCCGCGCCGTTCGCGGCAGGGCTGGTTCCCGGCGTGCCCATCAGATTCTTATTGAAGGCGAACTGGTCGAACGCCTCCCAGGTCATCTCCGTCTTCTGCATCCAGAAGGGTCGGATCTTGACCTTGTGGCGAGGGCCTTCATCCGCCTGACGCCCGCGTTCCGTCACGGGACTGCCCATCCTGAACGTTCCGCCGGGAATCGGCACCATCTCGAACTTGACCCTCGTTCCGGGAAGCGATTCCACGTAAGGCTTCAGTTCTTCGGCAGGCGGGACCGCAATCTCCTGCCTAGCTTGGGGAGGCCCGCCCGCGAAGCGCCATGGGGCCACCATGAGGCACAGGCCAGCGCCGAGGGCCGCAGTAAGGGATAACTTCCGCATCTTGCCTTCGACAGAATACAATCTGATTGCGAGGAGACTTTGATAAGATCCCAGGCTTGCAAGCACACTTACCGGGGGGTGCGTTGGTCAATCCTGGATATCACAGTAGCGGCGTGCTCCTTTCGCCGCTCAGCGCAGGTTCTGCGAGCCGCGCTGAGCTCCCGGGGAAAGGATCCTGGTTTGGCCGGAGCCTCACGCGCGCAGAACGCCGCATATTACCACGAGTGGAAACGGAATGGGCAGAGGGCCAATAGACATCGCGTCGAGCACCTGCCCGCACACTGACGCCGCGGAGATCTACTGAGGACTGCGTATCAGAGTGACCATCGCGGTGGCAGTCCCGGTCGCTCTGATGCCCTCGCCGGCCCGCTGGGCCACAATCGCCCGGCGGGAGAGGGACCGGGGATGAGGACTGAGGGCGTCACCCAATTATGCTGGTCTCAATAAGGAGTCGGCAAGATGCTGGGTCTTCCTTGGGGAATGGTTCTCTCGCTCTTGCCCAAACGCTACAGGGACCGGATCCCCGCGTTGGCGCAGGCGGATCTGCGACGAGGGGCCATCGCGTCCGGTCTTGCTGTTGCCCTCCTTTGTCTCGGCTTGTTCATTGTCCGCTATCTCGCCTATATCCAGTACCGGGTGGGCGACCTCGGCCAGCGGGCGATCGATCGCGGGGCGGAGGGCGTGCTCGCGAACCGCGTCGTGCACTTTGGCATGGGCGCCGTGGCCACGGGGGAATACCTTCTCCATCCGCTGACGCTTCTGCTGATCTACTTTGCGGTGGAAGGCGCGGCGCGTTTTCTCGCTGCACTCGTCACGGAGGAAATCACCGGAACCCTCCCGCTGTATGTTGTCGCCTGGATTGAAGACCGCTTCAGCCAGGCGCGCGCCGAGCGAGCGCTAGGACCGCGGGTGCCGGACATCGTGGAGCCCATGTACAGCCCTGACTACGATCTTCGGGTCTTCACCTGCCGCCGCAAACGGAATTGGGACCGTTTGATCACCGTGAGCTGGCAGGACCAGTTCTATGAAGTTCTCGACGAGCAGCCGGGGCGACCGCCGCACTACTTCATCTATCGGCTGAAGAAATCGCCGCCGGGGCGAATCCTTCGGACCGTGCACGAGTACGACCCCCAGGAAGTCATGCGGGAGGAGCTCAAACAACCCGGCTTCCTCGCGTGGCTCGGCGACGTGGCGCAACAAAAGCTCGCGCAAATCCGCCCCCAGCGGGAACCGCCCTTGCCGGACATCATCGACACCATCATCGGGAAGGAATATCAGCTTCAGATTGCTTCGCAGCGCCCCAAGCCCGAGTGGAGTGCCCTGGCCACCATTGAATATCAGAATGATTTCTTCGAAGTGTTCGAAAAGAGGCAAGGGCCGTCTGCCTACCCTTACGTCTACCTTCTGCGCAAACTTCCGCCCGGGAAGATTGTACGGACTGTTTACCGATACAGCCCCGATAAATCTCCTGCAGTTGAGGGAGGGCAGCGCGGCGAGCCAGGAGCTTGAGTCCACCGCTCGGGGCGGATTGAATGCTCAAGGCTGACTGCCGATAGCTGAACGCGGATGAGCACAAATTGACTGAGCTAACTGCCAAACACACGCTTCGCCGCGAACTCGGATTGGTGCAGGCGACGGCGCTGGCTGTCACCGACATGATCGGCATCGGGCCGTTCATCACCATCCCGCTATTTCTCGGGACGATGGGCGGACCGCAGGCCATGATTGGCTGGCTTCTCGGCGCTGTGCTCGCCTTCTGCGATGGCTTGGTCTGGGCGGAATTGGGCGCGGCCATGCCCAAGGCCGGAGGCAGCTATAACTATCTTCGTGAAGCTTTCGGCCCCGCCAAAGCCGGCCGCTGGTTCTCCTTCATTGTGGTTTGGCAGGTGATCTTCTCCGCGCCACTTTCCGTGGCCAGCGGCTCGATCGGTTTCGCGAACTACTTTCACTACCTCGTCCCCACGCTGCCGGATTGGAGCATTCGCATCTTCGCCTCGCTCATTCCCCTGGTTCTGATCCTGGTCCTCTATCGGCGCATTCGGGAGGTAGGCAATCTCTCCGTGATTTTGCTCGTGGGAGTGCTTGCCGGATGCCTCTGGATCGTCGGCTCGGGCTTGCCTCACCTGAGTGCCGGGCGTATCTTCGATTTTCCTCCCAACGCCTTCCGCCTGGACTTCACTTTCTGGGTGGGGCTCGGTGCCGCGACCCTGTTTGCGATGTACGACTATTTCGGTTATTATAACGTCTGCTACCTGGCGGAAGAAATTCGTGAACCTGCCCGCGTGATCCCCCGTGCCATGCTGTTTTCCATTCTTCTGGTTGCGGCACTCTACATCCTGATGAATCTCTCGATCTTGAGCGTCGTGCCGTGGCAGGAAGTGCAGGGGAACAAGTTCATTGCCTCGACCTACATTGAAACGCTCCAGGGTCTCGGCGCTGGAAACCTGATGACGCTGCTGATGCTCTGGATTGCTTTCTCTTCCGTCTTGTCCGTCTTGCTCGGCTACACGCGCATCCCCTATGCCGCCGCCGTGGACGGCAACTTTTTCGGCGCCTTCGCCCGCCTCCATCCCAAAGGCGACTTCCCGTACGTTTCCCTTATCACGCTGGGGCTGCTTGCTTCAGCCTTCAGCTTGTTGAAGTTGCCGGAAGTGATCGGGTCGCTCGTCGCCATCCGCGTTTCCAGCCAGTACCTCCCGCAAGCCATCGGATTCTTCGTCCTGCGCTTCCGCCGCCCGGACATGCCCCGTCCCTTCCGCATGTGGCTCTACCCACTCCCCGGCATCGCCATCATCGGCGGATGGATCTACATCCTTGCCACCTCAAAACCGCGCGCGCTATTGCTGGCACTCGCCGTTTTCTTCGGCGGAAGTGTGGCGTTCTTCGTCAGAGCCCGGCTCAGGCGTGAATGGCCATTTGCGGGAAAAAGTCAGAAGGTGGACTAAACACTGGATGCCTGCGCCCTATTCGCCCTGCATCTTCGCCAGCAAGAAGAATCCCTCGTTGTGGACAATAAGCAGGTCGTCCTCCTTTGGTTCCGGCGAATAGCCGCCACGGTCGCCGGGGATGGAGTCCTCCAGCAGTTTGCGTGTCTCCTGGTAGCGTTTGTGTCTAGGTTCGAGGCCAGCACGCAGCATCCATTGATTGAATGACCGTTGGCGGCGCTTGATGGTCTGGCCCAGGATTTCCAGCGCGCAATCCTGAAACAACCGGAGCAAAGTTGTCAGACGCAGCGCGGATGTGTGGGAGGGATCGCGTGCCGCTTCTATGCGGTTGTGGAGCTCGAACTTGGCATCGCTTTCGGGCCCCAGAGTGTCGATGATAAGGATGCGCCCCGCGGGCTTGGTCACCCGGACCATTTCGCGGAGGGCCAGCACGGGTTTGGGCATGTGGTGGAGCGACATCTGACACGAGACCAGGCTGAAGGAGCCATCCGAGTACGGAAGAAATTCGGCTTCGCCGCATTCAAACGCCGCGTTCGCAATCCGCCTTTCGAGCTGAAAGGCGCGGGCCTGACGAATCATCTCTTCGGTCACGTCGATGCCGCGCGCAAACCGAACGCGCGGCGCGAGCGCCAGGGTGAATGCTCCCGGCCCACAGGCAACGTCCAGAGCCAGGTCGGTGGGCTGGGGTCTGGCAAATTCCACCTTCTCCGCCAGCACTTCCGGCGTGTCGCGCACCGCGTATTTCGAAAACGCGTCAGCGGTCCTGGTGAATTGCCTCCGGACGGTTTCTCGGTGCCTTTTGGACATGGAAGGAGCCTCGGCGGAAACCTGGCATGTGGAATGTGGTAGGTGGCATGTGGCATGTGGGGAAAAGGCGCGGCTTGCGCAATGTCAGCGTCCGTTACGCGTTTCTCTGCCCCATCTACCGCCTACCGCCTGCCATATCCCACCTACCCGCCATCTCGCGAATGGTATAGAATGCGCCTTCTTTTGGGAACAGGAAAAGCCCACGAGGAGAGAGTGAGTCCACCCAGCGCCGTGCGCGAAGCGAATCTGATTGCGCCAACTCCGGTTTTCGAGCCGGAGTGTCGGCTGATTCCCCGCGGTGAGTTCCTGATGGGTTCGGAGCACGGCCAGGACGTGGAACGGCCCGTCCATCGCGTGTGGGCGGATGCGTTCGAGATGGCCCTCCATCAGGTGCGCAATCAGGATTATGCAGCCTTCATGGAGGCCACAGGGCACCCCGCGCCGCAGCATTGGAATGATGCGGAGTTCAATCATCCCGACCAGCCGGTGGTCGCGCTGAGCTGGTTGGAAGCGGTGGAGTATTACGACTGGCTTCACCACATGACCGGCCGCCTGTATCGGCTGCCGACGGAAGCGGAGTGGGAGCGCGCCGCGCGCGGCGGCTCGTGGCGGGACCATGTGAAGGTCAGCCGGTCGAGTCCCCGTTCGAGCGTTCCGCCGCACTCGCAGTGCGCGGCCTATGGATTTCGCGTGGTGCGCGAGGTGCGCATTGAGCAGTTATGAAGGCTGGAGGATGACGGCTCTGTCGCGCCCTTCGTTCATCATTCTTCATTCATCATTCATCATTTTTGGAGGTCCTGATGCCGGAGCTTCGATACAACGTGATTACTCGGGAGTGGGTTGTAATTGCCACCGAGCGGGCAAAGCGCCCCGACCAATTCAAGCGGAAGGAAGAGAGAAAACCGCTTCCTGAGCACGATCCCAAGTGCCCATTTTGCCCGGGCAACGAAGAGATGACGCCGCCCGCCACCTTCGTCTTACCCGGCGACTCGAGCTGGCGCGTGCGCGTGACGCCCAACAAATTTGCGGCCCTCAGCTACGAAGGCGAGCGGAAGCGCGTGGTGCAAGGCATCCGGCGGACGGTGACGGGCGTGGGCCTGCACGAAGTGATGGTGGAAACGCCCGTGCACAACATAACCACGGCGCGGCTCAGCGACCAGGAAGTGGAACTCATCATCCAGACCTATCTCCATCGCTTCAACTTCGCCTCGGCGGACGCGCGCATCGAGCAGGTGACGATCTTCAAGAATCACGGCGACGCCGCCGGAACCTCGCTCGAGCATCCTCACTCGCAGATGATTGCGACGCCCATCATCACCTCGCAACTTCGCGAGCGCCTGTCGAGCGCGCTGGCGCATTTCGACGAATACGGCGAATGCATCTTCTGCCGCGTCCTCTCCCAGGAGCTTCAGGAAGGGACACGGGTGTTCCTGGAGACCGAACACTTCGTGGCCTTCGTGCAGTTCGCCAACCTGACGCCCTTCTCCTTTCTGATCATGCCGCGGCGCCACATGGCCTGCTTCGCGGAGATCAAGGATGCGGAGGCGGCCGACCTGGCCCGCGCCCTCCGCCGCTCGCTGGCCAAGTTGTACTATGGCCTCACCGATCCGGATTTCAACTACGTCCTGCGCACGGCCCCCGGCGAGTACAGCGGGGTGAAGTACTACCATTGGTACGTAAGCGTCATCCCGCGCCTGACCAAGATGGCGGGCTTCGAACTGGGCTCGGGGATGTTTATCAATGTGGCCTTGCCGGAGGAAAATGCCGCGTATCTGCGCAGCGTGAACGTGGCGTAGCTGAGAGGCGGCCGGCGGAATCGAGTTGATACTCCCCGGGGCCACTTCTGTGCGGAGGGATTCGGCGAGGTCCCTCCGCAAGTTGCAGGGCTCACTCCCGGTGGACAAGGTATTGACCAGGCCGCAAAGGAGCAATCTTCCATGCTACAAATCATGCGCTCCCCCAAGGTGTACGACGTCTGCATCATCGGCTCGGGCGCCGCGGGCGGCATGGCGGCCAAAGTCCTTGCCGAGGGCGGCCTGCAAGTGGTGATGCTCGAGGCCGGTCCCAACATCGATCCCGACAGAGACTACAAAGAGCACGTGTGGCCGTACGAGCTGGCGCGGCGCGGCGCAGGGATCGGCGGCGCCGGCTACGAGGACTTCGGGTTGACGGAGTTCATGGCGCCCTACGGCGCGTGGACGCTCCAGGGCGAACCTTACACGTCCGCGCCTGGCAGCCGGTTCCGCTGGTTCCGGTCGCGCGTCGTGGGCGGCCGGACGAATCACTACGGGAGAATTTCATTGCGCTTCGCGGAAGTTGATTTCGTCGGACGATCGACCGACGGCGTGGGCGACGATTGGCCCATCACCTATCGGGAACTCGCGCCCTACTACGACAAAGTGGAAGCCTACATCGGCGTCTTTGGGAGCAAGGAGAACATTCCCAGCGCGCCCGACGGCATCTTCATGCCCCCGCCCAAACCGCGCTGCACCGACCTGCTGGTGAAAAAAGGGTGTGACAAGCTGGGGATTCTCTGCATTCCCTCGCGGCTTGCGATCATCACGCAGCCATTGAACGGTCGCCCCGCCTGCCACTACTGCGACCAATGCGGCCGCGGCTGCCGGACGGCGTCGAACTTCAGTTCGAGCCAGGTGCTCATTCCTCCCGCGATGGCCACGGGACGGCTTACCCTGATTACCCACGCCATGGCGCGCGAAATCCTGGTGGATAAGGAAGGGAAGGCCTCGGCGGTTTCGTACGTTGACAAGCAGACGCGCACCGAGCAGCAGGTGCGCGCGCGGGCCTTCGTCTTGGCGGCGAGCGCCTGCGAGTCTGCGCGGCTGCTGCTCAACTCGAAGTCGCGGCTATTTCCCAACGGCTTGGCGAATTCGTCGGGCGTCATCGGGCGGTATCTGACGGACTCGGTCGGCTCGAGCGGCGCGGGCTATTTCCCTCAACTCGAAAAAATGCCGAAGCACAATCATGACGGCGTCGGCGGGATGCACCTTTACATTCCGTGGTGGAAATTCGATCGCAAGAACGATTTCCTGCGCGGCTACCACATCGAATTCGGAGGCGGCCGCAGCATGCCCGGCGTCGGCGATTTTCATGGGGTGTGTCAGCGTCACGAAGGCTATGGGATTTCGCTTAAGCAGAGGTGCCGGCAACTCTACGGGACGGTGATCGGATTGAGTGGGCGCGGCGAGATGATTCCGAGCGAGCGAACCTACTGCGACATCGATCCCAACGTCGTGGACCAGTGGGGCATTCCCGTGCTGCGCTTTCATTTCCACTGGGGCGAAAACGAAATCAAGATGGCGAAAGACATGCAAGAGACATTTCAGCAGATCGTCGAGGCGGCGGGAGGCACCTACCTGACCAAAACCAGGCCCGACGGCGATCATCCTTACGGCATTGCCGACGGCGGCGAGATCATTCACGAGGTGGGCACAGCGCGCATGGGCAGGAACCCGCGCACCTCGGCGCTCAACGGCTTTTGCCAGGCGCATGACGTCAAGAATATCTTTGTCATCGACGGCGCGTGCTTTGTCACCAACCCCGACAAGAATCCCACCCTGACTATCACCGCGATTGCGTGGAGGACGTCGGAGTACCTTCTCGAAGAAGCACGGAAGGGGAATATTTAGAATTCGAAATGGTGAATAGTGAATTGTGAATTGTGAATGAACGCGGGCTTCGGAGTTCGGCCCGTTTTGGGGGCGTGACGTTCCGGCATTTACGCTGGCCGATCCGTAGGGAGTCATGCAAATGCTTAAATCGGTTTCCCGACGCGACGTTCTGAAAAGCTTGGCGGTGGCGGTTCCGGTGGGCTCGGCGTTAAAGCTGATCCCGCTCGAAGCGGCCCAACACGCCCACAAGGTGGTCCAGCAGGAGAAGGCGAAAGCGCCCGCCGCCCAGTACACGCCGAAGTTCTTTACCGCGCATCAGTACCAGACGCTCCAGTCGCTGTGCCAGTCCATCATCCCGGCGGACGAGCAATTCGGTGGTGCCCTCGAAGCGGGCGCGCCCGAATTCATTGATCTGCTGACAAGCGAAAATGAGAAGTACCAGGCGCGGCTGGGCGGCGGTTTGATCTGGCTCGACGCCACGTGCCGTCAGCGCTATGGGAAGGCGTACCTGGAGTGCGCGCCGGAGGAGAAAAAGGAAATCCTTGATCTGATCGCCTATCGCCGCAATGCGGAGATCGATCCCACGTTGCGCACGGGCGTGCAGTTCTTCGCCTTTCTTCGCAACCTGACGGCGGATGGATTTTTCACGAGTGAAATCGGGATCGAGTACCTCGGCTACATCGGGAATGACTTTCTCGCGGAGTTTCCGGGCTGCCCTGCCGTACCCGAAACGTAGCACCGGACGGACCTTCTCACGGCTGTGTGAGGAGCCCGCTAGCGGGCGGGCAGGTTCCCCCTACTGGCCTTTCATCCCTTGCCTTGGCCTTCGGGTTCCAACCCGAGGGGGTGCGGGCGTCGTGGCCCCCTCGCCCTGCACCCTCTTCCTCAAGAAAAGTCCGCAAGACAATTCTTGAAAAAAACCATGGGTCACACCCTGACGCATTTCTTCAATGAATCCGTGAATCACGACACGGGGGTGGAAAATCGCCTTCGCCTCGGGGGAGCGCATTCGCGCTGAGAACGTTGCAGGATACCGGTCCGACGCCCGGCCGCAGACGCCGCGCCAGGCCTGTGCGCTTTCAAAAGAGGAAAGGGAGGTTGCACCGTTGCGTCTTGTCTTGGGAGTAGACCCGTATTAAGCTGGCGGGGCTGGGAATGATGAAAACCTCGGTCCTGATCGTGGATGACGACCCCGACGTGGGCGACCACTGCGTGGCAGCCCTGACCAGTCTGGGTTTCGAGGCGCAGGCGGTCGAGTCGGCGGAGCGCGCCCTCGCGCTGCTGCCCACCGGGCAGTTTGACATCGTGCTCGCTGATGTGCGCATGCCTGGGCTGAGCGGCCTGGACCTTCTCAAGATCGTCAAGCAGGATTACCCGGGCGTCGACGTGGTGATGATCACCGGCTTCGGGACAATTGCCTCCGCCGTGCAGGCGATGAAGCAGGGGGCGTATGATTACCTGACGAAGCCGCTCAAACTCGAAGATCTGGAGCGGGTCTTCCGCCGCCTGGTAGAGAAACAAGAGCTCACGGCGGAAAACCGCCTGCTGCGCGAGCAGCTCAAGGCCCATCAGGGCTTCGCCAATCTGATTGGGACCTCCCCGAAAATGCAGAAGGTCTATCGCCTGATCCTCAAGGTGGCGGCGAAGCGACATCCGGTGCTGATCATCGGTGAGAGCGGGACGGGGAAAGAACTCGTGGCGCGCGCCATTCACGCCTACAGCCCATGGAGCAAGAAGCCGTTTATGCCCGTCGATTGCGGCGCGCTGGCCCCGGCCCTCATCGAAAGTGAACTCTTCGGTCATGTGCGCGGTGCATTCACCGGCGCCGTGCAAACGCGGCAGGGACTGCTGGCCGCGGCTGAAGGCGGAACGGTCTTTCTCGACGAGATCGGGGAGCTTCCTGTGGAGTTGCAAGTCAAGCTGCTCCGTGTCCTTCAGGAAAGAGAAATCAAGCCGATTGGCTCGAACCAGCGCACCCCGCTCGACGCGCGCATCATCGCCGCCACCAACCAGGACCTGCAATCAGCCATCCGGCGCGGGGCCTTTCGGAAGGAGCTATACTTCCGGCTCGATGTCGTTTCCATCAAGCTCCCCCCCTTGCGCGAGCGCAAGAGCGATATTCCGCTGCTGGTGCACTACTTCCTCGAGCAGCATGGCGCGGGGGAGAGCAACACCAGCGGGATCTCCAGCGAAGCGATGAGCCGCCTGATGAGCTACGACTGGCCGGGGAACGTGCGCGAGCTCGAAAACTGCGTGCAGCGGGCGCTGGCGCTGGGCTCGGGAACTCACATCCAGGTGAAAGATCTGCCCACCAATCTGCTTCACCACGTGAGCGCCGATGGCGAGGGCCACGGGATCGAGCCGCTCCAGGAACAAGAGCGGCGGGCCATCCTCCAGGCGCTCGAAGCCACGCACGGCGACCGCGTCCGCGCCGCCAAACTCCTGCGCATCGGCAAGACGACCATCTACCGCAAGATCAAACAGTTCCGAATCGCCCGGGATTAGGCAGCGGTGTCTGTCCCCGGGAATATTCGCTTTACCTTCTCCTTGAGACGGCGACCGCGAATCAGCCACCCTCTTCCCCCCATGCATGACCTGAATTATGCGGATTCCTTAAGGAAGGACTTTTTGCCCTATCCTCCCAATGCGCGCTTGCATGAGGCGCAAATGAAGTGGGTGATTGCACGAAAGGTTCGGGCAGGATTCGCCATAGCACTGGTAGCCGTGGGTGTCGTCGGGGCAATCTCGTACCGAAACACGATGCGGCTTACGGAATCGAGTCGGTCGGTAAGTCACACCCATCAGGTCATTGGCGAACTCGAGGCCGTCCTTTCGGCGATGCTGACTGGTCATACAATTGGGTGTTATGGAAGTCGGCACCCGTGTTGGACCAGGGGTTGATTTACGCAGCCGCCCGTGACATCAGCGACGGGAAACAAGCTGAAGAGGCGCTGAGAGCCTCCCACGCGGAATTAGAGCTCCGAGTCCGCGAGCGCACGGGCGAGCTTTCCCGGGCGAACGAGAAGCTGCAAGCGGAAGTCGCCGAGAGGAAACAAGTTCCCGGACATCTTCAGCGGTGGACCGAGATTCTGCGCGAGCAGGCTGCCCTGCTTGATTTGGCCCGCGACGCCATTTTCACCCGCGACCCGGACCGGAGGATTGCCTACCGGAGCCAGGGTGCCGAGGCATTGTACGGCTGGCGGAAAGAAGAGGCTCTGGGGAGTGTCTCCCATGAGCTCCTTCGAACCAAGTTTCCGATTCCCATGGAAGACATTGAAGCTCAAGTTGTTGATGCGGGGTATTGGGAGGGAGAACTACGGCAAGCCAAGCGCGACGGCACCGAGGTCGTCGTGGAATCGCGATGGGCTTTGCAGCGAAGTGAGGACGGGAAGCCCCTCCGCATCCTGGAAATCAATCGCGACATCACGGAACACAAGCGTCTGGAGCAGCAACTGATCCAATCGCAAAAGATGTCCAAGGCCAAGATCGCCGCCTCCCACGCCAAGATTGTGCGGGGAAACGACCAGCGGATAAGTACGGTTAACTACGGATTTCCCCGTCAGCAGAATGGGCAACCCGTCATCGATGCAACCGAGAAATCAGTGGGGTTCCATTGCCGCGTGCGGGGCAGGACCCTGAAGGCCGAGTTTGAACTGAAAAAGATGGTCGTTCAAGGGAACTGCGATTTGTAAGTGACCCGCGTGAAAGTTCGTCCGCATCTTCGCGGTGGTGGGTTTGCCGGCGCGGTTGGCGCCGATGTCGCCCGCCATTTCGCCTGGTTCGATCGTGAAGCGGATGTGGTCCACGGCGCGAACGGTCACGTACTCGCCTCCGAAGAGGTTCTGGATCGCGCCCTACACGCCTTTCCGGCGGCGGAAGAAGCGCACGTCCTTCAACGTGTCTTTGACCTCGACGATCGAGGGCAGGAAAGGTCAATCCGCGGCCGGCGCAGCGGCGCAGTTCAGGAGCCATTCAAGCCTAACGCAGCTCGCCTCAAATCGAGCGGCTACTGAAACCACGCCTCAAGGCGGAACTTTTCTGGTAAAGTTTGCCTCTAGCCAATTTCGGGCATGCAGCGGGCAATTACACTCCATCACCGAGGTCAACTCCCATGAGATGTGTTTGTCTCCACCGGCTGGTACCGCTGATTCTCCTGTTCACCTCCCTGGCGCACGCTCAGGACCTGGCTTCCTTCGAAAAGCGCGTTTCGAAAAGAGTTTTGCCCAACGGTTTGACGGTACTCGTCTGCGAGCGTCCCGAGGCCCCGGTCTTCGCCTTCTTCACCCACGTCAATGTGGGCGCCGATCGCGAAGTGCCAGGCATCACGGGCCTGGCGCACATGTTTGAGCACATGGCGTTCAAGGGGACGGACAAGATCGGGACGACCAACTACGTGGCGGAGAAGGTGGCCCTCGCCAGGGTCGAGCGGGCCTATGCGGCCTACGACCGCGAACGGCGGCGAGACGTCGGGCGCGACGAGAAGAAGGTGGCGGCGCTCGAGAAGGCTTGGAGGGCTGCGATCGCCGCGGCCGATAAGTACGTTGTGAAAAACGAGTTCGCCGAAATCGTCGAGCGCGAGGGGGGCGCGGGGCTGAACGCATTCACGTCGTATGACGCGACGGGCTATCACTATTCCCTCCCTTCCAACCGGCTGGAGCTGTGGGCTTACCTTGAATCCGAAAGATTCTTGCATCCGGTGACGCGCGAGTTCTACAAAGAGCGCGACGTGGTCCTCGAAGAGCGGCGCATGCGGACCGACAGTTCACCCGTTGGGCGACTGATGGAGCAATTCCTGGCGGCGGCCTACACCGCGCATGCCTATGGACGGCCGGTGGTGGGCTGGGCTTCCGACCTGCAATCCTTCTCCGCCACGGACGCGATGGACTTCTACAAACGCTACTACGTTCCCGCCAACATGGTCGTGACCGTGGTGGGAGACGTCCGACCCGCCGCCGTCTTCGGGCTCGTGGAGAAGTACTTCGGGCGGCTTCCCGCGCGCCCGAAACCAGAACCCCTCCGAACGGTCGAGCCTCCCCAGAACGCCGAGCGGACAGTTACATTGAGGGAGCAAACTCAGCCCTGGTTTATCGAAGGCTATCACAAGCCCGACGCGCGCCATCCCGACGAGGCCGTCTATGATGCCATCCAGGACCTGATGTCAAACGGGCGGGTGTCGCGCTTGCACCGCGCACTGGTACGCGATAAAAAGATTGCGGCTTTCGCCGGCGGCTTCAACGATTTCCCCGATCCCAAGTATCCCAACCTCTTCGTATTCTTCGCTGCCCCAACGCCGGGCCACTCGCCCGCGGAAATCGAAGAGGCGATCCATGCGGAGATCGAGAAGCTGAAGAATGAGGATATCACCGACGAAGAACTCAAGATGATTCGCACGCGCGCCAAAGCGAACCTGCTACGACAACTCGCGGACAACGAAGGGTTGGCGCAACAGCTCGGAACCATGGAGGCGCTGTTTGGCGACTGGCGGGAACTCTTTAAGCAAGTCGAAAACCTCGACAAGGTCACCAAGGCGGATATCCGACGCGTCGCGGCCAAGACGTTCGTGGCGAGCAACCGCACGGTAGGAAAGATCGAGTCGCTGCGAGCCGCCGCAGCTTCCCAGGAGGTTAAACAATGAACCCGAATCGCTTTGTGAAGACCCTCCTGGCAGTGCTCCTGGTGGGAGCAGGCTGGGCATCTCTGCTTCACGGCCAGGCGACCGATTGGAAGAGGATTCCCATTCCGCCGCTGCGCCCGTTTCGTCCGGCCGAGCCGAAACGCCTCGAGCTGCCCAATGGCATGATCCTGTTCCTTCAGGAAGACCACGAACTGCCGCTCATCGACGGCACGGCCTTGATCCGCGGCGGGTCGAGAGAGGAGCCGGCGGAGAAAATCGGCCTGGTGACCTCGTACGGTCAAGCCTGGCGCACTGGCGGCACCAAGGCGCGGACGGGTGACGATCTCGACGACTACCTCGAAGCCCGGGCGGCGAAAGTGGAGAGCGGCGGCGGGCTCGATTCCACATCCCTTTCCTGGTCTTGCTTGAAGGGCGATTTCGACGACGTCTTCAGAGTTTTCCTTGAGGTCCTCCGTGAGCCGGAGTTCCGGCAGGATAAGATCGATTTGGCGAAGGATCAGGTGCGGAGCCAGATTTCGCGCCGCAACGACAATCCGATGCAGATCGCTTCGCGGGAAGCGACCAAGCTGGCCTACGGTGCGAACTCGCCCTACGCCCGCGTGCCTGAATATGCGACCGTCGCCGCCGTCACCCGCGAAGATATGCTCGACTGGCACCGGAGTACGGTCCATCCCAACAACATCCTCCTCGGTGTAACAGGCGATTTCGATGCGGCGGCGATGGAAGCCAGGTTGCGCGAGGCGTTCGCCTCCTGGCCGCAAGGTCCCGTGGCTAAGAAAGCGGAGGTGACGATCGCGGAGCCCAAGCCCGGCGTGTACTTTGTCGAGAAGGAAGACGTCAATCAAAGTGCCATCCGGATGGTGCACCTCGGGACGACGCGCGACAACCCTGATTACTACGCGCTGGAAGTCCTGAACGAACTCTTTGGGGGGAGCTTCGCTTCGCGCCTGGTCTCGAACATCCGCACGAAGAAAGGGCTGGCGTATTACGTCTATGGAGGTGTCGGCACCGCCTTCGACCATCCCGGCATCTTCCAGATGGGCATGGGCACCCAGAGCGGTTCGACCGCGAGGGGCATTGACGCGCTGCTCGAGGAACTGGCCGGCCTGGAGAAAAACCCTCCCACCGCCGAGGAGTTAAAGAAGGCGAAGGAGGCCATCCTCAACTCTTTCGTTTTTCGCTTCGATTCCAAGCGGAAGGTCGTGCGGGAACGGATGGCCTACGCGTTCTACAACTATCCTGCCGATTTTCTGGAGCGCTATCGTACGGGCATCGAAACGGTTACACAGGCTGACGTCGCGCGCGTGGCGCGTCAGTATATCCACAAAGACCGGCTTGCGATTCTGGTGGTCGGGAAGGCGGCGGATTTTGACCGGCCGCTTTCTTCCTTTGGGTCGGTTACACATCTTGATATATCCATTCCCGACATGCCGGGAACACGATCGGTGGCTCCGGCGGCTTCCAGCGCGGAGGGCCGCGCCCTCCTGGCCAAAGTGGCGGAAGGAATGGGAGGGGGCGAGAAGGTCAAATCAGTGAAATCTCTCCGCCAGAAGGTGACGATCTTGGCTCACACGCCGCAGGGTGCATTCACCCTGGAGGCCGAGCAGGTGGCTGTCTTTCCGGACCGTCTGTGGCAGAAGATGACCACCCCGATGGGGGAAACGATTATGGTCGTGTCGCCCGCGGCCGCGTTTGTGAAAGGGCCGATGGGGAGCCGTGACCTTCCCGCCTCCCAGAAGGGGGAGATATTCGAAGATTTGAGACGCGATCCCTTGTTCGTCGTTCAGCATGCTGACGATCCGAAGTTCACCTTCGTCGCCGGAGGGGGAGAAAAGATCGGAGAGGTGGAGACCCAAATCCTCGATGTGAATGCGGCTGGTGCGTTGGTGCGGTGGTACGTGGACCCGCGGAATGGGAATATCCTGCGGGCGCGGGCCACAGCCACGGGGCCGAGCGGCCCCGCCGAGCGAGTGACCGACTTCGCCGACTGGAGATCCATCCAGGGTCTCTCCATCCCCTTTAAGAGAACGAGGACGCGGGGTGGCGAGAAAGAGTCTTCCGTCGAGATTCACGCTATCGAGTTCAATCCGACGGTTGACCCCAAGCTCTTCGACAAGCCGGAATAGAAGCCCGCCGCAGGGACACGGACCCGCGGCGCGCGTGCCCGTCACTCGCCAATGACCTTGATCAGCACCCGCTTGCGCCGCTGGCCGTCGAACTCCGCATAGTACACCTGTTGCCAGGGGCCGAGGTCGAGCTTGCCGTTCGTGACCGGCACGAGGACTTGATGGCCGATGAGCAGATTCTTCAGATGCGCGTCGCCGTTGGTTTCGCCCGTGCGGTGGTGGCGGTAATCGCGTCGGAAAGGCGCCAGCTTCTCCAACCACTCCTCGATGTCTGCGATCAGGCCATCCTCCGCATCGTTGATGTAAACTCCGGCCGTAATATGCATGGCGGAGGCAAGCACGAGGCCCTCTTGGATCTGGGCCTTGGCCAGGGCTTTTTCCAGCTCCGGGGTGATGTTGATAAACTCCCGCTGTTTCCGGGTGTTAAACCAGAGATATTCCGTGTGTGATTTCATCGTGGGACCTCATTCCCATCCTGGATTCGACCCGGATTATGCCTTGTTAACCCCGCGGATGCCAATCGAATCCCTGTTCATTGCCCCCCGAAGCCTGTAAAATCCACGCGTATGCACACGAGGCCGGTGGCACTGGTGACGGGGGCCTCACGCGGCATCGGGCGGGGCATCGCGGTAGAGTTGGCGCGCCTGGGATTCAGCGTGGCCATCAACTATGCCGGCAACACCGCCGCCGCGGAGGAATGCCGAACGCTGTGTGCCCAGCAGGGGCGGAAAGACACACCCGCGCGGTTCATCACTTATCAAGCCGACATCGCGCGGCGCGAAGATCGCGCCCGCCTGCTCGAGGGGGTCGAAAGAGACTTTGGCTGGATCGATTTGCTCGTCAACAACGCGGGGGTCGCGGCACGGGTCCGCAAGGGTGTGCTGGAAACCGACGAGGAGAGCTACGATCGGGTGATGGCCATTAACGTCAAGGGGCCATTTTTCCTCACCCAGGCCGTCGCCAACTTCTGGCTCTCGCGGCCTCACGAACTGCAATCGCAGGAACGCAAACCGCAGATCATCAACATATCCTCGGTCTCCGCCTATGCGGCCGGACTCAATCGTGCCGAGTATTGCATCAGCAAAGCGGCACTTTCCATGCTGACCCCGCTCTTCGCGTTGCGCTTGGCGGAGTATGGGATCAACGTTTATGAGATTCGGCCGGGCATCGTCAGGACGGACATGACGAGCGTGGTGCAGGCGAAGTACGACCAGATGATTGCCGAGGGACTGACGCCGATCCAACGCTGGGGGACGCCGGAGGATGTGGGGCGCGCGGTCGCCGCGATCGCCGAAGGCCGGTTCCCCTTCTCGACCGGAGAAGTCTTCAACGTGGATGGAGGATTCCACATCCGCCGGCTGTAAACTATCATGCGCCTGGACACCTCGCTGACGCTCGCCAGCCTCCAGCCGAAAATCGAACGCCTCTTCCAACTTTCGGCAGCGAAGCTTCGCGCCGTCGAAAAAGCGTGGAACCCTGCGCTGGGCACTCCTGTGTTCACCGCGGCCGGCGTTTATACGGCGCGCAGGTGGACGGAGTGGACCATGGGTTTCATGTTCGGTTCGGCGCTGCTCGAATTCGACGCGACCGGCGAGCGCTGGTTCCTGGAGTACGGGCGCGACCGGACCCTCGAGCGGATGCCATGCTATGTGTCCCACGTCGGCGTCCACGACCACGGATTCAACGTTCTCAGCACCTATGGCAATTTGCTCCGCCTGGCCGTGGAGGGAAAGTTTGAGGCTCAGCCGTATGAAAAGGCCCTGTACGAACTTGCGCTCAAGGTGAGCGGTGCCGTGCAAGCGGCGCGCTGGACGCGTATTCACGACGGGCGGGGGTACATCTATTCCTTCCATGGGCCCCATAGCCTGTTTGCCGACACAATGCGCACGCTGCGGTCTCTCGCCGTCGCGCATCGCTTGGGTCAAGTGCTGATGGGGGAAGCCGACCAGCCTATCTCTCTCCTCGGGCGACTAATTGACCACGCTTCGGTCACCGCGCAATACGCGGTCTTTTACGGCGAAGGGCGCGACCAGTACGATGTGCGGGGCCGCGTTGCCCACGAATCGATCTTCAGCACGCATACCGGCTTTTACCGCTGCCCCAACACCCAGCAGGGCTATTCGCCCTTTACGACGTGGACGCGCGGGCTGGCCTGGGTGATGTGCGGGTTTGCGGAGCAACTGGAATTTCTCGTGACTGTGCCGGAGGCGGATCTCGAACCCCTCGGCGGTCGCGCCCCCATCGAGGTGATGATGCTCCGCGCCGCGGAGGCAACCTGCGAATACTACATCGAGCAGAGCGCCTCCGACGGTATCCCTTATTGGGACACGGGCGCGCCCGGCCTGATGCACTTGGGCGATTACCTCAATCGGCCGAGCGATCCCTATAACGATCATGAGCCGGTGGACAGCTCCGCGGCAGCGATCGCGGCGCAGGCACTATGGCGGCTCGGCAACTACTTACTGCGGCAGAAGGCCCGCACCGTCGATGGGAGACGTTATTGTCAGGCGGCGCTCACCATTGCGAACACGCTGTTTGATGAGCCTTATCTCGCACGCGATCCCGCTCACCAAGGATTGATTTTGCACTCGCTCTATCACCGTCCGAAGGGTTGGGACTACGTCCCGCCAGGGCGCAAGATCCCATGCGGCGAGTCTTCGATGTGGGGTGACTACCACGCGCGGGAGCTGGCGCTGCTGCTCCTGCGCGCAAATCGTGCCGAGCCGGAGCTCGCATTTTTCAACGTAGGTGGGCGTGGGATATAGACGCCCCGGCGCGCCTTGGGGTGCCCGGCGCCAATTGAAGGGGCGCATCACCGCGAACTGCGGGTTGTGGAGTTACAGACGAATGGCGCGAAGACTGCGCATCCTGGCCTTGCTCTGCCTGTTCGCAATTAGCGGGCTGGGAACGATCCGTGCCCGGCAAGGGGAGGGAATCCGTGGCTTCTTCCCATCGTCGGCCGGGCGGCAAGCCGAGCTCGAGAAGGCGTTTCAACAAGTCCCGACCCCCGAGCGGGCACGGCTGGACCTGTGGGCGCTGACGGCGGAGCCGCGTGTCGCGGGCACTCCGGAAGACTACAGGACGGCGCGGTTTGTCCTCGCGCAGTTCCGCGCCGCCGGACTGGAAGCGCAGATCGTCGAATATGACGTCCTCCTGCCCATGCCCCGCGAGGTCAGGGTGGATCTCGTCGAACCCATCAAGCGCCAGGGCCCAACGCCCGAAGGCGGATGGAATGCCGCGCAGGGCGCGCATGACCGGAAGGTGATTGCAGGCTACAACGCCTACTCCCCCTCGGGCAACGTGACGGCGGAAGTGGTTTACGCCAACTATGGGCTGCCCGAGGACTACGATTACCTGCGCCAGGCGGGTATCGATGTGGCGGGTAAGATCGTCCTCGTGCGCTACGGGAAATGTTTTCGTGGCGTGAAACCTTACGTAGCGGAGCGGCGCGGCGCCGCCGGCGTACTGATCTACTCCGATCCCGCGGAGGATGGCTACCGCCAGGGCGATCCCTTTCCCAAAGGCCCTTGGCGGCCGCCCACCGGCGTGCAGCGGGGTTCTATCCTTTACCTCACCGAATACGCCGGCGATCCCCTGACGCCGGGAGTGGGTGCGACCCCAAAGGCGAAGCGCCTCGCAATCAACGACGTCACCACCCTGCCGCGCATTCCGACCACGCCCATTTCCTATGAGGACGCGACGCCAATCCTTGAAAACCTGGGTGGGCCGGTGGCGCCGCCTGCCTGGCAAGGCGCTCTCCCGTTCACTTACCACGTGGGTCCGGGAAGTGCGAAGGTGCACTTGAAGCTCGATATGGAATTCCGCACGCGGCCCATATGGAACGTCATCGCGCGACTTCCCGGCACCGTGCATCCGGACGAATGGGTCGTGCTCGGGAATCATCGCGATGCGTGGACCTACGGCGCGGTGGATGCTGCGAGTGGCACGGCACCGCTGCTGGGCGTGGCGCGGGGACTCGGCGAGCTCCTGCGGCAGGGATGGAAACCGTCGCGCACCGTCATCCTCGCCAGCTGGGACGCAGAGGAGTTCGGCTTGATCGGTTCGACGGAATGGGCGGAAGAAAACGCCGAAGCCCTTGCGCGTCATGCCGTCGCCTATCTCAACATGGATTCCGGCGTGGCCGGCTCGCACTTTGCGGCCTCGGCCGTACCCTCGCTCAGCCGCCTGATTCGCGAGGTCGCGCAGGAGGTGAAAGACCCGGCCTCCGGCCGGTCGGTTTACGCCGTGTGGTCCGAGGAAGACGGGAAGGTGAGAAGGGAAGGCGGGATTCCTTGTGCGGTCTTGAAATCATCGCGGGGGACGGAAGAGGCCGGAGCGCGTGTGGGCGATTTGGGCAGCGGTTCCGATTACACCCCCTTCCTCCAGCACCTGGGCGTCCCTGCACTGGACTTGGGCTTCGGCGGACCGTATGGCGTGTACCATTCGATCTACGACAACTTCGAGTGGATGCAGAAATTCGGTGACCCCCACTTCAGGTACAGCGTTGCTGCCGCGCAGATCTTCGGGACGCTCGCTCTGCGCCTAGCCGAAGCGGATTTGCTCCCGTTCGACTTCGAGGATTACGGGAATGCTGTCCGGGGGTACCTTGACGATCTCGAGCAGGACGTAAAGAAGGAGGGGGGGCCACTTCAATTCGACGGCGTCAAGTCCTCGCTTACCGGATTCGCCCAGGCGGCGAAGGAGCTGGGGGAAGCCGTTACGGCAACGAGTGCCAATGGTGGCCGTATGCCCTCGCAAGTTCGGGCTGCGAACCAAGCGCTGATGGAGGTCGAGCGCGCGTTTCTGCTCGAAGGCGGCCTGCCTCGGCGGTCGTGGTTTCGCCATGCCTTCTATGCGCCCGGCGTGTATACTGGATATTGCGCGGTGATATTTCCTGGAGTGCGTGAGGCGGCGTCGCGGAAGGACTGGTCCGCGGCGGCCCAGCAACTCGATCAGATTCGGCAAGCGTTGGATCGTGGAACGGGAACTCTCGCCCGGGCCGTCGCCGCACTGGGCGGGGCCGGGGCGAGAATCGGTCCATGAGGGCCGACGCTGCGGAGATTCCAAGCGCGGTGTTTCCGTCAGGGCAGAAAGAGCCATGAAGGTGGAAGTTCTGTTTTTCGGGCTGGCTCACGATCTCACCGGCTTCGAACGCGAACAGGTCGATATCCCGGAGGGAGCGAGTGTCGAGAATCTGCGGAATCACTACGAAGATCGCTATCCCCGCTTGCGCGAGTATGCGAGCTCACTGCTCGCAGCGGTGAACCAGGAAATTGCCGATCCTTCGCAAATCCTGTGCGAGGGCGATGAGGTGGCGTTCCTGCCGCCGGTGAGCGGTGGGGCGGGGGAGGATTTCTACGAGATTACCCGCGACCCGATTCCCACTCAGAACTTGGCGAACCGACTGAAAGCACCTGAAGACGGGGCGGCCGTGGTTTTTGAAGGCATCGTCCGCAACCACTCGCGCGGGCGCAGGACCCTTTACCTCGAATACGAGGCGTATGAGCCGATGGCCGTGCGCCGGATGGAAGAAGTGGGCCGCGAAGCGCGGGCGAAGTTTCCGATCGATCGGATTGGGATGATTCACCGCCTGGGGCGCCTGGAGATTGGCGAGACCAGTGTCGCCATCATTGTGACTTCGGCGCATCGCCGCGCGGCTTTCGAGGCTTGCCGGTTCGCCATCGACCGGTTGAAGCAGATTGTCCCGATCTGGAAAAAGGAGTACTTCGAAGACGGCGCGGTATGGGCCGAAGGCGAAGAGCAAAGCAGCTTTCAGCGATCAGCCATCAGCGGTCAGCAGGAATCGTAACGTTTGCTCCGCGCGACCTTGCTTGCACACCTATAGGCACGCACCGGATGGAGGGTGGAGAACGCTGACAGCTGAAAGCTGACGGCTGACAGCACGAATATAAATGAACAACTACCTTGAGACGGCCATCGCCATCGCCCGGGAATCCGGTGCGCTGCTGGTGGAGATGTTCCAGACGCCGTTAGAGATTGCCTACAAGCGGCCCTCTGATCTTGTCACCGAAGCCGACCGGCAATCTGAGGCGCTGATCATTGGACACCTGCACCGCCAGTTCCCGCATCATGGAGTGGTGAGCGAAGAGGGCGGTGGGCAAAAGATCGAGTCGGATTTCTGCTGGTATGTCGATCCGCTGGACGGGACGACCAATTTCGCGCACAAGTTCCCTGTCTTTTGCGTGACGCTGGGGCTCGCCTACCGCGGCGAGGTCATTGCGGGGGTGGTGTACGACCCCGTGCGGGAGGAGATGTTCACGGCGGAAAAAGGCTCAGGGGCTTTTCTCAACGGGCAGCGGTTGCATGTTTCCAGGACTGCTAAACTCGCTGACAGCCTGCTGGCCACCGGCTTCCCGCCCTTTGACCACAATCATGATCTGAACCTGCAGTTGTTTTTCCTCTTCACGCTCCGGTCGCACGGAATCCGGCGGCCGGGATCGGCCGCGCTCGATCTCTGCTATGTGGCGGCGGGTCGCTTCGACGCCTTCTGGGAATTGAAGCTCAACCCCTGGGACAAAGCTGCCGGTTCCCTGCTGGTCACCGAAGCCGGGGGCCGGGTGAGTGACCTTGCCGGGGGTCCTCTCAGGATCGAGCCGGCGGAAATCTTGGCCTCGAACGGCCTGATTCACGACGAGATGCTGCCAGTCTTTCGGGAAGTGTTGGGGCAGAAGAGTAGGGTCCAGGGACAGGGGATTAGGGACGAGGGGGCGGCGGCCAGGTAACTGCGGCGCCGCCGGATTGCCGTGCACGATCGCGATGCCCGCGTCCCGAGTTCAGAGGGTCGAAGCGCGAAGAAAAATGGCTAAGCTATCTCGACCACGACGATTCCTTCGACGGCGTGGATTGATTACGCTGTCGTTGAACAGCCGTGAATCCGATCATCCACCTGTGGGTTTCGCTCCAGACCCGGAGATCACCGAAACGGACATCTGGCTCAACCGTCTCCCTGCCGCTTACGACGACCTGCGGATCATTCACCTGACGGACATCCATCACAGTCTGTTCACGCCCCTGGAAGACGTTCAGCGGGCCGTCCATCTGGCCAACCTGTTGCGGCCGGACCTCGTGGCGCTTACAGGCGACTATGTCACGCTTTCGCCTTCTTACATCTGGCCTGTGGCGCGCGCGCTGGGCAAGCTCCGAGCGCGGTTGGGCGTGTTCGCCGTTCTTGGCAACCACGACTTCCAGGTCGATGCCGCCGAAATCACCCGCGCCCTGCGCGCGCAGCGCATCCGGGTGCTGCGCAATGCGCACTTCGCGCTGCGCCGGCGTTTGAACATCCTCTGGATGGTGGGCGTTGATGACCTGTGGTGGGGCGCGGACAATCTCCCCGCGGCGCTCGATGCCGTCCCGGCACGCGATGCCAAGATTCTGCTCTGCCATAACCCCCTTGGGATTCGTGAAGCCGCCGAACATGGCATTGACTTTGTCCTTTCCGGGCACACGCACGGCGGACAGGTTCGCCTGCCGGTGGTGGGTTCGGTGTATGGCCGGTCGAAACTAGGCGAGCGCTTCGTCGAAGGCTGGAATCGCCTGAATGGCACTCAGATCTACGTTAGCCGTGGCATCGGGAAAGTGCTCTTGCCTGTACGATTCGGCTGTCCGCCGGAAATCGCCTGCCTGCGATTGCGCCGTTCGGGACGCGACCCATCGGGGCGGCATCCTCCGACTTGATAAATCCCTGCCCCGGGAGGGGCATCCTTCCCTTCAACCATGTTTGCTGCGCGCACGAATTGGCCGCTCACGCCCAATCGCCTCACTCAATGCATCGAGGACTTTCGCAGGCAAGGCCGGGTCATTCTGGACCTGACGGAATCAAACCCCACGCGCTGCGGCTTCGAGTTCGATGTCCGTGGAGTCTTGAGGGCGCTGGAGGATGCGCGCTCGCTCACTTACGAACCAGATCCGCGCGGCTTGCTCCATGCCCGCGAGGCGGTGGGCCGCTACTACGCCGAGCATAGTGTCCATGTTTCGCCACACCAGATCTTCCTTACCACCAGCACCAGCGAAGCGTATTCGTACCTTTTCCGCCTTCTGGCGGATCCCGGCGATCGAATCTTGGTCCCACGGCCGAGCTATCCGCTTTTCGAATTCCTGGGCGGGCTGAATGATCTCGAGCTCATTCCTTACCCGTTACGCTATCACGGTAGCTGGGAAATTGATCTCGCGGCGCTTTCGGCTGCGGGGCGGGCGGGGCAGGGAAGAGTGCGGGCGGTTCTCGTTGTCCATCCCAACAACCCTACGGGGTCGTTCGTGAGTTGGCGAGAGCTGGAGGCGCTCACGGTCCTGTGTAGCGACCAAGATTTGGCACTCATCGCCGACGAGGTCTTTCGCGACTACGGGTTCGCGAGGGACCCGGACCGAGTGCCGACGCACGCCGGGGAGACGCGGGTGCTCACTTTCACCTTGAGCGGCCTCTCCAAGATTTCGGCCCTGCCCCAGATGAAGCTGGCGTGGGTTGTGGTGAGCGGCCCGCCGGAGCTGCTGACCCCGGCGCTCGCGAAGCTGGAGGTGATCGCCGACACTTATCTTTCCGTCAGTGCCCCGTTGGCCAATGCCCTGCCGACACTGCTCGACCTGCGCCGCGTGATTCAACCGCAGATTTCCAAGCGGGTGCGAGAGAATCTGCGTTTTCTGGATGACCACGTCACACCTGAATCGCCGGTGGGCCGACTGGAGTGTGAGGGCGGGTGGTACGCAATTCTGCGCGTGCCGGCCACTCGAAGCGACGAGGATTGGGCGGTCGGGCTGCTTGCCAAGGAACAGGTGTTTGTGCATCCCGGGCACTTCTACGATTTCGAATCGGAGGGACATCTGGTGGTCAGCCTGCTGCCCGCGCCGGAGATCTTCCAAGCGGGAATTTCGAAGATGCTCAATTTCATTTCCCGTGGCGGCTAATCGAGGGGCATCGCGAGTGTCATACTTTTCTCAGGAATTGGGATTTTTATTTCGGAGGCACTCATGAGGGGGATGCAGCGTTTTGTTGTGTTTGTTGCCGGGATGGTGATCTGGACGACGGCGGTCCTGGCAGCGCCACCGGCAAGGCAGAAGGTCATCATTGACACGGACCCCGGCGCGGATGACGCGATGGCGATTCTCCTGGCGCTTAACGCTCCAGAACTCGACGTGAAAGCCCTCACCGTGGTCGCCGGAAACGTAGTGGTCGAACAGGGCCTCGAAAACGCGCTCAAGCTCGTCTCGCTCGCGGGCCGATGTGACATCCCGTGGCGCGAGGCGCCGGAGAACCGCTTGCGCAGAGGCTGACCACCGCCGAGTACTTCCACGGGAGAAACGGAATGGGCGAGGTTGAACTTCCGGCGCCGGGCTGTCGCGCGGACCAACGCTTTGCCACTGACCTCATCGTTGAGTTGGTCCACCAGTACCCGCGCGAGGTCACCCTGATACCGGTCGGGCCGCTGACGAACATCGCCCTGGCCGTGGCCAAAGATCCGTCCATCGTCCCGCTCGTCAAAGAAGTGGTTTTGATGGGCGGCTCGATTTCCGGCGGCAACGCTACGGCCGCCGCGGAGGCCAACATCCACAACGACCCGGAGGCGGCTCGCCGGGTCTTCGAGGCCGGCTGGCCGCTTACCATGGTGGGCTTGAACGTTACGGAAAGGACGCTGTTCACTCGCGAGCATCTCAGCCGGCTTGCTCAGACCCGTGGGCGACAGAATGATGTGGCCGCCAGGGTTCTCAGTTTCATGGTCAGTCTGGCAGAAAGGCTGGGATCGGAGGGAACACCCATGCACGATCCGCTGGCCGTGGGCGCGGTGATCGACCGTAGTCTGATCACCACGCGGGCCATGCGGGTCGATGTGGAAACGCGCGGCGAGCACACGCGGGGCGAGACCGTGGCCAGCCGCCATAACTCCTCCGACCGTAAGATCCTGCGGGGCGGCCGCTATGTGATTGACGGGATCGAGAAGGTTCAGCCCAACGTCCACGTCGCCATGGAATCCGATGCGAAGCGCTTTCTTCAGCTCTTCATTTCGCGGATCGCTGGGAAATAGTCGGCTTTGCGAGGGGTGGGCGCTCAGTGTTTCTTGCCCGGGATCTTGGGCTTTTGCGCTTCTTCCTTCTGCTTGATCATTTTCGTTGCCATGCTGCGCAGGACTTCCGCGACGTTTTTGTTGATGGTCAGGCTCTTCAGGTCGCGTTCGTTCAAGCGATTGAGTATCGGCAGGGCCACATCGATCGGCGTGCGGGGGTTATTGACGAGCGAGCGCATGACGCTGTAGCTCTTTATGAACTTGCGATTCATGGCGATGAGGCGCAGCACTTCCTCCGTCACGTTTTTCATGGCGGCGAAGTTCTCGACTTCCAGGTCGGATAACTTCGGAGACTGAAGGACGGCGCGGGCCACGATCTTATTGGAATCGCGGATCAGGACCAGCCGCTCCTCCTGGTTGCCGGTCAGCGCCGTCTTGATCTTCTCCGCCGCCGTCATGCGGTTGATCCGTTGCAGGAGGGTGAGGCGCTTGTCTTCCTTTTCGCCCTCCGCCTCGGCGACGGCCTCGATCGGCGTCGGCGCCACGAGGCTCGCCTCGCGTTCGAGCGCCGTCGTCTGATTGATCCAGTCGCGCAAGTCTTCCGGGAGGGTGCGATTGCGGAGGAGGGCGTCCGCGATCTCCTGGCGCCCGAAGATCATGTGATGGGCGGCGAAGTCAAGCACCTCGAGGGGCGTCGCCGGATTCGCGAGGACCGGTAGGAGTTCTTCGGTTTCCCAGGTCTCCAGCGTTGAGAAGGCAGTTTTCGCGATAGTCTCGTCCTGGGCGGTGGCGAGAAAGACGAGGATTTCGATTTTGTCCTCGAGGGGAACGGAGAGAGATCCCTCGGCGCCCTTGCGGCGGATGATCTCCGGGACCTTGCCCTCTCGGAGCAATTCAATCAGACGTTGGGGAATGGCTCTCCCTCAGGGTGAACTCTTCTTCGCGTCCTGGCGCGTCAAACGGATCGACTTCACTTCGCCGCGGCGCCCCAGCGGCCGGAGCGTTTCGCCGTTCAGCGTGAGCACCACGCCGAGGGCATTGCCGGTCGTCACATCAAGGAACTCTTTGGCGCGGATCGTTTCAATCTCGCCGGGTGCAAGGATACGCTGCAGCACCATTTTCCCGTCGGCATCCACCGCGATCCACGCCCGCTCGGTGGCCGCCACCTGCAGAACCAGGCCCGTCTCAGGTGTGGGGATAACCGGCGGTGGAGCTTCAGGACCCGCGGGGGTTGGGCCGGCAGCGCTGCCAATCTCCCCGCCGACTCCTGCCCCTTCTCCTGCAACTATCGCTTGCCCGGACGGCGTGATGCCGGTGCCCGCACTGGGGCCGGCCGTCGCCGGTCCAGTGGGGGTTGGAGCGGCGGGTATCGGCGTGAGTGGCGCCGGGCGCGCTGCGCGCGCTCCGGCTTCGATCGAGGCGCGGCTGTAACGGTAGAGGAGATAGCCACCCGTCAGAAGCACAGTGGCAACAAATACCGCCAGCAGCCGTCCGCGTGGACCTGCCCGTTCCGGCTCCGGTCTGCCCGCGGCTATGCGGCTGATATCGAGGTCCGACTTGGCTGGGACGACCAGGTGATACTCCGCGAGCACGTGTTCTTCATCCAGCCCGAGATACTTCGCATAAGCGCGGATGAAGCTCCGCGTGAAGATGCCGCCCGGGATCTGGCCGAAATCCTCTTTTTCCAGGGCCTGCAGAAACCGCACGCTGATCTTGGTGGCGGCGGAGATTTCCTGCAACGTGACGCCGCGCATCTCGCGCTCGCGCCGCAGATTCTCGCCGAAGGACGCCATGGAAATGCTCTCGTGGACAGGCAGAAGGCGATGATATTTCCACCCTCGAAGGGTGTCAATGGCTTCCCGCCCGGCCGCGAGCAGGCATTTCCTCGGGCGGAGGCCGGATAATCACCCATTTAGGCGCTCCCCGACCAAAAATGTATTGAAAACCCCGCGCCGATAGTTTAAAAGGGAGAGACTCCGGGTAAGCGGGCACGGCTTGCGATGAGTATGGGACCCCATGAGGAAATCGCGGAACTGAAGCGTCAGATCGAACGCCTCTCTCTTTTCCACGAAATCGGGAAGGCCTTGGCCTCGACGATCGACCTCCAGAAAATCCTGCAGACCGTCATGGAAAAGATCAGCGACCTCCTGCAACCGGATACCTGGTCGCTGTTGATGATTGATGAGGCGAGCAACGAACTCTACTTCGAAATCGCCATCGGCGCAGGGGCTGACAAGCTCAAGGATGTGCGGCTCAAGATGGGCGAAGGCATCGCCGGCTGGGTCGCGGCCAACGGCGAGCCCGTGCTCGTGGAAGACGTCAAGCGCGACCCCCGCTTCACGACTCGCATCGACGCAATCACGCAGATGGACACGCGCTCCGTCGTCTGCGTCCCGATCAAGGGGAAGGAAAAAATCCTCGGGGTCATCGAGCTCGTCAACTGTCTGGGCCGCGAGAGCTTTCGTAAGTCGGACATCCCGATTCTGAAAAGCCTCGCCGATTACGCTGCCATTGCCCTCGAAAACGCACGCTACATCCAACGCATCCATGAACTAACCATCACCGATGATTGCACGGCACTTTATAACGCCCGCCACTTGAACTTCGTTCTCGATGCCGAGATCTACCGTTCCACCCGCTACGGGTACGAGTTCTCGGTCATCTTCCTTGACCTCGATCACTTCAAGCAGGTCAACGACACTTACGGTCACCTGTACGGGTCCAAGCTGCTGTGGATGATCGGTGATCTGATCAAGGGCCACCTCCGTTTGATTGACTACGCGTTCCGTTACGGGGGTGACGAATTCGTGGTTTTGCTGCCGCAGACCTCGAAGCA
>Ga0073934_10002324_pt1 | contig 40376 bp, 21 predicted proteins | sample LarsenN4metaG_FD_76834 | JGI IMG/M metagenome (GOLD analysis project Ga0073934, IMG submission 76834) | Hot spring sediment bacterial and archeal communities from British Columbia, Canada, to study Microbial Dark Matter (Phase II) - Larsen... ...
CCCCGGCCAGCTGGCGCAGGCACAAGGCGGTGGTGGCATGCTCCCCGGTGCCGAAGGCCATGCCCGCCGGAATCCGCAGCACGGGAAGCCTCCGGTGCCGTTCCGGGATGGCCGCGGATTCCGGATGGGTGGGATCAAGGAAATAGGATTTGCCGCCCCAGTTGCCGGCGTGGTTGATCAGGGCGCCCAGGCGGTCCCGCTGGAACCACTCGGGATGCTCCAGATGCCAGCCCAGCGACTCGTGCACGGCCAGCGGGGCGATCCAGATGCCGGGCCGGGCGCCCAGACGTTGCGCCGCCTCCACCATCGGAGCCAGCCCCTGGGGGAACTTCGCGTTGGGACGCCAATCCCCCACCTGCCGCTGGTAACCATCATCGAGCTGGAACACATCAAAACGCAGCCGGGACTGCAGCGGAACCAGCGCCTCGGCCACCTTCAGGCAATGCTCCGCGGTGATGCGTTCGGCCTGGTCATACCAGCTGCACCAGCCGGCCGCGGGCGGGCGGTGGGTGCGGTGCCCGTGGGTGCGGGCGGCCCAGGCGGCCAGGCAATCCGCCGCCTGATGATAGGGTTCCGCCAGCCAGGCCATCTGCTGGCCCCATCGCCACGCTCCCGGGACCAGTTCCACCTCATTCAGCTCGGCGGCAGCTTCCAGGGAAAAGACCCCGCCTTCGACCCGCATCTCAAATCTCAGGTCGCTGCGGGGTTCCCCCGCCGGCCCGAGCAGGAACCCCCTGCCGGAAGGATCGTAAAGGCTCAGATATTCCATGATCTCGCGCCAGCGCCCATCCGATGACTTTTCATCTTCGGGCAGCGGATGCGGCACCGGCTTGCCATAATCGGCCCAGATTGCCTGCTCCAGTTCGTTTTTCGAAGGCAGGCGCGTGCCCAGGGAGCCGACGGGTCCGCCATGGCCGAGCATGCCCATGTGCCAGTCCTCCGGGCGGCCCTGCACACGGACACCGGACGGGCCGGTGCGCAGGTGCACCAAATGCTGGAGAGCGACCGGCTCGTCCCCCCCATTGCGGAAACCGGTTTCCACCAGCCAACCGCGGAACCGGGGCAGCTTCAGCACCCGCCAGACCAAGTCCCCCTCACCCTTCCGCCGCCAGCACCATTCCTGGCCCACGGCGCGACCCCACGGAGTCTCCTGCGAAGCGGTGCGGACACGCGGACGTCCGGAGGGGCCCCATTCCCGGACCTGGCCCTCACGATCCACATAGCGCACCCAAGGGGCGGACGGACCCAGCTTCCAGCCCGCCCCCTCCGGCAGCAATCCGGAACCGGCAAGCGGGGTTGTGGCCCCATCGGCCTTCTTTTTGTTCATCTCTGCTTTCGGGGTCTTCATGGGTTTGGTCATTCGAACTCCAATTCGAGTGCGGCGGGCTGGTCGAGAGAGCGGCGGACATGGATGAGCCAAATCCCCTCCTTGCATTCCCGCCCAACCCGGGCCTCCAGGCCGCGGCAGGCGCGGACGCGGGGGACGCCCGGAGCCGAGACTGCCAGCACCCCCTCTTCCGCACCGGCCTGGGAAAATGCAATGCCCAGGCGTCCGTTCGTAGTGTGCACGGCGTCCCATTCCACCGACCCCATGCCGATATGCAAGGTGCTGCCGACAATCCGGGGCAGCCCATCCGGGGGCAGCGGGGTTAGCCGCAGCACCGCCGCATGCTCGGGCTCCTGTTCTACGGCAAATCCTGCCCCGCGCCAAACACCCAGCACCGCCCCCTCCCAAAACGACCAGACGACGACCGGTCCCGGCGCGAGTCCCAATTCCGACCGATCCAGCCGGACCCGCTGCTTCCGGGCCGGGTCTGGATTCCAGACCTGCACGGCATGGTGCCGGCCCCAAGGCCGGTCCACTTCAATGCCGAAGAGCGAGTGCTCCAAGTCGTATCCGGCCCGGTAAGACCGCCCGGCCTCGCGGACCGGCGGGACGATGACTTGGAAATTACGCAGGCGCTCCGGACCATCTGCCAGCTCCGGGAGGTCGAAAAAACGGGCCGAGGTCATGACCAGCCCGCCTAGCAGTCCGACAAAGCCGTGCCAGACCCGCCATTGATGGAGCCGGCATTCGGGATGATCCACCTTCAGGTAGGCGACATCCGGATCGTTGGCGAACCACCGCCGGTTTGCGGCAGCGGTCATGCCGGTGGCGCGGATGGCCTCCTTCAAATTGAAAGGAGGAATGCGCCGCCACTTGGCCACGGAATCGGGGCCGATGCGCGCCGCATCCGCATAACCCAGCACCCCCCGGGTGAAACCGGAACAGGCCAGCAGGTAAACCTCCTCACCCAGCTCCCTGCGGTAAAGGGAGTAAAGCCCCCGGTAGGCCGCGAGTCGGGTCACTCCGGAGTGATAGCGGCAGTCGCGGGCCAGGTCATTGAAATCGATCTTGAAATAGGTGAAACCCTCCGCCCTTGCCGCCCGGACCATGGCGGCGATCCGGGCCGCGGATTCCGGGTGGGTGGGATCGAGGAAATAGGACGCACCGCCCCAGTTGCCCGCGCGGGTGGCAAAGCTGCCATCCGCCCGGCGCTGGAACCATTCCGGATGCTCCAGATGCCAGCCCAGGGATTCGTGCACCGCCAGGGGAGCCATCCAGATACCGGGCTCACAGCCCGCGCGCCGGGACGCGCTGACGAACTCGGCAAGGCCTCCGGGGAATTTTTCATTGGCGCGCCAATCCCCCACCTGGCGCTGGAACCCATCATCCAGCTGGAAGACATCGAGCTTCAAGCGGGGCCGGAGCCCTTCGAGGGCTCCGGCCACCTGGCTGCTGTGCGCGAGGTCGATGCCCTTGTTCCGGTCATACCAGCTGCACCAGCCGGAGCGCGGCCCCCGATGGACGCGGGATCCATGGGTCCGGGCCGCTCCATCGAGCAAAACGGAAGCCGCCGTTTCGTAAGGCTCGGCCACCCAGGCCATGGCCTGCCCCTGGCACCAGGCGCCGGGAGCCAGCGGACAGCCATTCATCTCCGCCGTGCTTTCCAGGAGCACCGCCCCTGGCTCCACGAACAGTTCATGCACCAGGTCGCTGCGGGGCGGGCCCGCCGGGCCCAGCATCATTCCCGCGCCATCCTGCCGGTAAATGGCCAGAAAATCCATCATCTCGCGCCAGCGTCCGTCGGTCGTCCGCGGCGTTTCCGGCAGCGGGTTGGGGGCGGGGCGGTTGTAGCTGGCCCACATGGCCTGCTCCACCGCTTTGCGGCTGGGCAAAGTCTCCGCCAAAGACCCCAGCTTCGGCCCATGGCCGATCATGCCCACATGCCACGCGGACGCTTCGCCCTGGAAGGCCAGTCCCCGCGGCCCGGTGCGCAAATGGGTCAAGCCCTCGACCCTCAGCTCGCCCCCGCTCAAGTTGCAAAACAAGGTGTCGAACATCCACCCCCTCACCCCGGGCAGGCATCCGATCCGCCATTCCAACAAACCCAGTCCCGGAAAACGCCAGGTCCAGGAGCATCCCTCCGCCCGGCCCCATGCCGTGCCGAAGCTCCTAGCCAAAACCCGGGCCCGCCCCCGGGGCATCATTTCCCAGTGCGCTCCATCCTCCCGGAAGCCGAAGGCCCGGGGACCCATCGGGCCCAGTTTCCAGGCCCGCCCCCGGGGCCAGACGCACTGCTCTTGCTCCGTGTGAGGCGACACGAGTCCGGCCGGACGCCGGGGCGCCGGCTGTTTCTTCCCCCTCACGGGGATCAGCCGTGGGGATGCCGGATTCGGTGACGCTTGAGCACTGGGCATGTTTTATCCTTTATCGTTTAATGATTATTCTTGAGTCTATTTTTTTTCAAACCTTCCCGGGAGCACCGGGGCGCAGGGGGTCATGGCGAGGACCAGGTCCAGACCAGGCGAGCCCCCTGGCTGGAAGGCCAATCGGGCAGGACGGCGGCGTCCGGTGGACAGGTCAAAGGCCTGCCGTCCAGCAGCACACGCTGCGGACGAACGCCGATCAGTTGGAAGCGCAGATCACGCCGCTGCGGAGCCCCCGGGAACTCGCCTTCCTCCGGTCCGAATTCGAGCACCAGCGCCCCTTCCTCCTCCATGCGGAACTTCCGAGTCCGGAAGGCGCCTTGGAGGTAGTCCGGGCTGGTTCCGTCGTCTTCATAGAGTTCGAATTCATCCTTAGAACCCGGACCACCCGAAAACAGTTCCACCCGCAGGGAGCGGGGAATATCCCCGGCGCGCTGGCCGCCTTCCGCCTTCACCATCAGGCTGCCGGCACGGTAGTAATGAAGCGGAACATTCTCGTGCGTGACCAGCTCCCGCCGAAGCTGCTCCCCGTTGCTGGCCACGGGCTTTTCCGACTCGGCCCGGTACCATGAACCGGGAGGCAAAACCACCGACCGCACGCGGCCTGGGCGCACCATGGGGGCCGCATAGATTCTGTCTCCCAGAAAATAACTGTCCCAAATCCCGGCGCCCGCCTCCCAATCCGGACGTTCCAGTGCGTTGGACCGCACGATCGGCAGCCCCTCGGACTCGGTCTGGCGCACCAGGGTGTACAAGTAGGGCACCAATTCCCTGCGCAGGCGCATGGCGGTCTGGAAAATGTGCAGCACCTGGGGGCCATACATCCAAGGCCGCCGTTCGCCCGCCGTCTTCGGCCCCATTTTTCCGCTGTGCAGCCGGATGATCGGATTGAGGACCGCAAACTGCACCCAGCGGATGTAAAGCTCCGGATCAAGCATGACAAAGGGCGAAAGGTGCCCGCCGATGTCATGAGTGACAAAACTCTGGCCCATATGCCCCGCCCGGAGTGTCTGCTCCACCAGGTTTTCCAGCACCGCCCAGGAACTCCATGTGTCGCCGGTGAAATGAAAGGGGTAGCGGTGCGCGCCGAATCCGGCGGTGCGGGAGAAAACCATCGGACGGCGCCGGGGCTGGGTTTCCCGCATGTGCTGCCAATAGACGTGGTTGGTCCAGAATTGGGCGTCCAGCCCGCCGATGGAACGGACCGGGGCCGCGCCATCGATCCACCAAAAGTCCACCCCCTGCTCCTGCACCGGACGGTGGAGCACGTCCATGAATGCGGCCGCCTGGCGCGGGTCAGCCAGGTCGTAACCCCCGAATTTCTCCACTCCCGGATCCATTCCCCCATCAACACCGGCGCCCGAACCCTTCAGGCCTGCAGCCTCCAGGAAGGCGGGGTAGCCGGGCTCTTCCGTGGGAATCCGGTCCGGATGCACATTGAGCGTCACGTGGATGCCCTTTTGCCGCAAGTGATCCAGAAAACCCGCGGGGTCGGGAAAATACTCCGGATTCCAGCTCCAGCCGTGCCAGCCCAAGCGGTGCCATTCCAAGTCCAGCACGAGCATGTCCAGCGGCAGGCCGTGCTTCTCAAACTCGGCGATCAACTCCCGGGACTCCGCATCATTGAAAGTGGGGAAGCGCGAATACCACAGCCCGAGCGCATAGCGGGGAAGCAAGGGGCATGCGCCGAAGAGGGCGCGGTGCTGCCGCAGCCCCAGGCGGCGGTCCTGGCCGTAAAGGAAAAGATAGGCATCCACCCCGTCTTCCCGGGCTGCGCGGGACTCCACCCACCCGGTCGCCGGGTTGAGCACGGGGCTGCCCGTGTCGTTGTAAAGAAACCAGCCCGCCCGGCTGAGCGGACCGGGGGGGAACTTCGAACGCTCCTGGAGCAGGCGCGCGGCCGGCTCCGGAATGGGGTGGTCCACCGTGTCCAGTTCATCCATCAGCCGGCCCTGGAACGCTTTCCCCGCTCCGCGCTTCAATTCCTCGGCCACACGGTAAAACGTCAGGTCCGAAGTGTTGGCATGGTGATGAAAGGCTGCCGGATGCACTCCTTGGGGCAGCGCTCCCGGCCGGAGCAGGTCCAGCGAGGCATGGACCCCGCCCAGATTCTCCAAATCCACCAACTCCGGATGCCAGACCGCCCCCCAGGCCGTCCGGACCTGGAGATTCCCGGCGTTGAATGAATCGCCATTTGGTTGATAGGTCAGCACATGCCCGTCAAACGCCAGCTCCCAGCCCCCTGCCCGCTGCACCACCGCGTCGAAGGGCAGCGGTTCGGGCCGGGCCAGCGCCCGGAGCGAACGGCGGTTCTCGAAGCGTCCATCACGTGCCAGCTCCATCCGCACCAGCCCTTCCGCCAGCCGGGAAAACCGGGCCGTCCCGGCCACCACTTCATTCGCCGCATGCATGGGTCCTGCCGGGTTCTGGGAGAAGTCTTTCAAGGTGGGTGTGGAAGCCATCTGCGCCCCCGCTCAGGCATCGGCCCAGGTGAAATTCCGGAACAGCCGCGCCACGGGAGCGCGGCCTTCCACCGGGATTTCGCCCAGCCAGGCCAGGGCCGCGGCACGCTGGCTGCAAGGCGCGTCACCATAGGCCAGAAGAAGGTTGGGCAGATGGGGCAGCTCCTCGAGATGGAAAGGCGAACCAAAGGAGGTGAAGACCACGGGCTTGTCCGGAACCTGGAGCCAGGGTCCCCGCCACAGGCAGAAGATGCCCTCGCCCACAAGCCGGATCGTGCCCATCTGCGAATGTGGCATCACCAGGAAATTGACCAGCAGGGCATCATGCTCACTCGCGCGGGCCACCATGTCGCGGTGGGAGGGATTGATCTCCACCGTGACCTCATAACCCCGGGAACGGAGCGTCTCCACTGCGGCGGAGAGCGGGTAATCCAGCTTCGCCGACCCGCCTCCCACCTTGAGATTGGCCAGATAGAGGCGCGCTCCGGGCTTGAGCCGGAGCGGAAGTGCGCCGTTGTTCCGGGCCCAGCCCAGGGATTTCTGCGCGGCCTGCTCGGCCACCCGCTCCCATCCCGTCCGCTCCTCTTCCGTGGGGGCGGGTCCAAAGGCATCCCGGTGCAGGCCGAGCGCGGCTTTCATGCGCAGCACGCGCATGACCTTGGCCCGCAGTGCCGGCTCCGCAAGCCTGCCCTCTTCCAGCGCGCAGGCCAGCCTCTGGAAGTCCTCTCTGGGCTGGCCAAAAAGAAAGACGTCGGTGCCGGCCAGGATGCTGGCCACACAAGCCTGGTCCATTGCCACCCGGGAAGTGAGGCCCAGCATCGGTGCCGCATCGGAAACCAGCACGCCTTGGAAACCCAGTTCGCCGCGCAGCAGCCCCTCCTGCACCCGGGGGCTGAGGGTGGCCGGCAATGCCTGGGACGGATCCACCCCGTCTTCCCAGGCCGGGAGCGCGATGTGGCCTGCCATGACAGAGGCCACTCCGGCGTGTACCACTTCCCTCCACACCCGCCCGTGCGTGGCCCACCAGGCCTCCCGGCGGCAAGGATTGGCCGGGGTGCAAAGATGCTGGTCGCGGTCGTCGTCCCCGTCCCCTGGAAAGTGCTTGGCGCAGGCCGCCAGCCGCCCGTCCTCCTGCATGCCCCGGATCCACGCGCAGGCCAGAGCCGCCACCCGCGCCGGATCATCCCCCAGTGCCCTCACATTGACCACCGGGTTGGCCGGATTCCGTGCCAGGTCCACCACCGGGGAAAGCGCCCAGTGCACCCCGCGGCTGCGCGCTTCCGCCGCCGTAGCGCGTCCAACTTGATAAGCAATGTCCTCCTCGTTCACCGCCCCCAGTGCCATCGCCCGGGGGAAGACCAGGCCGCCTTCCAGCGCCGCGCCCGCCCCGAATTCCAAATCCGCGGCCACCAGCACCGGCACCCGGGATGCCTCTTGCACCGCCAGCAGGCACTCCCTCAGCCGGACCGCATCCCCGGGCCCGAAGAAAACCGACCCCACCGGCACTTCCCGCACCAGCTTGGCCCAGTCCTCGGGCGTGTACTTCCGGTCGTCCGGGCAAATCAGGTGCCCCAGCTTCTCTTCCCGGCTCATCGACTGCCATGCGGCCTCCGCCCAGGCCTCCGCCTCGGCCCGGGAGATTGCTCTTGATTGGTTCATGATTTCTTCTTAAATTCTTTAAACGTTAAATGAAAGAAGTATTTACCGCCGCCGTTGCATCACCGGCCGCTCACGCGGCGCACAGCCCGGACCATCCCCTGATCATCTCCCTTCCGGAGGGCTGCACCGCCAGCCTGATGCCTCTGCGGCCCCGGGTCTTCCGGCTCCGCTTTTCGCTCGGGGCCCAAGCCGGCGAGAGTTTGCTGGAACGTTACAACATTCTCGACCTGCCGGCGCGGGGAGCCCCGGCCAGCAGGGATCAAACGCCGCACCATGCCGCTTGCACCACCGCAGAAGCTTCCCTCCAAGTGCAGCGGGAGGATGGCTGCTTCATCCTCCGCCGGGGCGGTCCCGACCAGCCTCCCCTGCTCCGGCAGACCGAAGCCCCCGTGCTCCATGCCCGGGGCGGCTTCGAGCTGCGCCTTCCCCTGCATGAGGGGGAAAAAATCTACGGCTTGGGCGACGTGAGCCGCGACGGCCACAACCGCAGGGGCGGGGCCTACACCCTCTGGGTGCGCAATGTCGCCTCCTACGTGCCGGTTCCTTTCCTCATGAGCACCCGCGGCTGGGGCCTGTTCCTCAACACCACGGCGCGCCATTATGCCAATGTGGGCAAGTCCGACCCCACCCGGCTTGTGCTGGGATCGAATCTGGGGGCTCCCGACCTGTTCCTGTTCACCGGCAGCTTTGCCGAAATGCTGGAGGACTTCACCGCGCTCACCGGACGTCCGGCCCTGCTTCCCCTCTCCGCCTATGGCCTCACCTTTGTCTGCAACCAACAGGCCAACGCCCGCGAAATGCTGGAGGACTGCCTGCGCTTCCGCAGCCTGTCAATCCCCTGCGACACCATCGGCCTGGAGCCCGGATGGATGGAAACCTATTACGACTGGAGCGTGGACAAGAAGTGGCACCCCGAGCGCTTTTTTGTCCCGGAGTGGTCGGCCAAGGGGCCCCACACCTTCCTCGGCACGGCCCGCCGGCTCGGATTCAAGGTCAGCCTCTGGCTCTGCTGCGGCTACGACCTGTCCCACGCGGAGGAAGCCGAGGCCCGGAGCCGGCTGGGGGAAGAGGCCCCGGCGGCGGCGTCCGACGCATCCGGCACCCGCGAACCCGTTTTCCACCCCGACGATTTTGAAAAGGACCTCCACTGCGGCCATGGTCCGGTGCGCCAGGACCGTTACACCAAGCCGGAGGAACCCTGGTTCCACCACCTCCGCAAATTCGTGGACCAAGGGGTCTCCGCCTTCAAGCTGGACGGTGCCGTCCAGGTCAACGAGCATCCCGACCGCCTCTACGGCAACGGCCTGACCGATGCACTGATGCACAACCTTTATCCCACCCTCCTCAACAAGCAAATGGCGCTCGGCTACCGCGAGCACACCGGAGAGCGCCCGCTCATTTACAGTTCCGGCGGTTACGTCGGCATCCAGCGCTACAGCGCCACCTGGGCCGGGGACACCGGAGGCGATGCCCGCTCCATGGTCTCGCTGCTCAACCACGGCTTCAATGGCCACTCCAATGTCACCTGTGACATGGATGTGTTCACCCCGGAGGGCATCCATTTCGGCTTCCTCCAAACCTGGTCCCAGGTCAACAGCTGGGCTTACTTCCGCCATCCCTGGTACCTGGGCGAGAAACTGCTCCCTGTCTTCCGCCAATACGCCCGCCTGCGCTACCGCCTGCTGCCTTACATCTACACGGCTGCCGCCCGTGCCCACGCCACCGGCTTCCCGGTCATGCGCGCCTTCCCCCTGGCCTATCCGGATTACGAAATCAGCGAGGCCGACTGCCGCCACAGCTACATGCTTGGGGAAAACCTCCTGGTCACGGCGTTTTCCAACGACACCGTCCTCCCGCCCGGCCGCTGGTTCCACCTTTGGGACGGGAGCCTCCATCAAGGACCGGGCCGTTCCTCCACCTCCTGGCCTTCAGACGCCGGCGGCCCGATTTTTGTGCGTGCGGGCGGCATTCTCCCCACGGTGGCTCCGGCCGACTACAGTGGGCAAGCTCCCTGGGACCTCGTCACCCTCCACATTTTCCTGGGCGCGGATGGGAACGCGGAACTCTACGAGGACGACGGCACCAGCTACGCCTATGAGCGCGGAGCCTGCGCCCGCACCCGCTTCGCCCTCAGCGGCTCAACCGGCGCCTGGACACTGGAAATCGGCCCCCGCAACGGCCGATTTGACGGCATGGCCTCCGCCCGCAGCTACCGCGTGCTCTGCTATGGCCTGGAGCCGGGTTCCCGCGCCGAATTGGACGGCCGCCGCCTGGAGGCATCCTTCCTGCCCCCCGGACAAGAGGACTTGCTCCACCCGGCCTGCTCCGGAGCCCTGCGCTTGTCCCAGGACCTCGACGGAAACCAACCCCACACCCTCCGCCTGCTTTCATGACCGCATCCACCCCCCATCCCCTATCCATCTGGTTTGACCAGCCTGCCACCGATTGGCAAAGCGAGGCCTTCCCCGTAGGCAACGGCCGCCTGGGCGCCATGGTCTTCGGCGGCATCGCCCAGGAACGCATCCAGTTCAACGAGTCTTCGCTTTGGACCGGCGAGCCGGGTGACCACAACCGCCCGGGAGCCAGGGACGCGCTGCCGGAAGTCCGCCGCCTCATGCGCGAAGGCCGGTGGCAGGAAGCGGAAGCCCTCGCCGGAAAAACCCTCACCGCGCCCAATGTGGGCTTCGGCGCCTATCAGGCTTTTGGCGACCTTTGGATCGAGGACCACAACGCGGCGGACGGCCCCGCCCCCTCCGGCTACCGCCGGGAATTGCGGCTCGACCGCGGCCTCGCCCGCTACCACCACCCGTCCTCCGCCGGCACCTGCGAACGCACCGTCTTCGCCAGCCACCCCCACCAGGCCCTTGTCGTCCGCTGCCGTCCCGCTACGGGCAGCCGGCTCCACCTCACCATCCGGATGGACTCCCCCCACGCCGACTCCCGCACCACCGTCCAGGACGCCACCCTCGCCCTGGACGGACGCTGCCAGCGCGTCACCTTCGCCGCCCGCCTCCTCTGCCGCCATGACGGCGACACTGCGCCGGGAAGCGACGGAAAATCCCTGACCATCCGCAATGCCTCGTTCGCCACCCTGATTCTGACGGCCCGGACGAATTACGCCCCCATCCCTCCCGACTACGCCGGCCCGGACCCCGCCCCCCGCGCGGAGGCCGACCTGCGTGCCGCCGCGGCTCTGAACGACGACGCGCTCCAGTCCGCCCATGAGGCCGACCATCATGCCCTCTTCGACCGCGTCGCCCTCGACCTCGGACGCAGCCCCGGTGCGCACACCGCCGCCCTGCCCACCCCGCGCCGGCTGGCGGCGGTCAACGATGGCAGCCCGGACCCCTCGCTCGATGCCCTCGTCTTCCAGTTCGGCCGCTACCTCATGATCGCCGGTTCCCGCCCCGGCGGACTGCCCACCAACCTCCAGGGCCTTTGGAACGACAGCCTCACCCCGGCTTGGAATTGCGACTTCCACACCAACATCAACGTCCAGATGAACTACTGGCCCGCCGAGCCCGCCAATCTTGGCGAGTGCCACGAGCCCTTGCTGTCCTGGATTGCCCGGCTGCCCCACGAAGGCCGCCGCACCGCCGAAGTGCATTACGGCTGCCCCGGTTGGACCGTCCACTGGGCCAGCAACGTTTGGGGCCGCACCGCCCCCGGCTGGGGCACCCTCTGGGGGCTTTTCAACGCCGCCGGAGCCTGGCTCTGCCAGCACCTCTGGGAGCACTACCTTTACAACCGCAACACTGAATTCCTCCGCCACACCGCCTACCCCCTCATGCGCGGAGCCGCCGAGTTTTATCTCCATTTCCTGATTGAGGAAAACGACTGGAAGTTCGCCCCCCGCACCGCTGAGGATGGCACCGTCTCCTGGCACCCCATCCACCCTCCAGGCCATCAGGCTTACCTGATGACCTCGCCCTCCTCGTCCCCCGAGCATCCCTTCCGTTTCGCCCCCAAAAGCGTCGCCGCCCTCTGTGCCGGCTCGACCAGCGAGATCCAGCTCATCGACCTCCTCTTCGGCTGGTGCATCGAAGCGGCTTCCATCCTCGGGACCGATGGCGAATTCGCTGAACAACTGGCTAGCGCCAAAGCCCGCCTCCTGCCCATGCAGATCGGCTCCAAGGGCCAGCTTCAGGAATGGGCCACCGACTTCGAGGACTGCGACCCCCAGCACCGCCACGTCTCGCACCTCATCGCCCTCTATCCGGGCGATTCCATCACCCCCACCGCCACCCCCGAGCTGGCCGCAGCCTGCCGCCGCACCCTGGAACTGCGCGGCGACGGGGGCACCGGCTGGGCCAAGGCCTGGAAAATCTGCCTCTGGGCCCGCCTCCGTGACGGTGCCCATGCCCACAAACTGCTCCAGGAGCAACTGCTGCTTATCGATCCCCACAACGAGAAGAACTATTTCCTGGGCGGCACCTACGCCAACCTCTTCTGCTCGCATCCCCCCTTCCAGATCGACGGCAACTTCGGTGCCACGGCCGGCATCGCCGAAATGCTCCTCCAGAGCCATGAAGGCGTGCTGGACCTGCTCCCCGCGCTGCCTCCCGCCTGGCCCTCGGGTTCTGTCCGCGGCCTCCGGGCCCGTGGCGGCTTTACCGTGGACCTCACTTGGAACGGTGGCGTCCTCTCCTCCGCTTCCATCACCCCGGACTTTACGGGATCCGTCCGCATCCGCTCGTCCACCGCCCTGAGCAGCGGCGGCGTGTCCCACGGCCCCGGCGAGTTCACCCTCCCGGCACAGGCGGGACGAACCCTTCAGCTCACCGCCGCCTCCAGGGAAGCCGAAGCCGTTCTCTCCTCCAACTGACAGCCGGATCATGCCCTCCGGCCCACCAGCAGGACATGCCCCTTCCGTGCCTTGCATGCGCTTCGTATGAACATCCCCGGCGAAATGGTGGCAGGCGACCGGCACTCCTGGGTCGTTGGCGGACGGCGGGTCTGGCTCCATGCCGGTGAAATCCATTACTTCCGGCTCGACCCCGGTTCCTGGCGGGATTCCCTCCTGCGGCTGCGGGCCGCGGGTGGCAACACCGTCAGCACTTACATCCCCTGGAACTACCACGAGACCGCACCGGGCCGGTTTGATTTTTCCAGCGAGCGCGACCTGCCCCGCTTCCTCGACCTCGCCGCCACGCTGGGTCTCTGGGTCATCGTCCGGCCGGGCCCTTACATCTGTGCGGAATGGGATGGAGGCGGCCTCCCATTCCGGCTGCATGCATCCGGCCGCGTAGTCCGGTCCAACGATCCCGGATTTCTGGCCGAAACCCGGACCTGGTTCGATGCCGTCTTCCCCCACCTCGTGCCGCGCCAGGCCGACCGGGGCGGACCGGTCGTGCTGGTGCAGATCGAAAACGAATTCGGGGCCGGCTGGAGCAGGGGGGCCGCGGAAGACCGCCGCTACCTCATGGGATTGAACCGGGAGGCCCGTGAACGGGGGATCACCGTTCCCCTAACTTGGTGCCATGCCCACCCCGGCCCGGAAGGCCGGGTCCGCATCAACTACTCCCTGAACCCCGAAGACCAGGTCCTCGATCCGGGCACGACCCTGACCTACAACGCCGCGCTGGATGTGGAGCCCGTCGAGGCCCTGCGGACGCTGCAGCCGGACGCCCCGCTCCTGGTTTCCGAATTCTGGACCGGAGGCATCACCTCGTGGAACACCCCCCCACGGGACTGGCCCGGCGCGGGGGAACAAACCCTCGCCGCCTTCCGCTTCATGGCCCATGGCGCCCAGGTTTCGTTCTACATGTTCGAGGGGGGGATGAATTTCGGTTTCTGGGCCGCCAACGACATCACGACCCGTTATGGCGATGCCTACCCCGTGCTGGATGGCGGGATCCTCACCGCCAAATACCACGCGCTCCGCCTGCCCGGCCTGCTCACTTCCACCCTCGCAGACGAACTCGCCGCCAGCACACCCGGGGAAGCCCAAACATCCGGCGGATGGGAAATCCTCCAGCGCCACTGCCCGTCCGGAACACTTTACTTTCTCAACCGATTGCCCGGCGCAACCCCCTCTTCTACGGATCAGACCTGGAGGAGCTCTTGGGGAGAAATCCATCCGCTTTCCTGTGGAAGCGCGGTTCTGCCCGTGAACTGGTCCGTTTCAGGGACTCGTCGCGCAATCACACGCACGAATGTCTCTCTCATCGCCCAATGGGAGCACACATTTCTGTTCGCCGCCCCGGCGGGCACCCCTGCCTGCATCGAAACGGGCGGCGGGACGATCTGCGATGTCATTCCGGCGGAACGCGAGGTGTTCCACTCCCTGGACGGATTCACGTTCATCCTGGCCGACGAACGCCGCGCATCGCGCTGCTGGCGCTTCCGTTCGAGCCTCTGGTTTGGACCCCATTACCTGGCGGATGACCCGGATGCGGAAGCCCCCCGGCCCCTGGTGCGGGAACCTGTCGCCGCCACCCTCCATGACCTCACCACACAGTCCACAACAATAGTCCGCCTCGAACCCGCGGCACTTCCGGAACCTCCGGTCCTTTCCGCCTGGCAAACGTTTCCCGCGCTCTCCCCGGACGGTGCGCAGCGGGATGGCTGGCGGGAACTGCCTGAACCAAGGTTCCAGGAAACCCTGGGAATCGAACGGGGCTATTGCTGGTATGCCGCGGAGTTCGACAGCCGCTCCGGCCAAATCCTGGAACTCTTTGCCGCGTCGGCGCCGAACCGCATGCTCGCCTTCAACCACGGCCAGTTCCAGGGCCTGCTCCGCGAAAGGAGCAATGACTGGCAGGAACCGCTCCACGCCCACCGCAAACGCCTCTTCATTGAACTCTGCCCGGGCCCCAACCGGCTGGTGTTCCTCTCCGACAACCTGGGCCACAATCACGGCGGCGTGGCCGATCCCAACGGCTTCTGCGGGCCGGTGTTTCTGGGCGGGCGCCGCCTCCCTCCCGGCCAGTGGCGGGAGGAAGGACGCACCCTGCACCAGGAAACCCCGCTGGCTACGGGAGAGACCCTGATCCTCCGGATGGACGCACGCCCGGAAGCCGCGGAACTCCGCCTGGATGGAGCGGTGGTTCCCTGGATTCCTCCGGGATCGTGCCGGGGCAACGCCGCATGCATCCCGCCCGCGCCCCACACCCGGACTATCCGGCTGACCGTCCATGCCCTTCACTTGCCGCTGGCGGATCTACGCCCCCGTCTGGAAGCGGCCGTGTGCGAGGAACACTCCCGGCTCCGCTCTTGGAAATACCGGCCGCTCGAGCTGCCGGACTTCGATCCAACCGCGGTGCCCGCGCCTACCGCCGCCGCCCCCCAGCTCGGTTCCCAACCCGTGCTCCTGGCACCCGAAAACTCGATCTCCACCACCTCGCCGGTCAAACCGCACTTCCTCAAGGCCTCCTTCCCGGCCGCAGAGCACCTGCCCCCGCTCTTCCTGCACCTTGGCGGCCTGCAGAAAGGACAAGTCTGGATCAACGGCCGCAATCTGGGACGCTACTGGGTGTTCGGAGGGGCGCCCCACCGCCTCCACGTCCCTGCCGGCTGGCTCCAACCCCTGAATGAAATGGTCATTTTCGACGAGTTCGGATCCAGCCCCCGTGCGGCCCGTTTTGAATACGATTTCCGCACCGGCGTCCCCGCACAACCCGCATGAAACCCGCTCCCCCCTTCACGATTGATGCGCCGGAAACGGACCGTCTGGTTCCGCACATGGCGGACGGCGGGCTGCCCCCCTGGCCCGGCGTGGCCAATGTCCAAATCCACCGTTCCTGCCTCCGCCGCCCCGATCTCGACGGCGGGCTCGGCTGCGGATTCCAGCACCACATGGACCTCGCCATCTGGAAAGGCCGCCTCTACGCCGCCTGGCACGCCTCCGAAGTCAACGAAGACCGCGCCCCCTGGCGTCTCCTCCTCAGCACCTCGGAGGACGGCTTCAACTGGTCCGATCCTTACGACGCCTTCCCCCACCAGGCCATCGCATCCCTCCGGATGTATTTCTACCAGGCGGCCAACGGGCGCTTCCTCATGATGGCCACCATGCGCCGTGGCATGAACTTCGTCATTGAAGCCTGGAAGGAATCGCTCGTCGTCCGTGAAATCCACGCCGGCCACTCCCTCGGCCCGATCCACACCCTCCGTCTCCGGCATGAGGCCCCGCCCGGCATGCCCCCGTGGTTCCATGACTCGGACGACGCGGGCTTCACCGCCGCCTGCCGCGAACTGCTGGCCAACCGCCCTTACCTGGAGCAGCACGACTACGGCATCCTCCTCGACCCGCCCGACCGCATGCCCTGGCATGACCGCGCGGCCTGGAAAAACGATCAGCCGCCCGAAGGATTCTGGACCTTCGGCAAAGGAGCCAGTGTCTTCCGGCGGGACGATGACAGCCTCGTTTACGTCAGCAAGCTGGGCTACGCCACCCAGTCGCTGGATGGCGGCCTCACCTGGGAAGAACCCTGCATCCCTCCGGGACTCGTCACCCATACCGCCAAAGTCTGGGGCCAGCGCGCCACAGGCGGGGGCTTTTTCCTCGCCTACAATCCCACCAGCGGGCCCCGCTACCCCCTGGCCGGGGTTCACAGCGCGGAGGGGCGCTGCTTCCGCCAGCTGCGCTCCATCCACGGAGAACTGCCCCCCCGCCGCTTCCAGGGCTACGCCAAGGACTTTGGCGCCCAATACGTCCGGGGCGTCGGCCTCTGGAGCAACGACGGCTCCCGGCCCCACGACGCCGCCTCCTGGATCATCTACAGCGTGAACAAGGAGGACATCTGGGTCAGCCGCATCCCCCCGGGCCCGCCGCAGGAGGCACCGCACGGCAGCACCGCATTTGCGGACTTGCCCCCCGGCCCCCTCGCATCCGGCTGGAACTTCTACACCGGCCGCTGGTTCTCCGCACGCCTGGCTCCCGAAGCTCCCGGAGGGCCCACCGTGCTGGAGCTGCGCGACCGGGATCCCTACGATTACGCCCGCGCCACGCGCACCTTTCCGGAAGCCGGGGACCTCCGCGTCCAGATCACCCTCCGCCAGTCGCGCGCGGGCGCGGCGCCGCTGGAAATCGAACTCTCGCCCGCCTTTGGCGGCCTGGCCCCCATCCGCCTGTCCGGATCGCCTGCCGGCTGGCACGCCGGCCACGGATGCCACCTCCGCTTTGCCGGCCCCCTGCAACCCGGCGTCTGGCACACCCTGGCCCTCACCGCCCGGCGCTCCACCGGGTCCTTCACCGTGCGGGTGGACGGGGGGCCTTGGGTGGAACTTCCGCTTCCCGCGGACAGCCAGCCGTTCCAGCGCCTCTCCCTGCGCACCGGCCTCCCGCGCTGGGGCCCGGCCAACGTCCTGGACGCCTCAACCGATCTCCCCGAGCCGGAGTCTTGCTATCAAATCCGCTCCGTGGACATCATTCCCCTCACCCCGCCATGATCCATCTCCACGTCCATCCCTCACTGGGCTCCGATGCCTGGTCCGGCACCCGCCCCGGCCCGGCGGACGGCGGCGCCGACGGACCGCTGGCCACGCTGGAAGGCGCGCGCGACGCGCTCCGGCGCCAGCGCGCCGCCCAGCCCGGCCCCCTGCCCGCCACCATCCATCTCGCGCCCGGCACCCACCGCCTCACCCAGCCCCTGCGCCTCGACGCGCGCGACAGCGAGACCACATTCCGCGGCGCCGCGGACGGCGGCACCTGCATCGATGGCGGCCAGGAACTCAGCGGCTGGACCCTCACCACCCATCAGGGCCTCCCCTGCTGGACCCTCGACCTGCCCGAGGTCCGCCGGGGCAAATGGTATTTCCGCAGCCTCTTTGCCAACGGCGTGCGCCGCCCCCGCGCCCGCCTGCCCAAGTTCTCCCCCACCCCCGAAGGCATCAGCAACGTCTTCACCATCGGCGAACTCCTCCGCGATTCCCCCGAGGACCGCCTCTGGCTCCACGAAGGCAGCAACCGCTTCAAACCCCGCCCCGGCGACTTCCAGGCCTGGCCCTCGCTGCCCGATGCCGAGGTCGTCGTCCTCCACTTCTGGACCGAGGAGCGCCTCCGCCAGCCCCACTTCGATCCCGCCGCCGGCTGGGTCCGCTTCTCCCACCGCTCCATCTTCGCCCTCACGGAGGAATTCGGCCCCGCCCCCGCCCGCTACTACATCGAGAACCTGTTCGAGGCCCTCTCGGAACCCGGCGAATGGTACCTGGACCGCTATTCGGGGCGCCTCCACTACCTGCCCCTGCCGGGCGAAACCCCGGAGAACACGGTGGTCACCGCGCCGCGCTGCAGCCAGCTCGTCTTCGTCCGCGGCGCGGAATTCCACGACACCAAGGAGAACCTCGACCCCGCCCGCCCCCTCACCGCGCGCCGCATCCGCTTCGAGGACCTGGCCTTCCAGCATGCCGACTGGATGCCCTGCGAGGGGCAGTCCTTCCGGTTTGACGGCGTGCCGCGCACCGAGTTCTCCCCCGCCAGTTCGCCCCAAGCCGCTTATCAAGTTCCAGGCACGCTCACCTTCCAACAGGCCCAGGAATGCGCCCTCGTGCGCTGCACCGTCCGCCGCACCGGTTTCTATGGCATCGAAGTCGGGCCGGGCTGCCACCTCACGGAAATTGCCCGATGCACCCTCGAGGACCTTGGCGCGGGCGGCATCCGCGTGGACGGCGCGGAGCTCGACAACACCGGCGCCTCCCGCACCGGGCGAACCCGCATCGCGGACTGCGCCATTTCCCACGGAGGCCTCGTCTTCCACAGCGGCGTCGGCATCCTCCTGGCCAACACCCACGACAACACCATCGAGCACAACCACATCCACCACCTCTTCTACACCGGCATCTCCCTCGGCTGGTCCTGGGGCTACCGCCACACAGTCGCCCGGGGCAACCTCATCCTCCACAACCACGTTCACGACATCGGCCAGGGCCTGCTCAGCGACCTCGGCGCCATCTACTGCCTGGGTGTCCAGCCCGGCACCGTCATCCGCGGCAACCACGTCCACGGCGTCCGCCTCCACCAGTATGGCGGCTGGGGCATCTACCTCGACGAGGGCAGCTCCCACATCGTGGTCGAAAACAACCTCATCCACGACACCCAGGCCCACGGACTTTCCTTGCACTTCGGACGCGACAACCTCATCCGCAACAACATCATCGCCGCCTGCGGAACGGGCTGCGTGTCCATCGGCCGCAGCGAAGGCCACACCCTCGCCCATTTCTATCACAACATCTTCGCCTCCGACGCCGAGTTCCTCTACCACGGCGGCTACGCCGGGGACACCTTTGACGGCACCCTCCGCGCCGGACTCAACCTCTTCTGGCGCCCTGGCGGCGGCGGCTTTGAAGTCGTGAACAAGGCTCCCCGCGGCGGCGGCTTCACCCGCCGCGCCACCCTGGAGGAATGGCAGGCCCTCGGCTTTGACGCCGGCTCCCGTTCCGCCGATCCCCTCTTCAAGGACTACTCCGGGCGCGACTTCACCCTCGACCCCGCCTCCCCGGCCTTCCAGCTTGGTTTCATCCCGCTCGACCTATCCACCTGCGGACCCCAGCCCCTGCCCCTGCCATGAAGCACACCCTCCTCGCCACCCACCCACTCGGTTCCTGGGCTGTTTTCTACCTCCAGCCGGAAGGCACGCGGCGCTGCGAACTGGAAATCCTTCCCGCCGACCGCGCCGCCGAACGCCGCGACGCCCGCGGCCTCATCACCGGACGTCCGGAGATCGACCACCTCCCGGAACATTTCCGCACCGTCCACGGCCGCACTGCTTCCAGCCTCGTCCAGGTCAAGCTGGCGGAGGATCCCGCCGCGGGAGGCTTCAGCCAGGGAGTGACCCTCACCGAAAGCCCGACCACTGCCGCCCTGGAATTCGCCGGCCAGGAGGTCGTCCAGGAAGGGGCCACCACCCGCATCACCACCACCCTCCGGGATGCCGCTGGGCGCTTCCGCTGCCTCCACCACCTCAGCCACACCGGGGATGAACGTGGCCTGCGCTGCCACACCGAGTTCATCAACGACAGTTCCGGCCCCTTGTCGCTCGAACTCCTGACTTCCCTCTCCCTGAACGGCCTCTCCCCGTTCTCCCCCGGCAACACCACCCGCCGCCTCGTCCTCCACCGCTTCCGCTCCTGGTGGAGCGCGGAAGGCCGCATGGAATCCATCCCCCTGGAGGACCTCCACCTGGAGCGTTCATGGACCGGCCATGGCGCGCCCAGCGAGCGCTTCGGCCAGGTGGGCACCATGCCCGTCCGCCAGTGGTTCCCGACAGCTGCCGTGGAAGACCGCGCGTCCGGCGTCGTCTGGGCCGTCCAGCTCGCCTGGTCCGGCTCCTGGCAGATTGAACTCACCCGCAGCGGCGACCGCACAAACCTCTCCGCCGGCCTGGCCGACCGCGAGTTCGGCCACTGGCTCAAGCGCATCGCCCCCGGCGAAACCCTCACCACCCCCGAAGCCCGGATCAGCGCCCTCACCGGCACCCCGGACCAGGCACTCCAGGCCGTCGCCTCGCTCCAGCACCGCCACGGCGGCACATTCCCCGCCGCCGAAGAGGGCCTGCCCCCCGTCTTCAACGAATGGTGCACCTCCTGGGGCAGCCCCACCCACGACAACATCCTCGCCATCGCCCGCCGCCTCCAGGACACGGGAGTCCGATACATCGTCATCGACGACGGCTGGGCCGTCCGCCCGCCGGACATTGCCTTCCAAGCCAATGGCGACTGGAACGTGGACGAATCCAAATTCCCCGGCGGCCTCCGCCCCACCTGCGACGCCCTGCGCGCGCTCGGCTTCATTCCCGGCATCTGGTTTGAATTCGAGGTCGTCAACCCCGGTTCGCGCGCCTGGAACGAAACCGCCCACCTCCTCCACCGGGACGGGCGGCCCCTCCAGGTGGGCACCCGCCGCTTCTGGGATTTCACCGACCCCTGGGTCCACGACTACCTCGGCCAGAAAGTCATCCGCCTCCTGCAAGACAACGGCATCGGCTACCTCAAGGTCGATTACAACGACACCATTGGCATCGGCAACGACCATGCCGATTCCTTCGGCGAGGGCCTGCGCCGCCACGTCGAAGGCATCCACCGCTTCTTCCGCCGCATCCGCGATGAAGTGCCCGGCATCGTCATCGAGAATTGCTCCTCCGGCGGCCACCGCCTGGAACCCGCCATGCAGGAACTCACCGCCATGGGGTCCTTCTCCGATGCCCATGAGACGCGGTCCATCCCCATCATCGCCCGCAACCTCCAGCGCCTCATCCTCCCCCGCCAATCCCTCATCTGGGCCGTCCTGCACGCCCAGGATTCCCCGCAGCGCCTGGTTTACTCACTCGCCGCCACATTCCTCGGACGCATGTGCCTCTCCGGGGACATCCACGCGCTGGACGATGCCCGGATGGAACTCGTCCGCCAGGCCACCGCCCTTTACGCACGCTGCGCGCCTCTGATTGAGAACGGGACCTCGCATTTCCACGGCAGCGGCGAGACCAGCGGCGACGAACCCCGCGGCTGGCAGGCCGTCGTCCGCCACCAGGGCCGCTTCCTCCTCGTCGTCGTCCACCACTTCGAACCCGTCTCCCCGCGCTGCCTCACCATTCCCCTGCCCGAATTTGGCGGCTGGTGGATCGCGGACCAGTTGATCGACCCCGCCAGCCACGCCGAGTGGGTGGGCGACTGCATCCATTACACCCCCGGCGGCCCGTTCAGCGGTGCCGTCTTCCTCCTCCAACGCTGACCTTGTCATCCGAACCATGAACAGCTCCACCCACACCCCGCTCTTCCCCAACCTCGTCCCCCTGCGTGTCCGCCAACTGCAAAAACGGGTCGAGTCCCTGGTACACACCAACGCCCGGCCGGTCCCGTGCGAAATGGTCTCCAGCGGCCCGGACTACCTTCCGCTCTCCGCCGTCCGCACCCGCCGCGGACGTCCCATCGCCCCCGGCACACCCTGGGGCCGGGTTTTCGACCAGGCCTGGTTCCGCCTCCGCCTCCCCGCCGGCTCCGGGGGGCAGTATCTGCGCTGGATCGACCAGGGCGAGGGCGTGCTCTACGCCAACGGACGCGCCCATGGCGGATTCGATGCCGCCCACCGCATTCTCCAGCTACCCACTGGCACCAAGGACGCCTGGGTCCAGTCCATCTGCTGCCAGGCGGCGATCTGGCACCCGGACGCCCAGGGCCTCGACCCCCGCGGCAGCCTCTGGAGCGGCGCCTGGCTGGTGGACCGCGATCCCCTGGCCTGGAAAGCCCACCACACCCTCGCCGTCCTCACCGACCTGATGGTCGAGGAATTCGAGACCACCTACCCCGCCTCGCGCGAACTCTTCGGCATCATCGGCACCAAGCCCCCGCTGCTCGAAGCCAGCCCGCTCCTCCGCTGGCTCCTCCGCCGCCTCGATGAAGCGGCCAACGCCTTCGACACCCTAGGCCTGAAGGCCCTCGTCCGTGCGCTCGACGGCATCTTCCAGGACTTCCCCTTCCCGCCCTCCACCTTCCGCGTCACCCTCACCGGCCACGCCCACATCGACCTCGTCTGGCTCTGGCCCGAACGCGTCGGCGAGCGCAAAGCCCACCACGCCTTCGCCTCCATCGACTACCTCATGGACCGCTACCCCGAGCTGCGCGCCACCTACAGCCAGCCCATGAGCTACGATGCCGTCCAGCGCATCGACCCCGGGCTGCGCCGCCGCATTGGCACCCGCATGCGCCAGGGCCGCTGGGAAGCCGCTGGCGGCATGCTCGTGGAAAGCGACACCCAAATCCCCTGCGGCGAGGCCCTCCTCCGCTGCTTCCATTACGGCCAGGAATGGTTCGAGCGCGAGACCGGCCGCCGCACCGAACTCTGCTGGCTGCCGGACTGCATGGGCTTTTCGGGCTGCCTGCCCCAGCTCATCTCCGGCTTCGGCATGAACTACGTCTTCACCAACAAGATTTTCTGGAACTCGGTCACGCCGTTCCCCTACTCCAGCTTTGTCTGGCGGGGCCTGGACGGCAGCGAAATCGTCGCCCACGCCGGACGCCACACCAATTGCTACAACGGCAACGCCGTCCTGCCCGAGATCACCCAGGCCGCCAAACGCCACTTCCAGGCCGATGTCCACCCCGAAGCCCTCGCCTGCACCGGCTTTGGCGATGGCGGTGGCGGTCCCACGGAAGAACAATGCGAGCGCGCCCGCCTGCTGGGAAAACTCCCCGGACGCCCCGCTGTCGGCTGGGACACCCCCGGTGCCTTTTTCCAGCGCCTCGCCACCCGGCGTGCCCGCCTGCCGGTCCACCACGGGGAAATCTACCTGGAATACCACCGCGGCATCGCTACGACCCACGGCGCCTACAAGGCGGCCTACCGCCGCCTGGAACGCGCCCTCCAGCTCCACGAAGCCGTCCGCGTCCTCCGGGGCGGCGCACCCCTGCCCGAGTCCACCTGGCGCCGCCTCATCTTCGCCCAATTCCACGACAACCTGCCCGGCAGCTCGATCCATGACGTCTATGCCGAGTCTCTGCCCGAACTCACCCTCCTGGCCGAAGAAACCACCCGCGCCGCCACCGGCGAACTCCGCGGCGCCGCCAAGGCCGGCGGACGGCTCCTCTTCAACCCGCTGCCGCTTCCCCTCCGCCACCGGCCCGATCCGCGCCGCGCCGAGTGGGTGGAAATCCGGCCCTTGTCCAGCGCCGCACCCTCCGCCCTGCCCCGGCAAACCGCGGAACCGGTCCTCACCACTCCGGATTCCCTGGCCAACGGACGCGTCCACGCCCGCTTCAACCGCCGCGGAGAACTCACCGCCCTTTCCGTGGACGGACACGCCCTGCCCCTGGCCGGCCCCGCCAACCGCCTCATCGCCGCGGCCGACCAGCCCCACGCCTTCGAAACCTGGGAAATCGACCCGGCCTGGCGGGAGTGCCCCCTGCCGGAAGACCGCCGCCCCGCCGCCGCCCGCTGGATCGAGCAGCACCCCGGACGCGCCACCCTGGCATTTCAAAAGCGCCTGACCGCGCGCAGCACCGCGGAGGTCCATTACACGCTCCAGGCCGGGAGCCCCTTCCTGGAAATTACCTATCACATCGACTGGCAGGATCCTGATACCCTGCTCAAGGCCCTCTTCCCCACCCGCTGCCTCGGGAAGCACGCCCGCTTCGGCGCGCCCTTCGGCAGCACCCTCCGCCCCCAGCTGCCCTCCGGCCTGGAAGAAGAGGCCCGCTGGGAATGTTTCGGCTCCCGCTGGGCCGCCGTCTTCGACACCGCCGGCGAAGAGGGACTCTATCTGGCCACGGAAGCCAAGTACGGCTTCTCTTGCCGCATGGGCGAACTCGGCCTCACCCTGGTCCGCAGCGCCCTCTGGACCGGCGGTCCCCGGGAAGGCCACCGCAGCGGCCTCCCCGAATCCCTCCGCCGCCCCGCCGTGCGTCCGCACCACACCGACCTTGGAACCCACACCGTCCGCATTGCCGTCGGGCGCCACCACACCACCGCCCCGCGCACCGAATCCCCGGCGGCGGTTGCGGAAACGCTCTTCACCCCGCCCATCCCCTGCACCGGAACGCCCCGCAACTCCGGCTTTCTCGGCATCGAGGGCGGTCCCACCCTCCAGCCCCACTGGGCCCTGCCTGCGGGCAGGGACGCCTGGCTCCTGCGCCTGCATGAGACCCACGGCGCGCGCGGCAGCGCCCGCCTCCTGCTGGAACCGGGCTGGGAAGCCGCCACCACCGGCATGGACGGCCGCGGCCCCGGCACCCGCCTGCCCACGGGGCGCATCGATTACCAGCCCTATCAAATAATGACAGTGCGGCTCCTCCGGAAACCCCGCCCGGGCCAATGACGGATCCTGTTTTCATGCACCAGCTCGACCTCTCCTCCCTTCCCTGGACCTTCCACGAACCCCGCTCGCGCCGCTGGCTCCCCGCCCGCGTGCCCGGCTGCATCCATGCCGACCTCCTCCGCCACCGCCTCATCCCGGATCCGTTCCGGGCCTGCAATGAACTCGGCCTCCAGTGGATCGGGCAGACCGCGTGGACCTATCGCGCGGAGTTCAAAGTTCCGGAAGCCTTCCACACGGAAGAGCATCTGGACCTTGTCCTGGAAGGCCTCGACACCGTCGCCACCATCAAGTTGAACGGAAAGCCCCTTCTCCGTTCCGACAACATGTTCCACATCCACCGCCTGCCCGTGAAGCAGCTCCTCCGCCGGGGCACCAACCGTCTGGAGGCGGCCTTCCACAGCGCCGAGGAGTACATCCGCACGCACCGCACGGAGTTCACCACCAAGGAATACAACGACCCTGTCGGCGGCGCCGTCCGCATCCGCAAGCAGCAATGCCAGTTCGGCTGGGACTGGGGACCGCGTTTCATCACCGCCGGCTTCTGGCGCCCCGTCCGCTTGGAAGCCTGGTCCGCCAACCGCTTTGCGTCCGTGAGGATCGCCCAGGAACACAAAGCGGACCGCGTCTTCCTCACCATCCACTCCACCCTGGATACCCGGACGCCCGCCTCCCTCCGCGGGCGGGTCCGTTTCCAAGGCCGCACGGTGGCGGAATTCGACGGCAGCCGCGCCGTCATCCCGCGCCCCCGCCTCTGGTGGCCCGCCGGCCAGGGAGACCAGCCGCTGTACGACGTGGAACTGGAGCTGGTTTCCGCGGACGGCACCGTGCTCGACACATGGAAACGCCGCATTGGCCTGCGCACCATCGTCCTCGACCAGGAGCCCGACGCTTTCCACACCGCCCGTGGCGGCAGCCACCCCATGACCCGGTTCGGCTTCCGCGTCAACGGACGCCTCATCTTCGCCAAAGGGGCCAACTGGATTCCCGCCCACAGCTTCGCCGCCGGCCTCGGACGCACCGACTACGAACCCCTGCTCCAGTCGGCCGTCCAGGCCCACATGAACATGATCCGGCTCTGGGGCGGCGGCATCTACGAGCACGACGCTTTTTACGACCTCTGCGACGAACTCGGCCTCCTTGTTTGGCACGACCACATGTTCGCCTGCAACCGATACCCCGCGGACGCCCCCTTCCTGAAATCAGTGGAGCGCGAGGTCCGGGACCACGTCCGCCGCATCCGCCACCACGCCTGCCTGGCCCTCTGGTGTGGGAACAACGAGACCGTCATGCTGAATTGGGAGGGCACACAGAAGGGCGAAGGCCGGCGCGGCTACGCCCGCCTTTTTCTGGACACCATCCCCCGCGCCGTCCGTGCCGAGGACCCGGCCACTCCTTACATTCACTCTTCCCCCCTCCACAACATCCAGGGCCTGACCCGGACCCATTCCCCCAGCCGCGACGAGCACGACTGGGATGTCTGGCACGCACGCAAGCCGGTCGAGCATTACCTCACCAAGGAGCACCGTTTCCTCAGCGAATTCGGCATGCAGAGCTTCCCTTCGCCCGCCATCGCCGCCACCTTCTGCCCTCCGGAGGAACTGGACATCTTCTCCCCCACTTTCCAGAACCACCAAAAAAACCGCGGCGGCAACGGCATCATCCTGGATTACGTCACCCGCCTCTACCGCCTGCCCCGGCACTACGCCGGCCTGGCCTACCTCTCGCAGCTCAACCAGGCCTATTGCATGAAGACCGCGGTGGAGCACTTCCGGCGGCTCCAGCCGCTCTGCCTGGGCACCCTTTACTGGCAGCTCAACGACTGCTGGCCCGTGGCCTCCTGGAGCAGCCTGGAATTTAGCGGACGCTGGAAAGTGCTCCACCATGCCGCCCGGCGCTTTTTCGCCCCCTCTTTGGTCTCCGCCCGCCACTTGGGCGAAGACACCGTCACCATCGGCAACTACCCCCGCAACACCAAGGGCGCCGTGGAAATCTGGACCAGCCATGACGCCCCGGCACCCCGCCGGGCCCGCCTGGCCTGGCGGCTCCTCACGTTCGATGGAAAAACCCTCCTCAGCGGACACAAAGCAATCCTTCTCCGTCCACTGCAATCGGTCCTGCAGAAGACCTTGGACTGCACCCCCCACCTCGAGGGCCAGGCCCGCGCGCACACCGTGCTCCACCTCACCCTGGACGACGCCCGGACCGGGGAGCTGCTCTCGGAAAACACCGTCCTCTTCGCGGCCCCGCGGATGCTGGACCTGCGCCCCGCTCTCTTCCGCCGCTCATGGAAAAAAACCGCCCCGGACACCTGGACCCTGACCCTCTCCTCACGCCACTACCAGCATGGCATCTGGCTGGAAATGCCGGACGGAGGGGCCTCCGCCTCGGACAATGCCTTCGACCTTCTGCCCGGCATTCCCAAAACCGTCACCTTCCGCGTGCGTCCGGGGGAAGGCCGCCCTGCTCCGGTCTTCCATGCCGTGCACCACGTCACCGCCTAAGCCGGAAAAATGCAGTTGAACCACAGAGAGCACAGAGGACACAGAGGGGAGATGGGTCGGTTTTGACAGAAATGGTGATTCACTTTCCGGTGACGAAGAATTTAAGCCAATCATTCTCTGTGTTCACTGCGTCCTCTGTGGTTAACCAACTGCATCATTCCGGCTAATAGCCTATCCGGATAGGCTCTAAAGAAGGCATTCCATTCAGGGAACCGCGTCGAATTGCCGGGTCATGACCACGCGGTATTTGTATTTGCTGCCATCCAAAGGAGTGCCGTCAGTGTAGCCGGCCAGATTGGGATCAAGGAACCGCTCGATGACGTAGGAACCCCTCCATTCGGACGCCACTTTGTCCGTGCCCTCAATCCACCTGGAGTGGTCCGGATTGACCCCGACTTTTTGCAGCGTCTGCGCGCGCACGTGGACGGTGAATGTATTCGACCGGGTTGTGAGCCGGGGGTAAAGCTCGGCGTAAGGCCGTTCGCGGGAATTGTCGCCCGTCATCCGGTAATTGTTCCACCAGCTGCTTTTGACCGTGGACAGATCCGTCCCTTCGGGAACCAAAAACATGTCACAAATTTCGCTGGCCGAGACAAACGGCTTGTTGGTTCCTGCCGCGAATCTCTCGTCGAAATCCTCCAGAGTTTCATCCGCATTGACGGGCAGCCGGACTTGTGTTGTAAAGGTGTTGGGCGGCCCGCCGGTGGTGAGGGAACTCTCATCCTTGTAGTTGGCTCCACTGCCGTTGGGAATGGCAATGACCCGGCTGGATTTCAAAAGCGCGCGCAGTGCGGTGGTCCGCTTCAGGTAAGTGAAAGGCACAATCTGGTAATTCAGGTTGATCTTTCCCGCAGTGGCAAACGGCTCACTGATGGCATACGGCTCCACCACGGGCATGGTGAACCAATCCAGCAAAAGGTGATCCGGGTAGGCTGCGGACCTCCCCGGGTGCGCCGGGCCGGACGCGGGATTGGGGCAAAAAAGCAGCGTGCAATAACGTGAATTCGCGTCCGTATCCGCGCCGGATATGTTCACGGTGGGCAAGGAACCAAACATGACCGCGGAGGGAATTTGCCGGTTGGCCGAGAAAAACGAACCCAGCGGCGGAGTCTGCTCAAACCCGAAGTAGGCATTTTGTTCGATTGAACCCTCGTCTGCTTTGTTGATGTAAGGGCCGTCGGGGACCAGCCCGACCCCATTGTCCCAATCGCCCTCCGGCCCCTGCCCCGAGGAAGCGGGCATGCGCGCCCCTTCACTGCCCCAATAGGGGCTTGTGGATGAAAGCGAGGACGCATGCACATTGGGCCGCGAACTCCTGAGCAGTTGCGAGTTTATGCTGTGCCGGTAGTTGGCCGATGATTTCGCAACCATCCCGCCCGAATGGCCATTGTCCAATTCATTGACCGCATACATAAAGCCCAGCCCCGTGCGCAGTGAATGCGTCAGCTTGCGGTCGGAGCTGTAGTATGGCGTGGGTATGAAGTCCGACTCCGGCACGTTGGGTTTGAGCGCGATGGCGCGGAGATCACGATACCAGGCGGCCTCCAGGCTGCGCACCACGTCACCTCCATCAAGATTGTGATGCCCCTGGATAAATTCAAACCAGTTATCCACACCCAGAGAAATCCGCGAGGCAAAGTTTTGCCAGGGAATCCTGCGGACAGGCATTTTGATATTGGCAGCCGCGGGAAAAGTCAGGGTGAAATTCTGGACGTAATCGCTGCCACCCTTGATCCTGAGCTTGATCGTGCCGCCATTGAGGCGAAACCGGTTGTTGGTGATTCCCGTGGGACGGGTCATGCTGAAGGATGACGTGGAAACAAAAGGATACTCATTGAAATTGGATAGATTCTGGAGCAGTTGGTTCGGTCCCATCCATCCGCCCCAGCGGCGCTCGTGGGTGCCCGGATACTGCTTGCCATCCCTGTAATTGAAACTGAGCGTGCCGGAGGGAAAGATGGTGATGGCCGGTCCGGGCGGAGTGCCGGGCGTGGAAATAGTCAGGTTATTCAGGTCTTCCGCCTCGATCGTGAAGTCCGGATAGCAATCCGCGTAACCCATGGCCGGAATGAAAAGCTCGAAAAGCAGGATCGCCCGCATTGTGGTGGTGACGTTGCCGCCGGATGTGGTCTCGCCCTCGGAGTAAAGCAGCACCGCCACTTCCGACAGTGTGGGGAACCGGCCAAACCCGCGGTGGCCGTTGATGGTAATCGGAACCACCTGGCCCGAACCCGGATTATTCAGATATGTCGTGGTGGGCACCTTGGTGTAGGGCTCGGCGCCGGAATACTGATCCGCGAGGTTGGTGGAGCGGATGTAGTCAAATATCCGGGTGAGCAGCGCCTCCGTGTGGGGATACTTGTCTTTCAGGCTTTCAGTGAAGCCCGGTGGAACGGCCTCCGCATAATCCTCCACCAGCACCTCGTCAAAGAGTTCCTTGTTGCGGGCAATCCCGCTGTAGTCTTCTGTGGTGCTGTCGGGGTCTTTGCGCGTGAAATAATATTTTTTCCCGCCGATGGTGGAGGCGAAGGCGATCAGCTTGTCATAAAGCGAGCGGTCGTCCGGATTGTCTGGAACCGGCCAAATGGTGATGCGGGGCTTGTTGAAGAGGGTCAATTCGGGCGCGCGCGAGTGGGCCGTGATGAGAAATTTGGCATTTTCGAGGTCTTCTTCGGAAAGCGGATTGTCCGCGCGGTTTCCCGAGGAGCTTCCCGGACGGTAAAGCAGCTCATCCACGGAGGCGTAGAGCCTTTCTTTGTCCAACGAGATGGGATTGGGGTCCAGTGTCCCTGAGTTGTAATTGGAAATAGTGCCGCCCTGTGACCCGCCGGCTTCGGCGCGGGGGACAATCTGCAACAGCTCCGCGCGGGTCAATCCCGGTGGGAATGCAGCGGACAGGTATGTGGTCGCCGGGTGCCCAGGGTAGCGCTGGTATTCCGCGGCACGGGGCTGGTAGCCGGCCAGCCGTTTGTCGATGCTGGACAGCGTCCTCGGAGTGTCCCAATACGATCCATCGACTGCATTGGGACTGGCATTCCACTCATCGCCGACGGCGGTGTTGATGTTGATCTTGGAGGTTTCATCATCGGTCCAGAAGGCGATGCGCCCGGTGATTTTTTTGCCCTGGGGATTTGCCAGCGGATAATCGCTGCCCGAGGGATTTCCGGCCGGCGCCAGGGTGCCGTCCTCCAGCACGTAGAGCCAGCGGACAGGCATGGGCACCGGGTTTGCGGGGGAGTTGGCGCTGTTGTTGGCCGCCACGGCATCCATGCCAAAGCCGGGCAGCACCACCGCATTGCCGCCCGCATCCCTCAGGTTGTTGGGGTCGGGGAGTATGGGATGCCGCGCATCCCCGGAGGCATTGCGCACGGGTTCGTTCAGGTCGGCATACTGGCCCGGAACATTGAACCAATCCGCCGAAATTTCCGTGCCCAGCGCAGCGGCGGGATCAAAGGCGGAAGGCATCATGTCCGCCGCGGAATACAGCTTGTAATACCCGTCGGCACTGGTGGCACCCGCAGCGAAGGTCCGGATCAAGCCCGGCTGGGAAATCCAGGCTTTTGCGGGGTCGGACGTCGCCTTGCGGATTTGCCCCACGACGAGATTGACCGCCGTATCGGCCAGCCCCTTGGCCTGGACCGTTTGCTGGTAGGACTTGGAGACAATGAGGTCGGTGCTGGCACTGGTCAAAAACGACAGGAGGATGGCCGAGAGCAGGACAACCGAACCCAGCACGATGAGCAGGGCATTGCCGCGGCGCAAGCGGGGGGACTTTGCGGGGTCAGGCTGGTTCATTCCGCGCTCCATTTGGCTCCTTTGATAGGCACTCGGGTGTTGAAAATCCGGTAACCGATATTCCGGCTGCGCAGGGCGTTTTCCACGGCCTGCAAGTCAGACGCATAGTTTCGGGCGTCCTGGAAAACCAGGGAAGGATCGAATCCCAGGTCCGGAGGCGTGCTGCCGGAACCTTCCAGGAGACGGGCCGAGGATTCCTCCAAAGCCAGCATCGTGACCAGGTAGGCGGGGGGCAGTTGATGGCGCGCGGAAACCGGATTGGGATTGAGGTCCGTGGTGTAGGTTACGGAAGCCGAACTGTCGTAACGGTAACTGAAAGGAGTGCTGTTGCCAGCAAGCAGCGCCAGTCCGCTGCTGTCTTCATAGTAAGGCAGCACGGGCTGAAGGACCAGGAGCACGACGTTGTCGGCCAAGGGAAAGGCTTCCGGCTCGCTCTGGCTGATGGGAACACGGAACCAGGCCCACGGATCCAAGGGGGCCGGATCGGCTGACGGTCCGGTGGCATAAACACTCAAAGACTCGGAGCGCGAGAGGAATTGCATGAGGCGGAAGCGGTATTTGGCTTTGAATCCGGGGGCGGAAGTCAAAAAGGAGGGCAAGCCGGAGTCGGTGCCATATTCGGTATAAAAGCCCGTCTCGTTAAGCAGGCTGGGCAGCCGGACATTCCCGTGGCCCAGCGGGGCCTGAAAAAAAACGGCGTGGCCGGGGCACTCCGCCGCCGTCCGGCTGAGCAGAACACTGGAGTTGCCGGAGATCAAGTGGAGTTCCGAATAGGGTGCATAGCCCTGGGGGTCATCCACGCCGATCTGCCCCAGGGTTCCGTCCGCTTTCACATACGCGAGATAGGTATTCAGCGTGGCCTGGGCCAGCGTGCGGCTCAGTGCGTCGAAGCCATTGCGGGCCGCTTGGTAGGCAGCGATGCGGTCCTTGGATTTTTTCCACACATCCGTGGTTTGATTGATGATGGAAAAGACGATGCTCATCATCAGCACCAAGATCGCCGTGGCCACCATGATCTCAATCAGGGTGAAACCCCGCAGCCGCCGCTCGGAATGCGTTTCAGAAGCCATAGTTGGACACCAGGCTGGGAAAGACCCTGACCCGGTCTTTGACGTAGCCCCGCAGTTTTTCCACTTCGATCACCAGCAGGGCCAGGTCGGGATTGGCCGAGGGGACAGAAGCGGGCATTCCCTCATAACCCAGGCCGGCTGCCCCCAATTCCACCGCGACCGTGGCTTTAAACAGCGCCTGGGGTGAGTTTGCCGCCACCTCCAAGCCTTGCACATCGTAATAGCGCGGCGGGATCGCCGACGGCGAGACGGCCAGGCTGGCCAGCTCATCGTAAGCCAGGCTGTGGAACTCGGTTTGCAAGGCTTGCGCCACTTGAGCCTCGATCGTCAGGCTGTGCGCCTGCTCGGAAGTGCGCAGGCCGAGCGCCAACAGCGCAAAGAGGGACACCAGCGTAAAACTCAGCACCCCCATAGCCACCATCACTTCCACCAGACTGAACCCGGAGATGGCTGATAACTTGGCTTTGAAATGGCGATGCCAACACATTGTATTTATCGCTTGTTTAAGTTCAACGTTTAACATTAGAGCCTGAGGCGCCGAAGTTGTCAATTCTACTTTTTCCAGATTCACGAAAAACCGCAAGTTCCAGAAGCGGCGATTGCAGTGCGGAGGGGTGGCTTGAACAGCCCGGCCTGGACCGGGTTCAAGCAGCGGCTTGCCGCCAATCGCTCCAGGCCAGGCTGATCCGTGCCTGCTCCTCCGGAGCCAGTTCCAGGAGTGGGGGGAAGGGATGGGGGTTGCAGAGCCCTTGGGATGCCATGAGTGCCTTGAGCGCGGCAATCGCCTGCCCGATGTCACGCCCTTGCTGAAAATGGGCAGCGGCAGCAGCCAGCCGCGCGGCCCCCGCCGCGACCTCGGCCCAGTCCTGCAGCCGGGCGGCGTCCATGAAGCGGCGGCACTCCTCGGGAAGCAAATTGCCCACGCTGGGAACCACGCCATCCGCACCCGCTTCCAGGCCGCTGGCCATGAGCGGGGTGGTGCCCACCAGGATGGAAAAATCACTGCTCCCGCCCAGCCGCTGGAACAAAGCCTGCTGGCGGGGGACGGAGTTTTCCGAATCCTTGACTCCGGCCAGGCGGGGGTGGCCGGCCAGGATCTCCAGCACCTCGAGGGGAATGGAAATATGGGTGGTGGCAGGAATGTTGTAGAGCAGCAAAGGCAGTTCCACTTGGTCCAGGAGCCTGCCGAAAAATGCCGCGAGCGCGTCCGCCGCGGCGGGGAAATACGAGGGCGGGAACGCCACGACTGCATCCGCTCCTGCCTTCCGGGCCTCGCGCGCCTGAACCAGGGCATCCTCCAGCGCATTGTCCCCGATGCCGGCATGCACCTGGATGCGCCCGGAGGCGGCGTTGACCGCAGCGCGGACCGCGCGGGCCCGGAGGGAACGGGGCACGGACGGTCCCTCCCCCATGGTGCCCAGCACCAGCACGCCGTCCACACCTGCCGCCGCCTGGCGGTCCACCAGCTGTTCATGGGCTGCGGTGTCCAGGCCTCCATCGGGCGTGGCCGGCGTGGCCAGCGGGACGACCACGCCTTGGAAACGTTTTCTCGAGCGGGGCAACGGACCATCAATAGGCATCTTCATAAATTTGCAGGGCATCTGCTGCGGTCATGGGGCGGACGTTGTTGCGGAGCAGACGGACGACTTCCAGGGCCGATGCCGCCATCGCGGGCAGCTCTGCGCGGGGAATGCCCCAATCCGAGAGGCGGCGGGGGATTCCGCAATCCCTCACCAGCACTTCGACAAAGTCCGCCGCCGCTTCGGCAGTGTGGCCGGCGCCGAGCATTTCCGCAACGCGGGCGTGGCGTCCCGGAGCCGCCGGCAGGTTGAATCGCAGGACGTGGGGCAGCAGCAGCCCATTGGCCGCCCCATGGGGCACGCCGAAGCGCCCACCCAGTGGATAGGCCAGGGCATGCACCGCGGCGGTATTCACCGGGCCCAGGCCCAGCCCGCCGTAGTAGCTGCCGAGGGCCATGGCCGACCGGGCCTCCCGGTCGTGCCCGTCCCGCACGGCCCGGAGGAGGTGCCGTCCGATCAGGCGGATGCCCTCCAGGGCCACGATGTCCACCAAGGGATGGGCCTGAAGATTGACATAGACCTCGATGCAGTGGGTCAAGGCATCCAGCCCGGACGCCGCCGTCACTGGCGGCGGCACGGTCCGTCCCAGCAAGGGGTCCACGAAAGCGGCATCCGGGACCAGGTGCGGACTGATCACGGCGCGCTTCATGGCGCACGCACGGTCGAGCAGGATGGCATTGGGGGATGCCTCCGCGCCCGTGCCCGCGGTGGTGGGCAGGCAGAGGAGGGGAAGGGCCCGTCCGGCCAGGCGTCCGATGCCATAAGCCTCTTGCAAAGGCTGCGGGCTGCGGGCCAGCGCGGCGGCCAGCTTGGCCACATCCAGCACGCTGCCCCCGCCTGCCCCGGCCACGGAATCAAAATCCTCACCACGCACCCGCTCCAGCCAGGGGGCAAAATCTTCCGCAGCCGGTTCGGGCCCCACCGGAGGCGCATCCACCACATCAATGCCTTCAGAAGCCAGCGCCTGCCGCAGCGGGGCCAAGGCCGCTCCAGCGGACGCACTGGAAACCAGCAGGAGCCGCCGCAGGCTCCGCGACCGCAGGTAGGCCGGGCATTCCAGGGCGCTCCCCTCCCCCAGGGCCACCACCTCGGGCTGCCGCAAGACCAGCGTGCGCGCAAGGGCCGGATGCGGGCTTCCGGCAGACTCCGTCCCGGCTTGCTGGAACCCCGGTTTCATGGCGTGCCGAAGCGGTATTCGGTCACCCGGTGCTGGGACTTCCCGGGCTTGACCATGATGTCATCGAAATGGGGGAATTCCGAACCGCGGGCGAACCCCTGGCATTCCAGGCAGCAGCCGGCATGGCGGGGATAGGGCATTCCGGATTTTCCGGTTTCCGTCCCGTCGAAATGCGCAGCGGTGTAAAATTGCAGGTGCGACTCGGTGGTCCACACCTCCAGAGACCGTCCGGCGGCGGGGCAGGACAGCCGGGCCGCCCTGGCCAGGGCGGCGGGGCCGGGTTTCCGGGGCAGGCAATACACATCTCCATGCTGGAAGCGGAGCGCGGGAATGGCCTCTTCCAGGGGGCGCGGGCGGCGGAAATCACAGGGCGTGCCCTCGACCGGGACCCGCTCCGGCAGCATGGCCATGCCCTCGCCCCAGGCCAGCACGTGGTCCGCATCAATTTGCAGGACGTGCCCGGCCAGGCTTCCGGATGACTCGCCCGCCAGATTGAAATAGCTGTGCTGGGTCATGCACAAGGGCGTGGGGCGTCCGCTGCGGGCATGGCTTTCCAGGCGCAGGACGCTGTCCCCGGCCAGGGTATAAACCAGATCGACCTCGATGGCCCCGGGATAGCCTTCCTCTCCGTCCGGACTGTGGCGCCAAAGGCGCAGCCAGGGTTCACCGGAGCCATTGACTCCGCCCTCCGCCTGCCAAAGCTGCCGGCTGAAGCCGTGACGGCCGCCATGCAGGTGAAGGTGCGGGCGGTTCTCAGCTACGGGATAGGAAACACCATCCACCCAGAGCACGGCGCCGGGAAGGCGCCCGGCAATGCGCCCCACCACGGCGCCGAAATAGGAAGGATTGTCGAGATAGGGCTCCAGTCCGGAAAATCCCAGAACCACATCATCCCGCTGCCCCCCCTGCCCGGCAACCCACAGCCGGGAGACGATCGCACCCCATTCGAGGATTTCCACTTCCAGCGTGCCGGGCGATCCGAGGAGCCAGGCGCCCACCTCGGCGCCGCCGGGGAGCCGCCCCAGGATGCGGCGGCGGGGAGGTTGTGGGGAGGTGGTCATTCCCCCTCCTTCCCCGGCCCGGGAGCGGAAAGCGGGCGCAGTGCGTGGTAGAGCCCGCGGTAGCGGGCGAAGGCCTCATCGTAATGGCCTTTGTGGGCCGGATTGGGATCCACCACCGGCCCCAGCCGCACCCAGGAGCCGAGACATTCCTGCACCGGGCGCCCTTCCAAAGCCGCCCAGGCCAGGAGGGCAGCCGCCATGCAGCCGCCCTCCGAGTCGAGCGTGGGCGTGATCGGTGCCTGCAGCACATCGGCCTTGATCTGGACCACTTCCAAGCTGCGGGTGCCCCCCCCCGTGGCATGGAAGCTGTGCACGGGGATCCCGCACTGGCCCATGCGCTCCAGATTGAGGCGCATCTCGAAAGCCAGGCCCTCCACCATGGCCCGCAGGATGTCGTCGCGGGTGTGCCGGAAATTCAGCCCGACCACCGCCCCCCGGGCCCGGACGTCGAAATGCGGCGTGCCGGATGAGGTGAAGTAAGGCAGGACCAGCAGGTCAGTGGGGGTGCGGGGCATGCGCGCAAACAGGCCGCCAAAGCCGGGGGTTTCGCCAGCGCCCCCGGTGGGAAGAAACTGCTCGCGGAACCAGGCGGCCAGGTTGGCTCCGGTCAAGTTGTAAGCCAGGTGCGCGTGGCATCCCGGCACCGTGTGGGGATAGGTGCAGAGGTTGGCGTCGCGCAGGCCGCCGGCCAGCCGGTATTCGCGGGACACCGCCACCACGCATTCCACCGTGCCCATGGCGTAGAGGGCCTGGCCGGGAGCGGCCACACCCGCGCCCAGGGCCGCGGCCACTTGGTCGTGCCCGCCGGCGATTACCCGGCAACCCGGGGCCAGGCCCAGGGAGCGGGCCATGGACGGAGCCACCTCGCCGGCTACTGAACCGGAGGGCATGGGACGGGCCAGCCGCTCCGGCTCCAAACCGGCCCACTCCAGCAGCCCGTCATCCCAGGCCTGTCGTGCGGGATCAAACAGCATCGTGCGCCCAGCCAGGGGCCAGGAGATGGCGGGATCAAGGCCCAGCTTGCTGTGGACGAAGTCCTCGAAGCAGAGAAAACGCCGGGCCCGGCTCCAAATCCCGGGCTCATGCCGCTTGAGCCAGAGCAATTTGAAGAGGGTGAAGAGCGGATGCGGGGTGTGCCCGGTCCGGCGGTAAAAATCATCCACCCCCCTCTCCCGCACCGCCGCCTCGGTTTCCGCCGCCGCGCGCGCATCGGAGGACACCATCGCCGGGCACAGCGCCTTGCCTTCCGCGTCCACGGCCGTAAAAGCCTCACCCTGGCAGCATACCGCCAGTGCGCGCACCGGCATGCGGGCTGATGCGCAGGCTTCCCGGATGCAGTCGGCCGCGTGGCGCCATACCTCCTCGGCATCCAGCTCCGCCCAACCCGGGCGGGGCATGTGCAGCGCGTAGGACCTGGAAGCAGCCGCCTGGGGAATTCCCCCGGGGCTGAAAACAACCGCTTTGCAGGCGGAAGTCCCGACATCCAGGCCCAGCACACCCATACCACCGGCCATCAATACCCTCCGCCGCCGGCGGCTGCGGCATGGCGGTAGTGGGTGGCGTAGTCATTGTAAAGCAGGTGCAGCGGCGGCTCATCTTCCTCAATCTGCGGGAAACGCCCCACCGGCTCGTGGAAATGATTGTCCACCCGGTCGTCATTCACCCGGCTGACTTCCCCCACCAGCACCGTGCCTTTGTCCGGGGCACCCCAAAACTTGTGGTAAAGCCGCTGGGGCAGGCAGACGGAATCTCCCGGACCCAGCGTGATCGTGCCGCCGGCGGGCACCCGCACCTCCACCCCATCCATCTTCACCGTGACCGGGGTGTCCGCCAGCTCCCGCTCCGGGGTGGAATTCCACAATTGGATGACGAGATCGCCTCCGCCGCGGTTGATGATGTCCTCCATTTTCTGGAAGTGAAAATGCGTCGGTGTGACCTGCCCTGGCTCCACGATCAGGATTTTTTCCGCGTAAACCTTGCCCTGCTCCTTGGCCAGTTCCGCCATCGTGCCATTGCGGATGGTGAAAAGGAAAAGCCCGACCGTGCGGAAATCCCCGCTGCCGAAGTCGGTGATGTCCCAGCCGAGCTGGGCTTCGGCAATTTCCCGGCATTCCGGCCCCCGGCTCCGCCAGTCCTCCGGCGTCCAGCGGGCGAAAGGCGGCAGCAAAAACTGGCGTTCCTCCAGGAAGACCAATGCCTGGCGCATGATGCGGTTGATTTCGGATCGTTTCATAAAGGAGCAGTGAAGTTAGGATTGGAACGCCCGCTGAGATCGAGGTCGTGGCGCAGCACGGTGCGGACCGCGTCATACACCGCCTGGGCCGCAGCCACCGGTCCGGCCGCCCGCTCGTAGGGCTGGCGGATGGCCGTCCCGATGTTGATTTTGGCGATGCCGTGGCGGACGCTTTCGAGGATCATCGCCTTGGGGATGCCTGAGCCGCCGTGGAGCACCAGGGGCACACCCGTCCGCTGGGAGATGCTTGCCAGGCGGGGAATGTCCAGCCGGGCCGGCACCTTGGCCTCGTCGCGCCGGGCCGCGGAAACCGCGCCGTGGATGCTGCCGGCCGCGACTGAAAGCCAGTCCGTTCCGGTCTCCTTCACAAAACGCTCCGCGTCCGCCGGATCGGTAAACCCCACGCCCCCGGCAAACAGCTCCTCATACGACGGCAGGGGCCCGTCACTGTGCCCCAGGACCGCCCCCAGTTCGGATTCGACCGGAATGCCGCGTGCGCCGGCCAATTCCACGATGCGACGCGTGGCCCGGATGTTGTCTTCCAGGGGGAGCCGGCTGCCGTCCACCATCACCGAATCGTAGCCCAATTCGAGGGCTTCCCGGATTTCCCCCTCGTAGTCGATCCAGATGCCGTCTTCATCCAGGACAGGCACGTGGTCCATGTGCAGCCGGGTGAAGCGCTCATCCTTGAACCGCTCGTATTCTTCCTTCACGGCGCGCATGGACTTGGCTTCGAATTTGACCAGTTCCAGCCGGGCCACCGCCAGGAATCCCCGGCATTGCGCGTCACGCAGTGCCGCCACCACAGGCTCCACCATGGGAAGATAGGGAATGTTGAAGGCCGGCACCACGCTGCCGGAGGCACGGGCCTGCCGCATCCACTCGCCGCTGCCCGCTCTTTGCCCAGTGCGGGGCGCCAGGGCCTCCAGCTTCATCGGACTTGCTCCGTCATTCTTAAACGCTGAATTTTAACGGCGGCATTGGCGAGCAAAAAACTCCGGGAGGCAGGATCGGGAAAGGTCCGGGTGGCGTAGGAAACCGGTCCGCCTGAGACGGTGACACGCAGGTTGTCGAAAACGACTTCATCCAAAGGGCCGTTGGCGCCGTTGTTGGAGTTGGAGACAAAACCGATGTAGCGCATGGGAACCCGGACATGTTCACTGTCTTGCACAGTGCCCAGCAAGGTCATGGCGCCTTCATGGGGTGGCTGAAACCTGCCGCCGCCGTCCTTCCGGGCCTCCAGCGTCCATTGATGGGTGGAGGGATCGTAGGTTGCCCTCACACTCAAGAACTCATTGCCCAGGTCGTGAAAGGGCGGACCTGCGCTGATCAGCACCCTGCGGTCATCCTGGTTGCGAACTCCATGCACACATTTGACCAGTTGGAGCGGGTCTTTGTCCGTGGCCAGGCCATGCATGATGTAGTAGCACGGGCCTTTGAACTGAAAATCATCCAGATTGCCCGAGGCCAGCACCGCTACAGCCGTCGTCCCTCCGGAAAGCGAGACCGGCGTGGGATTGACCTGCCCGGTGCGCAGGTTGAAGGTCCAGGTGATTTTTCCCGGATTATCCGCCAAAATCACCGAATAGCCCGGCCAGGTGGAAGCGTCCTGAAAAGCGAAGGTCCGGGTGGCTCCACTTTGCCCAAACGCACCGCCAAGCCAGAGCATTCCCGATCGCAGCGACGCACCACCCCGCTTGCCTGCACTGTCCGGGTCACTCCGCAGGCCCCAGCCACGTCCAAGCTTCACGGCATCCGCTTCCGCGGCCATAGTCACATCCGGCCGGTTAAAGTCATCGGAAAAGACCACGTTTTCCTCCGCTTGAATATCCTGAACACCCAGGCCCACCCCAACCGCCAGACAGACCGCAAACCAAGCACTGACCCGCACCCGTTCATCTATCCAGCCTGGCCAGCTCATCTTTAAACGTTAAATGTAAATCGCGCTTTTGGCCAGTCAAAAACTTCCCTGCCACGCCGTGCGTTCCAGGCACCGATGAATCTGCATCTCCGGGTTTGTGGAGGCTCCCGGCGACTCCCACTCAAGGCTTGGGAATGACCTGGATGGCGTTGACGGGTGCGCGGCGGGTGCCATCGGAGGCGGCGCCGCCGAGGGCAGTGAGGGTGAACGAGGTGCCGCTGAGGTTGGTGAACCGGACGTAGTTGCCGTTGCTTCCTGCGCTGGCTTCGGTGAAGGTGCCGCTGAAGGTGGCGTTGGCGGCGTCCTGGCCGATGATCGTGGTGCCGCTGATGGTGTAGTTGCCCTGGCGGTTGTTGGCGCCGTTGAACCCGTCGAAGTAGACATACACGTCATAGGTTTGGGTAGCCAGGGCGGTGGGCAGG